>ERZ773062.269-NODE-269-length-31724-cov-14.060722_pt1 | contig 31724 bp, 25 predicted proteins | sample MGYA00580626_ERZ773062 | MGnify/ENA primary metagenome ERZ773062 (study PRJEB29015, sample SAMEA2738003) | human oral metagenome | biome: human oral; feature: human-associated habitat; material: dental | place: China | collected 2058 ... | reverse complement strand
TAAAAAAATGGCATTGATAGAAATTTCTTCTATCAACACCATTTATTATACAACCATTAAAATTTAATTTTGCAACAGCTCCTTTTTGTTTCTACAAAATATGATATAATTAAGAATAGCAAATTATTTTTTTGGAGGGAGATATGGTTATTTTATATGCACTACTACAAGCAGTAATTATTTCAATAGTTATTATAATTGCTATTTGTATTCTTATTTTGTTAATAAAAAGAAAATTTAAAAATAAAGATGTTATTTCATTAAAAGGAGTTAAAACAGTAGTTTTTAATATAGGGGATCTTGTTGAGGACTATATGGTATCAGCTGTATCTATAAATAAAGCTTTATCACATGATGTAACTTTAAAAGCTTTAGAGAACTTAGTTGATGATAAAAAAATAGAAAAAATAATAATAGATGTTGATGAAGTTGACTTATCGAGAGTTCACATTGAAGAGATAAAAGAAATTTTTAAGAAACTATCAGTAGATAAAGAAATTATTGCAATAGGAACGACCTTTGATGAGTATTCTTATCAAATAGCTTTACTAGCAAATAAAATCTATATGTTAAACACTAAACAATCTTGTTTATATTTTCGTGGTTATGAATATAAGGAGCCTTATTTTAAAAATATTTTAGCTACTTTAGGGGTTACAGTAAATACTTTACATATAGGTGATTATAAGGTTGCTGGAGAAAGTTTTAGCCACGATAAGATGACTGAAGAAAAGAAAGAATCTTTAGTGAATATTAAAGAAACTTTATTTCAAAACTTCATAAACTTGGTTAAAGAAAAAAGAAAAGTTGATATAACAAATGAAATTCTTTCAGGAGATTTGATTTTTGCTAATTCAGAAAAAGCCAAAGAATTAGGTTTAATTGATGGACTATCTACCTATGAAGAAATAGGTGTGGACTATGATGAGGACACAGTTGACTTTGTAGAATATATTTCAGCTTATAAAAGAAAGAAAAATAAAAGTAAGAATACAATAGCGGTAATTAATCTTGAAGGAGAAATAGATACAAGAGATAGCAGAGAATCTGTTATTAACCATGATAATGTTGTTGAGAAATTAGATGCATTAGAGGATATTAAGAATTTAAAAGGACTTGTTTTAAGAATAAATTCTCCTGGTGGAAGTGCCTTAGAAAGTGAAAAAATATATCAGAAGTTAAAAAAATTAGAAATTCCTATTTATATTTCTATGGGAGATTTATGTGCAAGTGGAGGATACTATATTGCAACTGTTGGTAAAAAGTTATTTGCTAGTCCTGTAACATTGACAGGCTCTATAGGAGTTGTTATTCTATATCCTGAATTTTCTGAAGCAATAGATAAATTAAAAGTAAATATGGAAGGTTTCTCAAAGGGAAAAGGTTTTGATATTTTTGATGTATTTTCAAAGTTAAGTGAAGAGTCAAAAGAAAAAATCGTATACAGTATGAAAGAAGTATATAGCGAATTTAAAGCTCATGTTATGGAAGCAAGAAATATCAATGAAGAAGACTTAGAAAAGATTGCTGGTGGTCGTGTTTGGTTAGGAAGTCAAGCAAAAGAAAATGGTCTTGTAGATGAACTAGGGACTTTAAATGACTGTATAGATAGTTTAGCAAAAGATTTAGAATTAAAAGATTTTAAATTGGCTTACATAAGAGGAAGACAATCTATAGCAGAAATTGTTTCTGCAATGAAACCTCAGTTCATTAAATCAGATATAGTTGAGAAAATAGAAATGCTTAAAAGCTATTCAAATAAAATTCTATATTATGATGAAAGTTTAGAAAATTTATAGTATTTTTATAGGGGGAAAAAAATGGGGCTTGTAATTGATGCTTTAATAAATATTTTAAGTTATAATTTAAAAAAAATTATAGGTTTTAATTTACCAATATCAGATATTATTATCTATTCAATAATGTTTGGGATAGTATTTTTTAAAGTTATAAAATACAATAAATTAGATAATAAGGAAAAAAGAAATTTTTATATAAATTTATTACCTATATTAGGGGTTATTGGAACATTTTTAGGAATATGTTTAGGGCTTGCTAATTTTGATTCTACTGAAATTGAAAGTAGTGTTCCTCAATTATTACAAGGTTTAAAGACAGCCTTTTGGACTTCATTTATAGGAAGTTCTTGGGCCGTATTTTTGAATATGAGATATTCTTCAAAAGATAAGGAAGAAGCTGATGATGAGGAAGAAGAAATTTCTCTATTAAAGTTACAAATTAATGAGTTACAAAAGCTAAATAATAACTTTTATATTTTATTTGAAGAAAATAAAAAGGAAAAAGAGACTCTTCATCAAATAAATAAAGAAATATTAGAAGGTATAAAAGCTAATAATATTATGAAAGAGCAGCTATCGCAAATGGAAGAGTTAAAAGATATTAAACAAGAATTAGTTTTAATGAATCAAAAAGAAGATAATAAAACTGAGCTTTTAAATAAAGTTTTGGATAGTTTAAATAGCTCAGAAACAGTTTTAGGAGATATAAGTTCTTTTAAAGAAATATTAAATTCAATATTTGAAAAAGAAAATGATAAAGATGAATACATGAATAAAATATTAGATAATATGGATAATTCTAAACATATTTTAGAAAATATACTTTCTTTTAAAGAGATATTGAACTTAAGATTTGAAAAAGAAGCAAGTAAGGATGAACAACTAAAAATGATTTTAGAGAAATTTGAAAAAATAGAAGAAACTTCTAACTTACAAGTTGAAATATTGAAAAAAATAGAAGATGAGACTTTCTTATTAGATGATATACATAATGACTTAGAAAATTTAAATGAGAAAGCAAATAGTCAAATAAGTCAATTAGAAAGTTTGGAAAAATTAAATGTTTTAGATGAGTTAAATAATAATATTGATAGTCAATTAGAAGAGATTTCGGTAGGCAATGCTAATATTTTAACAAAATTAGATAGTTTAAATGTTTTAGAAGAAATTAAAAATAATATCAATTCTCAACTAGAAAAAATTTCTGTAATAAATACTAATATGTTTGCAAAATTAGATAATTTAGAAAAATATGACTCCAATATATTTGCTAATTCTTCAAAATCTATTGACTTTATTTCTTCAATATATGGAGAAATAGAAGAATATAAAAATAGATTTAATAGCTTTATAGATAATTCAACTAGACAAAATTCAGAATTAGTTATGGCATTTAAAGAATTTTCTAGTTATATGCTTGAAGAAAATAGTAAAGTATTTGTTGAAGCACTAAATAAGACTATAAAAGATTTTAATATTAATTTAGTAGAAACATTCGGATCTAATTTTAAGCAACTAAATGAAGCAGTTGAGAGGCTATTAGAGTGGCAAGAGCATTATAAGGATACGATTGAATTAACAACAGAAAATCAAAAAATTATATTTGATAGTTTTAGAAATATTGAAACAGAGTTAGATAATTTTAATCAAAAAGCTAAAGGAGTAAATACTATAGTCTCTGACTTGGCACTATCAACGAAAGAGGCTTTAGAGCAAAATTATAGATTAAATGATAGTTTAGAAGTTCTTGCTCGGTTAGATGATCAAGTTAAGGAATTATTACCTAATTTTATGAAGATTAATTCTAATCTTGATGATAATTTAAAAACTTTTAGTGAACAAACTAATAAGATAACTGCTGAGTTAAAAGAATTTACAAGTAATTTAAGTTTAGGTCTTGATAAATCAAAAGAACAAGTCAGTAAATTGTTGGAAGATACAATAAAAAGTTTCTCTTCAATAATAGAAAAAAGTGAGGAAAATAACAAGGAAATTGTAAGAAGTACATCAGAAAAAATAAAATCCTTAAATGAAGATTTGGATAAACATATAAGAGAAAAAATAACTAAAATTGATAAAATTCTAAAAGAAAAAATTCAAGAAACTGATGATTCTTTAAAAGATAATTTGAATGATATAATTAAAATGTTAGGAAATATATCAGAGAAATTTGCTGAGGATTATGAACCTTTAGCTAATAAATTGAGAGAAATTGTGCAATTACCTAATTTAATTGAAAATGATAAGAAGGTGAAATAATGAAAAAAAAGCACTATGAAGATCATTTTTCACCAAGAGTAGCTGACTTAATGTCAGCTTTAACTATGATATTTCTTTTTATTTCAGTTACCTACATGTTACAAGTAAATAAGCAAAAAGAGCATATTGAAGTAATAGCTAAAGATTTTAGAAATACAAAACAATCTATTTATAAAGATTTAAATAAGGAATTTGAAGAGGATTTAAAAAGATGGAATGCCTATATAGACAAGGATACACTATCTATAACATTTAAAGAACCAGATGTATTTTTTGATGTTGGAAGTAGTGAAATTAATAGTAATTTTAAGCTGATATTAAAAGACTTTTTTCCTAGATATATAGAGATGCTCTATAAAAATTATAGAGATGAAATTGAGGAAATAAGAATAGAAGGTCATACCAGTAGCGAGTGGAATAAAGATGATGATGACTTACAAGCATATTTTAAAAATATGTCTTTATCACAAGCAAGATCAAAAAGTGTTTTAGAATATTGTATGTTATTAGACTCAATGGAGGAATATAGAGATTTTCTTATTGAGAAAGCAACTGCTAATGGTTTATTATATAGTCATAGGATAATAGAAAATGGCAAAGAAAATTATAATAAGTCAAGAAGAGTTGAATTTAAAATAAAAACAACTGCTGAAGCACATATAGACCAAATAATAGAAGCTGGAGGCCTAAATGAATAAATTAAATTTTGTTCCTCTAAAAGAAGTTATGAATAAAATGGGGATAGATGAAAGTATCAAGCCTAATATAGAGATGTTAGAAAAAAGAAAAATAATTTGGAGAAAGATTAGTGATTTTTCAGGTTTGGATGTAGATATAAATAAAGTTACTTGTTCGAAAGAAGGATATATAGAATATGAAGGTTTTTCTAAATTAATAGCTTATATTAAAGAACAAAATTTTTCTAATAATATAGATTTTAATAATCCAAATAATTTAAAAAAATTTCATATTGCATATAATTGCAAAGTATTAAATAGAGCTAGAGAAAATAAAGATAACAAATATCAGATAGTTTTAAATAAGAAACCTAAGTTTTTAATTGATATTTTTGTAAAGAAAAATTTAATAGAAAAAGATGTAGAAAAAGAACTAAAAGTTTGCCAATTTTGTCTTGATGCCTTACATTATAAGGGATATGATTATAATAAAATGGCATATAAGATTAGAGAAGAATTCGTTAATAACTTTTCTTTTGAAGAATTCTTAGGAGAAGAATTTGATAAAAATGAAAAAGATTTTAAAGATTAAGGAGTATTATGAAAAATAGAATATATAAAGTTTTAATAGTTTTTTTACTTTTTAGCTTACAAAGTTTTTTATATGCTGAAATAAATCATTTAAATAAAAAAGGAATGACAGTAGAAACAAGATATTCTGTTCCTAAGGGATATAAAAGAGTCAGTGTTGAAAAAGGAAGTTTTGCAGAATTTTTAAGAAATCAAAAATTAAAGCCTTATGGAGAAAAAGCTTTATATCATAATGGAAAAGAAAAAGCAAGTAGAGGGATCTATGACAGTGTATTTGATGTAGAAATAGGAAATCAAGATTTACATCAATGTGCAGATGCTATTATGTTACTTAGAGCAGAATATTTTTATTCAAAAAAGGAATATAATAAGATAAATTTTCATTTTACTTCAGGTTTTGAGGCTAAGTATTCAAAATGGATGGAAGGTTATAGAATAAATGTTCAAGGAAAAGGTTCTTATATCAAGAAAGCTAGTCCTTCAAATACTTATAAAGATTTTAAATCCTATATGAATATGGTATTTTCATATTGTGGAACTCTTTCATTGGAAAAAGAAATGAAATTACAAAGTTTGGATAAAATGAAAATAGGTGATGTTTTCATTAAAGGTGGAAGTCCAGGACATGTTGTTCTTATCGTAGATATGGCAGAAAATGATAAGGGAGAAAAAATATTTATGTTAGCACAATCTTATATGCCTGCACAACAAACACAAATATTAATAAATCCTAGTGACAGAGAATTGGGAGTATGGTTCTCATTAAAGGGAAAAGATGTACTTATCACACCTGAATGGGACTTTCCTGTAAATCAATTGAGAAGTTTTTAATAGGAGATTTTATGCTTAAATTTTTATCTGTTGGTTTAGGAGGAGCTTTGGGAGCTATATTGAGGTATAGTTTTTCTTTTCTTCCTATAGTCTCTAACAAAACAATCTTTATAAATATAATAGGGGCAATAGTAATTGGCTTTGTATCATTTTTTAGTAAAAATATAAAAGTTTTAGATCATAGATTAGTTCTATTTTTGACAACGGGACTTTGTGGAGGATTTACAACATTTTCCACTTTTTCACTAGAAACAGTACAATTGCTAGAAAAGGAGCAATATTTCTTGGCTTTATTATATTCATTAGGAACTGTTGTACTATCTCTTCTTGGTATTTATATAGGCTATTATTTAGCCAAATTATTTTAATATATAAAATATGGTATAATATATATTACTAATTATATTTAAAATATTGGAGTAAAAATAAAAATGAAGAAAATTTTTAATGATATATATGTTGGCTCAAATATAATTTCAAAGTTAAATGATTATACAAAAGATTTTGATAAGATTTTAGTTTTTTCAAATGAAACAATAGCTGATTTATATTTTGAAAAATTTAAGTCAACTTTAATAGAAAAAGACAAAATCTTTTATTTCACAATTAAAGATGGAGAAGAATATAAAAATATTGAAAGTATATTGTTGGTTTATGATTTTATGCTTGAAAATAATTTTTCAAGAAAATCTTTAGTTATTAGTCTTGGTGGTGGAGTTATTTGTGATATGGGAGGCTATATTTCAGCTACTTATATGAGAGGAATAGAGTTCATACAAGTTCCTACTTCACTTCTGGCACAAGTAGATGCAAGTGTTGGAGGAAAGGTTGCTATAAATCACCCTAAGTGTAAAAATATGATAGGGAGCTTTAAAAGTCCATATAGAGTACTAATAGATGTTGAATTTTTAAAAACTTTAGAAGAAAGAGAATTTAAGTCTGGAATGGGAGAGCTTTTAAAACATTCTTTTCTAACAAAAGATAAGAAATATTTGGAGTATATAGAAAATAATGTTGAAAAAATAAAAGCTTTGGATAATGAAGTCTTAGAAAATATTGTAGAGCAATCTATAAGAATAAAAAAATATTATGTGGATATAGATCCTTTTGAAAAAGGAGAAAGAGCCTTTTTAAACTTAGGACATACTTATGCTCATGCCTTAGAAAGTTTCTTTGCATATAAGGCATATACTCATGGTGAAGCTGTTACTAAGGGAATAATTTTTGATTTAGAGCTTTCGCTTTTAAGGGGACAAATTGATGAAGCCTACTTAGAAAGAGCTAGAAATATTTTTAATCTATTTAATATAGATACTGATTTAATCTACTTAGATAGTGATAAATTTATCTCTTTAATGAGAAAAGATAAGAAGAATTCTTTTAATAAGATTGTAACAATTATATTAGACAGTGAAGGAAATTTATCTAAAACAGAAGTTAAAGAAAATGAAATTATAAAGATTATAGCTAAGTACAAGAATAATTTTTTAAGAGCAAGTATTGATATAGGTACAAACTCTTGCAGATTGTTTATAGCTGAAGTTCAAAAAGATAATGAAGTTATAAATTTCAAAAAAGAAATTTATAAAGAGTTAGAAATAGTTAAACTTGGAGAAGAAGTGAATAAAAATAAGTTCTTAAAGGAAGAAGCTATTGAAAGAACTTTAAAATGTCTAAAAAAATATAGAGAACTTATAGATGAATATTCTATAGAAGAAAAAGATATTATTTGTTTTGCAACCTCTGCAACCAGAGATTCATCTAATAGAGATTATTTTATAAAGAAAGTTCAAGATGAAACTAAAATAAAAATTAACTGTATCAGTGGAGATGAAGAAGCCTATATTAATTTTAAGGGGGTTATAAGCTCTTTTGATAAGAATTTTAAAGAAAATATTTTAGTTTTTGATATCGGTGGAGGCTCAACAGAATTTACCCTTGGTAATATGAAAGGTATAGAAAAGAAAATAAGTTTAAATATAGGTTCTGTTAGAATAACAGAGAAATTTTTCTTAGAAAATAGGATATATAATTATTCAGAAGAAAATAGGAATAAAGCAAAAGAATGGATAAAAGAAAATTTAGAAAAACTTGAAGAATTTAAAAATGAAAGCTTTATTTTAGTTGGAGTAGCTGGAACAACTACTACACAGGTGAGTGTTAGAGAGAAAATGGAAGTATATGATAGTGAAAAAATACATCTTTCTAACTTGACAACTGAAGAAATTAATGATAATTTAGATTTGTTTATAAAAAATATAAAGAATGATAAAGAAGTTAAAGGTTTAGATGTTAAAAGAAGAGATGTTATAATAGGGGGAACTATCATATTAAAAGAAATTTTAGAATATTTTGGAAAAGATTTTATAATAGTTTCTGAAAATGATAATCTTATGGGAGCAATATTAGAAGGAGTTAATGAAAATGACAGATGTAATAAATAATATATCAGGATATTTTGATGAAGATTTTGAAAATATAATTTATAAAGATTTGAGAACAAATGGACTTTCAGATGAAGAAGTAGAAAAATTATTAAGTGATAAATATAGAGATTTACCTATGATGGAAGAAAATATCTTTAAATTAAATAACTACAAATTGGGAAGTATAGGTTTTACTTCAAGAGAACTAGAAAATTTAAAGATAGATTTCTGTGAAGAAAAATTATTGTCTAATGATTACAATGGAGAAAATCCAACAAATCAAATAGTCTATTTAAAAGTTCTATTCGATAAAGAAAGTAAGAAAATCTTAGGTTGTCAAATTGCAAATGAAAGAAATGTAGAAGCTAGACTTAGAGCAATTAAGGCTATAATGGAAAAAGGTGGAGATTTAAAAGAATTAGTAAAATATAAGGTAAATCCTACTGATAATGAATGGAATCCTGATATTTTAAATCTTTTAGCACTTACTGCTTTAGGAAAAGATAAAGAAGTTTCAACAGATGTTGAAGCAAAAGATATTGAAGCTTTATCAAAAAATAAAGAATTTTTATTAGATGTTAGAGAAGAATATGAATATGAAGCAGGTCATGTAAAAGGTGCAGTTAATCTACCACTTAGAGAAATTTTATCTCAAAAGGATAGTTTACCAAAAGATAGAGACATCTATGTATATTGTAGAAGTGCACACAGAAGTGCTGATGCAGTTAATTTCCTAAAAACTTTGGGCTTTGATAAGGTACATAATGTTGAAGGTGGTTTTATAGATATTTCATTTAATGAATATCATAAAGATAAAGGGAATTTAGAAAATAGTATAGTTACAAATTATAATTTTGATTAGGAGTAAAGAATGAAGTTAGTAGTTTCAGATTTAGATGGAACTCTTTTAAATGATGATAGTGAAGTAAGTTTAGAAACAATAAAAGCAATTAAACAATTAAAAGAGAAGGGAATAGAGTTTGCTATTGCAACAGGTAGAAGTTTTAATTCTGCTAATAAAATTAGAAAAAAAATAGGTTTAGAAATCTATTTGATATGTAATAATGGAGCAAATATTTATAATAAAAATGGAGAACTTATTAAAAATAATGTTATGCCAGCTGATTTAATAAGAAAGGTTGTAAAATTTTTAACTGAAAATAAAATTGGATATTTTGGTTTTGATGGTAGTGGAGCAAATTTTTATGTTCCCTATGGTACAGAAATAGATGATGAGTTCTTGAAAGAACATACGCCACACTATATTAAAAATTTAGAAGATATAGATAGACTTCCTGCTTTAGAAAAAATTTTAATAATTGAAGAAGATTCTGAAAGAATATATGAAATTAAAGATTTAATACATGATAATTTTGATGATGAACTAGAAATAGTTATTTCAGCTGATGATTGTTTAGATTTGAATATAAAAGGTTGTAGTAAAAGAGGTGGAGTAGAATATATTTCACAAGAATTAGAAATAAACCCAAAAGAAATTATGGCCTTTGGAGATAGTGGAAATGACTATAAAATGTTAAAATTTGTTGGTCATCCTGTTGCTATGAAAGATAGTTTTATGGCTAAAAGAGATTTTGAAAACAAAACTGATTTTACAAATGATGAAAGTGGGGTTGCAAAATATTTACAACAGTACTTTAACCTTTAAGTCACTGAAATAAAATAAAAAAATAAGTGAGTTATATTGCAATTAATCATTAGAAATTTTCTTTGAACAAATAACTAATAGTTTCAATAAGATTACTGCGACGTCCTATAATGGTGAAAGAGCCTTTGTGGAGCTCTAGAACCATTATAGGCTGGCAAGTAATCGTTATATATAACTAAAGTTTATTAAAATATTTCAAAGAAAATTTTCTGAAATCTACTTGGTAACGAACTATTTTTTTGTTTTTTGAAATTTTTACCAAATTTTAATAAATATATAATAGAATATAAGAAAAGGAATAGAGAATGGAAAACTTAATTATAAACGATCAAATAAACGAAATAGTTTTTTCAAATAAAAAGGAGAAGATAGAAGAAAGTTTAAGAACAACATATAGAAAAAAAATATGGAAAAACTTTATCAAAGCAATAAAAGAATTTGATTTGATAGAAGATGGAGACAAAATAGCAGTTGGAGTTTCTGGAGGAAAAGATAGTTTACTACTTTGTAAATTATTCCAAGAATTGAAAAAGGATAGAAGTAAAAATTTTGAAGTAAAATTTATTTCAATGAATCCAGGTTTTGAAGCTTTAGATGTGGATAAATTTAAAGAAAATTTAATAGAAATGGGTATAGATTGTGAATTGTTTGATGCCAATGTTTGGCAGATAGCATTTGAAGAAGCCCCTGATAGTCCTTGCTTTCTATGTGCTAAGATGAGAAGAGGAGTTCTGTACAAAAAAGTTGAAGAACTAGGTTTCAATAAATTAGCTTTAGGTCACCATTTTGATGATATTGTTGAAACTACTATGATAAATATGTTCTTTGCAGGCACAGTAAAAACTATGTTACCAAAAGTTCCATCAACTTCTGGTAAGATGGATATAATAAGACCTCTTGCTTATGTTAGAGAAAAAGATATAATAAATTTTATGAAATACAATGAAATTCAGGCTATGAGTTGTGGTTGCCCAATAGAATCTGGAAAAGTGGATTCAAAAAGAAAAGAAATAAAAATTTTACTACAAGAACTTGAAGAAAAAAATCCTAATATAAAACAAAGCATATTTAACTCAATGAAAAATATTAACTTGGATTATGTTCTTGGATATACAAGAGGAAACAAAGAGAAATAGGAGGATATATGAATTTCTATTTAAAATTATTAATAAAAATTTTAGAAAGATCAATGACTGCTAAAGATAGTGAAATTTTAAAAAAATTAAAATCTGGTTATGATTTATCAAGTGAAGAAAAGAAAGAACTTGAAGAACTTATAGATAACTTGATTTAAAGGGGGATAATATGTCAATAAAGTTTTTATATGACAGACAAAAGATAGCTATTACATATGGAGAGCAAAAGATTTCTTATGCAGATGTGATTAAGTATGTAAATTTTTATTCTGATTTTTTAGATATCAAAAAAGGAGATAGATCAGCTCTTATGATGGAAAATAGACCAGAGTCTATTTTTTCGTTTTTTTCAATATGGGCTAAAAAAGGGATAGCTATAAGTTTAGATGCAGGTTATACTGTGGATCAACTTGCTTATGTACTTGGAGATTCTGAACCAAAATACCTTTTTGTATCAAATAAAACTAAACAAGTTGCTGAAGAAGCAAATTTAAAATTAAATAATGCTGTAAAGATTATAAATGTTGATGAAATTGAATTACCAGCTGACTATAAAATAAAACAAGAAGAATTTTCTAATGATTCAAATGAAGATATAGCAGTATTGGTTTATACTTCTGGAACAACGGGAAATCCAAAAGGTGTAATGATAACTTATGAAAATATTGAAACTAATATGGCAGGAGTAAGAGCAGTTGATTTAGTCAATGAAAATGATGTTATCTTAGCAATGTTACCATATCATCATATTATGCCACTATGTTTTACATTAATATTACCAATGTATATGGGAGTTCCAATAGTATTGTTAACTGAAATCTCATCAGCTACTCTTTTGAAGACATTACAAGAAAATAGAGTAACTGTTATTCTTGGGGTTCCAAGAGTATGGGAAATGTTAGATAAAGCTGTAATGACTAAAATTAACCAAAGCTCACTAGCTAAGTTTATGTTTAAATTAGCATCAAAAACTAACTCTATGTCTATAAGAAAGATGTTATTCTCAAAAGTCCATAAACAATTTGGTGGACACATTAGACTTATGGTTTCAGGAGGAGCAAAAATAGATAAATCTATACTAGAGGATTTTCGTACTATGGGATTCAGAGCTATACAAGGTTATGGTATGACAGAAACAGCTCCTATAATCACTTTCAATGTACCAGGTAGAGAAAGATCAGATTCAGCTGGAGAAGTTATTCCTAATGTGGAAGTTAAAATTGCTGATGATGGAGAAATTCTTGTTAAAGGTAAAAATGTAATGAAGGGTTACTACAAGAATGAAACTGCAACTAAAGAAGCTTTTGATGCAGAAGGGTGGTTCCATACAGGTGATTTAGGAAGAATGGAAGGAAAATACCTAATAATAATTGGTAGAAAAAAAGAAATGATAGTTCTTGCCAATGGGAAGAATATAGATCCTAATGATATTGAAGCTGAAATTATGAAAAATACAGACTTGATAAAGGAAATAGCTGTTACAGAATATAATGCACAATTAGTTGCTATAATTTATCCTGATTTTGAAAAACTTCAAGCTCAACAAATAGTTAATATTAAAGATGCTATTAAATGGGAAGTTATAGACAAATATAATGTAACTGCTCCTAACTATAAGAAAATTCATGATATAAAAATAATTAAACAAGAATTACCTAAGACAAGATTAGGTAAAATAAGAAGATTCATGCTTAAAGATTTATTGGAAGATAAAGTTCAAACTCCTGAGAAAAAAGTAGAAAAAAAGGCAGTGGAAGTTCCAAGTGAAATCAGAGAAAAATATGATATAATAAACAAGTACATAACTGAAAGATACAATAAAGATATTGATTTAGATTCTCATATAGAACTAGATCTAGGTTTTGATTCTTTAGATATAGTTGAATTTATGAATTTCTTAAATTCAACTTTTGAAATTGAAATAGTGGAACAGGATTTTGTTGACCATAAAACAATTTCTGATATAATAAAATTAGTGGAAGAAAAATCAGGATTAACAGCTGAAAAAATAGTGGAAAAAGTTGATAAGAATGAAAATCTAAAAAAGATTATTGAAAGTGATTCAGATGTTAAATTGCCACCTAGTGCAAAATATGCAAAAATCTTAAAATTCTTATTTAGCCCACTATTTAAATTCTACTTTAAATATAAATATAGTGGAAAAGAAAATCTAGGAGAGAGTGCTGGAATAATTGTTGGAAACCACCAAAGTTACTTAGATGCCTTTATGCTAAATAATGCCTTTACTTATAAAGAATTAAGTAATAATTACTATATAGCAACTGCTCTACATTTTAAAAGCAAGACTATGAAATATTTAGCTGGAAATGGAAATATAATTTTAGTTGATGCCAATAGAAACTTAAAAAATACTTTACAAGCAGCATCTAAAGTTTTAAAAAGTGGAAAGAAATTACTTATTTTCCCTGAAGGAGCAAGAACAAGAGATGGTCAATTACAAGAGTTTAAAAAGACATTTGCTATACTTGCACAAGAATTAAATGTGCCTATTTATCCTTTTGTTTTAAAAGGAGCTTATGAAGCTTTTCCATATAATAAAAAATTCCCAAAAAGACATGATATTTCAGTTCAGTTTTTAGAAAAAATTGATCCACAAAATAAAACTGTTGAAGAATTAGTTGAAGAAACTAAGGATAAAATTGCTAAAAATTACTATTAAAATATATAAAATGGAGGTAAGAATATGTATTACAATATGAATGATATTGATGTTAGAAGTTCAAATAATTTTTTAAGAAGAGTATTTTTTTACATGGTTTTAGGTGTTGCTATATCTTTTGGTACAGGAATATACTTATATTTATATAACCAAGAATTATTATTTTCTTTAGCTAGATATTTTAATGTTTTAGGTATAGCAGGCTTAGGAATGGTTTTAGTGCTAAATTTCTTTTTAAAGAAAATGTCAGCAGGAATAGCAAGGTTACTATTTGTTCTGTATTCACTTGTGATAGGAATAATTTTTAGTACAGTTGGATTTGCATACTCACCACTAGCTATACTTTATGCTTTTGCATCTGCTCTTACAATATTTATTGTAATGTCTATTTATGGATTTTTTACAAAAGAAGATTTAAGTTCATACAGAACATTTTTAATGGTAGGTTTGATTTCACTTATAGTAATGGGATTATTCAATATATACCTAGGAGTAGGTAGATTGTATTGGATTGAAACAATATTTGGAATAGTTATTTTCACTGGATTTACAGCTTATGATGTAAATAGAATAAAATATATATCTTATCAATTAGAAGCTGAAGAGGGAGAAATTGTAGAAAAACTTTCTATAAGATGGGCTTTAGAACTTTATCTTGATTTTATCAACTTATTCTTATATCTACTTAGAATTTTTGGAAAAAGAAAATAATTATTTAGGAGTTATCAAATGAAAAAAATTATATTATTAATGTTTTCTGTACTATGTGTAAATTCATTTTCATATATAGAGAAAAATGACCAAGTTAGAAATAGAGGACTTGAACTTATGAGAGAAAGTAACATAAATCAAAATATGGGACTATCTAAAGAAAGTGGAAGCACACAAATAATAGATGCTTATGCAGGAAATGGAAAATTCTCCAAAACTAAAGGTTTTATGATAGGGACAACAAGTAATCTTCTTGCTTATCCTAATATCACTGCTGGAGTTACTGTAGCTTATGATAAGTATAAATATAAACCAGGAAGGAATGATTACTGGGGAAGAGACTATGACTTAAATACTTATTTTTCATACAAATTAGATAAAAATTTATTTACACTGGGTTTAGGATATTCTCAATCAAGACACGTTGAAAAGAGAGGATATACAGGAAATTTAGAATATGGTAGATTTTTAACTCCGAGCACTTATCTTTATGCAGGAATTGAAGGACAAAATAGAAATTATAAAAACTCTGAGGATTTAAATTTTGTTAATTATAAAGTAGGAGTTTTAAGACAAGATACTTGGAAAAAATTAAAGTTTGTAAATGGTGTTGAAGTTAATATGGATAATAAAAAATATGATAGAGAAGAGAGAGGAAGAGGAAATGTAACTTTCGTATCTAGAGCTTCATATTATATCTATGATGATTTATTATTTGATGTTCAATACAGAGGTACTAAAAATAGTAAATTTTATGACAATGTAGTTGGAGTTGGATTTACTCACTATTTTTAAGGAGTTATGAACATGGAAAAATCAGATGAATTAAAAAAGAAAATAAAAGAAATAAAAGAAAAAATTGCAAGGCCTTGTACAGAATTTGAAACTAAGAATTTTGACTACGATGATGAAAATAAGGTTAGTTGGATAGGTAGAGTATTTCTATGTAAAGAAGATGAAGTTGAAGAAAGACCTAAAGACAATAAGGGAAAAACTATGTATCCTTTAGCACAATTTTATCTTGCTAATCTTCCTTACGTACCAGAAGCTTTAAAGAAATTTGAATATATAACTGTATTTATGGGAGAAGATTTTCCTGAATATAATCCTGTAGATGGTCTTGTATCAAGAAATGGTAATGGTTGGATATTGAGAACTTATACTAAAGATGATGTTTTAGTTAAAAATGAATATCTAAGAGATGATAACTTTTGCCCTAAGGCTTACCCATTAGAAGCTAAATTTCATGCTGAAGACTATCCAATTTGGGATGGTGGAGGACTTGATGAAGATTTAGAAATTGAAATATGTGATTTAGAAGAAGAATTTGATGATGAAGTAAGTTACTATCAAGATATTGGAAATGATCATACGTATTTACATAAATTCGGAGGCTATCCTTCATATTGTCAACCTGGTTTAGGTTTAGAAGTTGAAAAAGGCTATAATTTTGTTTTCCAAATCTCTAGTGATGATGTTGCACAATACAATGTAGTAGATTCAGGAAGTTTGATGTTTTTCTACAATGAAAATGAAGACAAATGGATGATGTACTTTGATTTTTATTAAAAAGTAAAAATAAGAAAAGATACTGATTTTTAAAAAATAATTTCAGTATCTTTTTATTTTGAAGCTTTTTCGAACTTTTTATAAAAAAAGTAAAATTTCTTAGATTTTTTATAGTAAAAAGCAAAAAAATATGTTATTATAAATGAAATAAAAATTTTTAAATTAGTTTAAGTTAGGTGGTGAAAAATGAAAAGAGAATGTGGAGTTTTATTAGCAATTAGTTCTCTTCCAAGTGCTTATGGAATTGGAGATTTTGGGAAAGAAGCATATCGTTTTGTTGATTTCTTAGAAGCTTCAGGGCAAAGTTTATGGCAAATATTACCACTATGTCCTGTTGAATATGGAAACTCTCCTTACCAATCACCTTCTACTTTTGCAGGTAATTTTTTATATTTAGATTTAGAAGATTTAGTTCACAATGAATATTTAACTCAAGAGGATATTGATGTTTTAAAAAGTGAGGTATCCTCTGTTGATTATGAATATATAAAAAGCCAGAAAGAGTCTTTATTGAAAAAGGCCTCTCAGGCTTTTTTTTGCAAAAAGGCTGAAGAAAGTGAATTTAAGAAATTTCAAAGTGAAAATCAATTTTGGTTAGAAGACTACTCTCTTTTTCTATCTTTAAATAAAAAATTTAAGGGTAAAATGTGGAACACTTGGGAGAAAGGCTATAAGTTTAGAGAAAGAAAATCTATAGAAGAAGCAAAAAAAGAATTTGAAGAAGACTATAAATATGAAAGTTTTATTCAATATTATTTCTATAAACAATGGAAGAAATTAAAAGACTATGCCAATAGTAAAGGAGTAAAAATTATAGGAGATTTACCTATATATGTTGCAAGTAATAGTGCAGATACTTGGCAACATCCAAAGCTATTCTGTTTTGATAAACACTTAAAAATAAAAGCAGTAGCAGGTTGTCCACCAGATTATTTTTCTAAAAAAGGACAATTATGGGGAAATGTTCTCTATGATTGGGAAGCTATGAAAAAAGATAACTATTCTTGGTGGGAACAAAGAATAAAACATAGTTTTTTACTTTATGATGTTCTAAGATTAGATCATTTTAGAGGTTTTGCTTCTTATTGGGCTATTCGTTATGGAGAAAAAACTGCTATCAATGGAAGATGGGAAATAGGGCCGAGAATACAATTTTTTAGAGATTTGGAAAGAAAAGTTAAAAATATAGATATTATAGCAGAGGACTTAGGAACACTCACAGCAGATGTATTTAAACTTTTAAGACAAACAAACTATCCAAATATGAAAGTACTGCAATTTGGTTTAACAGAATGGGATAATATGTACAATCCTAAAAACTACACTGAAAACTCAGTTGCCTATACAGGCACTCACGACAATATGTCTATGATAGAGTGGTATTCTACTTTAAATAAAAATGAAAAATTTATCTGTGATGAAAATTTAAAAAATTTTTTAAAAGACTATAACACAAATATATGGGAGCCTATTCAATGGAGAGCAATAGAAGCTCTATATGCTTCAAAATCAAATAGGGTTATAGTGCCTTTACAAGATATATTAGGTTTGGGAGCAGATTCAAGAATGAATACTCCATCAACAGTTGGAGATAACTGGGCATGGAGAGTCTATTGGGGATATAGACATGGTGATTTAGAAAATAAATTATATAATTTAGCAAAAAGGTATCAAAGGATTTAGAAAAGGGGAAAAAATGGAATTTAATAAGGAAAAATGGAAGGAAAAGTTGGAAGAAAAGTTATTAGAAAAATTTTCTGTGAGTTTAAAAGAGGCTAGTTCTTTTGAAGTATACAGAGCTTTAGGAGAAACTGTAATAAGTTTTATAGCTAGAGATTGGTATGAGACAAAAGAGAAATACTCTAAGACAAAACAAGCATTTTATTTATCTTCTGAATTTTTAATGGGAAGAGCTTTAGGAAATAATCTAATTAACTTAGGAATAGATAAAGAAGTAAGAGAATTTTTAGAAGAAATAGGAATTGACTACAATCAAGTTGAAGACGAAGAAGAAGATCCAGCATTAGGAAATGGTGGTCTAGGAAGACTAGCGGCTTGTTTTATGGACTCATTAGCAACTTTAAATTTACCTGGTCAAGGTTATAGTATAAGATATAGAAATGGTATTTTTAACCAATATTTAAGAGATGGTTATCAAGTTGAAAAGCCTGAAACTTGGTTAAAATATGGTGATGTTTGGTCAATCATGAGACCAGAAGATGAAGTAATAGTAAACTTTGGTAATGGTTCAGTAAGAGCACTACCTTACGATATGCCAATAATTGGTTATGGAACTAAGAATGTAAATACACTTAGATTATGGGAAGCTCATTCGATAAATGACTTAGATTTAGGAGTGTTCAACCAACAAGATTATCTACATGCTACACAAGATAAAACATTAGCTGAAGATATTTCTCGTGTGTTATATCCAAATGACTCAACTGATGAAGGAAAAAAATTAAGACTTCGTCAACAATATTTCTTTGTATCTGCTTCATTACAAGATATAGTAAAGAATTTTAAAAAGGTACATGGAAGAGAATTTACAAAAATTCCTGAATTTATAGCAATTCAATTGAATGATACTCACCCTGTTATAGCTATACCAGAACTTATGAGAATCTTAGTTGATATAGAAGGAGTTTTATGGGAAGATGCTTGGGAAATAGTAAAGAAAACTTTCTCATACACTAACCACACTATCTTAGCAGAAGCACTAGAAAAATGGTGGGTAGGATTGTATCAAGAAGTTGTCCCTAGAATATTCCAAATAACTGAAGGAATTCACAATCAATTTAAAAATGAGTTAGCTCAACTATATCCAAATGATCAAGATAAACAAAATAGAATGCAAATAATTCAAGGTAATATGATACATATGGCTTGGCTTGCAATCTATGGAAGTCATAAGGTAAATGGAGTTGCTGAACTACATACTGAAATCTTAAAAGAAAGAGAATTGAGAGATTGGTACGAACTATATCCAGAAAAATTCTTAAATAAAACTAATGGAATTACACAAAGAAGATGGTTGTTGAAATCTAATCCACAACTTGCTTCTTATATAACAGAACTTATAGGAGGTGCTTGGATAAAAGATTTATCTGAACTTAAAAAGCTTGAACAATTCCTAGATGATAAAAATGTTTTAGATAGAATATGGGATATAAAAATTGAAAAGAAAAAGGAACTTGTTGAATATTTAAGAGAAACTCAAGGTATAGATATAAATCCTAACTCCATCTTTGATGTACAAGTTAAAAGATTACATGAGTACAAGAGACAATTATTAAATATTTTCCAAGTGTACAATCTATACCAACAATTAAAACAAAATCCTAGTATGGACTTTACTCCAACAACTTATATATTTGGAGCAAAGGCTGCACCTGGATACAAAGTTGCAAAAGGAATTATTCGTTTAATCAATGATGTAGCTCAAATAATTAATGGAGATAATGATGTTAAAGATAAACTAAAAGTTGTTTTTGTTGAAAACTACAGAGTCACAGTTGCTGAAAAAATCTTCCCAGCAGCAGATATTTCAGAACAAATTTCAACAGCTGGAAAAGAAGCTTCAGGTACTGGAAATATGAAATTTATGTTAAATGGTGCATTAACTTTAGGAACTTTAGATGGAGCCAATGTTGAAATTGCAAAAGAAGCAGGAGAAGAAAATGAATATATTTTTGGTATGAGAGTTGAGGACATTGATGCTCTTATAAAAAAAGGATATGACCCAAGATTCCCGTATAATAATGTAAGTGGACTTAAGCAAGTTGTAGATGCTTTAATAGATGGAAGTCTTAGTGACTTAGGTAGTGGAATTTATAGAGAAATACACTCTTTACTAATGGAAAGAGGAGATCAATATTTTGTTTTAGAGGATTTTGAAGATTATAGAAAAACGCAAAGAGCTATAAATAGAGAGTATAAAGATAAGTATTCTTGGGCAAAGAAAATGCTAAAAAATATAGCTAATGCTGGAAAATTCTCTTCAGATAGAACAATTTTAGAATATGCTAATGAAATTTGGAATATAAAAGAAGCAAAAATTTAATTTCTACACTATAAAGAGGTGATGTTTATGTCTGGACAAATGGAACATTATTTATTTCATCGCGGAGAGTACAGACAAGCCTATGAATATTTTGGAGCACATCCAAATAGAAGTTCAACAATATTTCGTATTTGGGCTCCAACAGCAAAGTCAGTGGCTGTTGTTGGCGATTTTAATAATTGGAATGCTAGAGAAGAAGATTATTGTCAAAAAATAACTAATGAAGGTATATGGGAAGTTGAAATAAAAAAAGTAAAAAAAGGTGCTATATATAAATTTCAAATAGAAACTTCTTGGGGACAAAAAATATTGAAAGCAGATCCTTATGCTTTTTATTCAGAGCTCAGACCTCAAACAGCCTCTGTAGTTAATGGAATATCAAAATTTCATTGGGGTGACAAAAAATGGCTTAACAATAGAGAAATAGGTTATGCTAAACCAATTAATATATATGAAGTTCACCTTGGTTCATGGAAGAAAAAAGAAGATGGAACTTATTATAATTATAGAGAGATTGCAGAGTTATTGGTTGAATATATGTTAGAAATGAACTATACTCACATTGAAATTATGCCAATAACAGAATATCCTTTTGATGGTTCTTGGGGTTATCAAGCTACAGGATACTATTCAGTAACTAGCCGTTATGGAACTCCAGAAGATTTTATGTATTTTGTAAATTATTTCCATAAGAATAATTTAGGGGTAATACTTGATTGGGTTCCAGGTCATTTCTGTAAAGATGCACATGGACTATATCGTTTTGATGGTAGTGCTTGTTATGAATATGAAGATCAAAATCTTGGTGAAAATGAATGGGGTACTGCAAACTTTAATGTATCAAGAAATGAAGTTAGAAGTTTCTTAGTATCTAATCTATATTTTTGGATAAAAGAATTCCATATAGATGGAGTAAGAATGGATGCAATATCTAATATGCTTTATCATAAAGATGGAGTTAGTGAAAATAGAGCTTCCATTGAATTTTTACAATATTTAAATCAAAGTTTACATGAAAATCATCCAGACATTATGTTGGTGGCAGAAGATTCTTCAGCTTGGCCTCTAGTTACAAAGTATCAAGCTGATGGTGGACTTGGATTTGATTTTAAATGGAATATGGGTTGGATGAACGATACTTTAAAATATATAGAACAAGATCCATTTTTTAGAAAGTCACATCATGGGAAATTAACATTTTCTTTTATGTATGCTTTTTCAGAAAATTTTATATTACCACTGTCACATGATGAAATAGTTCATGGCAAAAATGCTATTTTAAATAAGATGCCTGGCTATTATGAAGATAAATTAACTCATGTTAAAAATTTATATTCTTATCAAATGGCACATCCTGGAAAAAAATTAAATTTCATGGGAAATGAGTTTGTACAAGGCTTAGAATGGAGGTATTATGAGCAATTAGAATGGCAACTTTTAAAAGATAATAAAGGATCAAAAGATATACAAAAATATGTAAAAGCTTTAAATACTCTATACTTAGAAGAAAAAGCTTTATGGCATGATGGTCAAAATGCTTTTGAATGGATAGAACATGAGAATATAGATGAAAATATGTTAATCTTTTTAAGAAAAAATCCTGATACAGATGATTTTATAATAGCTGTATTTAATTTTTCAGGAAAAGATCATGATAAATACCCTGTAGGAGTTAATCTAGAAGGGGAATATGAATGTATTTTAGATAGTAATGAAAAAAGATTTGGAGGTTCTTATCAAGGAAGAAAAAGAAACTACAAAACTATAAAAGGTGCTTGGCACAACAGAGAACAACATATAGAAGTAAAAATTGCTAAAAATTCAACTATATTTTTAAAACATAAGAAGGGAAATGAGGAGGATTAGCTATGAAAAGAAAAAAGATGATTGCTATGATATTGGCTGGAGGACAAGGAAGTCGTCTAAAACAATTAACTGAAGACCTTGCAAAACCTGCTGTAGCATTTGGTGGAAAATATCGTATAATAGATTTCACTTTGACAAACTGCTCTCATTCTGGTATAGATACTGTTGGTGTATTGACACAATATGAACCTCATATACTAAATAACCATATAGGAAGAGGGTCACCTTGGGATTTGGATAGAATGGATGGTGGAGTTACAGTATTACAACCTCATACTAGAAAAAATGATGAAAAAGGTTGGTACAAAGGAACAGCTAATGCTATCTATCAAAATATAAAATTTATTGAAGAATATAATCCTGAATATGTTTTAATTTTATCTGGAGATCATATATACAAAATGAATTATGATAAGATGTTACAATATCATATTGAAAAAAAGGCAGATGTAACTATAGGAGTTTTTAGAGTTCCTCTAAAAGATGCTCCAAGTTTTGGTATCATGAATACAAGAGATGATATGACTATATATGAATTTGAGGAAAAACCTAAAGAACCAAAGAGCAATTTAGCTTCAATGGGTATATATATCTTCAAATGGTCAGAATTGAAAAAATACTTGGAAGAAGATGAACATAACCCAAATTCTGATAATGACTTTGGTAAAAATATAATACCTAATATGCTTAATGATGGTAAAAAGTTAGTAGCATATCCATTTGAAGGTTATTGGAGAGATGTTGGAACTATTCAAAGTTTCTGGGATGCACATATGGACTTACTATCAGAAAATAATGAACTTGATCTTTTTGATAAAAATTGGAGAATAAATACAAGACAAGGTATATATACTCCTTCATATTTTGAAAAAGGATCTAAAATAAAAAATAGTTTAATAGACAAGGGTTGCCTTGTTGAAGGAGAAATTGAACACTCAGTTGTGTTCTCAGGAGTAAAGATAGGGAAAAATTCAAAAATCATAGATTCCATTATAATGGCCGATACAGAAATAGGAGATAATGTAATTATTTGTAAAGCTATTATTGCAAATGATGTAAAAATAGGTGATAATGTGGTTCTTGGTGATGGGAAAGAGATAGCTGTTGTAGGGGAGAAAAAAGTTATAGAAAAATAGATGGAGGCTTGATTACTATGATAAGAAATTATATGGCAATAATTTATTTAGGAGATAACAAACAAAATATAAGTCCTTTAACAAAAGTTAGATCTTTGGCGTCAATTCCTGTTGGAGGTTCATATAGAATAATAGATTTTGCATTATCAAATGTTGTAAATTCTGGTATAAGAAATGTAGCTTTATTCTGTGGAAATGAAGAGCTAAATTCATTGACTGATCACATTGGTATGGGAGCAGAATGGGATTTAGCAAGAAAAAAAGATGGTATTTTTATTTTCAAAAGAATGCTAGATGACGACCTTTCTTTAAATCAGTCAAGAATTAGTAAAAATATGGAATACTTTTTTAGAAGTACTCAAGATCATATAGTTGCTTTAAATGGACATATGGTATGTAATTTAGATATTTCAGATTTAATTGAAAAGCATAAAGAATCTGGAAAAGAAATAACTATGGTCTATAAAAAAGTAAAAAAGGCCAATGAACATTTTAATAATTGTTCATCTGTAAAGATTGATGAAAATAATCGTGTTATAGGAATAGGTCAAAATTTATTTTTTAGAGAAGAGGAAAATATTTCTTTAGATGCCTTTGTATTAAGCAAAGAGCTTATGTTAAAATTATTGATAGATAGTATACAAGAAGGAAAATATAATGTTTTGTCAGAAATAATTGCTAGAAAATTACCTTCTTTAAATGTTAATGCTTATGAATTTAAAGGTTATTTACAATGTATAAATTCAACTAAAGAATACTTTAATTTCAATATGAATATATTGAAAAAAGAAATAAGAGAAGATGTTTTTGGTTTAAAAAGTGGAAGAAGGATTCTAACTAAGGTTAAGGACACACCTCCTACTATTTTCAAAGAAACAGCTGAAGTAGAAAATTCACTAATTTCAAATGGATGTATTATAGAAGGTAAGGTAATAAATAGTGTACTATCAAGAGGTACTATAGTAGAAAAAGATGTTGTTTTAGAGGAATGTGTGATCTTACAAGATTGTCATATTAAGGCTGGTTCTCATTTAAAAAATGTAATAGTTGATAAAAATAATATTATCCATGAAAATGAAAAACTATCAGCTTCAGAAGAATATCCATTGGTTATAGAAAAAGGTATGAAGTGGAATACAAAGGAATATCAAGATTTGATGGATTATATTAAGAATAAATAAAATGGAGGGAAAAGAATGAAAATTCTTTTTGCAACAGGGGAAGCATTTCCCTTTATAAAAACAGGAGGCTTAGGAGATGTATCTTATTCTCTTCCCAAAGCTTTAGTACAAAAAGAAAAACTAGATGTGAGAGTTATTTTACCTAAATATAGCAAGATTTCAAATGAACTTTTAAAAGATGCTAGACATTTAGGTCATAAAGAAATTTGGGTTGCTCATCATAATGAATATGTAGGAATTGAAGAAGTTGAATTGGAAGGAGTTATTTACTATTTTGTAGATAATGAAAGATATTTCAGAAGACTTAATGTCTATGGTGAATACGATGACTGTGAAAGATTCTTATTCTTTTCTAAAGCAGTTGTTGAAACTATGGATATAACAGATTTTAAACCTGATATAATTCACTGTAATGACTGGCAAACAGCCCTTATACCAATATATCTAAAAGAAAGAGGAATATATGATGTGAAAACTGTTTTCAGTATACATAATTTAAGATTCCAAGGATTTTTCTTTAATAATGTAATTGAAGATTTACTTGAAATAGATAGAGCTAAATATTTCCAAGATGATGGAATAAGATACTATGATATGATTTCATTCTTAAAAGCTGGTGTTGTATACTCTGATTATATCACAACAGTAAGTGCTAGTTATGCAGAAGAAATAAAAACTCCTGAATTTGGTGAAGGAATTCATGGTTTATTTCAAAAGTATGACTATAAATTATCAGGTATAGTAAATGGAATAGATAAGTCTTCGTATCCATTATCTAAGAAATCTCATAAAACTTTAAAAGCTAATTTACAAGCTAAATTAGGTCTAGAAATTGAGGAAGCTACTCCTTTAGTTGCTATTATAACACGTTTAGATAGACAAAAAGGAATAGATTTTATCATTGATAAATTTGATGAGATGATGAGTTTAGGAATACAATTTGTTCTATTAGGAACAGGAGAAAAGAATTATGAAAATTTCTTTAGATACAAAGAAAGTCAATATAGAGGCTATGTATGTTCATACATAGGTTTTGATCAAGCACTATCTACTGAAATTTATGCTGGAGCCGATATATTCTTGATGCCTTCAGTTTTTGAACCATGTGGACTATCTCAAATGATAGCAATGAGATATGGTTGTATTCCTGTAGTAAGAGAAACAGGAGGGTTAAAAGATACTGTTAAACCATACAATGAATATACGGGAGAAGGAGATGGTTTTGGTTTCAAACAAGCTAATGGTGAAGATATGGTAAAGGCATTAAGATATGCTGTTACTATGTATCATAGACCAGAAGTATGGAAAGAAATTATTGCCAATGCAAAGAAAAGAGATAATTCTTGGAAAGAGCCTGCTAAGAGATATAAGGAAATATATCAAAAATTATTAGAAAATTAAAATGAATAAGTTAAGGGCTGGTGCAACAGCCCTTTTTGTTTTGTTAAGTAAAATTTTTGCTATTTTTTTCATATTAGTGTAAAATATAGGTGTTAAAATAAATTTTAAATGATGAGGGAAAGTGAAATTATTATGACCAACAATGATTTTTTAAGAAGACTTAGATATGCACTAAATTTAAGAGATAATGTTACAGTGCAAATTTTTAAAAAAGGTGGATTAACTGTCACAAAAGAAGATGTAGTTAACTATCTAAAAAAAGATATTGATGAAGGTTTTAAAAAATTATCTAACAATGATTTAATAGCTTTTTTAGATGGATTAATTATTTTTAAAAGGGGAGAAAAAAAGGATGCAAGCCCCAGTCCTCAAATAAAAATTACAAAGAATAATTTAAATAATGTCTTACTTAGAAAATTGAGAATAGCTCTTGCTTTTAAAAGTTATGATATGATAGAAGTATTTAAACTTGGTGGTGTAGAAATTTCTGAAGCAGAATTAAATGCACTTTTTAGAAGTGAAGATCATAGAAATTATAAAGAATGTGGAGATAAATATATAAGAGTATTCTTAAAAGGACTAATAGAATATTGTAGAGATTAAAAAAATAATTAAGGAATGGTTATGGATATAAAAGAAAGATTTTCAGAAAAGAGCTTGCAAACAATAAAAGAATATTTAATAGAAAATGACAATAAATCAATTATTTTTAAAGCAACTTTTGATGAAAATGAAGTTATTCAAGAGCCATTTTTTTTATCACTATATAAAAAGAAAACTTTTGAAGGAACTTTGACAAAAGTAAAAAGAGATGAAGTTGTCATAAGAATAACAAAGCCTAATCAACTATATCCAAATGATTTAGAATTAGAGCTTTCAGAAGAGTTATTCAACAGAAGAAATATAGCTTATTGTTTACTTAGTTCAGATTTAGATGACTTTTACTTTATTCAAGATATAGATAGAACAAATTTAGAAAAAATAGATATAGAAAACTATTTTTCTGAAAATGGTATTTTGGTAAATGAAATAAAAGGCTTTGAGCATAGACATGAGCAAGAAGAGATGGCTAAAAATATTCAAAAGGCTATAAATGATAATAGAAAAATAATAGTTGAAGCAGGTACAGGTACAGGAAAAACATTGGCATATTTAATACCTGCTATCAAGTGGGCCATTGCTAACAAGAAAAAAGTTATTATAGCTACTAATACTATAAATTTACAGGAACAACTACTATTAAAAGATATTCCCTTAGCTAAATCAGTAATAAAAGATGAATTTTCTTATGCTTTAGTAAAAGGTAGAACTAATTATCTTTGTAAAAGACTTTTTACTGAATTATCTCTTGGAAAAAGTGTAGATATAGAGACTTTTTCTATGGAGGCTAGAGAGCAGATAGAATATATTCTAAAATGGGGAAATAAAACTAAAACAGGGGATAAAGCAGAACTTCCTTTTGAAGTTTATCCTGATGTTTGGGAGTTAGTACAAAGTACAACAGAGTTATGTTTAGGGAAAAAATGTCCTTTTAGAAAAGAGTGTTTTCATATGAAAACAAGAATGAAAAAGATGGAAGCTGATATATTAATATCAAATCATCATGTATTCTTTTCTGATTTGAATGTGAGAGCTGAAACTGATTTTGATTCAGAATATTTAATACTTCCAAGATATGATATGGTTATCTTTGATGAAGCTCATAATATAGAGTCAGTTGCTAGAAGTTATTTTTCTGTAGAAGTATCTAAAATTTCATTTACAAGACTTTTACATAGAATTTATCAAAAGAAAAGCAAAAAGAAAAAAGAGAAATCAGCTCTTACAAGAGTTGAAGAAACTATAGATGAGAAATATTTAGAAAAAACTGGAGATTATTTAGAACTCTTAAAGAATATGAAATCAGAAATTTATAGTTTACAAACTATAGGAGATGAATATTTTGATGAAATCAGAAAAATGTTTGAAACAAATACTGAAGCTCCAATAAGAAAAAGTTTAAATAATTTTGAAATGACTAAGTCTAATTTCTTAGAAAATTTAAGAGCTAAAAAGGAATTTTTCCAAGCTAAACTTGCTGAATTTTTAAATTTAATGATGGCTTTTAACAATGTTATTGATGAAGAAAAAGACAAGAATCCTGAGGTAATAAATTTCAATAATCATTTGAAAATATTTAAAAAATATATAGATAGTTTTAAATTTATAAATAATTTTTCAGATGATGATTATGTTTATTGGCTTGATATAAATTCTAAAAGAACCAATGTAGTGCTTACAGCAACACCTTTGAATATTGCACAGAAGTTAAGTTCAGTTCTTTTTGAAAACTTGAATAGATTGGTTTTTGCCTCAGCAACTATAATGGCAAATGGAAATTTTGAATATTTTAAAAAATCTTTAGGTTTAGATGAAGAAGAATGTATGGAGTGTTTTATAGAGTCACCATTTGATTACGAAAATCAGATGTCTGTATACATACCAGCTGATATACAAGATTCAGAAAATCTAAATGCTTTTATTACAGATGCAAGTAAGTTTATTTTAGATATTTTGAAGAAAACAAAAGGAAAAGCATTTATATTATTTACATCTTATACTATGCTAAATCAAATTTATTATTCTCTTGTAAATAAATTAAAAAATAGTAATTTCGAGATATTTTTACATGGTGAAAAGCCAAGAAGTCAATTGATAAAAGAATTCAAGGAAGCAAAAAATCCTGTGCTATTTGGAACTACTTCTTTCTGGGAAGGTGTTGATGTACAGGGAGAGAATTTAAGTAATGTCATTATAACTAAGTTACCTTTCCTTGTTCCAACAGATCCTATAGTTTCGGCTATAAGTAAAAAAATTGAAGAGTCTGGAGGAAATTCTTTCTCAGATTTTCAATTACCTGAAGCAATAATTAAGTTTAAACAAGGTGTTGGAAGATTGATTAGAAAAAAAACAGATAGAGGAAATGTTTTTATTTTAGATAGTAGAGTTATAAAGAAAAAATATGGTTCAGCCTTTATAAAAGCTTTACCTAGTCAAAAAAATATAAAAATATTAGAAAAAGATGATATAATAAAAGAAATTGAATGAGAAAAAGGGGATTTTTATGAAAAAATTTACTATATTTGGATTTAAGTTTCTTTTTGAAGTAAAGAAAAAAGATAATTCAGATGAAGAGAGATACTCTGATATTTATTTTTTAAAGGAAAAGGTATTTTACCTAATTTTAGCACTATTTTTAATAACTATTTCAGCTAAAATTCCTATACTTTTTAGAAACAATAACTATATGATAGGTGATGTTGTAAAATCTGATATATATTCTCCAAAAACTATAGTTTTTAGAGATAAAATTGGAAAAGATAAAGTTATTCAAGATATGATAAATCAGTTGGATAAAGATTATATTTATTCAAGTGATGCTGCTGATATCTACACTAATGAATTTGATAACTTTCATAAAGAAATCATAGCTATTAAAAAAGGAAATTTACAAACTTTTGATTATAGTGGTTTTGAAAGAAAAATGGGAAAAGCTATGCCAGAAACCCTAGTAAAAAAAATATTAGCAGAAGATGAAGATAAAATTAACAGTACCTTTGAGAAATTATCAGAGCATTTAAAAAATGCTTATACAGCAGGTATATATAAGGAAAAAAACTCTATTCGTATCAATGAACCTGTAAAGACTGAAATAGATAATTTAGATTCTTTTGAAAGAGAGATAATAAATTATTTCTTAATTCCAAATTATATTTATGATGAAGCTAAAACTAAGAGTACTATCAATGAAAAAGTTTCTCAAATAAATGATCAATACATTGAAATTAAGGCAGGAACTTTAATTGCTAAGACAGGAGAGATTTTAACTGAAAGAAAAATAGATATTTTAGATAAATTAGGTATCTATAATTATAAGAGAAGTATTTTGATAATTGCATTGAATGTTATATTTTTATTGGTTATTTCAAGTGTATTTAATGTAGTTACAATGAGATTTTATAGTAAAGATGTATTGGAAAAACAAAAATATAGAGCTGTCATACTTTTAGTAATAGCAACTTTATTGATATTTAGAATAGTTCCTGACTCTATGATATATCTAGTACCTATAGATACAATGCTATTACTTTTAATGTTTATAGTACGTCCTAGATTTAGTATATTCTTAACTATGATGCTTATCTCTTATCTATTACCTATAACTAATTATGATTTAAAATACTTTACTATGCAATCTATAGCAATTTTAGCAACAGGATTTTTAAGTAAAAATATAGGAACTCGTTCTTCAGTTATAGCCATAGGAATACAATTAGCTATAATGAAGATTTTACTATATTTAATTTTAAGTTTCTTTTCAATGGAAGAAAGCTTTGGAGTAGCTTTAAATACTATTAAATTATTTGTTTCAGGTTTGTTCTCAGGAATGTTTGCTATAGCATTATTGCCATATTTTGAAAGAACCTTCAATGTTTTAACAGTATTTAGACTTATTGAACTTGCAGACTTATCTCAACCACTGTTGAGAAAATTATCTATAGAAGCTCCAGGAACTTTTCAGCACTCAATGATGGTAGCAACTCTATCAGAAAATGCTGTTATTGAAATTGGAGGAGATCCAATATTTACTCGTGTTGCTTGTTATTATCATGATATAGGAAAAACTAAAAGACCACAGTATTATGTAGAAAATCAAAGTGATGGTAAAAATTTACATAATAACATCTCTCCTTTTATGAGTAAGATGATAATTTTAGCTCACACTAAAGAGGGAGCTGAAATGGGTAAAAAATATAAAATTCCTAAAGAGATTAGAGATATAATGTTTGAACATCAAGGAACAACATTATTGGCCTATTTCTATAATAAGGCTAAAGAGATAGATCCTAATGTACAAGAAGAAGAATTTAGATATTCAGGACCTAGACCTCAAACTAAAGAATCGGCTGTTATTTTACTGGCAGATTCTATAGAAGCAGCAGTTAGATCTCTTGATGTAAAAGACCCTATTAAAGTTGAAGAAATGGTTAGAAGAATTGTGAATGCTAAGATAGCTGATAATCAACTTTCAGATGCTAATATAACATTTAAAGAAATAGAAATTATTATTAACTCATTCTTAAAAACTTTTGGTGCTATTTATCATGAAAGAATAAAGTATCCAGGTCAAAAATAAAAAGGAAGAGGATTATGGAATTAGTTTTAGATTTTAGTTGTGAATTAGAGAATGAAAAATATAGTGAGTTCATAGATAAGTTATATGAAGATTCTTATCTTGAAAATTATATAAAAAAAGTTTTAGAAATAGAGGAAGTTGAATCTGAAAGACCTCTTTATCTTTCAGTTTTACTTACTGATAATAAAAATATACAAGTTATCAATCGTGAATATAGAGATAAAGATGCTCCAACAGATGTTATATCTTTTGCATATCATGAAACAGATGACTTTAATATAGGACCTTATGATACTCTTGGAGATATTATTATCTCTTTAGAAAGAGTTGAAGAACAATCAAGTGAATATAATCATTCATTTGAGAGAGAGTTCTATTATGTTTTAACACATGGAATTTTACATATTTTAGGATATGACCATATTAAAGAAGATGATAAGAAAGTTATGAGAGAAAGAGAAGAAGCAATATTATCATCTTTTGGTTATACTAGAGATAATTAAAAAGGTTGTATAATAAATGGTGTTGATAGAAGAAATTTCTATCAATGCCATTT
>ERZ773062.268-NODE-268-length-31810-cov-6.067013_pt1 | contig 31810 bp, 22 predicted proteins | sample MGYA00580626_ERZ773062 | MGnify/ENA primary metagenome ERZ773062 (study PRJEB29015, sample SAMEA2738003) | human oral metagenome | biome: human oral; feature: human-associated habitat; material: dental | place: China | collected 2058 ... | reverse complement strand
AACGGCTCGGCGTGGAACCGTCGCGCGCGCTCGTGGCGGAGGACGCCCTCGCGGGCATCGCAGCCGCCCGGGCCGGTGGTTTCCCGACACTCGGGATCCTCAGCACCCACACCGCCGACGCCCTCCGCGCCGACGTGCACGTGACGGATCTGTCGCAGGTGACCTGGGACGTGAGCGACGAGGGCATCCGCGTGATCGTTCACGACGCCCGCTGACGATTCATCCGCTCCGGCCATGACCGGTAAAATGCCCTGCCGTGACTGAAGCACGTACGCAGGCAACCGACCCCATCGACTCGGAGCAGACGACGGTCCGCAAGGAGAAGCGGGCCCGGCTGCTGGCCGCCGGATCCGATCCCTACCCCGCCGACCTGGTCCGCAGCCACACCCTCCTCCAGGTGCGCGAGGGCTGGGGGCACCTGGAGGCCGGGGAGGAAACCGACGACGTGGTGCAGGTCGGTGGTCGCGTCGTGTTCATCCGCAACACCGGCAAACTGGCCTTCGCGACCCTGCAGGACGGCTTCACCCCCGGCGACAACGGTGAACGCCTCCAGGTGATGTTGTCGCTGGCGGAGGTCGGAGCGGAGGCCCTGGCGGCCTGGAAATCGGATGTCGACCTGGGCGATCACGTCTGGGTGGAGGGTCGCGTCATCTCGTCGAAACGCGGTGAGTTGTCGGTGATGGCTAAGCGGTGGCGGATGGCGTCGAAGGCCCTGCGTCCCCTCCCCGTGCTGCACAAGGAGCTGTCCGAGGAGAGCAGGGTTCGCCGTCGCTACGTCGACCTGATCGCCCGCGAGGATGCACGCGCCATGGTGCGCAACCGCGCCGCCATCACCCATGCCATTCGCGACACCCTGTACCGGCAGGGTTACATGGAGGTGGAGACCCCGCAGCTGCAGCTCGTCCACGGCGGCGCCGCGGCCCGGCCGTTCACCACGCACCTGAACGCCTTCGACATCGACATGAGCCTGCGCATCGCGCTGGAGCTGCACCTCAAACGCACCATGGTCGGTGGCGCGGATCGCGTCTACGAGATGGGGCGGGTGTTCCGCAACGAGGGCATCGACTCGTCGCACTCCGCGGAGTTCACGATGCTGGAGGCATACCAGTCGTGGGGCGACCAGCGGACCATCGCGCAGCTGATCCAAGACATCATCGTCGCCGCCGCCGACGCCGTCGGTTCCCGGCAGGTCGAAACCGACCGGGGAACCATCGACCTCGACGGTCAGTGGCGGTGGCTGCCGTTCTTCGACGGGCTGAGCGAGGCCGCGGGCCGCGAGATCACCGTCGAGACCTCCCTTGAGGAGCTGAGGGCCGTCGCCGACGAACACGAAGTGGAGTACGACCCGAAGTGGAACGCGGGCAAGTTGTCGCTGGAGCTGTTCGGGGATCTCGTGGAGCCCGGGTTGATCCAGCCGACCTTCGTCCACGACTACCCGTCGCTCGCGCAGCCCCTCGCTCGCCCGCACCGCTCCGAGCCCGGGAAGATCGAGGCCTGGGACCTGATCATCGGCGGCATGGAACGCGGCACCGGTTTCACCGAACTCATTGACCCGGTGATCCAGCGCGACGTGCTGGTGCGTCAGTCCCTCGCCGCGGCCGCCGGGGATCCGGAGGCGATGCAGCTCGACGAGGACTTCCTGGAGGCCCTCGAGTACGGGGCTCCGCCGATGGGTGGGTTGGGGCTCGGCATCGACCGTCTGGTGATGCTCCTCAACCCGGGAGCGGGCATCCGGGAGACGATTCTCTATCCCCTGTTGCGTCCCTCCGCGGGCTGAGGAGCCAGCGACCTCAGCGGAGCGCAGTCGAGAGCGCTCCGAAAAATATCACCACTCCCGCGCCGACCGCGAACCACTGCATCGGAATGAAGAAAAGGGTGTGGATGTTCTTGAGCTGGCGGAGCACATCGGGGCTTTCGTTGGTGATCAGCTGTTCGACCTGGGCATAGCCCTCCTCCCGAGAGGAGGGAGCCTGGAGGCCGGGAGCCATCTGGAACTGGCCGGCGTCGACGCGGGCGCGCAGCTCGGCGCGTCGATGTTCCTGCCATTCGGCCACCTTGGCGCGGGGACGTATCACGTTGAGCCATCGCCCACACAGAAAGCCCAAGGCGCCACCGACGAGTGCACCGAGAGCAGCGACGATATTGGTAATCGCGCTCTTGCTCCCATACATACTCGCCGGTAGGGCGCCCAAGGCGAACGCGGTCAATGCAGGAAAGGCAGCCCCCAAAAGCCCCCAGCCACGGAAAATGATCATGCCCGAATGCTAGGAGGCACCCGGGTCAGACGTCGGCCGGTCCCCATCAATCGGGCAAGTCGCTAGGGCCACGACATGAAGAAGGACGCAACGAAGTAGATCAGGGCTGCCGACCCGGTCCAGATCCCCTCCCAGTGGAGCGGAACCCAGTAGAGGCTGTGTTGGTTGGTCATCTTCGGGAGAACTTCCGAGGCCTCCTGCTGCACCTTCTGCTCCACCTGCGCGTAGCCCTCCTCCGCGCTGGCGGGAAGCGGAACACCGGGGGCCAGCTGGAACTGCCCCTGATCCACCAGGGAGCACAGTTCCTTGCGCCGTTCCTCCATCCAGCGCGCGAGCTTGACGCGGGGGCGTTTCTGGTTCAGCCACTGCCCCACGAACCAGGTCCCCACCGACCCGACGACGACCCCAATCAGGGCAAATTTCAAGTACACCGCGTTGGAAGGATTGAATAATGAAGCAATCCCGCACATGAGCCCGACGCCTAGAAGAGGCAGAAGTATGCCCAGTACGCCCCAACCTTTGTAAACGATCATGGGCAAACACTATGGGACGTCACAGACATATTCCGCCCGCTGGCGCTGCTCCCCCGTCGGCACGGTCAGGACCGGTACGGGCTTCCTGGGCTGCCGACGGGGCTTGGGTTTCCTTCCGGGTTAGGCGGGACGGTGCTGGTGGACGCGATACCCGGCGGCGAACATGCCCTTCATGTTGACGCCGGCCAGGGCGCGGTCGAGCTGTTGCGGGTTCGGGGAGACGAACCCGGTGATGGTGTCGACACCGTGGTCGAACAGCAGCGGGTTGAGCGGAACCGACGGGCCGACCAGCACGGTGTGGGCGTTACGCGACAGCTCGATCAGGCGCGGCGCGGTCTTGTTGACGAACGCGGAACCGGAGATGAACACGTAGTCGCATTCGGGTAGGAGGTATTCACAGGCGGAATCGGGGTAGTCGCCGGGCTGCGGGTTGCGTTCCAGGCAGATGTATTCCCCCGCTGCCTCGAGGGCCTTCTGGGCGAAGGGGAAATGCCCGACCACCGCTACCTTCTTGCCCGCGACGTCGGTGGCGTAGGGGTCGAAGACCATGCCCCAGTTGATGCCCTGCCCGGTGGGGACGAAACCGTTCGCCTCGGCGGTTTCCGGGCGGCTGTGCCAGGAGTTGATGGCGGCCTGCCCGATGGAGGACTCGGCCAGGTTCCAGCTACGGATCAGGCCCGCGGCCTCACGCAGCGGGATGCCGTCGAGGGTGACCCCGGGGAAGATGTCGGGGCGGGTCTTGACGTTCATGGTCCACGCCATGCCGATGCCACCCGCCGAGTTGATTACCCGGGTCCACTGGGCGCCGACGTTCACCGTGGTCAGAGTCACCTCCTCCGGGATCGCGTCAGTCAGGGCGTCGTAGATCTCCCAGGGGTTTGGCATGTCGTTCTCCGTCTGGCCAAGGTTAGGCTTACTCGTTGGAGGGTACACGGCAGATTTCGTCGCCAAAACCCCTTGGCATCATCGTCGTAAACCGCTATCATCGTCTCATGACGATGAAAGAGACGGAAACTTCCGACACCGAGATGGCAGCGACGCTGTTCCGGTCCCTCGCTGATCCGAACAGACTGGCCATCGTCAAGCACCTGATGCTGTCGGAGCACCGGGTGGCCGACCTCGTCGGGCACCTGGGGCTGGCGCAGTCCACGGTGTCGGCCCACGTCCGGGGGCTGCGGGACAGCGGACTGCTGACCGCACGGGTGAGGGGCCGCGCCACTTTCTATTCCTTGGCCGAACCAGAACTGACGACGAATCTGCTGGCCGCCGCCGATGACCTCCTGGTCGCAACCGGCGAGGTCCCAGTCATCTGCGAACCGGAAGTCGAAGCACCATGAGCGAACACCACGACCACGACACCCACGAACACGAGCACCACGACGAGTCCCGCGACCACGATCATCACGGACACGGCCACGGGCATGGCCACAGCCATAATCACGCGCACGGCTCGACGAACCGGAAACGCCTTGGAATCGCACTGGGCATAACCGGTTTGATCTTCGCCGCCGAGGTGATCGGCGCAATCGTGACGGACAGCCTGGCGTTGCTCGTCGATGCCGGACACATGCTGACCGATTCTCTCGGCCTGGTGGTGGCGCTCATCGCGGCGACGTTGATGAAACGTCCCCCTTCGGAGCGTCACACCTGGGGTTGGCAGCGCGCGGAGGTGCTGTCCGCCGGGGCGCAGTCCGCGATTCTGCTGTGCGTCGGAGGGTACGCCATCTACGAGGGTGTGCTTCGCTTGTTCGCTCCTCCGGAGGTGGAGGCGGGCGGCGTGGCCGTCATCGGTGTGGTCGGCCTGCTGGGCAACGTGGCGTCGCTGCTGGTGCTGATGGGCGGCAAGGACAGCAACCTGAACATGCGGGCCGCCTTCCTGGAGGTGTTGAATGACGCCCTCGGGTCGGTGGCGGTGATCGTCTCCGCAGTGGTGATCGCCCTGACGGGGTGGACCCGTGCTGACACCATCGCCGGTCTTCTCGTGGCCGCGCTGATCGTTCCGCGGGCCTTGAAGCTGCTGCGGGAGTCGGGGTCGATCCTGTTGGAGGCCACACCGACCGAACTGGACCTGACCAAGGTGAGGCAACACCTGTTGGAAAGGCCCCACGTCAAGGAGGTGCACGACCTCCACGCCTCCGTAGTCTCCACCGAACTTCCGATTCTGACTGCCCACGTGGTACTCGCCGACGAATGCTTCACCGATGGACATTCACAAGAGATTCTGGCCGATATCCAGGAGTGCCTGATCAAGCATCACGAGATCCGCATCGAGCACTGCACCCTGCAACTGGAGTCGGAAAAGGTGGCAGAAAAGCACAAGGAGCACCTGCACGCGTAAGGCCAACAAGGCCAGCAGGTCGCGATCCCATCGCGAGAGATTTCACGAAATTTGTTCATGCCCATCCTCAAGCCCGCCTAACCAAGGGCGTCAACCGTCGATGAGCAGCCTGTAGAAAAACATCAGGGGGATCACTATTCACCCACGCCCGCGAACAAGATTTCATATTTCGCATAAGAATCGCCGGGGAAACCGCCGACGGAGCAAGACCGCCGTTCTGGTTTCCCCGGCGATTAGTGCACAAAAGGGTAGGCGACACTGCTCTCCCAAAGAATGCCCACCTTGACAGTAATCAAGAAGCCACGACAGCTTCGCTTCAGCTTATCGACGGAATCCACCCCAGAAAGCCGAAACAACCCGCGGCGCGGAAACTAGCACCGAACATGACCGGATGTCCTCAATGGAGTCCGACCTAGAAGGCCGGAACAATGATCGACGCGACCCGCGCACTGGACGGCATGCAGAGCGTCTCAATGAAGTCCGGCCTAGAAGGCCGGAACAATCCGTCGAAGGCAAAACCCTGGCGGACGCGACCCTGGTCTCAATGAAGTCCGGCCTAGAAGGCCGGAACAATAAGTCACATGCCCGGCATGCGGGACCCGGGCCGAGTTGTCTCAATGAAGTCCGGCCTAGAAGGCCGGAACAATCAGGTCACCGGGGAGATCCTGCCTTGGGCCGAGGTGTCTCAATGAAGTCCGGCCTAGAAGGCCGGAACAATCGCTTGGCTGCTTCGCCATCCTGTCACCCATCTCTTGGGTGTCTCAATGAAGTCCGGCCTAGAAGGCCGGAACAATAACAAACACTTGCCGGCTGGTTCTGGGAGTTCCTCGAGTCTCAATGAAGTCCGGCCTAGAAGGCCGGAACAATCCGCTCGTAGTGCCCGCCAGGGCCATCGGGGCTCGAGAGTCTCAATGAAGTCCGGCCTAGAAGGCCGGAACAATTTGACAGAATACCGATGAGTTTACGCCCCAGCTGATACCGGGTCTCAATGAAGTCCGGCCTAGAAGGCCGGAACAATTGAAGAGGCTGTCGATATCGCGCTCGAGGGCTGCGGTCTCAATGAAGTCCGGCCTAGAAGGCCGGAACAATCAGCTTATTCGCTGCGGCGGCCTCGTCGGCGCTGTCCAGTCTCAATGAAGTCCGGCCTAGAAGGCCGGAACAATGGGATGGGCAACGATTACCCCCGCACCGTGCCGATGTGTCTCAATGAAGTCCGGCCTAGAAGGCCGGAACAATAAGAAGCCGTTCAAGTTCACCACGGCCAACCTAATGGCCGGTCTCAATGAAGTCCGGCCTAGAAGGCCGGAACAATCTAACGACTGGTTCACTGTTATTGTCGGCGGCGTCGGTCTCAATGAAGTCCGGCCTAGAAGGCCGGAACAATATAGTGCGCGGCATGAGCACCTTGGCGTCGGCGGTACTGTCTCAATGAAGTCCGGCCTAGAAGGCCGGAACAATACGGCCTTCGGGGTCGCGGTACGTGAGTCGGCGGCCATGTCTCAATGAAGTCCGGCCTAGAAGGCCGGAACAATTGTGACGAAGCACAAGCCCTGACCGATGAACAACTGGTCTCAATGAAGTCCGGCCTAGAAGGCCGGAACAATGCACCGACTGCTTGAGCAGCAAAGCCCAATCCGCCACAGTCTCAATGAAGTCCGGCCTAGAAGGCCGGAACAATGCCGGCTTTTCGGCTCGCTCGCCCATGAGCTCGAGGTGGTCTCAATGAAGTCCGGCCTAGAAGGCCGGAACAATGTCTACCGAAGACCAAGACCTGGCAGGAGCTCGGATTGTCTCAATGAAGTCCGGCCTAGAAGGCCGGAACAATACTCGGCACCACCGACGTCTACGAATGGCCCACCGACGTCTCAATGAAGTCCGGCCTAGAAGGCCGGAACAATGCCTGGCGCAGATTTCGCCAGGCATTATGTCAGTAGTCTCAATGAAGTCCGGCCTAGAAGGCCGGAACAATGGATGGCCGCAGCGCTCCTCGTAATGGCGTTCGCTATGTCTCAATGAAGTCCGGCCTAGAAGGCCGGAACAATCCGACTCAATCAAGGTCTCCAAGCCGACGCAAGAGACGTCTCAATGAAGTCCGGCCTAGAAGGCCGGAACAATCCACGTTGTCGGACGTGAACAGCACTGCATTCGCAAAGTCTCAATGAAGTCCGGCCTAGAAGGCCGGAACAATCAAGATCAAGGAATGGAAGGATGCCCATCATGCTTGATGTCTCAATGAAGTCCGGCCTAGAAGGCCGGAACAATTATCCCTACTATCCCTTCAAAAGGTGAAAAATGCCTGAGTCTCAATGAAGTCCGGCCTAGAAGGCCGGAACAATATATAACGAAGCGCTCACCGCGGAGGGGAAGAAGCGGTCTCAATGAAGTCCGGCCTAGAAGGCCGGAACAATCTATAAAATAGACGCGGATAGGGAATGGGTGAAAAGGTCTCAATGAAGTCCGGCCTAGAAGGCCGGAACAATGCGCCAGAAGCTCGCTCCGACCAAGATGGGCGTGCAGTCTCAATGAAGTCCGGCCTAGAAGGCCGGAACAATGATGTTCACGCATCGTTGGCCGTTGGCGGCCTGGAGTCTCAATGAAGTCCGGCCTAGAAGGCCGGAACAATGATGCGGCCCGTGAGGCTTTCCGCGAGGACTGGTACGCGTCTCAATGAAGTCCGGCCTAGAAGGCCGGAACAATAGCTCGCCTCAAAAGGCCGCCTTGACTAGGAACTTTACCAGCACCTGCGAGCTCTCCGCACCGCCGGGTCCTATAAAACCACTCTGTTGAGTTGTCATGGGGTAAAACACCTAGTCAAACCCCTTCGAGCGCTCCCTAGGGGAGACGACATGACCGGAGGTCTCGCAGCGGCTCACACCACCACGGGCCCCTCATCGGGCAACCTACGCGGTACCCCAAGCATACGGATGTCTGCGTCTTGCGGGGCGCCGAGGTCGATCACCACCACCGAGTCGTAGGCGAGTGCTATCACATCACGAATGTCCCGTTCCCACATTGCGAGTTCAGCCTTGCTCAGGTCACACACGAACACCGAGTACTGGAGCCACTTCCCGTAGCCCTTCATGAGGTTGAAGGTGGCTCGCAGCCGCTTGGGATCCGATATGTCATAGGAAATGAGATATCTTCGTCGGGCCATGGGTCACCTCGTCATCAATGGGGTGTAGGAATCCAGTTCTCCCGTGAAGGAAGCCGCCAGCACCCGCGCCTGAAGATCCAGCACCCTCCGGTACGACACCTGATAGCCGAACAGCGGGTGTTTCAGCTCCGTTTCGAGGCGGCGTTCGTGCGCCTGGATGACGGAGCGTCGTCCATCCGCGGTCAGTGCCACCCCGAGATGTCCCCGCATGAAGCTTTTCTCGTTGATTTCGCCGTTGTTGAGGCATTGCAATGCGACGGATTCCGCCACGAGGGCGCGGAACTCCTCGGCCAGATCGAGAGCGAGGGCGGGTCTGCCGTAGCGGGGCTGGTGCAGCACCCCGAGGAAAGGATCCAGCCCCACCCCGGTCAGCACCGCGACGAGGTCCTTTGTCAACAGGCTGTAGCAGAACCCGAGCACCGCGTTGACGGGATCAGGTGGTGGACGTCGCGCCCTGCCGTGCGCCTGGAACTCGGCCGCGACCTCGAGTCGGGGAGACAGCAGCTTGTGGAACTGCCCAAAGTACAGTCGCGCTGCCGTGCCCTCGATCCCGAGCAGCGTCTCCAAGGACGCAGCGGATTCGGTTTTCGCTTCCAGTTCCTTGAGCTGCTCCAGAACCGAATCGTCCAGCGACACCTTCGCGTTGCGGCGCAGCAGCACCCGCTGGTTGTGGATCTTTCCCCGGATCATCTGCTGCGCGAACCGCAGGCCATGGACGCTCGCCAGCACCTGCCGTCGCCTGAGCGTCACGTGACCGTTCATCGGGCCCTGCGACCATCCGTCGAGCCAGCCCCCGTAGCTGAGCCAAATCACCATCGCGCCCCTGCGCCACAATGCCCTGAGTGCCTGGGTGGTGATCTGCACGTTTCCCACCACGCACACCTGGGAGACGTCGAGGAGTCGCCGCTCGGCCACCGTCTCACCCTTGACCGCCACCAGCAGGCGGCCGCCGGACACCTTCACCGACGCCCCCTGCGTGTTCACGTACACGGGTCTGGCGTCGGGATTCTTGACGATGATCCGACGCGGCTGCTCGCCGGAACGTTCGAGCAGATAGTTCGTCTCATCGGGCATGCACAGCGGCGCCAGCGAGCAGCGGAGGCAGCGCGGGTCGTTCAGCAGCGACGGGGGCGGAAGTTCCTGCGCAGCCACCTTCCGCGCCAACGCCACCAGCTCCCGCACCTCCGTCTCCGCGTCCTGCCCCACCTCGATCGAAGCCCTGTGATGCGATCCCAGATAGGAGATGTCGGCGCGGTTCACCGAATACCCGGCGCGTCGCAGCAGCACCGCCTGGGTCAGGACCTGCACCCGGTCGGCAGGCCACATTCCGCCATCCCTGGGACCGGATCCCTTCTTCATGTCCACGGGACTCGACGATCCGTCCTCGTGGTCCACCCGGTCTATGACGGCCGTCACCCCGAGGTCCGGATCCGACAACGCCACCTGGATCGAGGTGAACGGTTTCTCCTCCTCATCGGGCGCGGGCATCCGCCCGGAACGACGATCCGTCGCGTCGTGGGCCACTGAACCCTGGATCGTGTCGTCGTTGTGAGCCCAGCGGCCGTCCACCCATTCGAGGTGGAACAGCCGCTGGCAGTACACCAATTCGTTCAGCATCCTCGCGGGAACCAGCTGCGGTTCCACCGAGTACTCCCCCTGCGTCGACATGGTTATCGCTCCACCGGCCGGAACAATCCGAAACCGAAATGTGAGAGGGACCCGAGCACCAGAGGCTCCGGGCGTTCCCCGGGGCCCTTCGGTAGGGGTTCGTCGAAATCCAGCTGCAGCAGCATTCCGCGGCGACGTTGCGCCATCGATTCGTTCCAGCGGTATCGACGGAACCTCACCACATCCCGGTTCTCCCAGTCGGCTAGCAGTTTCACCCTCACCGGCGGCGTGCCCCCGGGGTGGCGGAAACCGAGTTCGCGTTCCACGAGTTTCTGCGCGAATTCCTCCCGCGGCTTGTTCAGCTTGGGGAAGCGGTCGGTCAGGAATGGGGTCACGGACACCCACGTGGTGGCATCGGCACTGGTGTATTCGTGCATCACCGTATCGACGGGTCCCATCAGCTGCAGGTGCAGTTCAGCTCCGGAGCGATACCCCTTGGGCGCATTGCTCCAGCGCGGCAGGTACCTCGCCCCGGCCAACCGGGAAAGCGTGTCGGCGGGTATCCCGTCAGGCACCCACAACACCAGGTCCTCCACCTGCCCCGTCAGCTCACCGCCGGCACCCAGCGTCGGCAACCAGAGCCAGTGGGGATGCCGATGCTGAGGGCCGTCGCCAAGAGCGTCACGGTGCCCGGCCAGTGCCTCGACCCCGCTGCCCTGCTCCCGCAGGTCCGTGTTCTCCTTCTTGGTGCCTAGGATGCGGCCCCGGAGTCCGTGGGCAGCGAGAATGCCGTCCTCGACACGGAAGGGGGCGGTGGGTTCCAGCCGCCACCGAACGGTCGTGGGTTGAATAGCAAGGGAGCCGGACACCGGATACTCCTTTAGAACCATCTGTCAGCACTAGTCCAAGCTGACACAGCTTATAGAGGATCATACCGGATAACAAAAATCCTGCAAGTTCATCATTCAGTTCTCGCCACTACTCGACCCAATTAAGATCTACACACATCTAAGGGCACCAACATCCGACCCCAAGAAAAATCCTTTGAAAAATCACCAGAAATTCATTCAGAAGAAAACGCCAACCGATAAGCCCTTGACCAGATTTAAGCTTACCCCACAAGACCCATCTACACCCATCTATAAGTCAGTTTGAATAAAGACTTAACCGATCAGAAAACATCTCACAAATAAGCCTCTATGACTCGCATAAGAATCTGACCGATGCTTCATCGCTCCAAAATCGCCCCCTAAAATTGAATCCCTATTAACTCCCAAATCTCCCTCCACTTCCCCATACGATCACTCCTTCCCGGGCAGCACAGATCACCCCCGCTCTAGCGGGGAATACCCGATACCGAGAATAGGCGGGTACTCCGTCTTCGGATCACCCCTGCTTTCGCGGGGAATACTCGCCTGGCGGCCTCGGCATTGACTATCCGCTCGGATCATCCCCGCTCTCGCGGGGAATACACGGGTGCGACCCGTACCGGTATCAGGTGCGCCGGATCATCCTCGCTCTCGCGGGGAATACCCCCCACTCGCAATCCGAAGTCATGCTATGGCCGGATCATCCCCGCTCTCGCGGAGAATACATGAGCAAGCTGTTGTTGGTTGCCTTGGCGAACGGATCATCCCCGCTCTCGCGGGGAATACACCTCGGGGTGAGGACTTCACCGTCACCCCCGGAGATCATCCCCGCTCTCGCGGGGAATACGCACCCAACGCGGGTGAGGCGGAGGCCAAGAAGGGATCATCCCCGCTCTCGCGGGGAATACACTGGGGCAGCATGTCAACAACATGAATGCCGGGGATCATCCCCGCTCTCGCGGGGAATACGCTTTCCTGGAGATCCCGGACAAGGGGCATTTCGGATCATCCCCGCTCTCGCGGGGAATACACATCTACCCCGTTCGCAAAGCCACCGGCATCCGGATCATCCCCGCTCTCGCGGGGAATACGTTCGGCGTCGGGCTTGGTCGAGGGGGGTGAGGGGATCATCCCCGCTCTCGCGGGGAATACCTAGGAACACGGCCAGGGGCGTGGGCTGTGCGGGGATCATCCCCGCTCTCGCGGGGAATACCGGCCGCCGCAACTCGGATGCTTATCAGATTGCGGATCATCCCCGCTCTCGCGGGGAATACCCACCGGCTGGGACAAAACATCCTGGCACCGCAGGATCATCCCCACTCTCGCGGGGAATACAGGATTTGAACCTGTGGCCTCCGGCTCGGTGACGGATCATCCCCGCTCTCGCGGGGAATACTAGAACGCCATTAGCTGTTCCATCGCGTGCCGGGGATCATCCCCGCTCTCGCGGGGAATACAGGGATACGACCTGCCTCCTGGTCATGCGGGGCGGATCATCCCCGCTCTCGCGGGGAATACGGCTGCGGGGTGTTCGGTGGGGAGGGGGCCTTGGGATCATCCCCGCTCTCGCGGGGAATACCGCCACGCGGCGAAGAAGTTCGCCCGAGACCAGGGATCATCCCCGCTCTCGCGGGGAATACGGGCGGGGTCAACGTACAGACCATCGAAACCGAGGATCATCCCCGCTCTCGCGGGGAATACGACGTGTGGTCCAGTTTTCAGTGGGAACTCACCGGGTCATCCCCGCTCTCGCGGGGAATACTGTGGATGTGGGAGCAGCGGCCCCCCTTGGATCGGATCATCCCCGCTCTCGCGGGGAATACTCAGAGGATCAGCTTGGGTGGTGAACAAGCCGTGGATCATCCCCGCTCTCGCGGGGAATACGTCGTTCACCGCCCGCCATGGCGCACACGTTCGGGATCATCCCCGCTCTCGCGGGGAATACGTGCTCGCCGCAGGTGACCGTGCTCGTGATCTCGGATCATCCCCGCTCTCGCGGGGAATACGAGTCGGTGAGCATGGTCGACCAGGGTTCGCCAGGATCATCCCCGCTCTCGCGGGGAATACATATGGTGAAGTCTCAAGAAGAAGTCAGGGAGCGGATCATCCCCGCTCTCGCGGGGAATACCGCTGTTCGTCACGCTTCCGTCTGGAATCCTTCGGATCATCCCCGCTCTCGCGGGGAATACCGGGATTACCCGGCATGGATGTCGGATACGTTGGGATCATCCCCGCTCTCGCGGGGAATACTCAGCCCGTCCAATAATAGTGGACAGACTGGACGGATCATCCCCGCTCTCGCGGGGAATACGTGTTCGACATGCGCGAATCCAAAGGAGTGGTGGGATCATCCCCGCTCTCGCGGGGAATACCGACGACGACGTGGGGGGTAGGGGGGTTGGTGGGGATCATCCCCGCTCTCACGGGGAATACTTGGCGAAGAACTCGGCGCCCCGGAGCATGTCCGGATCATCCCCGCTCTCGCGGGGAATACGGGGTGCCCATTGCCGCACCATGGCGGCTGCGAGGATCATCCCCGCTCTCGCGGGGAATACTCGTTCGCGAACCCCATGGGTTTGTACGAGAACGGATCATCCCCGCTCTCGCGGGGAATACTGGGCCTCGATACTGTACGTGTGGGTGCCGTCCGGATCATCCCCGCTCTCGCGGGGAATACAATTGGCGGTAACGTCGAGGTTCAGCCCGCAGAGGATCATCCCCGCTCTCGCGGGGAATACATACGCTCACGGATAAAATCGTAATCCGTGACAGGATCATCCCCGCTCTCGCGGGGAATACAAGGCCCCCGAAACCGCCATGCGCACCGACATCGGATCATCCCCGCTCTCGCGGGGAATACTGAGTTTGTTCGTTTGCGGCGCCAGCTCGGCCAGGATCATCCCCGCTCTCGCGGGGAATACCGCCTCAAGCCTCGACGCGTCACCTACGTCACGGGATCATCCCCGCTCTCGCGGGGAATACCCGCCCTGGTGGCCGACGAGGAGGGGAACGACAGGATCATCCCCGCTCTCGCGGGGAATACCGGTTCCATGCCCACCGCTCCCCGATGGACCGCGGATCATCCCCGCTCTCGCGGGGAATACTGCTTGAATGTTCCCAGTGTTTGGGATGTGGCGGGATCATCCCCGCTCTCGCGGGGAATACCACCGTGGCGCGACAGCATGCCGTAACGCCCTCGGATCATCCCCGCTCTCGCGGGGAATACGCGTCGATTTCGCTGCTCGACAAACTTCAGACCGGATCATCCCCGCTCTCGCGGGGAATACTCACGCCGTGGAATCGCTGACCAGATGCTTGACGGATCATCCCCGCTCTCGCGGGGAATACGTTGTGTTCCGGTACCTCGGTGGCGGTCTTTTCGGATCATCCCCGCTCTCGCGGGGAATACGCGGGGTTGGGTCGGTACTTTTGTACCCCCCGGGGATCATCCCCGCTCTCGCGGGGAATACCGCATCATGGTGCTGGGCATGGCCGAGGAAGCGGGATCATCCCCGCTCTCGCGGGGAATACTTCTGTGCTTGGTCGACGGCCGCCAAGTCGTAAGGATCATCCCCGCTCTCGCGGGGAATACATACCTCCCTTTGACCTTGGGCAAGCCGGCCAAGGATCATCCCCGCTCTCGCGGGGAATACACTCCCCGTGGTGGAAGCCTTCTCGGCGTTCTCGGATCATCCCCGCTCTCGCGGGGAATACCGCTCGACATCACCGGCGACTACCGCAGGTTCAGGATCATCCCCGCTCTCGCGGGGAATACCCGTTGTTCAACGACTTCGCCCGCGCCCTGCAAGGATCATCCCCGCTCTCGCGGGGAATACCCCCGTGACCTCACCGAACAAACCACCGCCGAGGGATCATCCCCGCTCTCGCGGGGAATACTTCGTGCCTGCTGCGGCGAGGTCGAAGGCGAGCGGATCATCCCCGCTCTCGCGGGGAATACGCAAGATCCCCGGCGAGTTCGTACCTCTGAGCGGGATCATCCCCGCTCTCGCGGGGAATACGCGATGCAGGACGGGCAGGTGCGGGAGTCGAGCGGATCATCCCCGCTCTCGCGGGGAATACGAGGGTGGGGCGCTCCCGGGCTTGGCGGAGGTGGGATCATCCCCGCTCTCGCGGGGAATACGGTGACCGATGCCCGACCGCACCGTGCGAGTCGGGATCATCCCCGCTCTCGCGGGGAATACTTCGCCGCCGTGCAGTCCGGCGGCACTGTGGAAGGATCATCCCCGCTCTCGCGGGGAATACGATTCCGTGCCCGCCATGCTCTCCCGCCGCGAGGGATCATCCCCGCTCTCGCGGGGAATACCGGGCGAGCGGGTTCGCGCTCTTCGGCTGGTAGGGATCATCCCCGCTCTCGCGGGGAATACGACGCCGCAAAGGTTGTCGGCATCGGCGGCAACGGATCATCCCCGCTCTCGCGGGGAATACACACCCAGGCCCGACGGGGACTACGGCACCACGGGATCATCCCCGCTCTCGCGGGGAATACGTGATCGCCGACCACGCCCCCGGGGCACCGGACGGATCATCCCCGCTCTCGCGGGGAATACCTGCCGAAGGATTACGAATGGTTCGACCGGTCGGGATCATCCCCGCTCTCGCGGGGAATACCACGGCAGCCCGGTCAACACCACGGACGGCCTCGGATCATCCCCGCTCTCGCGGGGAATACTCGCCCATAGCAAGACCGGCCTTGATAGGTACGGGATCATCCCCGCTCTCGCGGGGAATACTACATTGTCCTGGACGAGAAGCAGCTGTGGAAGGGATCATCCCCGCTCTCGCGGGGAATACTGCCTTTCTCAAGGAAGCCCCCAATCTCACCAGGGATCATCCCCGCTCTCGCGGGGAATACCCAGCCGGGTCTCATGGATGGACTGGAGGGCTCGGATCATCCCCGCTCTCGCGGGGAATACGTACCACCTGCATGAGAGCCTGAGCCGGTGTACGGATCATCCCCGCTCTCGCGGGGAATACAGCCATCTTCGGCCAGTTGGTTCGTCAAATGAGGGATCATCCCCGCTCTCGCGGGGAATACCCTGCCACCCAATCCGGGATCCCACCCCCGGACGGATCATCCCCGCTCTCGCGGGGAATACGATTCCTGGCGGTCCTCATTGATCTTGGACTTAGGATCATCCCCGCTCTCGCGGGGAATACCTAATTCTGGTAGCAAAAGGCGACCGAGAGTCGGGATCATCCCCGCTCTCGCGGGGAATACGAGACCCCATGGGCTGAGGCAAGTACCAACAGCGGATCATCCCCGCTCTCGCGGGGAATACGCCGTCATACACACCCTTATAGCGAGCCACAACGGATCATCCCCGCTCTCGCGGGGAATACTCAACCGCCGAAGATATCTCATCGGATATCTTCGGATCATCCCCGCTCTCGCGGGGAATACGGCGGTCACGGTACTGCTGTTCCGTCACAACAAGGATCATCCCCGCTCTCGCGGGGAATACGAAGTGACGTGGAAGAACCCCGCGTTCGCGTCCGGATCATCCCCGCTCTCGCGGGGAATACCGGGTGCGATACCAAGTTCCGGACGCCCCGTACGGATCATCCCCGCTCTCGCGGGGAATACCGCCATGCCCCAGGGAACCGCTCTTGTTGGCGCGGATCATCCCCGCTCTCGCGGAAACCGCCCACTGGGGATCATCCCCGCTCTCGCGGGGAATACTCCCAATTCTCTCCCGTATGGCCACCCGTGATCGGATCATCCCCGCTCTCGCGGGGAATACGAGGGGGAGGAGCCCCTTCTTGTGGTGGAGTGCGGATCATCCCCGCTCTCGCGGGGAATACGCCGGAGCGGTGATCCCGAGGACGCGTCGGCGGGGATCATCCCCGCTCTCGCGGGGAATACTCCAACCCGGCAGCCGGGAAGGGCCAGGGACCCGGATCATCCCCGCTCTCGCGGGGAATACTGATACCGCTCGGGGGACGTCTCCCATGCGATAGGGATCATCCCCGCTCTCGCGGGGAATACATGCCAAAGGGCTTCCCGACGGCCTGGAGGTTAGGATCATCCCCGCTCTCGCGGGGAATACATACAGATCGATCATCACAAACCCCTTAGCCACGGATCATCCCCGCTCTCGCGGGGAATACGCCCACACGAAGTTCTGGGCCTCCAGCATGGAGGGATCATCCCCGCTCTCGCGGGGAATACTTGGGGACAAAATAAGGCATCCAACCTTATCCGGGATCATCCCCGCTCTCGCGGGGAATACCAGCCGGGCCACCATATGAGTTAATACCCCGTAGGATCATCCCCGCTCTCGCGGGGAATACAGCATCCCGTACTTTCTTCCATGCCCGTTTCCAGGATCATCCCCGCTCTCGCGGGGAATACACGGTTTCCGCGGATTGAATAGCCCACATCCCGGGATCATCCCCGCTCTCGCGGGGAATACCTTGACCTCCAGCGCCGGGAACTCCGCGATGGGGGATCATCCCCGCTCTCGCGGGGAATACGTGGGGCCGCCGCGGTAGCGGCGGCCCCCATCAGGATCATCCCCGCTCTCGCGGGGAATACTCTCTTGCTGGGCTCTTATCGACAGATAGTCAGGGATCATCCCCGCTCTCGCGGGGAATACCAAAAAGGATCAAGACATTCGAGCAGCAGATTAGGATCATCCCCGCTCTCGCGGGGAATACAACCCGGTGAGCAGAACGCGGGGGTGGAATCAAGGATCATCCCCGCTCTCGCGGGGAATACTTGCCCTTGCGGTATATGTATCCATTGTGCATGGGATCATCCCCGCTCTCGCGGGGAATACCTGGTCCGTAGAGCGTGATCTGGCAGATGCCGGGGATCATCCCCGCTCTCGCGGGGAATACTCACTGCCCATTGATATACAGGCGCACACCGGGAGGATCATCCCCGCTCTCGCGGGGAATACGAGAGCCTGCGCATGATCCGGTCATGGTGGATGGGATCATCCCCGCTCTCGCGGGGAATACGGGCGGCGTGGTTGTGGGAGGATTCTGGCTCTGGGATCATCCCCGCTCTCGCGGGGAATACACGGTTCGTACCCGTCTTCAGGTCGGTGAGCTGGGATCATCCCCGCTCTCGCGGGGAATACTGCTCCCGGGTGTGCTGTGGCGACCCCGAGGGAGGATCATCCCCGCTCTCGCGGGGAATACCCGCTGTTTTGGAACGCCCCTCGGGCGCTCCCCGGGATCATCCCCGCTCTCGCGGGGAATACCAGGAAAAGCGATGGGGTGAAGGATAAGCTCCGGGATCATCCCCGCTCTCGCGGGGAATACTCCGACCCCAGATCCCGTATCCTCAGGCCCCTGGGATCATCCCCGCTCTCGCGGGGAATACATGGTCCATGCGTGTGCCCAGGATGTACCGGGAGGATCATCCCCGCTCTCGCGGGGAATACTTGTGGCCATGCTGTGGCCCGAGGATGACTCTGGGATCATCCCCGCTCTCGCGGGGAATACTCCTCCTCTGTTTCAGCGCCCTCCAGCGGGCTGGGATCATCCCCGCTCTCGCGGGGAATACGGTGCACGCCCGTGGCTCAACAAGCTCTCGGAGGGATCATCCCCGCTCTCGCGGGGAATACTTGGCACCCATCATGGCGCGCTGCTGCGCCCAGGGATCATCCCCGCTCTCGCGGGGAATACAACTGGGACGAGTTCCTGCTCATGGCTGCTCTGGGATCATCCCCGCTCTCGCGGGGAATACTGATGCGGCGATTCAACGTTTTGAGTCGTTCAAGGATCATCCCCGCTCTCGCGGGGAATACAGCATCTTTCGGAACTCACGGACATTCGAATAAGGATCATCCCCGCTCTCGCGGGGAATACAATCCGCTCTACCCGGAGACACCCAGTCCCGACGGATCATCCCCGCTCTCGCGGGGAATACAGGATGTCGCGTAGCGCCGTGAGGACCTCCGGGGGATCATCCCCGCTCTCGCGGGGAATACCAGCTCCAAGGTGCCGGCAATGCCGACCGCGGCGGATCATCCCCGCTCTCGCGGGGAATACGTCGAGGGCGGCATGGATGTGGGGGTCGAAGCCGGATCATCCCCGCTCTCGCGGGGAATACGGCGGGGATCCAGCGGTCATGTATCCACGCCGAGGATCATCCCCGCTCTCGCGGGGAATACCGTCGCCGCCTGCCGCGCATCGAGTCCATGTACGGATCATCCCCGCTCTCGCGGGGAATACACCAATCCGGCTGGTGGCGGGCGGCACCCTACGGGATCATCCCCGCTCTCGCGGGGAATACTGGTCGGTCAGCAGTCGGCGGCGCAGTTCCCGGGGATCATCCCCGCTCTCGCGGGGAATACCCCCGAAGGGGTGCGGCATGAGTGACCTGTTGAGGATCATCCCCGCTCTCGCGGGGAATACCTTGCTACGCCCGGCGGGGAGCAGCAGTTCCGAGGATCATCCCCGCTCTCGCGGGGAATACTCGTAGCCCCGTGTGGCTTCCTCGTAGATGTCGGGATCATCCCCGCTCTCGCGGGGAATACACTTGTTGACAAGGGATTTTATCAGCCGGACCTGTCGGATCTTGGGAACCCCCTCCTCGCACGTCTCCGCTTCTCGAAGTCACTCGCCCCGCGTCTGCGACGGCCACCCTCCTGGCGGGGTGGGTCGTCTGGCTCGGCATCTGAAGGACCTGGACGGACCATCAGGGTCAGCCCCTCGTAGTCGGCTGGTACCCATGGATCACCCCATGTCAGGAAGGACATACCTTGCTCGTTCCTGGCGCGGAACACCATGATTGCCCGCCCGGTTCCCATCGTCTCAGTAACGATCTGCCACAGCCTTTCCCGGACCCGCGCGCTGAGATTACCCACGAACACGCCCGGCGAGATCTGCAGCAACCACCTGGTCACGTGGCCACGCAACCCATCCGGCACAGCTGACAGGACCAGAACAACCATCAAAGCTCACCACTCGGCATAGGAAACACCGGCCGCAACCGTTCCCAGAAGATCGTCCCAGAGGTGCAGGTCATCGACGATCAGGTCCTCGTCATCCTCCTCTGGAGAAGCACCTCCTCCCCTCAGCAGTTCCTTGATGTCGCGAACCGCCTGTTCCAGGATTCTGCTTTCCCTGATGGCATCCCGCATGCGTCTCCGCGCTTCGGTACCGACTCCCACTTCCGGGTTCTCCAAGGCGACATCAAACGCGACGGGTATGGAGAGATCGGCCTTGTACAGATCAGCGATGTCATACACGAAGGAACGGTAATTACCGGTGTGGACAAAACCCAAACCCGGGGCGCATCCCAGCGCGACTATCACCGCGTGAATCAGCCCGTACAGCGCAGAGTTCGACGCGGACAAAGCTTGATTCACCAAGGAGGAATTGTCGAAATTATCCGGGTCGTATTCACGACCGTCCCACGGCACCCCCGTACGTTTGGAGCTTCGCCGATACAGTTTCCTGACTCGCGCTCCCTCGCGACCCCGAAGCTGCTGAATACTCAGGTTTTCAACGTTCTCACTTTGGAACCGCATGAGATACATCTGTCTGGCCACCGAAGCCCGCAAAACTGGGTCGCTCACGGCCTTGGCCTGCGCCTCCAACAAACGGGAGGACCTCGACGGAGGAACACCGTGAGCGTAGTAACGCACACCGTTCTCCCCCACCCACACAGTGGTGGCGCCGCTCTCCGACAGGACGGACATGGCGCTGTGGGTGACACGCACCCCCGGCCCGATCATCAGGACGGACAACGCGGCAGCTGGAACATGGGCCACGCCTCTGGCGTCGGTCACGGTGATCGCGTTGGAGTCCCGATGCACCGTGCACCTTTCCACGTACAAGAAAGTGAGGCGGTCCCGGATCCGAACCAGGTCTTTCGGAGCCGGAGGCCGCGCTCCCGGTATGTCCCTCATGGCCGCGCCAACGTCAACAGGCCAGCCCCGTAGCCCTTGGCCCTACCGATTCCATTGGCGAGCGCCAACCGCAAGGCCCGCGGATCGGTCACTTTGAGAGTCCCCTGGAAGGTCGCCAACTTGAGAGTGACAGGGCGTTTGTCCTCACCCTTCACCCGGACGAAGTTCTCGACACGTCGATCCACCAGGGAAACCAGCAGATTCCTTCCGTCCACTCGTTCGCCCGCCTCGTTCTCGAGAACCGGCAGGTCCCCGCCAACTTCAGCAGACATCGGGATCTGGAATCCGTTTACCTCCGCACGATCCAACAGCCACTGCGTCTGCTGAGCCACGGTGACGTGTCCCAGGAGCCGCTTCCTGCCGTCATCGTCCGTGCGGCGATAGGTCGGGTTCACCGTGATGCGGAACCCCCACACCTGGTTTTCCTCCAACGTGGCCAGGAAATCGTCGAGTTTCTTCACCACGACCCCTCCCTCGGTCTCGTATCCCGCCTGCTCGACGAGAGCAGCAGGATCGGGGGCCGCCGGCGAGGAAATGTAGAGGCAGAGCCCAGGACTCACATCCGTGCCTGCACTTCTGCTGGCCCGGCGGTTGTCGTTCGGCCTGTCCAGCCGCCACAGCACCCTGCCCTCACCTTCCGTTTGGAGAACTCCAGGGGGGAAGCTGGCGAGAACAGCCGCATGCAGCCTTTGGAGAGACGACACCAGGTGTCGACAACCGCGACGGTATGGGTTCAGGTACACACGTGTGAGATACATCAGATCACCGCCATGGGATCATGACCGCCGGGCACAGGAACCGGCGATTCCTTGGGTTTTTCATACTGCGGATTGCGGACCGTCACCCGTGTCTCATCGACCGAACGCAGCCCGTAGAGGCGCCGTGTGGAGTCAAAGCTCACGGGTACGTCCTGCAGGCTGTGGGAGGACGACGACGGCTCATCATCCGGGAGAATCCCCTTGTCGGCCACCACCCGCAGGGAAACATGTTCTTCCCTTTTCTTCTGCTGCTGCCAGAAACGAGCTGCCTGCCACGGCAGTTGAGTGATGATCTCCCACGACTTGCCCTCGTGCACCTGCAGAAACAAGGGCATGGTCGGAGGACAGGACCGTCTTCCCAGGTAGAGCGGGAAAACCGGTCGTCGGAGGGCCTCGGCCAGTCCCTCGATGAGCTCTGCCGACCCTTCGACGAATGCCACGAAAACTGCATCCGCCTGGTAGAAACGATCCGAGAGGGGCATGGGGCTTCCTTCACGGTGTGCCGTGTGAAAATCACGCAGCAGCTCACCGGGCTGATCCACACGCGCCGCCATCCTCAAATTCGCGAGATCCTCGATGGGGTCGGTGCGGCGTCTCCCCTGAGCAGCTGCGAGCAGTCCCACAATGCCGCTCTTCGTCGGGAAGGCCTCCGTGGAGCGTCGAGTGAAACGGCTGGAGGAGCCCCATGACTGCATGGGGCCTGCCAGCCTGAGTACGAGGACCTTGCTCATCGAGCGTCCCGAAGCGCCGCGACCGTTGCCTCACCCAGGTCCATCAGCGGGACACGCTCCCCGAGGTCCCCGATCCCCTGGGCACGTGCGACAGTCCAGGCGACGAGGGACTTCTCGGGCAGCAGGCCGCTGCCCTCGCGCAGTTCCTTCTCGAAGCCGACGAACTCTTTCACGGCCGGCTCGACGAAACCCTTCTGGTCAGCCACGACGGGACTCTCGAAGGCACCGACCAGGTTGATCGGCTGATCGTCACGCACCTGAACCAGGACCGCATCGGGCAACGTCCGGTTCGCGAAGGTGGTGATCTTCCCGGTGGGCATGGAACGCACGAAACTGTCGATGAAGACCTTCACGGCCTCATCAGCCACCTGCTCGGAACCCAGGTTTTCCTTGAGCAGTTCGAGGTTGATGGTCGCGTAGCGGTAGAGCGTCGCCGATGCGAACTCGATGGAACCGATCATGCCCGCACCCTCGTCCGCCTCGTCGTCGGCGTTCTTCGCGTCATCCACGGCGGTGTAGTAGTCGAACTCCGACTCGACGGCCCCCACTCCCAGCGCATGCGCCACCTGGCAGGCCGCGTCGACGTTGAGGCTGTTGGGTTCCGCCACCATCCGCCCGAAAAGAGCGATGTCGACGGAATGATCGACATCAGCCAAGTTCTTGGGTTTGAGTTCCTTGAATGCCTTCTTCGGCTCGTCGGCGTGGGCGACGGAGACGATGGCGTCCGCCACGTGGTCGACCTGCTTGGCGGAGAGGAACACCAGGAATCCGGCTTCCTTGAGCTGCTTGTCGGTCTTCTCTTCGGATTTGTTGCGACGAGGTTCCTTCAGTTTGAAACCCATCTCAGTGAGTGCCATCTCCGCCAAGCCTGCGGCGGTCTCAGCCAATGCCGGATCACGCTGGACGACAGCGTCCCTTAGCACCTCGACGACCCGCTTGGTGCGGATTCCCCGGTTTCCGTCCGGAAGGGAATCGATGAAGTCCTGGCGGGTGGCCCGCTTCACGGCCTGGGAGGAGATCCGCATGCGGCGAACACCGCCGAAGGTGGCCGATTTCGGGGCTCCGGTGTCGTCCCTGTTCGGGTTGGACGGGGGAAGGGTCTGCAGGACGTGAATGTCGATGAAACGTGCCATGGAAGTGGTTCCTTTCGATTCAGTTGGATTCGGGGATAGAGGTTGTGGCGGAGGAGCCGGTTTGTTCCTCGTCGGCGGGGGTCCGGGCGAAATCACGGCCCCACTGGCGCAACACGCCAGCACGACGCTCCGGTTTCTGCCAGTTGTAGAGGTCCGCCGCGAAACGTCCGTAGTCCATCGGGATTTCCGCGCTGCCGAACATGCTGACCAAGCCCCGCGCGTGCACGGTCAAGGATTCGAAGGTGGGGGCGGCGATCATGGCGCACAACCGCTTGTAGACGGGATGTTCCTCAGCTCGCTCACGACCTCCCATGTCGGAGCACGCCAATCTGCGAACGGAAGCGCCGATGGTGCGTTCGTGTTTCCATGTGCTGTTCATGGGAGCGTCGTTCGATCCTTGGTGCAGGGCCCACAGCGTGAGCGCGGTGTGCACGGCGCGCTCTCCCCCGGTTGGTTTCTGTCCCAGCTCTTTCTCCGACCCGCTGTCGAGGGTGTAGGACCAGATGGCGGGCACGTCCCCGACCTCCCGTCCGGCGGCGGAACGCAGGTGGGCGCGGGCGGCCACCGCGGCCGGAGTCTTTTTCTGTCGCAGCCTGATCACGCTGCGCACTCGCTTCTTGACATCGTCTGCTGAGCGCAGGGGACCGTTCCAGTCCACGTTCTCGGATTCATCGGTCGGGGTGACATCCAGGGTTTCCGCGGTCACTTGTTTTCTCCTTTCGTGGAGTTGGTGGGTGGCAGTGTTTTGTTCAGTTCCTTGTTGAAGAAGTTCTCGGCGATTCCGCTGCTCATGTAGGTCTTGCCCGTGTCTCGTCCCGTGATCGCGGAGCGGGGGGCGGATGCGATCAGCTCGCCGGCGATCTGTTTCGCTATTCTCCGGGCGGTCTCAATCCACTCCCGCTCCTTGTCCTCGACATCACTGTTCCCGTCGAGTGATGCCAGCCAGGAACGGAACGGATCGTCGATCAGAGCAAAGAAACTCTCCTTGGCACGTTTCTCGGCACCCTTCCCGGCCTCTTTCCCGCTTTCCCCGGCCGCCCGGGAGAGGTTGGCTCCCAGGATTCCGATGACTTTGGCAACCTCTTCGAGTTTATAAACCTGCTTCGTCACCAAGTAGGCGAGTGCCTTACCTTCCTCCTCCAACAGCACCTTTGCCAAGGTCATCTGGTCGTGGTAGAGATCCTTGATGGACGCTTCCCTCTCGCCATAGGTCATTCCGACGGCCTCAAGCCGGATGCGCGCTGGGAAATCCAGCTCCAAGGTTTTCAAATATGCCTGGAAGAGCAGGGTGGCGGACTGCTGGAATTTCTGCTGCTCGCTCTTGTCGAAGCCGGGGATTTTCTCGGTCACCGGCAGGGTGGATGGCAGGTTCCGCCAGAAGGCCCGTCCTGGCTCGTGTTTGGCGGGCATGTAGATGTGTTCCTTGAACTTCTTGGACTGTGGCTGGGAGTATCGCCACAGGCTCATGGGTTCGAAGCGCTGCATGTTCTGCGGCCCCAGCTTGTCGCCTTGGGCCAAGACCACCCCGGTCACGCCATCGCGGTCGCCGTGCAGGCGCATCCGCCTGGAATGCCAGGTGAGCAGCCGGGGAATGCCGATCCCGTTCGGGGCTGGTTTTCCCTCCCTGCTGTAGTCACGCCGCATCGCGGTTTCCACCGCTTCCGATTCCCACGTGCAGGCCGCCTCGTCGCTCTGTGGAGATGGTCCCTGAAGGCATACCGTATCCGCGACGACTAGGTTCAGCATCAAGGTCTCCTCAAGGTTGTCACCCCGGAGCCAGACGGTGCCGGTCTGCCCACACCACGCAGGGCCTATGGAATATCCTTTGCCGTCTTTCATTCCATCGTCGCCGACGGCGCCCGAGCGTATGCCTGAGGGATCGTATGCCTGTGTGTGGATCACCCAGACAGCTGCTTCCGCGGGGGTGATGCGTTTCAGGGCCCGTCCGTGACGGGTGGTGAAGAGTTGCTCGCCGTTCGGGACGTCCGCGATGATCTTTTCCAGCCCGGACACCGCGCCCTTCGGCGTGCGCAGATCCGGGGCCTGCATGAACGGGTACCTTCCACCGAACAGGTAGAAGCGATCACGCCATTTCTCCAGATAGGCGCGGATTGCTTCCATCGGCAAACCAGCACGCCGCAGCTTCTTCCAGTCCTTCTTGTTCGCCAACGGCACCACCCGGTAGCAGATGGCCAGAAGCACGCGTTGGATGGCGATCTTCTGCGTCGGCAGCTCGCAGGCGAGATCCTCGATGTCGTAGGCGCGTTCGAACGCCCCGAGGATCCCCACCTTTTCCACACCGCCGTCCGTGAGCAGGACGGGGATCCACTCCTCGTCCAGCAGGTTGTAGTCACATTCGGTCAAGTTCCTGCACCTCCAGCCCTTTCTCCTGGGTGTATACGAGTTTGCGGTTGTATAGTTCCGTCTCCAGGCGAGTCGAGTACGCGTCCACACGGCTCATCGGGAGGATCAGTTCACCCCTGAGCAGGGGGTGTTCGAGCCACTCCCAGTTCTGGGTGATTTCACAATCCCAGATGGCACTGACAATTTTTTCGATGGTCTCGTCGAGGACATCGCCTTTGTCCCTGAAGGACCACGGCGGCAGCGAGATGCTCCAGGATCGCACCTGCCTCACATGCTCGGCGCTGGGCCAGGTTCCGACGTCCAGTGCCACCGGAATGCCGTCCTCGTCCTCCAGCCACGGGGGAATGATCGGGACGTTTCCCATCGAGGGGTCCAAAGGCACGATGAGCACGGGAATCTGGTCTTCCGTGTCCCGCACCGCCGCCCGGGCACAAATACCGTCCTTGTTCAGGCCTTCATCCCCCGTCGCCGCGTTCCCGGCGAACGAGGACACCAAGGCGTCTGCCTCCCACGTCGGCAGCTCGTTCCCATCCAGGAAGTAGTGACGAGCCTTGCAGATCGACTTTTTGTTCTCATCGACCTGCTTCTCCCGGGCTTTCTCGATGGCTTCCGCCCACGATCGCGGACCGACTTTCTTCGTCGAGTAGGCGAGCTGTGTGTAGGCCGCGTAGTCACCGGGTTCCTCGACCACAATTCCGTCGGGGTGATCAGCCAGGGCGCCGAAGAATCTGAGAAGCGGATACGCCCCGTAGACGACCTCGCTGCCGCGTCCGTAGCCCCACGGCGAGGCGCTGCGGTCAGTGACGATGACGTGGCAGACGGCCTCCTTCAACCCCGCCGGTCTTTTCCTCCCCGGGTGCCTGTGCAGGCGACCTATCCGTTGCAACACGAGGTCCATGGGGGCTGGGTCGGTGATCATCATGTCGAAATCGACGTCCAGGCTCTGCTCAATGACCTGGGTGGCGACCACGATGTGCCGATCGGGACGGTCGGAGCCGTCCTTGCCGAAGAGGCGCAACATTTGTTTGTCGCGTTCCACCCGATCGCAGGCCAGGAAACGCGAGTGCAGCAGCGTGACCTCATCGGTGCCGAACCTCTGCGCCAGGACGTCGTAGGTTTCCTGGGCAGCCCTGACCGTGTTGCGTATGACGACGGCGCAGCCGCCTTTTCTTGTTTTCTCCCACAAGAGATTCGCCAAGGAGTTCTCGTCTACCACATCGAGCGGGACGATTCGTTTGGGTGTGTGAACACCGCCCCCCGGGACCACCTCGCGGTGAATGGTGCGGCCCTCCTCGCCTACGGTGGTGATCACCGGGTACCCGATGTCGCCGTCCAAGCCGGGATCGTCACCCAGTTCGCCGTGGGTGCGTCCGCGGCGGTAGGCGGAGACGAGGCCACGCCGACGATCCGACGGAAGTGTGGCCGAGAGCAGCACGACGGGTACCTGGTACAGCCCAAGCCAAGTGAGTGCTGTCTCCAGGTACACCTCCATGTAGGTGTCGGCGGCGTGCACCTCGTCGATGATCACCACCTTGCCCATCAACCCCAGGTGACGCATCAGGACGTGTCGCGATTTCAGGGCGGCCAGCAGCACCTGATCGATCGTCCCGACGACGACCGGCGACAGGGTGGCGCGCCATCGAAGCGCCATCCATCTGCTGGCCAGCAGGCCATTCTCCCTGCCGCCACCAGATTCGTCGTCGTACACCTGCACGGGGGTTTGTCGCCTACCGAAAAGCGAGAGGAAACCCTCGTTGAGGTCGTTCTTGCCGTGCGCCAGATGGATGCCGATCTCCTGAGGGCTATCGGCCAGAATGGATCTCAGCCAAGCCACGGAACGGGCATACATGGCATCGGTGGTGGCCTGCGTGGGAAGGGCGATCATCACCCCTTGCAGCCCGCGTTTCCGCATCAGTCCCTCGGCGGCGGCGAAGGCCAGTTCGGTCTTTCCCGACCCCGGAGGGGCCTCGACGATCATGAGGTCCGGGTCTTCGTCGTTGACGATCTCGATCGCTCGTTGCTGGGCTTTGGTCGGCTGCATCTCGGGGCCCCAACCGAACCTGTGGCGATAGTGATCGCGGGGGTTCGTCTCCTCGCGCCTCGGGGCCCTCACGGGAGACAGCACCTTCGCCTGGGACCATCCACGCACGACTCTCTGCCGCTGTTCCGCCGGGTTCAGTGGCTCCCGGCGTTCCTCCTGGGGAAGGAGGGGGAAGTAGTCCTCGTTCGACGCGAGCCAATCCGCCATGACGACCACCGAGGAATAAGCGGCGGCCACGCTGATCGGCAGTTCGGGCAGCGCCGTCTCGGCACAGTCCTCGATGGGAAAACCAGAGCGACGGGCCATCCACCGGATGATCTCCTGCCTGGATTCGTGCCAGCGGGGGTCGCTTCCCAGGCAACCGTCCCTGCTCTCATATTCCCTACGCGCCACTTCGAGAACCGCCGGGTCCGGGTAACGGCCATGGTGGACGCCCACAATGACACCCCATTGGGCGGCGCTCTCTCTTTCGCCACCGCCGGCCGCCACGGCATCCACCAGCGCGAACTGGCTGGCGAATCCGTGCGGAAGATGCTCGCGGTTTTGCACGTCCCTCTTCTCCGGGACGGGCAGGCCGAGTTCACGGACGAACTCCGCGAGTCCGGTGTGCTGGCAGCAAAAGTGAAGCGAGATCTTCCCGACATCGTGAACACCCGCCAGGAAGACCAGCGCTGCTCGCGCCTTGGACGTGTCACCGTCCCAAACCGGCGCCAGGAGCCGACGGTGATGCTCCGACAGGTAGTGGTCGAAGAGCAGCCCCGCGACATCGGCGGCATCCATCAGGTGCTGACTCACGGACAGCCAGGTCGTCGGATCCGATTGGCCGCTCTTGGCCCAGAAGGAGAGCGTCAGTTCCGAGAGGGCGGCTCCGGTCAGGTCCGGTTGCGGATCAGGAAAAGACGGAGGTTTCAGGTCCTTGGGTTTGGAGACAAGAGCCCCCGGGCACGGACGTGCCATTTTATTTCTTCCCTCCTTTGGGAAAACCAATACAAACTGCAACCACAAGAGGAAAGCGGCATGATGCATGCCAATCATCAGGTATCAATCAGGCTTTCCGACGGGCACCAACAGCCCATCGACATGTCCCGAAGAAACACCTGTGAAGCGTCTTCAAGCCGCTTTCCCACTCGCAGCTTTCATCATTGTAGTGATGGTCCACCCCAAGATGATCCCCGGGGCTCATCTAGCGTGACGGTGAAAGTCAGCTGAAACACATATGATGCAGGGACCGCACCCTCCCAACTCGGCACGCCGAGGAGCGTCGGGGTCGAGGCGAAAGTCTCATTCCGCTCCAAGGACTCACCCACCCCGCATGCAGGATGCTTGTTCAGACGGCCGTGACACACACGATCAGAAGTACCGACAAACCGACAACGAGTGGATTTCCCCACAGGAAACCACATAGCGCTCCTTCCGACTAGGAAATTGATCCACGGCAAGGAGTCGGGTAAGGTTGCTCACGCTGTAGGAAGCACGAGCCCTATCCGGCTCTTATTCAGCGCCTGTCGTTGGTAGCGGCAGGCGCTGAAGTATTTATACCGCAACACGCGGAGGTGCACAACCTCCTCGAGCTCCACCAACACCTACACTGTTCGAACTTCATCCCTCGAGCCTGACGCAAGGGACATCGCTCGGCCTCTCCTCCCCAAGCGCCCCACCAGACCCGAAGCTCCACCGCGCAGCCCGTCAACCCCCGCTCTCGCGGGGAAAACTCCCCTCCAACCCCCACACTTGGGTCACCCCCGTTCCCGGGGAACAGACACGAAGCCTACCTCACCTTGAATGAGTGAGCGCTCACTCATACACTGGTGCGTCGTGATGACCCGTGCCCGACCGCTTCCGCCCGCCGAACGACGGGCGTCGCTGATTGCCGCGACCCGCCAGTTGATCCTGGACCACGGTCCCGAGGTGACCACCCGGCAGGTGGCGGAAGCCGCCAAGGTGGCCGAGGGAACCCTGTTCAGGGTGTTCCCGACCCGACGCGACCTGATCGCCGCCACCATCGCCGACCACCTCTCCCCCGAGCGGCTCGCCGACATCTTCGCCGCGGCCCCCGCCACCACGACCGTCGACGAGACCACCGAGGTGTGTCTGTCCACCGCCGCCGACTACGTCACCACCTTCGGGCGTTTCATCCCCCGACCGCACCGGGGCGGCGACCAGGACGAGATCCGGTTCCGGATCATGGAGCTGTGGGAGGCCCGGGTCTGTGACATCGCGGGCTGGATGCGTGACCGCCTGGCCCCGCACGAGGCCGAGTTGACGATCCCGGTCAAGGACTTCACCCATCTCGTCATCACCCTGGCGATGGGGTATGCGCACGGCAGATCTCCCGATACCAGCTTGAACCCCGCCACCCTGGCGCGCCTCGCCCTCGACGGAGCCCGCAGGAAGGATTCCCTGTGATCGCACGACTCAACCGGCTGATATTCACGCATCTGAAGCCGTACTGGAGGGAACTGCTGGCCATCCTGATTCTTCAGGTGCTGGCGACCGCCATGTCGCTGTACCTGCCGAACCTGAACGCACAGATCATCGACGACGGCGTCGTCAAGGGCGACACCGACCTGATCTGGCGCAGCGGCGCCCTGATGCTGCTGTTCTCCCTGGTGCAGGCGGCGGGGCAGATCGGCGCCACCTGGTTCGGCGCCCTCACCGCCATGTCGCTGGGCCGCGACCTCAGGGCCGCCATCTTCGACCGCGCCCTGTCGTTCTCCACCCGCGAAATGCGCGACTTCGGGGCCTCGTCGCTGCTGACCCGCAACACCAACGACGTCCTGCAGGTGCAGACGATCGTCCAGACCACCCTGACCATCATCGTCGGCGCCCCCATCATGATGGTCGGCGGTTTCGTCATGGCGGTGCGCGAAGACTTCGGGCTGTCGTGGATCATCGCGGTCAGCGTCGCTGTGCTGGGTGTGGCGGTCTCGCTGCTGGTGATCTTCGTCTCTCCCCTGTTCCAGCGGATGCAGACCAACCTAGACAACCTGAACCGGGTACTTCGCGAACAGATCAGCGGTATCCGGGTGATCCGCGCCTTCATTCGCGAGGACCACGAGTCGAGGCGCTTCGAGGGCGCCAACGAGGACGTCTACTCCGTCACGCTGCGCGCCTCCCGCTGGATGGTGCTGCTGTTCCCAATCGCCATGTTCATGGTGAACATCTCATCGGTGGCGGTGATCTGGTTCGGCGCCTTCCGCATCGACTCCGGCAACATTCAGATCGGCCAGATGACCGCCTTCCTGAACTACCTGATCCAGATCCTCATCTCGGTGATGATGTCGACGATGCTGCTGTTCCTGGCGCCGCGCTCCGCGGTGTCCGCGGACCGCATCCTGGAGGTGCTCGACACCGAACCCACGGTGGCTCCCCCCGCCGACCCGGTCGCCCCGCAGGAGCTGACGGGCGTCGTCGAGTTCCGCGACGTCACCTTCACCTACCCGGGTGCGGAGGATCCGGTGCTGGCGAACGTGTCGTTCACGCTGGCCCCGGGCCGCACCACCGCGATCATCGGGTCGACGGGATCGGGCAAGTCCACCCTGGTGAACCTGATCCCCCGCCTGTACGACGTCAGCAGCGGCGAGGTGCTGGTGGACGGCGTCGACGTGCGCCGCCTCGATCCCGACGCCTTGTGGTCGCGGATCGGGCTTGTGCCGCAGAAGCCCTACCTGTTCTCCGGAACGGTGGCCTCCAACCTGCTCTACGGGCGCCCCGACGCCACACCAGAGCAGATGTGGGAGGCGCTGCGGATCGCCCAGGCAGCCGATTTCGTCGAGAAACTCGACGGCGGTCTCGCCGCCCACATCGCGCAGGGCGGCACGAACGTCTCGGGCGGGCAGCGGCAGCGCCTGTCCATCGCGCGGGCGCTGGTGAAGGAACCCGCCGTCTACGTCTTCGACGATTCCTTCTCCGCCCTCGACGTCGCCACCGACGCGCGCCTGCGCGCGGCCCTGGGGCCCGCCACCGCGGGGACCACGAAGATCGTCATCGCCTCCCGCGTGTCCACCATCGTCGACGCGGACCAGATCCTGGTCCTCGACGCCGGGCGCCTGGTCGCCAGCGGCACCCACGAGCAGCTGCTCGCGGCCTCGGAGGTCTACAAGGAAATCGTCACCTCCCAATTCGGAGCGGAGGCCCTC
>ERZ773062.267-NODE-267-length-31899-cov-4.610884_pt1 | contig 31899 bp, 45 predicted proteins | sample MGYA00580626_ERZ773062 | MGnify/ENA primary metagenome ERZ773062 (study PRJEB29015, sample SAMEA2738003) | human oral metagenome | biome: human oral; feature: human-associated habitat; material: dental | place: China | collected 2058 ... | reverse complement strand
GTCTCTGCTACCGTCTCTGCTACCGTCTCTGCTACCGTCTCTGCTACCGTCTCGAATTCTTTCGTAAAAGAGTACTTGCCTCTCGACCTCGTACTTTTCCCTTTCTCATAATAAATCAAACCTGCATTTACCAATGTATTGCGGGCGGTCATAAGTGTCCTTTCGGTTACGTCAATAGCATAACAAAGTTCTGAGTTCGAGCAACTAAAAACGTCTGCCCAGTCCTCGCTATTGCAAACGGCTACAAGTTCATAAAACAGAGCCTGTTCGGTAGCGGTAAACCTAAACGTTCTACGTGCCCTTCTCATTTTGTCCATCAATGCGTAACCTCCAATATCTCTATTGTCGCCTTTCATACCTCTATACTATTTTTCTATGTTCTCTGAAATGTCTTTCAAAAACTCCATAGCCTCGTCCGACTCCATAACAACCGACATCTGATTGTTCAGATATTCGTCAAACAGACTGATACAAAAACAATCCCTTCGTCCGTTTCTTTTGAATGAAATGTACCGGTATCTCGGGTCTAAAATTTCATACAGTTTTATTGCCATAATATCTTCATTTTTAATTTTTACTTCGTGGGGAGGGTAGGGTTCGAACCTACCTCATACTGCCACTAATCAGCTCCCCCTGTGAACATCTCTAACTGAACAAATGTCTGTCTATCTACACTCGCCTTTTTTCTATACGGCGTCCGTATCCATTGTATGCCCGAAACATAGTACCGCCAAAAACCAAAGCCATATCTAAGATTATCCATTGTAAATTTCCGAAACCCCTCCATTGCCTCAATTCTGCTATCTGCTGCTATCGACGTAATATACATTAACCTATCATTCCCAACTGTTTTGAGTAACAAAAACCTTTTTTCTTTAATCATATTATCGTTTTTATTTTCATTTTCAAAAAAAAGCCCACGCTGCACACGATTGCAGCCTCTTAACATTGCCGTGGGCGTGCACGTCTAATCTTTCGTTATTAGAACCGAATGGTTCGTCTGTCGGGTGTCTCCGCCAACCATTAAGGGTACACCTCCTAATAGGTATTTGGCGATACCTCTAAAAACTCCTATATTCAGTCCCTTTACCCACAAATACGCGGGGCGTATTGCCCTCACGTTCTTCTTTCGTTTGCGGCACGTATATCGTGTGAGTGTCGCCATACTTCGACATCTCACGTCGCTCCGATACTATCAGGTCTACATACTTCTTGCCATTAACGGCTGTTGTAATCTTCTCTTTTGGCAAATCCGAAAGGCAAATACTAATCTTAATCATCTCTCTGTTATTTATTATTTTAGTTTATACTTTATACCTCCTTTTACCAGTGTCTTTTTCTTGTACTGCTCGAATAGTGCAGGGTGCTCCTCTGCAAACATCTTACTGTCAAAGCTCATTCTCTCGTAGTCTGCTGTCTTCGTCAGCGTGAACATATCATTGTCTATCTTAAATGCACCCAGTCCCTCACACATCACTTTCAGTTCGGTCTCGAACCTCTCTATATGTTCCTCTATCTCTTTCTTGATAGCAAGCTCCGTTGCTATCTTGCCTATCAGAGCAAGTGCCTTCTCCTCATCTATTGCTATTGTTACCTTGTTGTCGAATGTAGCTACCTCGCCTCGTACGTCTGCCTCGAGCAACCTCTGTACATCTTCGGCAGGTACTTCTTCCACCTCTACAAGTCGCACCATACCGTCCTTTACGTGTATGGCATACAGCCTTTCTATCTTCAATTTCGGGTTAACGAGCCCAAACATATACTTACATATTGATAGCTGCCAGCTCACATACTTCTTGTTCAGCGTGTATGTCGTCTTTACGTCCGCTATCGCCAACCGTCCGTCTTTCAGTATCACCTTATCTATCGGTGTGGCATATCGCTCATAGTCGGTAACTATATATTCACTCTGCAATACCTCTACATTGTTCAGGCTCTTCATTACCTCGTATGCGTTCACTTCTGTTGCGAACTCCTCGCTCCTCGTGCCGAACTCGTCGAATACCTCCAACGCTTCGTGTACCATTGTGCCGTACTCTTTTTTGGCGTCCAATATACTCTCAGGTACTCCCTCATACATATCTGGGAAGACGTGCCTCTTTATCAGTCCTGTTATTCCGTGCAACTCTTTGCCCGCTGCCCAATATCTGTGGCTGTCGTCGAGTATCACCCCCGTCGGTTTCAGTTTCATCTTCTTCATACGGCAAGCTCCTTTTTCTTTGCGTCTTTAAGTTTCATAAATTCGGCATTGCTCTGGAACGCCCGCCATCTTATCCATACTCCCTGTAAGTCCTCCACTGTCTTCGCTTCCTTCATCTCTTGCACCGCAAGCTCAAGGTCTGCGTTTGTGTGTCCTGCTGCTTCCGCTTTCACCGGTGCCGACTTCTTGCTCTTTGCTTCTGTATTCGTCGTGTCGCTATCTTTGTTATCGTCGATACAGAATAGTCCGTTAAGAGCATACTTGCGTGCGTACGAACTTGCCGCTCCCGTTATCTGCGAACCGTCCATACCTTTCTTGTCAGCCTCCTCACGTGCGTATGCCGATACCTCCGCCCTCTCGCCCGTACCGTTCATAAGTACTGCTGTTGCTTTCACATAATACCGCTCTCCGACAAGCGTTATCTCGTCGCTCAGCGTCAATATGCAATCGTATGAAGAGAGTAGTGGCTTCACCGCTTCGAGTATGTCCTCACAGCTCCGATAACTATATTTACCAAAACTATTATACTGTCCCTTCGGTGCTTTCAGTTCGTTTTGTATCCTGATTAATTCTTTCATAACCTTTTACTTTTTAATCGTTTATATTTATTTTACTTGATTTCTATAACTATAATATTTGTCCTTTTTACTTTCAGTCTCGGGGTGTGCCCTATCGTATAGCTTATTTGATACGATAATAGCCACGCCTGCCACTCCTGCAAATACAAGACCTATCGGTTCGGCGACACATAACAGCACCATACCTATACCTCCCAGTACCATACCTGCTATGTCCGATAGCCTATACATCACTTTTGCCTGTTTGTTGTTCATATCTATTTTATTTTTAATTGTTTATTGTCGATTTCGTTGAATAACCTTTCGAGAAACCTCTCATCCGCTCTGCTCATCTTGGCGGGCTTTATTGCACTGCATACACAGTCAAATCTCTTGTAGTCGTAGCCTCTTTTTATGTAGCAATCGAAGTTCGGGTTGTCCTCTCTGGTGCGGTGCTCGGCGTATACCTCGCCTGTTGTCCTGTTCACTACCTTATACTCTATATATGCCCTTCTCATAGCTCTACTGTTATATTGTTATTCAATGCTTCGATTAGTTCGGCTTCTTGCATTGCAGTAAATTCTTCTACCTCTGCCGATGTATCGTCAATAAGGAAAGCGTGCACTTCTTCTATATCTATCACAAACTCATCGTAGGTAGGCGAATATCCTCGTCCGTCCTCGTACTCCGTATGTCCGTAGCCCTTGCCGCAGATGTTCAGAGCGTACTCTTCTGTTACCTCTATATCGCAGTCGATAATTACAATATCATCACCTATCCAACTCATCGTAGCAGGTACACGTATACCTTGCTTCACTCTGTCTATAATCTGCTTAAATTCTTGTGCTTGCATAGTGGTAGGTTTTATCTGCTTGCGTTTTTCCTCGATTTTAGTTGCTCTTTCAATTCCTTGAAGTCGAGCGATATGGCATAGTCGGCTCTAAATCTGTACTTGCCGCCCTCTACTTCTCTTACTTCGGGCTCTATCAGTCCGTCGTTGATATAGTTTATCACAGTAGCTCTTGATACGCTGTGTAGTTCTGCTACCCACGACACGCTCACCATCGTTTGCCTGTACTTTTCCAGAGTATTCACACCTGCACGTCTGGCAGCCTCCGCAACAAAGGCGTTTAGGTCTCTTTCGTCGATTTGGTATACTGTTGTGCCCGTCATCTTTCGTTTCAAATAAAAAAACAGAACTCTTTACCTTCCGTGCGGGATTACGGTTGAATAAAAAGCTCTGTTTTAGTCTCTTATCAATAATATGTTTATTCCCGCTTGTGATTTTCAGAAAAATACCTACCTTTGCAGAAGTTTAATCGCCAAATTTTCACCTCGTCAGAGGTAGATATTTTTATGTTTAAATCACAATGCAAAAATACAATATATTGTTCATATAGCCAAATATATTATGGTTAAATAATCTTAAATAATTATATTTGATTGATTATTAGCTTGTAAAAACTAAAATATATTATGCAAACTACAAAAGATAGGTTACTGGAATTTTTAAAGCAAATAGAAATTTCGCAGGCGAAGTTCGCTGAAAGAGTTGGGGTTAGTCGTAATTATGTCAATAGTATGGTAGATAATATAACTCAAAATACTGTTGAAAAAATACAAGCGGCTTATCCTGATTTAAATATTGATTGGCTAACGAAAGGACAGGGCGAAATGCTCCGCACTCCTACCGCAGATACCGCAGCAAACACGCCTCAGAAAGCATTGCCCCTCATACCATTCGAGGCTATCGCGGGCTACCTCTCTACCGACAACGAGGGCGTAAGGCTCGAAGATTGCGAGCGATATGTGATACCAGAATTTGACAGACGTGGAGCAGAGTTTATCATTCGAGTGTCGGGATCTTCGATGTATCCCAAATATAGCAATGGCGACCTATTGGGCTGCAAAAAGATAGAGAATATTCTATTTTTCCAATGGGGCAAAATCTACGTCCTTGACACCTCACAAGGCACACTCGTCAAGCGAGTATACGAGCACGAAAATGACGACTTCGTAATGCTCGTAAGCGACAACAAGGCTGTATATCCACCGTTCGCAATACCCAAGTCCGATATTCGCAGCCTTAGTATTGTCGTCGGTGTAGTTAGATTAGAATAATAACATATATATAAGGAGATTTAGTATTATGGACTTCAAAGACCAGATTAAAATTTTAGGCGAAAGAGTTGTAAAGCTAAAAGACCAGATTGCCACCGAAGAGGCGACGAAAAACGCCTTTATTATGCCCTTTTTGCAGTCATTAGGTTATGATGTATTCAATCCTGTTGAGGTAATACCCGAATATGTTACTGATATAGGCACTAAAAAAGGAGAAAAGATAGATTACGCTATATTCAAAGACGGTAGCCCGATTATTTTAGTCGAATGTAAACATTGTAGCCAGAATTTAGACTTACACGAGGGGCAATTATTGCGATATTTCCACGTTTCAAAGGCAAAGTTTGGAATATTGACGAACGGAATTATTTATAAGTTCTATTCTGACCTCGTAGAAGCCAATAAAATGGACGAAAAACCCTTTTTGGAGTTCAATATAACCGAAATAAAGGATATTCAAATCGAAGAGTTAAAGAAATTCCATAAATCATACTTTGACGCCGAAAGTATAACGAATACGGCAAGCGAATTGAAGTATTCTAACGAACTGAAACAATTAATATCCCAAGAATTGAATAGTCCGACACACGACTTCGTAAAGCATTTGGCAAAACAGGTATATCCGAGTATCATAACCGCCAAAGTTTTGGATTTATTTACTCAATTAACTAAAAAAGCGGCACAAGCGTTACTAAGCGATTTGATTACAGAGCGATTAAACAATGCTTTGAAAAAAGAAAAAGAAGACGAACAACAGGAAATACAGGAAGCCGCCGCCCTGACTGAAAAAGCAAACAGCAAAATAGAGACTACCGAAGAAGAATTAGAGGGCTTTCTTATAATTAAATCGATTTTGAGGCAGAAAATAGATGTATCTCGTGTTGCATATAGAGATGCTCAAACATACTTTGCTATACTACTTGATGATAATAATAGAAAAACAATATGCAGGCTCTATTTTAATGGCAACAAGAAATATCTGATGTATTTCAATGACAACAAAAAAGAAGTAAAGAAAGAAATTCAATCACTTGATGACTTATTTACACATTCTAATGAACTGCTTGAAGTTTTGAACAGATACGAAGAATACGACAACTAAACAATCTATATAGGTGCGTATATCCAAATGCTATAAACAGTATCTCACAACGCAGGACCCGCAATACTGCCACATATCCGAACATTGTAAGGGGTGGGGGTGTAAATATATATCGTCAATATCCGCCGACAATACTTATTCGGCTTTTAAATATTGGTATGAATTCGGACATTTTGCCGATAACAACTACAATAAATGGATAGTAGATAAACAAGAGTTATCAACGGCATTGCAAAAAGAGGTGCAGTTGCTCGGATTGTCGCAGTGTCCCAAATTCGACAGTAAAGATGTGGTAGCGACATTAGATTTGCTGCCGAGCGAGATAGTTATAGATAATATTCATTGGACATTAATGGAAGATATAAGTACAAGGGAGATAATAGGTATATCGCATTTCGAGGAGTTACCTCCCGCCACTGAATTAAAAGACCTTATGTCTGGTGTCGATTGGGATAGAGTATTTCCCGCAAATACTCCAAACAACACTCCAAAAGATAAACCTGTTTCTGATAATATATTTGACAATCAAAATGTAAGCAAAATAGCAAATACCCCGGCTCTGGGTACTTATTTTTGTTTACTTTGGTTTGTTTTGTTTGTAATCAGGGCATTGCGTCGGATTTAATATTTGATATAAACAAAAAATATTACTTTTGACAAATTTTTTCCCTCCAAAATTCGCTCCAAATATGCAAATACACTTTCTTCTCACAAATAGGAACAAACCAAAATCATCCATAAGAATGCACATCTTTCACAGGGGGCAGGAATATAGGCTGTCGGTAGGAGAGTCTGTTTTGACTAAATATTGGAACTTTGATAAAAACCGCTGTAAATTGGTGCGTGAATACACTGAGGCTGGCTTCATCAATAAGCGACTTGACGAATATGAAAACATTATAAAAGACATCATCAACGGATATGGTATTATTACACCTACTCAGGCTAAAATAAAGGCAGATTTTACCAACTACAAGGACCAAACAAATATAAATGCAGGTGGTATTTCACAAGTAGAACAACAACAATATTTTGTCCCTTTTATCCTCGAATATATTAAGGACTGCGACCGCAAAAGAAACACAATAAAGCATTACCATACTACCATCAATAAACTATTAGAGTACGAACAGCAATATCGGATGCGGCTCCGTTTCTTCGATATTGATATTGTATTTTATAACTCTTTCAAAAAGTGGATATTATCCCAAACTATCGGCAATAGCGATAAACATTACACCAAAAATTATGTAGGCTCTTTATTTAAGGACATTAAAGCTTTTATGCGACGGGCTCGGAGTATGGGATTACACGATTTTAAAGGGTTCGAAGATGAGGCTTTTTTCGTCGATAAAGAAGAAACCGATGCTATATATCTTACTATGGAGGAGATATTGAAGATTTATAATCTTAATATTACCGAAGAGTTGCTTTTGTCAAATGGATACGACAATCGTCATTATAATCTGAGTAGGGCTATACAATCACTCCGTGAGGAGCGGGACCGTTTTTTAATCGGATGCTTTACCGCCTTGCGACACTCCGACTATTCTCGTATCGAGAGCCTCAACTTCAAGGACGACATTATTTCTATCTGGACACAGAAGAAAGATAAAAAGGTATATATCCCAGTACACTATCTATTACGTGAGATTTTGCAACGCCGCAACAACGAATTACCCAAGCCAATCTCCGACCAAAAACACAATAAACACATCAAAGAACTTGGCAGACTTGCAGATATCGACGAAGAAGTTGTTTTATCAAAGACACGTGGCGAAAACAGACAAGCAGAGGTACGCAAGAAGTACGAATTTATCACCACACACACAGCACGACGCTCGGGGGCGAGCAATATGTATCTTGCCGGTATTGATATAAAGTTTATTCAGGACCTACTCGGACACTCCAAAGTGGAGCAGACACTCAAATACATAAAAGTAGCCGCCGAAGACAACGCCCGACGGCTACAATCGCATAGTTATTTTACAGGAAAATAGCAGGTCTCATTCTAAGATCATTGGAGAGTTCTCGATGATACATACTTTACTGTCGAGAGCAGTAGCTATCTTATATAATAGGTCTATGCCTGCCGAAAATTTCCCGTTTTCAATAGCGACTATAGCCCGCAAAGAAACACCTGATTTCTCTGCAAGTTCCGCTTGCGTGAGCCTTTTTTTCTTTCGGATTCTTGTAATAGTATCGCCGATTTCTTTTCTTATTTCCATATCTATTCCTCGGTTGTCTCTTTTGCATTTGAAAATTCTTTATTCTTAAATAGCTCAGCAAGCCCAGATAGTTGTTTAAGCCTAAGCAGTTCATCTGCATCCATACCTATATTTTTCAATATCCAAGCGTCACTCATTCCCGACTGAGTCAGCTCAGCAACAATATTAGTCATCAACTCGATAGAATGAGCCCCCCCTGCTCTATTATGCCTAATAGTCGAAGCCATACGATTGCTGATGTCTTTATCTATTACTACAACCGGTAATAATCCGTTTTCTCGATTATAGATATCTTTGTGTGTTTTTATTTGCCCTTTCTATTTCGTCTAATCTATCGACTTCTTGCTCGAGCCATTCTTTATCAAATTCTTTGTATGATAAATTTACATATTTCTCTTCATCAATATATTCTTCTGCCTTTTCTTTTGAATAAAAGACTTTCACCGAATAGTGATTGAGTTCAACGGAGTTGCCACTTTCATCACAGACCTCACCTTTTTCGTTTGTGATTACAAAAGCTTTCTCGGATAAGATTTTTTCTAAATCTTCGTAGACACTTTCCTTTACTTTTTCTTGTTGTGAATTAATCCACTCATATGGCTGCGAGGGGCATTCTATTCTGCAAGAGACCAAGAATTCGCCGTCTTCATTTTGCCAAATGAATGTCTTGGTTTGCATTTTTTTAGTATTATAGCCTCTATCGAGGTAAATACGTTTCAGACTTCCTTTTGTCCAAAGGTTTCCGCCGATTTTTTCGGCTAATTGTTCTATTGTCATTTTTCTCTGCCGAATTTATCCTGTTGCCGCCAGTTTTTAAGTATTTATATTTACAGTGCAAAGGTAATACCTTTTTTTGAATTGTGCAAGATATTGGACAAACTTTAACAAAGTTTAACCAACGGAGAGGAAAAGAGAGGAGATTATCTCCTATTAAACAGACCTTTAACCCACTCAACAAACTTTCGCCAAAGATTCGGGCGGTCGCATATATCCCAAATATTATATAACCCGTAGACACACACAAACATTAAGAGGGCGAGCATTAGAAATATCATTATCCCCCCAAATACGCCTATACGCCGTGGTTCTTTCTTCTCGGTGCTCTTAGCCTCCAATTCAGACCGCAGCCGCTTCATTTGCTCCGATACGATACTATCTACCTGCTGCACCGTTACACCTTCATACACGTATGTATCGCCTTGCTTTACCGTAGTAGTACCGCCGTTGCGGGAGGTGGTCTGCTTTATCGTGCTTATCAGCCGCCCCAGACTATCATACTTCTGCTCCTCGTAGTTTACGTTTTCATTCAACCACTCGGCTATCTGCTCTTTCGTCTTGCTCATCGTTTCAGTAACCTTGTCGAGTTGTGTCCTCTGTGTCTTCAACTCATTAGTTATCTCCGAGTAGTCCGTTTTCTCTTTAATCTCGGTCGAGGCTGTACGCTTTGTTGGCGTACAACCTACTACAACCGAAACTAAAATAAAAATCAGTAAATTATGGAATACTAAAAGATTATGTTTCATTGCTTTGTATCTCCTTTTTTGATTAGTTCTATTTTCTTGTTTATATACCAAATTGCTTTTTCCAAGTCTTCCACTTCTGTGTCCGCACCCTTAATTCCTGCCCTCCACAAGTATTTTATTGCGTTGCCAATACAGAAATCGTGGTGCTGCGTTATCTCGATACACTCTATACCGCTCGGGTGGTTAGTGTAGTGCTTCGGATGGTTTACTTTGTCTTCTTGCATATAGTTTACTCTCTCATTTATACGGCAAGTAAACAGTTTTACCGCCGTTCCTTACTGCTCTTAGCACCTGCTTTCTGTTGCATGTCTCCGAGTAGCTTACGTGCACCCAATCAGGAGCATTATCGTTGCCATACTCCCATATCAGTTGGTCAAATGTTAGGTTGTCCTTGATATAATCAAATAACTTCTTGTTGTCGCTAACTGTGTCTATGTCAACAGCTTGCCCGAGTGAATGTTGGCTCGTAGTACTTCCCCCGATAGCCTTATTTATTTTTGCCGAGCGAAAGAACGATGTTACTTGTATCGGCTTCCCGTACCACTTCCGCAATGGCTCAAATACCTTCTCCGCAAGTAGCTTCATTGCCCGTAGCTCCTTTTCGTTCGGTGCGTTCGATATACCGAGCTGCTTTGCCTTGTTGCTCGCCGTCGCCTCCTTATATGTGATATGCTCACTGATATTAGGTATCAAGTCTTTTTTGTCCATTTTTTTCTTTTTTTAGTTTTTCAAAAAGGGCTTTCGAACCTCACGGCATTACTCGCCAAAACAATTATGCAAGAATAAAATAAATAATATAGTTATTATGAACAGAATACTAATCGTTTATACTCTCTAATTCGTGCTTCTTCTGTATGATGTAATCGACAGCCTTACCTATATCGGTAAGAGCCTCTTTTTCAAATCGCTTACGCTTGTCTTCGTAACTTTCCCGAATAGACTTATATTCGACGTAACAGTTGAACATCGTTGCCACTATCGAGAAGATAGGCACTACAAAGAAGTGTTTGTCGTTTTCTGTATTAATGACGTGTATAGCAAGCATTTGTACAAGGTCTATAAGATTGCACCCGAACAGTACAGTGATGTACCTCACTGCTTTCGTGATAGTGCGTCGCATTCCCTCACTCAATATCTTCTCACCCGCCATACGTGCCTTAGTTGTGCCGCTATAATAGTCGCCGATGATGAAGACCGTAATCGCCAAAAAGCAGCCGACAAACATTAACATCTGCGGCACGAACCTATAAATCAATTCGTTGAAATTTGTAATGTAAATCATTTATATGTAATTTGTTATTCATAAAAATACAACTCAAATCCTTTATTGGTAACGATATTTTTTTCTTCTTCCGATAATAGAGCCTCCTTGTCTTCATCCAAGATAATAGCTGCTATATGCCCCGATGGGGTAATAGGTTGTAACCTATTGAACATCTTGATTATGCTGTCTTTTTCGAGCATAGGCAACTTCCTAAAAGACACATATATATCTTTTGTGGTATTTATGTGCCATTGCTCAGGTACATTTATTTTTTTTAGTTTGGGGCAGTATGCAACAAGATAGTTAGAAGCACTCATCACATTGCCGATAGTTACTTCCTCGAGGTTAGGGTGGTCGGCGACAGCCCTATCTCCATAGTCTACACATTCGGGGACAGATAGCTTCCGTAGCCCCTTTGATTTGTTTGTAACGTCATATCTTATTTTTTTTAACTTATTGAATTGCATAGATATTGTTATGCCGAGTTTTTCTCCCGTTGGTGTAGGAGTATAGAAATCTCCATTGCCGATTTCAGTCAAAACATCATCTATTACTTTTCTCACTTTCGTTCTCTCTACAATAGTAGCAAAGAAACTATCTATATACAAAGAAGAACTAAACGACTTGTCGTCCATTATTAAGGTGTTCGATTTTGTCAGTTTCGACCATTTCAAACCGTCGTCGTCGGGACTTACACCGCCGCCACCTCCGCCTGCGGCTGCCCCCTTAAAAGACCCAATGAAAGCATTAAGAGCCACCATACACGCATTTACATCCGTCTGTGCCGCTCCGTTGATGGTAATATCTACCACCTTTGCCACAAATACCGGTTCATTGTCATCGTATATTGACTGCAAGCAGACGGTATCACCGCCTACACTGCTCACCTTATACGTCGCACTCCCCGTATAGCTCTTGCCTGTCGACGTGTCCGCTATACGTATCGTCTTTTCGCCAAGTTTCTTGATTTCTAACATAGTTGTTTATCCTATTGCTTTTATTTTCTTACGTTTATTCTTTTTTGTTTCTATATATCCTATCGATTTCAGGTATTCTACACACTGATTTATATATGCTGTGCCTATTTTATACGCCTCGTTCGATTGGCGTATGATATTGCCCTCGTCCACATCGTCGCTGTACTGCGTGTCTTTGAATTTTACCCCGAAAGCTGTTACATTTGTGGGGTTATTTTTTATGAAGCGACTGTAAACGAGATATGCCGCCGCTTTTCTAAGTCCGTTACAGTGAACATCACCACCTCCGCACTCCTTCGATGTGAAATAGCAGCCGTCCATTAGGCTCTTTATCTGCTCCTCCGTTATCGTATCCGGTGGCACCGTGCCGTTTTCATTGTATTCCCGTATTATTTTCACCAACCGAGCCCCAAATACTGGCAATATATCCAGTTCCTCCACCTCGTCGATGTATGTTTTCAGCCTCTTCGTGTCGTTTATGTTGTCCGCTATCGGTCGTATAGCACGTATGTCGTCGAAATTTATTATCATAGCCGTTGTGTTTGTTGGTATTGTAAAGGAGCAATGCTATAATTGCCCGCCGTAGTTTTATGCCAATGCCCAAATATGTCCGCAAATACTCTCTCTATCGATATACGCTCTACTTCGGTTACCGAGTTGTAATAGTTGTAGGCGTTATTCATAAGGTCTGCCCCGAAGTTACCCCCCACGTCTTCCGACCTCAATATTGGCGGCTGATTGAACGATATACCTATGCTTTCCCGTACCGCTTTACGTGTAGCCTCGAAATCTTTATCAAAGTTATTCACCGCAAACGGTACAAACTGCGGCACTTCGTCATCACTGTTTACCTCTACATACATTATCTTGCCTGCTTCGGCATCACCCTGAAACTCCAATAGCGACTTTTCTGTCGCATTCTCCTGTTCCGCCGTTTGGTCGGCGTTCCTTCGGTCTATCAGCATACCTGCCGACAAGAAAGATTTGCGAGCATTCCTATAACTGATATTCGATATACCCTCTTCGGTACTCATATCCGTCAATGTGCTTTCAAATATCGGCAGCGGATACGTCATATCCCCTTCATTCGAAAAGTAATACACCTGCCCCTTGTAATGTGCCCAACCTCCCACACTATCCACCTGCTGCTGTATTACTGCGGGGTTCGGATTATAAAGGTGTATGAAGTCTATATCCGCCTTACGCCACCTACGGAGTTGAGTGAATTCTCGGCTCCAGTCCCAATGTATAGCAACTTTATCAAATTCCCCCTCGTCGTCCATTGCCTCGAACCTCACGTGTTCGAATGGCACGTGCTGTACCTCCGTAATACGATAGTTCGCATTGTAGTTCGTATGAAGACAAAAACCGCCGAATTTAGCTAAGTCCGAGCTAATCTGCGACAGTATATAGTCTGCCGTCTGCCCTTTATGGTTCATTATCTCTTCGAAAAATGCCGTATCGACGAACCCCCTACCTTGTATAAACTTCTGATAGTTGTTTAGACACGACATACCAGTCGACGATTTACGAACTATATGGTCTACCTTCTGCGGATAGTCATTGTTATCCCCAAATGTCTGTATGCCGAGCGACTTGTCGTTGCGGCTTTCGTACGGCTTTTCGGTCTTTAAGGTTTTTATCTTCATATTACTACATCTTTACATCAAAGAGACTTGCTCGCCTCTTTCAGGCAATCTTTCACCTCTTTGTTTGTGAGGGTCTTGCCTTCGAAATCCACTCCTTTGAACTTTTCAATGAGTTTGTTCTTCGACATTCCGCCTTTCAGGTCTTCTTTCATCTCATCGATGATTGCCCGATACCGTTCGGGGTCAAACTCCTCTGAATTCGATTTACCCTTGCCTCCGCTCATTGTTTCGGGGTCGAAAGCCTCTACCTGTTCCTTCCAGTTGGCAGGTAGTTCTTCGAAGTATTCTTCGCAATACGGATTCGTCTTCAAGTGATACAGTGCCAGCTCATCGCTGATATTAGCCTGTGTCATCGCCTTCGATACATCACCGTTTACAGCGTCGAGTAGCAACTTGCCACCACGCAATTTAAATTTACATTCTTCTTTTTGCATTGCTCTTTCTATGTTTAGTGTCAATAATTCAAATAGAGCGTCCGAGTAGCAGTTTGAGCACCCCCTCACCTCTCGCCCCAAGTAGTGCCGTGCCAGCTCCGATATTTCTCGTTGCAGCTCGCCGTCTTGTTGCACTCTTTCGTGGAGGCTTCGCCCGTCGTTGAATAGCGGACGTAGTGCCTGTATTGCCATCAAACGCTCTATCATTATAATAAAATACTATGCAGTCAAAAGTCCTTCCAACATAGTTTCGGTATCTACTACCGAAGTCTTGAATACCGATTTAGGCAGTGAGCCCTCCTGCGTGCCTTCGGGCGAACTCAACGTAAGCGTATACACTACGCTGTCGGCAAATTCCAACGTATTGGCACTCTCCGACAATTCAAGTCCGTTGTCCCAACCGTACGCCTCGAACGTTACCTCGCCATTGGCACCGGTAGCACGGTTCTTTATCACCGCTACTATCTTTGCCCCCGCAGCGAGCTGATTGGCGAACGTCTTCGACTCCTCTTTTTTCACAAATACCCTCAGCGTTACATTGTGTTGCCACATATTGCTGTACGTACCTTTGGCGAATGTTGCACCTGCGTCTTTCAGCGACTTTCCGAATGTCTCGAATGCAAAGCCAAGCATCTGCACGTTGTTTCTCTTCACGAGCTTAATGCCCGTAATCACGTTGTTCGCTACCGTGCTGCCCTGTCGGTCGATATCCGAAAAGTTCAGAAGATATACCTTATCTTCTGCACCCGCCGTTTCTGTCGAATTACATTTTGCCGCTACAAGTCCCTGTGTCAATTCCGAACAATTCATATCTTTTATTCCTTTTTTTTAATTCGTAATTCGTAATTCGTAATTCGTAATTGATTATATTGCCACCTGCAACAGTTCGGGGTTGTACAGCTTGGCATCCGCCTTGCCCATCAGTTCGGTTTTCACCTTGCGGCTGTCGAGGTTGTACCACATACGCATATCCTCGAACGAGTTTTCGCTGTCCACACCGAAGTTCAGATTGCTCTTTGTCGTCAGTACCGCACGGTGCGGGTTGTTCAATTTCGTGCCCGTATTTTCATACCTCTTTATCATCTCATCCCATATCGGCAGCGGTACAAGTGTCATATCGTAAGCCTTCAATGTCTTCGTGCCGTTTATCAGGTTCGTGTAGAGGCTTTCGAGCTCTTTACCCTGATTGTACTGTTCCCAAGCGTCGTATATCGACTGCGTGCAGGGCACTATTGCATCTGTCTCGCTGCGGAGTTCCATCGATGCCTTATATTTCAACGACCTTAGGTAGTTTGCCGCACTCGTAGGTGTGAGCTCCTGCTGTGCGTAGGTCGCTCCTGTGTTTTCAGCAATAGCCACTCTCTGAGTAGGTTTCACTGTCGTCTGTGCGATAATCTGCTTCCAGAAGCCGTCGATGATAGAGAAATAACTCGTATCTATGCCGTCGGTGATGATACCGCCTGCGTTTACGTTCTTCGCGTCCGTGTCGTTGAACCACGCCAGACGTACGATGAATTTCTTTACCGCCACCGACAACACCTGCACCACTACTGCGTAGTAGTCCGTCGTGCTGAAGTCCGATATATTTACTCCTGTTTTCAGTGCATATACCGCACACGTGCTTTCGAGGTCTTTCCAACAGTCCTCTATCAGTATCTCCCACGATTTCGGTGTCCACTTTACCGACCTCGTGCCTATCTTCCAGCTCTGTGCCTTCGGGTTGCAGCCCTGACCTGCTACTCCCACAAGACCGCCCTCGCCGATAAATCCGATTTCCTTATCGAATACGATATTCGGGTGTATCGTGTGTATCAGGCTTATCTCGGGAGCCTGCATTACCTCGTCGTACAGCAGCTCGTTGATGTCGCGGATTTGCTCCGCCGTGAAGTTAAACTTCGAAAAATCCAATATCGTTGCCATTGTTACTTGCCTCCTTTCATTTTTTCAAGTTTCTCTTTTGCCTCGTTCTTCAGCTCCGCACTTGTCTTCGGTGCTGCCTTGCCCTGAGGCTGTGTCTGCCTGTTTCTTACCGTGTACGTGCTGCCCACCTCGTTACGAAGGTCGGTTATCACATTGTTCGCTTCCGTCAGAGCTCCCTCCAACGCTGCCACTCTTGCCCGCAGGTTCTCCAACTCTCCGCCTTCGCCCCCGTCGGCTTCCCTTATCTCCGCAATCACTCCGTCGGTGATTACTACCACTCGCCCGTCCGCCAGCTCAAACTCACCGTCGGGGCTTGCTGCCATACCTACCTCCAAAGTATCATCTTCGGCTTCGGTAGTGAACAGCACATTACCGTCTGCGTCCTTGTGGTCGTAGTTGACCACAGTAGCCGACAGCAAGTTTTTCAGCTTCTTCATAAAATTGTCAGCAGCCGAAATCACTTCTTTCTTTGTCTTTGCCATTTCTTTGAAATTTTTTGTTTTAAAATGTTTTTTTCTATTCGTCGTATAAACGTTTATCTTCGATATAAATCCATACTCTTTTAGTTGCTCCGCCGTCAGCTGTCGCTCGGCTTTCATCAGTTCTTCGAGTGTCTGCCTGTCCGTGCCAGTGCGGTCGACATATATGTCGAGTATTGCCTCCTGCTCTGTTCGTATCTCGTCTGCGAGTGCTTGTGCGTCGTCTGCCGTCAGGTTGTCGTACGTGCAAGCCCGCACCTCGTGTATCAGAGCTCGGCAGTTTGGGTTTGCCGTGCGGTTCTCTTTCGCCGCAGCAAGCAGCAGACACACCGCCATCGAGTGGCAGCCTCCCTCTATGTTCATATATATATTTTTGCCCGATGTCCGCAGTACGTCGTATATCCGCAAGCCCTCAGCCACAGACCCGCCGTCGCAGTTGATATTGAATCGGAAATCCGTCTCTGTCGGGTTCTCGTCGAACGCCCTGTGTATGTTATCCGCCGAAAACACCAAATCGTCCCACCCAAAGAACGACATAAAAGGGTCTTCCCTGTCTATCGGCTTGTAAATATCTATCTCTACCATAACTATTTAATATGCTATTGCAAAGGTAGTTGCATATTTTTTTCTAAGTTTCTATTTTTTATTGGGAATATTTTAGTACCTTTGCAATGTATTATAAATGATTAATCTTGATAGTATTATGAAAAAAGAAATTTTTACAATTATGGGGCTTTTATTGATTGGAGCTATTATATGGACAATTACAAGCTGTACAAAAAGTGATTATATGGAGAAAAGCCTAAAACGTAGCGAACAAAGCATAAGGAAAAGTATCGACGAAAAAGATATTTTGTGGTTCGACGGTGAAGATGGTGCTTTGGAGGGAGGAATAGCCTCCGACATAAAAGTTACTAATTACCAGAAAAGGGACATAACGCTCGAAGAGGTAGATACCCTATTCAAACGTAATTGGAAAAAAGGTTCTTTCGGAATGCAGAAAAAAAAAGAAAAAGTATTAACGGCTATTCACGAAAAATACTATTACACCAATGCAAGTGTTGATGTGTCTTTCACCGTGCAATATTTCGGAAAGCCAACCCGAAAATTCAAATGGACGTGTTACCTTTCATATTTTGATTACAAGCTGTTTTACTGCCATTTACATAAAGAGTAAATATTTCTTCCCCCTCCCAATAGTTAAACTTTGTTAAACTTTATCCAATATCTTGCACAATTCAAAAAAAGGTATTACCTTTGCACTGTAAATAATAATCTAAAAGAGCAGGAGCGAAGCTCGGTAAAAAACAAGCAATAAAAAAATGAATACACAAAAAATTAAAGGTTTCGAATTAAAAGAGTTCTCCCCAGAAACATTTGCAATGTTTGCCGAACTCGAAGTAGTATCTACTACTGATGGATATGCTATTGTGGCACGTGATAGTAAGGAATACGACTTAATTAAGAAGTATCTGAATGAACAAAATTTTGATTGTTCCGACGTACAATGGAGTTGCCTCAAGCGTCGAGATGGACATTTGACTTGGGAAGCATCATATTGCTATGACCAAAAGGAATTTCAAGATAATATATTATCTTGGTGCGATAGAGATGACCATTATGAATATGATTTTGAAAATTTTGGAGATGATTTCGCAATTATAGATAGGTACGGCGATATTGTTTTTTCACCCGAAGATATATCAAATGGTATATATTATTTCAATGAAGATGTTTATTCTTATAAATTTGGTATTAACTTTTTTAACGAAGACTTTTTCCGCAATGGAAAAGAAGAAGATGATAACGAATAAATAACAATATTAGTAGCCTGTCGAAGGGCGGGCTACTAATTTTAAAAAAATAGGAAATAATGGGAATATTAGACAAAGAGGCATACTGGGGAAAAATGATGTATGCGGAAGAAAGAAACGCTAAGAGTCGTGAAAAAGGAGCTGAAAACGGTTTAACCGACGAACAGGCGGATGCATTGGAAAGTATAGCAAGAGCCAGGCATAATATGCACACTAATATAGATAGTCTGGTACGCAGTTCTGAGAGTAGAAATTGTGAACGAGACCTTATAAGAGCAAATGCTAAACTTAGAGAGGCAGGATTACCAACAGTACCATCTATACCTTCATATGAAGGTGATTATATTGATATAGATGATTTAGATTTTATAATATATGAGCTTGCCGAAGAATATAATATGCCCGATAGAGACGAAGAGGAGGAAAAGTGGCAGGAATGGTACGATGAAATATACGGTAAGTTATATGACGAATGGGAAGCTCTAAACGATAAAATCGAAAATTATTTAGGTGAGATAGACGAAAAATATAAAACATCTTACAGACCAACAGGGGCTACAAGAGTATAAAAAATGAAGATACCACAATTTTTATATGTTCCGAGAATAAACACACTCGGACACGACAAAATAATAATCGAGACCCGCCATAACATATATTGGCAGGTTCTCGATTTCGGTAGTATCACAGAGAGAAGCCAATATATAGATGACAATCAAGACTTAATGTCTGATTGGGGAATGTTGTCTGCCAATATACACACAAAGTATCCGATATTACTGATGTGCTTTCGTTGCGACGCAGAACTGAAAGCGGAACAGCTTGTTAAGATAGGTAATAGAGCCTGCGATTGGTATGTTCAGTTTTACCTGCGGAGCAAACAGCTTGCAAAACCGCAATTTAAAAAATACGAGGAGCAAAGCCAAAAAGCAAAAGAGTATTTTAAACACTGGGTTTGGGGTGATAATGTACTTTCTAATCCTGATTTACTTTATCTTATCAACCTTGAATATGGCGTAATGGTTAAGTTTAATCACTTTGATACAATGTGGGCTACCTTTGAAGAGTTTGAACAGGATATTGCTGACGTGCAATTCCTGAGCGGACATAGACCAGATGCTGATACAATAGAAAAACTCACCATCGACGCTTGGAACTTCTTGGGCATCTGCGAACGTATCAACGAGGGAGATGTGTGGGAAGATGATATAAATGATGATATTTTTATATGACTGTGATTTTTTATAAAAAGAAAAACAAAAGGTAGCTTTTTGAGCTACCTTTTTCATTAGACCCTCATCAGCTCCACCTCAGCAAGCTGCCCGCACACGTAGTTTTTTACGCTGTTTATATAGAAGTAGTTGCCGAATTGTTGTAGGTACACAGGTATTTGTTGTTGTATAACATCTAAATCCTGCGGCAGTAATAACATCTTTAACGTAATCTTGCGATATTGCTTCAATGTTTCGAATAGTGGAGTATAATACTTCTTTATATCCGACGATTTATAATGTCTTGCGATAGAATATGTCAGTCTTCCTATGCCAAAATCATATCGGACACGTTCTCTTAACATACATAAATGAGGCTTTGTTGCCGATATTGATATTTGTGGCTTCCCTTTGTTGTCTTTCGAATTGGTAATAAGAGGAATAAAAGCTACTGTAAGAATACTATCTTCGATAGGTATATCATCTGCTCCCGCCTCGAAGGGCAATTTTGCCAAATCTTTTTCATATTGCAGAGTTTTATCGTTCGTATCTATCGTACTTATATCTGTTAATTCGTCTTTCGTATTGTCCTCGAAACGAATATGATTGTGCTCGGCGAAATTATGATTATGGAACTCACAATCAAACTCGCTCATATCTACCTTCTTTGTCCAATTAATATATTGAGCCTTATTGTCTACCACTTTTTGAAAAGTATTTGCTGTTACTACTTTCTTCTCATTATCTACATCTACGAAAAGACCAAAAGTATTTATGAATGCTTTGAATACACTTAATTGAGTGTCAAATCCGAGTGATGAGGCTATCGGAACGGGCAAGAATAAAAACGGTCGCTTCGTTATGTCATATTCCTCCCGAATTTCTATTTGAAATTTCACCAAAACGGTAAACGAATAAAGTCGGGGCTTTAATAATTCTTTTCTATCGAAATCATAAGTAAATTTAAATAATGTATTAGCAGAAGAGGACGAATTTAAATTGACATATATCTTTTTATTTTGAGCTTCTTCGTAGAATTCTGCCCCATCTTTAAATATCCTAATCGAAATAGGAATGTTTGTTGCTTCTGCGGGGCTGTCGGTAGGCACAACCAACATCTCGGCGTCCACTATAATATTAGCTGTGTGATTTGCTTTTAGCTGCCAATATGCCGCTTTTTTATCCGACGCAAGGTGCATCTCTTCTGATAGGTTTTGTGTCAACTCCCACAGATACAAGTTGTCTACATTATCGTTTGTGTTCCACTGTTTTACAGCGTTCCTCGCTTTCAGTGTAAAATATTGCCCATAGTTTTCAGGTCGCTCAGGTGGAACAACGACAGGTAACATAACATCTTGCACGTCGGTACGAATATTAGTATCCAATGTATAACCGTGTGTGTTGAGTATTTTATCGACGACTTTTATAAAGCATGCAAAGGGTAGAGTGTTACCTAACATCGGACTATTATCGGGAATGGGCAATCTCTTCTGAAAAGCGGCAAGACATATCTGACAGAAGTCGGTAGAATTTTTAGGCAAAAAAGAAAAATATTCAGATTTGAACGTTCCAAGGTCGAGGTCGCTCATCTTCGAGTTTTTCAGTTTTTCAAACAAATCGACTATGCCACTCATCAATTGCACCGTTATGTTATCGTTGCTGACAGATATTATCTGCATAAGCCCATCAGAGCCTACTATCTCATATTCATTGCAATACAACAAGCAGGGGAGTAGGCTGTTAGGCATATCGGACATCACTTCTATTCTGTCCAACATACCGAAAACTTTCAGATTGTTATTCGATAGAGGCAGTTGTAATTTGTGGCTATAATTGCTTCTGCGGTCTTTGAGGTCGCCTATGTCGTTCTGCACGTAATTCATCGATGGTTTTTCATCGCCCAAATCCAACTGCTCCCATTTGTTGTTTATTTTTACCAAAAGTCTGTAATCCATAGTGTTTTAAAATTGAAGTTGTTTGTCTGGAAGATTAAATGTTATCTCTATATCTTGGCTACTCTTGGCTGTATTATAATCGAAGTCATAATCAGCAACATATATACGTATCCACTTACTTGTGTTCTCATTGTACCATTCGATTTGCGGCGATAGTATTATCTTGCTCAATGGCTTGAAGTGTTCATTTTTCAGCTGCTCCACTCCGACAACGACCTGCTCCGTTACGTCGAATTTATATAGTTCTGTTGTAGTTTGAGCCTTCTTTATATCATATATGTAAGGTCTGAATGTCTTCTTGTTTTCTGTTTTATTGGTGTACACCTGCCGCTTGCCGAACATCCAATAATCATAGCCTCCCATTTGGTTTATCCAACGGACGTAAAATGGGTTGTTGGGAGTGCAGAATACCTGCTCCACCGCAAGCTCTTGCTGTACATCGTCGAACGGTATCCAACCTGTTTGTTTTTCAATAGATAGTGTCAATTTGCTTTGATTGTTTATCTCAAATATACAATGGTCTACAAACTCCTTGTGTTCGATATATGTGCTGTTTATCTTCGGTCTACCGTCGGTGGCAAGAGGAGGTATTATACCGACAGTCAGTTCGTAGCCCTTATATTTTCGCAGGTCGGAAAATTCCGTTCTAAATGTACCTCGTTGCTTTGTTAGGTCGGGGTCTTCACCTACCTGCACCACCGCATTAATAGCAGTGCCCTGTGCGTAAGTATGTAATTCTTGCACTTCATTCATTACAGATATAGTCCATTTGTAGCGGAATAGTCTATCTGAATACAGAGGGATACCCTCTACCTCAGTCGTCCAATGCCCGAATAGGCGGCGGACGTATTGAGATACGTCGAAATACACCACTCCTTTACCTGATATGTCTGCCATATTGATTGTGAACTTCGTGCCATCTTCGCCTGAGAAATACACTTGCCTTTGTCCCATTATATTATTAGGCTCAATCTCAATGTAGCAAGGATTAAATGCTGTCCAAAAAAATTTTTCTACCATTGACTTTTATTTTTTTAAATTGAATTAATAATTTCACTTCTATATTCTGCTGTTAACTGCCTTGATAGTCTTTCGGTGAAATCGGCTATCGGCGTTGTAAATACGTCTACCGTCTGCCCACTTCGGTATAGTGCCGTTCCCTCTCGTCGTATCTTCTGGGTTACAAACCAAGCCCACCGCCGTGCGTCCGTATTGTTAGCAAAATATATCCCTTTTGCCTCTGCCCATCGTAGCAGTATGTCCTTGAAGTCGTACGGCACTTTACCACCTCGCCGACCTCGCTCCAATACTCCTACGTATGAGTTTCCGAGCAACTGCCCATTGTAGTCGCTTACTCTTACCTCGAATGCTGCACGTGTGCGACCGCTCGCCACTTGCCCCGCCTCTTCGTGTCGCCTTATTATATCGGATTTCAGCTGTTCCAGTTCCTTGCTCAGAATATCACTTATCTGCTGCACCATATCACTTGAATTTGTATTTGCGTTCTATTACTTTATTCAGTCTACGCTGATACTTGTAGTCCTCCAAGTCGGTATATAGTATCGAAAACACCTTGCCGTACTCCCACTGTAATACGTCGTCGGGGTCTTGCCCGAATGTCTTCGCTATCGCTTTCACCGTACCGAATACACCGATGTTCTTACTGTATTCCTCTATCCCTGCTGCTCTCTCGTCTGCCGTCGGTTCGCTATGTAGCATTTTAGCCTCTGCCTCACACCAATACTGCAAGCCCTCGACTATTGTTTTGAACTTGTTCACATATTGACTGTATTGCTTCGGTGTGGGCTTTCTCCCGCATACACATTCGATTGACCGCTCGAATTTCTCTACTTCCGACATATCGCCGTTGCCGAATATCTCACCCAGCTCTATACGCTGAGCGAACGTCAATTTTCCTCCTTTTATATCTACCACAATATTGACTCCCCGATTAAAATCAACATACGGGCATCGCTGCCATAAACTCCAACATTACCGATACTTCGTTACTATCGAAGCGAGGCAGTGGATAATATATGCCCCATTCCGATACATCTCCGTAGCCTGCTTCTTTGTATCCATTGATGAACGGATAAACTATATCCGCCAGTATCTTTTCTCGCAGTTCTTCACGTTGCCTTGCATCATTGTGAAATTCGCAAAACTTGCAAAAATAAATCTGCAACTTCATCTCTTTGCTCTTGCCTCCATAACGTCCTTCCGTTATTCGTCCCTGCCTGAACTCTTCGACATATACGAAGCTATCGCCTCGCTTGTAGTCATCTGCTTTTACGTTCATCATCGAACTCTCTTCGTATTCGAATTTATAACCGGTGTTGAGGCTTCCGATTATCTGTTCTATTATCTGTAATTGTGTCATATCAATAAGCAATACCTTTATATTGTTCGTAACTCTTTTCCGACTTCTTGTAATCTTGTATCGACGTGTACACCTTCAAGTCCTGCAATACGGCAGCCATCTCTTTTGCCGTAATAGGCTGTGCTGTTTGCCTTGCTGCACGTATGGCAAAACCTCCGTCCGAGTAACGCCCCGACACGAATGGCACACCGCCACCCGCTTCGTTGACAGCACTAAGCAGTGGTGCAAACATTGCCGCACTTCGTTTGTTGATGATAGCTTCGCCTCCTTCTGCCTCGATAGGTACACCTCCCATAGCATGAGACTTGCCCTTGATGAGCATACCCCGCCGTGCCTTTGGCAGTGGTTGAGCGATAGCTGTTGCCAACTGTACCGCTCCGAGTGCTGCCGTTGCAATAGAGAGTGGTATAGCTGCAGGGAAACCGGGACTTGCCCATAGTTTCATTATTGCCATTGCCGTATTCAAAGTGATTTGGAATATTGCCATTGCCTTTTCCCTTGCCGCTTGCTGTCGTGCTATCTGTTTTTTCTTGTCGTCGAGGTCTTTGTCCATCGTAGTAATCTGGCGGTCGTACTCCTCCTGTGATATAAGACCGCTATTCAATCTATCTTCGAGGGCTGCCTTTTTAGCGTCGTTATCTTCCTCCGCTTGCTGTACCTCTGCTGCTCCGAGTGCTCGGTTTAGTTCACTGATAGCATTCAGTCCCTCCATCACCTTACTTGCATACTCTTCCGCTTGTGATATGCGTTGTAGGTGGTATTCTCGTTCGAGTTCGGCAAGCTTCGCTGCCAGTTCCGCTTGTTTATCTGCATTATCTCTATATAGCTCTATCTCTTTTTCTATCGCTGCCTTTTTTAGGTTAAATTTAGCCTCCTCGTTGCCTGCCGCTTTTATCAGCTCGGCATTCAGGGCGATGTTATTCAGTTTTGCTTGCTCTGCTCTTAGCTTTGCCTCATCTTCGGCTACTGACAGATTTGCTGCCTTTTTCAATCGTATCTGCTCAGTTAACTGCTCTATTGTTATCCTCGTTTTTTCTCGTTCGTTGTCGGTATATTGCAGTAGGTCCGCCGCGTACTGCTCCGACATCATTTTTTCAATGTTATTTCGCCGCAGCTCCGTTATCTCTTTTGCCTCTTTCTCTTCGAGCTCTTTTTCTATTATCGCCTTGTTGAGCATAAAGGTCTTATATTCGTTGAGGCGTTTGGCGAAATCTTCGTCCGTCTCGCCGATGAGTTTTACCGGCTCCGCCATATCTTGCAACTCTTTGCGTGCCTTCGTGTATCGCTCTTTCGTCGTTCGTACCTGTTCTTCTACGTTTTGCCCCACAAGCGAGGCTATCTGTCGGCGTTGTTCGGCGAAATGTGCTTGTAGGTCTGCCAGTCTGTTATTGTCGAAAGTCTTTTGTTGTGCTTCGAGTAGTTTGTTTTGGTTATCGTATTCTGCTCGTGTTATCTGCCCGAACCGCAATTGCATTGCGAGCTTCTTACGCTCGTATTCCTGTGTCTGCTCGAACATCTTCGCCTGCCACTTCTGCTCCGTATCGAAGTCTTTTGCTCTACCTGCTTCTATTACCTTGTTTTGCTCCTCTTGTAGTTTGCGTTGGTTGTCGAGTGCTTTCAGGGCGTTTTCTCGGTATTTTTTTATGTCTTCGGCTCGTCGGGCTGCTGCCTCTTCTGCACTTTTCAGGCTTAGGTCTATCTGCTTCTGCCGCTCGTCGTTGATAGAGCGTGCCAGGTCGTTGTGTGCCTTTATCAGCTCTTTTAGCTTCTTTGCTTGTTCGGCATACTCCTTACTGCCCGCTTTCAGACTTCCCAGATATGCACGCTGTGCCTTTATGTTTGCCATCGAAGCCGTATATTCCTTGTATTGTGCCAGCTCTCTGTCTTTACTTGCCTTTATTGCTATGTCTCTTATCTCTTGCTCGCCTTTCGCTTTTGCCTGTGCTATCTGCTCCGCCGTTGCTCCGTTTGCCTGCATTGCTGCTATCTCGGCTCGCAATCTGTTCTGCCTGTCGTTACTTGCGTTCTTCTCCGTATTATTCAGCTTGTCTATTGCTATAGCCGTTCGCTCTGTCTGCTGCTCGTATGCCACTTGTGTCTTGTTAGCAAGCTCCTGCTCGGTGTTTACTTTTTTCAGTATTTTGTATAAAGCAAACATAGCTACTCCTAAGGCAAGCACGCCTGTAGCAAGTACAACAACCGGATTTGCGTTCATCGCTGCGTTTAGCAACCATTGAGCCGCTGCCCATAACTTTGTCATCACAATGTTCGTGGCAGTCGCTTTGTTATCTGCCGCTTTTGCCGCCAAGTTCTTCAGACTATCTTTATACCGTATCTTGTCCAACAGGGAAGCGGCTGCCTGATATATATTGCTCTGCTTTTGTATGGCAGTTTGGATTTGTATCGCAACACTAAGTGCAAGTGTGGCAACTTGCAAATCCTTCATAATCTCGGCATAATTTTGGGTCTCACCACCGGTAGCAGCAACAACAGCTTGATACGCTCCGAATCCACCCGCAAGAGTAGCTATCGTCTGATTAGCTGTGTTTAGCTTCTGGGTATCGTTAGCCATATTACCGGTCTCTTGCGTTACGTCAGCCATTGCGTCTTTCAGTGTCGCCAGCTGCCCCGCCATAGCCTTATACTCTGCCGTGCCGTGTTGCCCCGCAAGCTTCATCTCTACCAACTGCTCCGTCAGTTCTCTTACTTGCGTCCGTAGTCCTTTGGTTGCCACCTCATAGTTGCCTACCTGTCGACGAAAATCCCCGAGCGACTGCTCCGCCTCCGATAGTTTTGCTGATGTTTCGCTGATAGACTTCTGCAACTCACGCCCACGTGCAGAGTTGCGTTCGGCTTCAGATAGTTTTCCATACTGAGCCGTCATTGTTGATAGTTCGGACTTCAAGCGGTTGAGGCTTCCCTTCTGTTCGTTCTGCTTCTTTATCTCGCTCTGTATCGTCTTCTGTCTTTCATTGGCTACTGAGTTGATAGCCTTTATCTGCTGCCCGAGAGCCTCGTATTGTGTCCGTCCCTCTTCGGTCGTAGTGTCAAGCTCCTTTTGTGCCTTTCGTAGCTCGTCCGCTTTTATGCGTAGCTCGGCAAGCTCTTTCAGTGCCGCCGTCGCCTTTATATCTACATCGATTAATACCTTCTTTTCGTCGCTCATTTTTTCTGTATATTTTTTCGTTAAATATTTGGTTGTTCCTATTTTTATTTATATCTTTGCAGTGTAATTAATCATTCAAATCACGCATATAGCTATGACAGAATTTATTGTATTTATCGCTAAATTTTTATCCATTAGTCTCGCGGTTTTTGCTGTCCTTGCATCTTTTATAGTCAAGTCAGACGATTTCGGAGATAGCGATTTAGACCCTCGTATACACGGAGGATTAGCAGGCGGTGCCGGTGTGATATTCTGATATACCGCATATCATTCATACCCTCCGCAGTCTGCTTTCAAACCCATAGACTATCACCTGTATAGCCTTTTCCGATAGGTTGTACCTCATCGCACAGTTCGTCTGTGCCTGCATACGACTACCTGTTATATCTACCTCGCTCAGATAGTAGTCGTATATCTCTATATCCCTGCCCGCATTATACCGCAGCAGTCCGAGCCGCCTCAGCTCCTCGAACCCGTCGGCACTTACACTCAATATCTTCTGTCCTACCTTCATATTACTTTCCCTCCAATTTCGTATACGGTAAAAAATTAAATCCCTTAAATTCTATCTTTTCTCCCGCCGTTGTTACGTCTACACGTTTAGGTGCTTCTATGCCGAGCAGTTTACACCTTATCTCTATACACCACTGCACTCCTGCCAAATAACGAGGGTCGCCCATATTCACCATTTCGGTGTCGCAGTATTCCGTATAATTATTGCTCTTGTTCTCCGACGCCTCACGTCTTTTAAGAGACTTTTGCCGTTTGTCTGTCTTCGACTTCTCCCACCCCTGCCAATATTCGAGTTCAAGTACGTTTATCTTTTCCAGCTCGATTGTCAGATTATACTCTATCATATCATTGCGTTCGCGGCGAAAGTCTTCGAGCATATTCTTTATGTCGGCTCGCACCGTTATGTGTGATACGTACCTACCTGTCTGTGCCGTGCAACGAGCAGCTATATCCCTGAGCGTATGCCCCTTGAAATACAGCGGCATTATTATCTGTCTGTCGGTTTCGACTTCGTCTTTTCGTCTTCCTTTTGCCATATTGCTCTGTGTTAGTTTGTTTGGGTTAAACTTTCTGTTTCTTCCTTTTTAGGATACGGTTTGCTACTCTTGGCAATCACCGAATTATAACGTCTATCAAGAGCAAACACATATTTTATTTTTGTTTTTCCATTGACTATACGGGCGTTAGGGTCTACGTTTTTTCGTAACCACTCGATAGAACTATTGCCATATTTCTTGCTCACACTCCTGCGGTGCGTCAATCTGCCATTCAGCAATATGCCACATTCGGCTGAGCGTTCGTCGATATAGTGCCAATTCGTTGCCTGATATATTGTACCTATGTGTTTTTGGTTTCTATCTGCAAAGCTCACAACTATTTTAACGGCGGGGGCGTCTTGCCTGAGTTGTTTGAGCGACATTGCAAGGGCTTGCGAAGTGTATTCTTGCTTGCCGTTCAGTGCCACTCTGACGAGTTCAACTACTTGCCCCTGCACAAGTCCATATTCATTAGCTATTCTTGGATTAGCTCCGTTAGAATACAATATCACTCCGCACCAATCACCGTTATTATTGAAAACAGAATAACCAATGCGAATTTGCGGCACCGATTTTGCGTAGTGAAAATTCAAACAGGCATAACGTATTGCCTTCCCCGATGCTTTTTCTATCTTCATATTTCTCCTGCTGATACCGAATAATAAGCCCCTTCGTATCTACCGATAATAGATTTAAGTTCTTTCTCGAAACTTTCCATCTGCTTAATCGTTTTAAATGTTATCTTTACAGAAGGTAACGCCTCTTTTTTTTCTTGTGTTAGCTCTGTCGGATACTCGTTGTTTTCTTCATTAAAAAAAAGAAGTATCAAAATCCCAACTCGCTAACTCGTCCATATCCCACTCTTGGAGCAGGTCGAAGTCCCAATCGCCACCGTCGTTGTTGGCTACAATACAAGCCTCACGAAATTCACTTTCTGAGAACTCCACCTCGCGATATAGGTATCTGCTGCCATTCCATTCGATAAAACCGACGGCAACGGTCTTATCGTGCAATGGCTCATCGTATTCCTTTATTATCGTTATCTGCGAGCCGTCGAATATCTTCGACCTCTGATTACCGCCAACGTACGCCTTATTGTTGCGGCAATACACTACACCCGACAAATCGCCGAACTTCCGCAAATCGCTCTCCAAACGCGATAGCTGCTTGTCGGTAATTTTTCTCGGATTATCTTTGAAAATAAAATCTTTGTTTATTTTATTCATTATCAGTTTATTGATTTAATTCAAAATTACAAATATCCCCGCTTTGTTGTTCCTAAATTTATTTAGGATTAACAGCTAATTCGTCTTATTCCTGCATTCTGAGGACGCACCTCCGCATACATTCCCATAATTAACATATCGAGGTAGTCGGGTGAGCGTTGTATTATCTGTTTCATTCGTTCTTTCGATATGATACGCTTCTTCCCCTTGTCGTTGTCTACATTGTCAGCCATCAACAGTTGTAACTCCTCCATTATCGCCTGCTCCTGCTCTTTGGTGCAGATGATTTGCAGCCGCCGGTTATTGATAGCCTCTGCAAGTTTATATGCACATTCGTCTTTCAGCGAACTGTACGTACTATCGAACGATTTGCTTCCGCCGTGAAATGTCTTTATCCCTGTCAGATAGCTCTCTAAGTATGCCCCCAGACCGTCGCTATCGGCTACCGTCTGCGACCTACCGACACCGTCGCTCTTCATCAGTTGAGCCAAATCCGTTTCTATCGACTTACCTGTCGCTTTGTCCTTGTCTATCTTCACCGTGCATCGCAGTCCACGCCACGAACCCGCAATAAACCTATCTCGTCCCTGCATAGCAAGGTCGGCACTGATAGCCTTGCGTGTACTCGACTGTGCCGTATTCGTAAATACGTCCGATATTGCGTCGAAGTTACACAATGCCGACGGGTCGTCCTCGTAGTCCCAATTTCCATATAGCAGTCTCTCTCGTGTTGCTTTGTCTTTTATACCTTTCAACGTTTCGATATAATCGGGAGGTAAAAAGGGGTTGTCGTTCGGTAATGCCTGAACGAAACAATACGGTTTCTGTAACTTCCCCTTGACAAACGGTTTGTAAATGTCTTTGTATAGATAATTTTTTTTGGGATTACAAGTGATAAGCATCTTCGGACGAAGACCATAACGCACATTATTGTATCGTCCGATACGCGATTTCAATACTTCGAATGCCAAGTAATGCACCTCGCCTGCTTCTTCTATCCACCCACCTGTGAACTCCTTCGAGCCGAAACGTTCATATAGAGGGTCTTTTTTGGGGTAAAACGTGAGGTCGAGGAATATCACCTCGCTGCCGTTGTCGAACCATATACTATCGTTCGATGTCTTGTAACTATCAAAGCCATAATAATTTGCCACTAAACGCCAAGTAACCAATACAGATTCCCGACAGTCTTTTATATTGTTACGCCCAATAAACCAACGAGTATCAGGTAAGTAATAGCCGCATTGCATTAGCCATTCACAACCGAGCCACGATTTACCGCCCCCGCCACCACCTCCGTATACGACGTAAGTGTAATCGTCATCGCGGAGGTAATTATACGCTAACCTCTGCTTCTCGTTTATCTGTATATTGTCTGCAAACAACATTGTGCAATTCCTAATTTGTTGTTTTCAAATCCAACCCTTATATTTTTCGTAGAACTGCTCCCAATACAAATCCGACGGGTTCGGCAGTGCAATACCCAAATCCGCAAGGGCAAACTGCTGTATACGGTCGAGGTAGTGCGTCATCTCTTTTGTGTCGAGTTTTGTCGTGCTCGCTGTCATCTGTACATCTACCCCGAAAACCTCCACTGTGCTGATACCTAAATACCTCACCTTAAAGTACTCGTGCAGCCTCTCCCTGTCTTCGCCTGTCTCGTCTTGCAGACACTTTAACCACAACCAGTAGAGGCTGTTCTGGTCTATTGTGCGGCGTTGCCGTATCTGCTTTATCTCAGCAAAATATGGCTTATCCGTCGGTAGCTTCTCCAAGTACGATAGCACCGCTTGTTTATCTTCCTGTCTCCTTATCGTGAATTTCATTTGTTTGCCTCCTGTGCTTTTCCCCACCTATCGATATAATCTTTCTTACGTCTGTCGCTCTCCCTATAACGCTCCATTTCTCCTTCCACCTCGTCCGCTAACGCTCTAAAAGCCGCATTATACTTACATTCATCATCAAATACACGCAAGTATCGAAGTACGCTCTGCATCGACGTACGGAGCAGTTCCGATATTATGGTGTTCGATACTCCCAACATACTGCACTGCCGAGTGAATAACATACGAGCAAAGACACAATCACGTCGTCTACTATTCGTTGCTTCCTCACTTGTTGCGATTATTCCCGTAACCTTGTATACCGCCTCCAATGGTCGTCTGGTATTACACATACTAACATCTTCTTTTTTCTTCATCTTTTCCTATAATTTCTATTTTTTTATTCGTATCGGCAGCCCCGCATACTCCCAAGCGAGCAGGGCAGCGTCTCTTGCCTCTTGATTGGTCTTGTCCGTTATATGATTGGTCTTGTCCGTTATAATGGCTAAGTGTTGCAGTTCCTCGTTCGTTATCTTGCCGTCCTTGCCTTTCCATATCTTACGAAGCGGCGGCTGTTCCACTACCTCTATACCGTAATGCTTACACATCTCTATTATCTTACGTCCTACCTCGTGGTTGCGTCCCGTATGGTTGCCTATCGCAGCCGACCGTGCCGCACTGCCTCCTTTACCTACGTGCCAATGTGCCTTGTTCAGCCAACCCGCCTCAACCACCACCACAAAAAAACAGCCCTCTTTTGTGAGCATATCTGCGAAGGAAGTATATCCAGTCTGTCAAAGCCTTCCTTTTCTCCGCTTTTA
>ERZ773062.265-NODE-265-length-31986-cov-21.586765_pt1 | contig 31986 bp, 22 predicted proteins | sample MGYA00580626_ERZ773062 | MGnify/ENA primary metagenome ERZ773062 (study PRJEB29015, sample SAMEA2738003) | human oral metagenome | biome: human oral; feature: human-associated habitat; material: dental | place: China | collected 2058 ... | reverse complement strand
TGACCGTTCTCGATAATCCCCGCGCCGATCGCGTGCGCAGGGTGTCGGGTCTGGTTGGGCGCTCGGCGCGTTCACGCTCGGGCCTGATGCTGGTCGAGGGTCCGCAGGCCGTGCGCGAACTTGCTGCGCACCGACCGGATGCGGTGCGCGACGTGTACGTGCGCGAGGACGCGTGGCAAACGCACGCGGACGTCGTGGACGCTGCCCGGCGCGCGACGCGCTGGGTGCATCCCGTGACCGCTGAGGTCTCGACGGCCATGTCCGGCGACTCCCAGGGTATCTGCGCGGTGGCTTCGGTGGACGCGATCTCCCGTGAACTGCCCGAGCCGAGCGTCGGCGAGACGATCGTCGTCATCGCACAGGGGCGCGACCCCGGCAACGTCGGGACCATCATCCGCACGGCCGATGCTTTCGGAGCGGTCGGCGTCGTGGTCGTCGCGGGCACCGTGGACGCGTCGAGCCCGAAGGTCGTGCGGTCGAGTGCGGGTTCCGTATTCCATATTCCTGTGTGCGTGGTTGCCTCTTTCACTGACGCGCGCACGCTCGTTCACGGCCGCAGTGCGGCCCTGCTGGGGACGAGCGGCGGTGCCGGCTCGCTCAGCTTGTCCGACCTCCTCGTGCAGGGTCTATCGGCTCGTTCGCGCCTGTCCCAGTCCCACGCGTGGGTGTTCGGCAACGAGGCGCGAGGTCTGTCGGGCGAGGAGATGCGCCTGTGTGACGCCCTCGTGTCGATCCCGATGGCGGGGGAGGCTGAGTCCTTGAACGTGGCCAGCGCGGCCGCGACCTGCCTGTTTGCCTCTCAGACCGTGCGGGGTGTCGGGAACTGATGTGGCCTCGCGGCGCATCGGCGCGTACGCGACTAGTCTGGTTCTCATGAAGCTATCTGACCTGTCCGAGGCACAGCTGGTGTCTCATTTTCGCAAGTCTTTTCCGCGTGGCGAGCGCACGATGATTGGTATCGGCGACGACTGTGCGCAGGTCGCCACACCCGAGGGATCGTTTATCGTGACGACGGACGTCATGGTGGAGGACCAGCACTTCCATATGTCGTGGTCGAGCGGTTACGAGGTTGGCGCGCGCGTCGCCGCTCAGAACCTTGCCGACATTGACGCGATGGGCGGGCACCCCTCGGCTCTGGTCGCCTCGGTCGTGGCGCCGCGCGACATGGACGCCGACGTTTTTCTCGACGTTGTTCGAGGCTTGGGCGATCGTGCCCGCGAGGCCGGCGCTGGCGTCGTCGGGGGAGACCTGAGCGCGGGGGAGAAGCTCGTTATCTCGGTGACGGCCTTCGGCTATTGCCCGGGCCCGGTGGTGCGCCGTGACGGCGCGCGTCCCGGTGACGTGGTCGCGGTCAGCGGCACGCTTGGCTACTCCTACGCGGGTCTCGAGCTCCTGGAGGGCGGGCACATCGACCCGTCGGCGCGAGGCGTCGAACAGCTGGGAGACCTGGCTCCCTTTGTCGAGACCTACCGCGCGCCGAGGCCTCCGCTGGGCTCCGGCGTGGCGGCTGCGGCTTCGGGCGCTCGCGCCATGATGGACCTGTCGGATGGGCCCGCGACCGATGCTGCACGCATCGCCAAGGCATCGGGTGTCGTCATTGAGTTCAATCGAGATGCCATCGAGGCGGAGGCGAGCCAGCTCGCTCCCGCCGCCCGCGTCTGCGCGGTCGATCCCGTGCGGTGGGTCCTGCAAGGGGGAGAGGAACACGGCATGATTGCAGCATTTCCGCCCGATGCGGAGCTACCGGACGGTTTCCGTGTCGTCGCTACGGTGCGAGCGTGTCAGGAGGGTGAGGACCCCTGCGCGATGTTCGATGCTGAGATCCTGCGCGGTGCGTGGGATCATTTTTCCCCCGATTCCGTAGACTAGTGTGATGTGGGCCGTGGCGGCTGTCTCGTCGCTGTCGAATGACGTCAATGGCATGGGTGCCAGAGAGGAATAGTGTGAGGATGAATCGATCGACCGAAGGTCTTCAGGCCTCGACCCGACCGATGTCGCGCGTGGCGCGTAAGCTCGCGGAGTCGTCGGAGGAGATCCCCGCGACCGCCGGCCTGTCCCTGCCCGCGCTGCAGGGCGATGCCTGCGTGCCGCCGACGAAGGCTTTGCCCGTCGTCGATACGAAGGACGCCGCAGTCGACTGAGGGCGTCGTAGCGGAGTCCACTCCTAGAGGCAGCGATGAGCGCGATGCGTCTGGGTGGACCTGGACAGCCCGTCGGCGGATGGTCTTCGCCGCCGCCTCCTGTCGTGTCCGAGAAGTAACGAAGGGCTGATAGGAAGGCGTGGGTCGTTGCCATGGTCGCTGTCGGTCTGCTTGCGCTCGGAGCGGTTTAGCTGGCGGTTATATCGCGCGCGAATCCTGAAGATACTGTTCGCCGGTACCTGACCTACCTCGCCGACGGCGACGCCGAATCGGCGCGTGCCATGCTGACGCGTCCGATGACGGACGAGGAAAGCACACTCGTGACGAACGAGGTGCTGACGGCCGCCTCATCTAGAATCGTCATTGAATCGGTCAGTAAGCCGACCTATGGCGGTGGATATATTGACACGAAGCAAGTGACGGCAACGCTTCGCCTCAACGGTGACCGTTTTACTCATAGCTTCTCACTGGAGCGGAGGCGCAAGGATAACGAAGCGGTGAAGCCTCATCACCCCCCCCGGCGGCAAGGGAGCTTCGTCAGTGTCGTCTCAGCGCATGAATGATAGGGAAACAGTGCCTCGATGTGGCCTGTCATGGTCTCGTGCCAGAGACCGTCGCTGCCAAGGTTGCAGGGATCCGTGCAACTCTCATCCACTATTGGGATCTCCTTGAAGACGCGCATGCAGATGTGAGAAGCTTGGCCAGCTGTCAAGAATCGAAAGCCGGAGAGCGAGCGCGTCGTGCGTTCCTGACCTGGAACCATCAACACGTGAGGAATCAGCACATGGAAGCCTATCCAAATGGCACGAACCAAGGAAATATCCCTCCGATCCCCCCTCCCTCTGGGGTTGCCTCTGCACCATCGGGCGAGGCTTCTTGGCGGGCGTTCGATCAGGGGGCAGGTGCGCCTGTCGCACAGTCCGCAGCACCTGTCGCGCCGATGTCGGATAAGCCCCGCCATAACTCCAAGCGCATCGCGCTCGTGATCGTTGCCTGTGTGATTCTGGCGGTCGTCGGAGTCCTCGGAGTCACTATCGCCAACTGGACGCGCACGCCCGAGGCCAAGGTGCGCGAGTATCTGGAGCTCCTGGCGGCAGGCAAAGCAAGCGCTGCCACCGCGATGGTCGATCCCGACCTGGCCAACGAGGAGCGCGAGTTCCTCACCGACGAGGTTATGGCCGCGGCGAGCTCCCGGTTGGAGATCGAGGAGATCGAAGCTGTGGATTCGGGCAGGTCCAAAGACTATGCCGTTGTTGCGACCATGAGGCTCAATGGTGAGCGATTTACGCACCTTTTCCAGGTGAGCCAGGGCAGCTCGACGCTGGGAGTGTTGAAAAACTGGAAGATTCAGAACTCGTTGGTCTCAGGCGTGAATGTGTCCGGACGCCATGTTCCAGGTTTCTCCATCGGGGGAGTGAAGTCCAACAAGACGTGGACGGAAACCGGAGGGACAACGGTCATGCTCTACCCCGGCGTGTATACCTTCACCGCTGAGGACCTGGGTGAGTACGTGCAAGCCGATGCGAACACAGTTGCCGTCACAGCCAGTGAGGATGGCTCTGAGGGTGGCTCGGTGGCAACCGTGTACTTCAAAGCCACGTTCACCGAGAAGATGGAACAGGCTGCGCTTGATGCGGCCGTCGCTGCGACCAACTCCTGCGGTAGCGTGCCGGGCAACATTGACAAGATCTGCCCCCCTTCGGTCCAGTCCAAGACGCTTACTCTCCTGGAGGTCAAGAAGCTGCCGACCTCGATGAAGCCCGCCCCCCGCGGTGCTGACGGATACTATGCCGAGGTCGTGTTTAGGCTCCAGGAAACGCCGGGCTGGTTGGACACCAAGCCCTACGATCTGGAGACCGATGTGTCGGTGAACGCTTCCTTCGACGACAAAGGAAAGCTCAAGCTCGATGCGTCAGGTAAGCCGGAGTTCGACATAGAGTTCGGCACGGTCGCTCCGTAGTACACGCCGCGCCCGGCTCCAACACCCCCACCGTGCAGGCTCACGCAACGGGTGTCGAGTCGGGCGCGGACCGCTATGATGAGTTGTTGGTAACTCTGTCGCAGTGGAAGTGGAGCAGCCGCATGAGCAATGAGGCCAAGGCAACGAACACCCGCAAGCCCGGTCGTCCGAAGGCTGGCAGTGAGGATAAGAAGGCGCGTATCCTATCGGAGGCGTTGACTTTATTTTCAACCCGGGGCTACGTTGCGACCTCACTGGCGGATATTGCGCGCGCTGCCGATATCTCCAAGGCGGGCCTACTACACCATTACGTATCGAAGGATCAGCTGCTTGCGGCTGTCCTTGATGAGCGTGATCGGCGTACTGTGAGCTGTCTGCCGCGTGCCGAGGAGGGGGCTGAGGCTGCCCTCGACGCATGGGTGGACATGGTCGCCAACAACCAGCGCCATCCTGATGGCGTTGCCCTCTACACGGCGATGTCTGCCGCGGTTATCGATGCGCAGCATCAGGCCCACCCGTGGTTCCGCCAGCACCTTCTCGGTGCGATTCAGTATCTGGTGGATGCGATTGAGGCTGGCAAGGCGCAAGGCGCGGTTCATCCCGATGCGCCGAGTGAACAGATCGCCCGTAAGCTCGTGGCGCTTTCCGATGGCCTGCAGGTTCAGTGGCTATGTTTGCGCGCTAATGGGGACCGTGACTTCAATATGCATGAGGTGACGGCCGGAGTCGTCGAGGACGTGAAAGCTCGCTGGCTTATTCGTCCCTGAACGTGGCGCTGATTGCCTCCGCATGAGACGACCTCAGTGTGAAACGTGGCACAGGGAATTCTTGTTTGCCGCTGTTTCGCAACATTAGGGGCTTAGGTCCCTTGTTGGCTTCGCGTGGGGTTTCGCGCCAGGACCATAGACGAGTGCAACAAGCGTTAGCATAGACAAACCAGCATACTTCGCGACGACGGGAGTTGTGCCGAGCGTGCCTAGCGATGCCGCTGCACGCGACGCGGAGAGTCCGTCGCTCTTTCACGCCTGGAGGTCTACGCATGACGAACGCCGCCGTTCCCACCTCGCCCAGCCGCAATCCCGGTACTAGGCGCTGTCCCGATGACCTGTGGGCGCTGGGGCACAGAGCAATTGCTCGGGCCCGCCGGTGGGCCGACGAATCGGCCCATGAACCCACGCCGCAATCAGCCAAACTTCTCTCTCGTATCCTCTCCGATCCGGACGGACTGACCTTCACCACCCGCTTCGTTGATGACGTTGTGCGGCCCTTGGATCTGGATGTGGCCAGCGCAGCCATGAAACGTCTGTCGGCAGGCCGCAAGGACTTTCTACCCCCGGCTCTCGCGGTGGCGATGGGGCTAGGGGCGACGGCCTCGCGCCTCGCTCCTCATGCGGTGACGGCCACGGCGCGCCGCGTGTTCCGTGAGATCGTCGGAGACCTCGTCGTCGACGCGACGGACAAGGGGCTGGGCCCGGCGCTGGCTCGTCTGCGCAAGGGCGGTCACCGCCTGAACGTGAACCTCCTCGGCGAGGCGGTTCTTGGCGAGAAGGAAGCGTCCCATCGCCTGGGCGAAGTCTCCCGGCTCGTGATGCGCGAGGACGTCGATTACGTGTCCATTAAGGTCTCTGCGGTGACCGGCCCGCATAATCCCTGGGGTTTCGAGGAGGTCGTCGACCACGGCGTGCGCGCGCTCCTGCCGCTCTATCGCCTCGCCCGCGATAATGGGACATTCCTGAACCTCGACATGGAGGACTACAAGGATCTCGATCTGACGATCGCGGTGTTCACCGCCATCCTCGACCAGCCGGATATGGGCGGATACGAGGCCGGCATTGTCCTCCAGGCATACCTGCCGGATTCCCTCGGTGCTCTCGAGCGCCTCCAGGAATGGGCGCGTGCGCGCGTCGATGCGGGAGGCGCGCGCATCAAAGTCCGCATCGTCAAGGGCGCAAACCTCTCCATGGAGAAGGTAGATGCACAGATCCACGGCTGGGAGCTGACGACCTGGCCCTCCAAACAGGCTACCGATACCAATTACAAGCGGATGCTCAGCTGGGCTATGACACCCGAGCACACCCGCGCGATCCGACTCGGCGTGGCGGGACAGAACATTTTCGACATCGCGTTCGCCTACGAGCTGCGCGCCGCGCGCGGCGTCGAAGACAGCGTCGAATTCGAGATGCTCTCCGGCATGGCCACAGGTATTCAGGAGGTCGTACGCCGCGACGTGGGCTCCCTCCTCCTGTACGTTCCTGTCGTCAATCCTCGCGAGTTTGACGTCGCTATCTCGTATCTGGTGCGTCGCCTCGAGGAAAACGCAGCGCCCGAAAACTTCATGTCCGGCGTTTTCGACATCGCCCAGAACGAGGATGTGTTTGCCCGCGAACGCGATCGCTTCCTCGCCGCACTGTCCGACGTCGATCCGGATGCTCCCGTGCCGACGCCCAACCGCGCTCAGAACCGTCTGGCCGAGCGCGAGGCAGGCGTGCCTGCCGAGCGGGGCAGCGTCGCCGAGCGTGCGCGTCGTCCCTTCGAATCCGAAGCAGATTCCGATCCCGCCCTGGCAGCCAATCGACAGTGGGCACGCGACATCGCTGCGGCGATCCCGGCCTCGACCAGGGGCAGTGAGGCAGTGCGCGCCGGTGCGAAGGCCCTAGCCACCAACGAGGCGGTTGATGCTCTCGTCGAAGCCGCCGCTGGAGCTGCACGCTCCTGGCAGGCTCTTTCTGTCGAAGAGAGAGCCGCTACGCTGCATCGCGTCGGAGACGTCCTCGCTGCGCGCCGAGGTGAGCTCATCGAGGTCGCCGGATCCGAGGCCGGAAAGACGATCGATCAGGCCGACCCGGAGGTCAGCGAGGCAGTCGACTTCTGTCACCACTACGCGGGTGCCTCTCTGCAGCTTGCCGACGAGACGTACATGGCGGGGACGCGATTCGTGCCCGTTGACGTCACGGTCGTGGCTTCGCCGTGGAATTTCCCCGTGGCTATTCCCGTGGGCGGTGTCGCAGCGGCTCTCGCAGCCGGAAGCGCGGTCATCCTCAAGCCTGCACCGCCTGCCAAGCGCTGCGCGGCGGAGCTCGTCGCGGCCTTTCACGAAGCGGGGGTGCCACCGGAGCTCGTGTCCCTCGCCCCGCTCGAGGATGGGGACGTCTCGCGTTACCTGGTGACCCATAGGGGAGTTGACCGTGTCATCCTGACGGGTTCCTACGATACGGCTCGTCTCTTCCGTTCCTGGAAGCACGACATGCATCTGCTGGGTGAGACGAGCGGCAAGAACGCGATCATCGTCACCCCCTCGGCCGACCCCGATCTGGCGGTGCGCGACATCGTCCACTCGGCATTCGCTCACGCGGGACAGAAGTGCTCGGCGTCCTCCCTGTTGATCCTGGTCGGATCGGCGGGACGCTCCTCCCGTATTGCGCGCCAGCTCGTGGACGCGGCCGCTTCGCTGCGAGTGGGTCTGCCGGCATCGCTGGACTCCCAGGTCGGCCCCGTCGTCGTGCCCGACGATGAGAAGGCTGTTCGTGGCCTGACCACCCTGGGGGAGGGCGAGCACTGGGTGCTCACGCCTCGTTATCTGGGGGAGGGGCTGTGGACCCCGGGCATCCGTGCGGGTGTTAGGCCTGGAAGCGAATTCCATCTGACCGAATACTTCGCGCCGGTTCTCGGCGTCATGCGCGTCGACACCCTTGAGGAGGCAATAGATGCCGTCAACGAGGTCGATTACGGATTGACATCCGGCCTCCACACCCTTGATCGCTCTGAGCTTGCCACGTGGCTGGACGGTATCGAGGCGGGCAATCTCTACGTCAACCGAGGCATCACCGGTGCCATCGTGCGCCGTCAGCCCTTCGGCGGGTGGAAGCGATCGGCTATCGGATCGACCACGAAGGCCGGCGGCCCCTCCTACCTGTTGGGTCTGGGTGAGGTCGAGCCCGTCCGCGGCACTGCGGCGGGGGAGGGAGCCTCGAACGTCGTGGCGCTTGCTCCGAGCGTGCTTGCCTTGAGCCGGGCGGCTGCCTCTGACCTGAGTGCGGATGAGGCGGCTGAGCTGGCCCGTGCCCTTCGCGCTGATGCGCTAGCCTGGGCCTCCGATTACGGTGCCAATCGCGATGTGACCGGCCTGGCGTGCGAGCGAAACGTCCTGCGTTACCGTGCCACTCCTGTTCTGGTGCGCGCTGGAAGCGGAACCTCCCTGGTGGATCTTCTCCGCGTCCTGGCGGCTGGTCTCCTGGCGGGTGGCCCTATCGGACTGTCGGTGGCCGACCGGCTTCCCGAGTCCGTGCGAGAGCTGTTGGAGGCATCAGACATCGAGGTGACGTGCGAAGACGCGGACTCATGGGATTCTCGCCTGGCACTGGTGGCACAATCCGGTGGTCTGGGGATTCGCGTGCGCGTCCTTGGCCCGCGCGACGAAGCTTCGGAGCAACGCTGGGCGCGCGCGAGCCGAGCGAGCTCGGGAAGTCCCGACGTCGCGTTGTACACGGGTGACGTGACCCCGTGCCCGCATTCGGAACTGCTGCCCTTCCTACGCGAGCAGGCGGTCTCGATCACGAACCACCGTTTCGGAACTCCGCTCGATTTGGCGGCAGAGCTTCTGTAACTCTCACGCGCCCCGACGGCAAGAGGACTGCGAGTTGAGGGCGCAGGGTGAACGCCCGCGACCAATCGTCGCGGGCGTTCACCCGTGCCTGCCTAGATAGCGTTGGCTAGCGCACAGATAGGGGTAAACGCTGGAGGGGCGAGCCATCGGCTCGCCCCTCCAGCGTTGCGTCAGTGTCGTCGAATCAGATCGCGCGGGCGACCTTGTCGGACTTCAGGCACTTGGTGCAGACGTTCAGGCGCTTGGGCGTCCCATTGACCAGGGCGCGAACGCGCTGGATGTTCGGATTCCACCGGCGGTTGGTGCGAACGTGCGAGTGCGACACGCTCTTGCCGAAGCCGGGTCCCTTACCGCACACGTCACAAACGGCAGCCACGATGTTCTCCTCGGTATGTCTTCCAGTTCAGTCATTGGCTCCCCACGGTCGCGGGGAACGCATCCTCCGGTGCTTGAACCGAAGGCAACCATGACAGAATAGCGGATGATGCGCGCTTTCAACAAGTCGCACGCGTGATTGGTCGTGTCAGGTCGCACACAGCAACCGTCGCGTGGACAATGGGACGAGGCAGGAAAGGGGAGTCATGGAGCTCAATGCTGCGGTCATTATCGAGGCGTGCCGTGCCGGTGCTGAGGAGGCTGCGCGGCTCGCACCCTTCCTCGACGACCTGGATGGATGGGACGGCGCCGACTGTGACACGGGGGCGAACGCTGCCGCCACGATGGCTGCCCTCGCCGCCGCGATGGACTCCCTCGAGCCTCGCGCCCACCTGCGTTTGGCCCTCGAGGCCGGCGTCGAGACGATCATCCGCCGAGGCCTGGGGCACAGCGGTCTCGCGCTCGGCGCCTTGTTTGAAGCGTGGGCCGGTGCCCTCGGCGATGAACACAGGGTGACGCCTCTCGTGGCGCGCCGCATGCTCGCGGCATCGCTGACACCCGTAGCATCCGCCATCGAATGGTCGGACGCCCTCGTCGAAATGCTTGGCGGAGCCGTCCGAGAGCTCACGGAGATAGGGGATACCCTTCCCGAGGTCGAGGACGTGTTCTCCCGTTTTTCGACCCAGGCGCAGATCGGCCTCGTGGAGGCGACGAACGAGGCGACGGGACGCATCGACCCGGGCGGTGCATTCATCGCCCTGGTGCTCGCGTGCATTGACGCATCAATGCGTAACGACGCCGGAATCCTGCAGTCGTTCACCGCGATGCTCGCGGACCTCGCGGAGCATCACTCGCGGGCCCCGGAAGCAGCCACGCCTCCGCCCGGCCGGGACTTCACGGTCGATATCATCCTGGAAGGAACCGAGGAAGACCTGCGCGCGCTCCTCGTGCGCCTGGGTGGTCTGGGGGCGCGCCTGTCCTACGTGGGCCGTGTGGATCTTTTCGGCATGGGGGAGTGGCGCCTGCACGTGGACACGTCCGCACCGCTCGCGGCGCACCCCACGTCCGGGCAGGTCGTACGCTTCCAGGTGTGCGACGCGCGCCCCGACGCGCAGATCGGCATCGACGAGCTGGCCGATGAAGGCCTGAGCCACCGCGGCGTGCGCCTCCTGCAGCGTCGCCCGATGCGGCGCGTCGAGCGTGCTCGCGTGATCGCATGCACGCGTGCCCCCGGGCTCGTGGAGGATCTTGCTCGTGCCGGAGCCGTCGTCTTTTTGGACCTGAACTCCAGCGACGCCGCCGGTATCGTGTCCGCGGCCAGCTCGCGGACAGGGGTGACGCTCGTCGCCCCCTGCGACGAGGCCAGCGCGGCCCTGGTTGGTACCGTCGCCTCTGTTCTTCCCTCTCCGGCTCCCGGCGTGCCCGCGATACTTCGGGCAGCCAGCAGGGACGATCTCGGTGTTCTTGCCGTCGCTCGCGCGTGCGCCCCGCTTTTCGTCCCCCAACCCGGCGGCCTCGGCGCCGCCCCGACGCTCACGCGGATGTTGCGCGACGGTGCCCACGATGCGCTCTTAGCGTGGACGAGCGCCCAGCTGCCACTGGATGGCGACCCCGAAGGTATCGCCGAGGCCCTGGCTGAGGCCGCACGAGGGGGAGGACAGTCCTGGCGGCTGCTGGTCGCGCGTGAGGACGACGGTCCCTACACGGTGGCGACGGTGCGCCAGCTGCTGTCCACGCGTGACGCGTCGTCCTCGATCGACCTGGAGACATGGGACGGCGGACAGAGCGGGCCGAGCCTTGTGGCAGGGTGCTCGTCGTGAGCGCGCTTGATGTTCCCCTGTCTCTGCGCCTACCTAAGAAGACCGTGAAGGCACTCGAGGGTGCGGGAGTTGCGACGGTCGGCGACCTGCTCATGGTGGCCCCTCGCAGGTACTACCACTGGGGGCGTCTCACTCCTCTGTCCTCCCTGCGTGAGGGTGAGGATGTCACGATCCTCGCCGAGGTTGCCTCCGCTCACCTGATCGCTAACCGTTCCGGCTCGGGCGTGCGCCTGGAGGTCACCCTCACCGACGGCATTCAGTTCCTGTCCGCGACGTTCTTCGCGAAAAACCAGTACAAGCTCGCGCCGATCGAGAGGATACTCACCCCGGGCCAGTCCTTCCTTTTCGCCGGCAAGGTGGGTGCCTACCGCGGCAAGCTGCAACTCGCTCACCCGTCCTTTGAGGGTGTCGACGGGGAAGACATCGAGCGAATCGCGTCTCGTCCCATCCCGATCTACCCTGCGACCGGGTCCCTGGCATCGTGGGCGATCGCGCGCGCCGTCGGCATGGTCCTGGACCACCTCAACGACGCGGACGTTCCCGACGCGGTCCCGGCGCGTGTGCGCGAACTTGTTCGCATTGCTGACCACGCTCAGAGCCTGCGTCGCCTGCACCAACCAGAGACTGACGAGGACTACCGGCAGGCCCGCCGCGCCCTGGCCTTTACGGAAGCATTCGTGCTCCAGGTGGGACTGGCGATGCGCCGACGCGGCGCGCGCGCCACCCCGGCGCTCGCTTCCCCCCACAGTTCCCCCCTCCTGGAGCGATTCCGCGAATCTCTGCCCTTCGAGCTCACCGACTCCCAGAAGGAGGCCGTCGCGCAGATCGGTGCTGACCTCGATCGCGACATTCCGATGCAGCGCCTCCTCCAAGGGGATGTCGGCTCGGGTAAGACGGTTGTCGCGCTCATGTCCTTCCTGCAGGTCGTCGCGGCCGGCCATCAGGGCGCACTCGTCGCCCCGACCGAAGTCCTCGCCGAACAGCACACGTCATCCCTGCGCTCCCTCCTCGCCCCCCTGGGGGAGGGAGCTCCCGACGTGCGTCTCCTGACGGGGTCAACCACCCCGGCGGCTCGTCGCGAGATTCTGGCCGCCATGAACTCCGCCGTCCCTCTCATCGTCGTCGGCACGCACGCCCTGTTCCAGGAATCCGTGCGTTTCGCTGATCTCGCGCTCGTTGTCGTCGACGAACAGCATCGCTTCGGCGTTGAGCAGCGCGCCGCCCTGAGGCGGGCTCGTGAGGACGGGCGCGGCGTCCACGAGCTGGTCATGACGGCGACGCCGATACCTCGCACGATCGCGATGACAGTGTTCGGCGACTTGGACGAAACCCGCATGAGCGGCATGCCCTGCGGGCGTATGCCCGTCGCCACCTACCTCGTGGATTCCGCAAACGCCGCGTGGGTGGAGCGCACGTGGGGGCGAGCCGCCGAGGAGATCTCGCAGGGGCGGCGCGTCTACGTCGTCTGCCCGCGCATCGATGCGAGCGACGAGGTGCGCGACGCCGATGAAGAACACGCGCGCCCCTTGGCCTCCGTCGAAGAAGTTGCCGCCTACCTGCGAGGGCACCGCGCGCTCGCGGGCGTGGCGATCCACGAGCTGACGGGGCGCACGCCCGCGCCCGTGAAAGCGCAGATCATGGAGGACTTTTCCGCCGGGCGTGCCCCGCTCCTTGTTGCCACCACCGTCATCGAGGTCGGCGTCGACGTGTCCGAGGCGACCCTCATGGTGATCCTTGACGCCCAGCAGTTCGGGCTTGCTCAGCTCCATCAGCTGCGCGGTCGGGTCGGTCGATCCTCTCTGCCCTCCCTCTGCATTGCGATGCATCGACATGAGCTCACCGATTCGGGGCTCGCGCGGCTGAAGGCGTTTGCGGAGACGACAGATGGTTTCGAGCTGGCAGAGGCGGATCTGCGCCTGCGTAAGGAAGGCGACGTGCTCGGCGCTGGCCAGTCCGGCAAAGCCACGCACCTGCGCTTCCTCTCCGTTCGCCGCGACGAGTCCCTCATCCGTTCCGCCAAGGACGCTGCCGATGCTCTCCTGGAAGCCGATCCGACGCTGGAGAGACACCCGGACCTGGCGCGTGCCCTGCGCGGCGCATCCGAGGGCCAGGTCGAGTGGATGCAACGCTCCTAAGGCCCGCCCGGTAGGGTAGAGCCATGACCAGGATCGTCGCAGGTAGTGCCAAGGGCCGCAGCCTCGCCGTGCCCAAGTCCGGCACACGTCCCACGTCCGAGCGCGTGCGCGAGGCCCTCTTTTCGCGCCTCGACCACATGAACGTCCTCGCTGGGACCACCGTCTTGGACCTGTACGCCGGGACGGGCGCACTCGGCCTGGAAGCCCTGTCGCGCGGTAGTGCTCACGCAACCCTCGTCGAAAAAGCGTCGTCGGCGGCGCGCGTCGCATCCGCCAACGTCCGCTCGACGGGCCTACCCGCCCGCGTCATCACGGCAGACGCACGCTCCTTTCTCGCCGCACGCACCGGGGAGGAACTACGCGGAGACATCGACCTGGTCTTCATCGACCCGCCCTACGACATCGCCGAGGCCGACATGACCGCCGTGCTGTCCTCGCTCGGCCCGTGGATCGGCCCCGACGCACTGGTCGTCGTGGAGCGATCGACCCGAGCTCCCGCTCCGACGTGGCCCCCGTTCCTCGTCCTCGAGGATCAGCGAACATGGGGTGAAACCGTCGCCTACTTTGCCGGTCCGCCGCTGCCCAAGGACGAACCCGAGGACGGTGCCGATGTGCTCGCGGACGCCCCGACCTCGTCGGCCAACGTGGAGGAAACTCGATGATCGCACTGTTCCCCGGCTCTTTCGACCCCTTCACGAACGGTCATCTCGATGTCGCCGAGCGCGTCTGCGCCATCGCCGAGCGTCTCTTCATCGGCGTCGGTACCAACCCCGCTAAGCGCGGCCTCATTGATCCTGACCGGCGGGTCGCCCTCATTGAAGAAGCCACCGCTCACCTGACGGGCGTTGAGGTGGTCCTCCTGCAGGGGGCAACGATGGACGAGGCCGCCCGGCTCGGTGCAACCCTCATCGTCAAGGGGGTACGCTCATCCATCGACCTCGACTACGAGGCACCGCAGGCCGTCTTTAACGATGAGGTCGGCGGCATCGACACCTGGTGGATCCCGACCCGTCCCGCCCTTGCGCACGTCTCATCGAGCGCCATCCGAGAGTTATTGGGTCTCAAAAAGGATATTTCTCGGTATGTCCCGCCAGCGGTTGAGCGATATCTGACCGACAATAGAAGCTGAATCATGCCCGGTGGAACGCAGGAGGGAACCATGGCTGACACGACCGACAACCAGACTCAGGATGAGTGGAACGAGGAAACCGTTTACGGTCCGTCCACGGTGATTGCCGCCCTCGATCAGATCGAGGACCTCGTCGAGTCTTCGCGCACCGTTCCCCTCTCCGCTTCGATCGTGATCAACAAGGCCGAGCTGCTCGACCTGCTGGATCAGGCGCGCGAGGCCCTGCCCGAAGACCTCGTCGCCGCCGACGCTGTCGTTGCGGATGCGGACGCGGTCCTGGGACGGGCGGACTCGGCTGCGGAAACCCGCATTGCCGAGGCGAACTCGCGCGCGTCTTCGACCCTCGATCAGGCCAACGAGCGTGCCGCGCAGATTCTCTCTGACGCGGAGGAAGAGGCTGAGCGCACGCGCTCTCGCGCAGACGATGAAGCGACCGCTGTTGTTTCTCAGGCGCGTTCGGACGCCGAGGCCGCGATCGCCGATGCAAACGCGCAGGCAGCTCGCATCGTCTCCACCGAAAACATCGTGCGCATGGCTGAGGATCGCGCGCGTGAGATCGTCTCCGATGCGAAGCGATCGGCAGCCGCGCTGCGCGAGGGCGCCGACGACTACGTCGCGAGTTCCCTCGACGAGCTCTCCCACCTCATCTCCGATCTGGCGCGCCGCACGGATGCCGGCCGCCGTGCGATCGCCGAGCGTCGTGGCGTCGACGTCACCGATGTGGACCTGACCAATGAGTGACCAGACGCTGGTTCTGCCCCTGGCGCGCCTGCCTCGCACGCTCGGGTCCACCCTGCACGAGGACCTTCAGTGGGTCACCCCCGATGACATGGGCACACCCTCCATGTCAGCAGTTCCGGGCGTGCCGCTGGATATCTCCGTGGATATGACCAGCGTCGAGGACGGCGTTCTCGTCCAGCTGGCTACCTCCGTCGACCTGGTTGGAGAATGCGTACGCTGCCTCGACGAGGTTCGCGACCATCACGACATCGTCAGTACGGAGGTCTACTTCGAGCCAGGTTCTCCCGCCCTGACTCCTGCGGACGACGAGGACGACGAGGCCGAGGACCTGTTCGTCATCGGCGAGCGCGACACGATCTGCATTGAGACCCAGCTGCGCGACGCGATCGTTCCCCTCGTGGACCCACGCCCGTTGTGCAGTGACGACTGCGCGGGCCTATGCGACGTGTGCGGCGAGAAGTGGGCAGATCTGCCCGAGGGGCACGACCACTTCGTCGTCGATCCGCGTCTGGCTTCCCTGGCGTCCCTGCTGGGGGAGAAATCCGAGTCGGGGCGTGCCTGATGGGACGCTCAAAGCACCTGCCGGTACCGCCGCGCACCGATACCGAAGCCCTCGTGGAAGCCTGGGGGACACACGTCGATGCGCCGCTTCTGCAGCTCGCACTCGTGCATCGTTCCTACGCGAACGAGGCCGGCGGGATTGCCAACAACGAGCGTCTCGAGTTCCTGGGTGACTCGGTGCTGTCGATCGTCGTCGCCCAAAAACTGTACGAGCAGTACCCGGACGTCGCCGAGTCGGACCTGTCGCGCATGCGCGCGGCCACCGTCTCGCAGCAGCCCCTCGCTGCGGCGGCCCGGCGAATCGGCTTGGGTGACTTCGTCTTCTTGGGTAAGGGGGAGTCGACCCACGGCGGGCGCGATAAGGACTCCATCCTGTCCGACACCTTCGAGGCTCTGATCGGCGCAACCTATTTGACGAGCGGCCTGGAAGAATCTCGCCGCGTCATCTTGGAGTGTCTGAGCTTCCTGCTCGTGGATGCCCCCTCGCGCGGGCAGCACCAGGACTGGAAGACGATACTCATCGAGCACGCGCAGGCGCATGGCCTGGGCGGGGTCTCCTACGAGGTGGCGGGCCGGGGACCGGACCATCAGCGGGTGTTTACCGCGCAGGCCTTCGTCTCCGAGCGTTCGGATGCGATCGGGTCCGGGCAGGCCTCGTCGAAGAAACACGCGGAGAACGCGGCCGCACAGGATGCGATGAGCCGCCTGTCTCCGGGGCAGTAGAAGTAGTAGCTGAGGGCGTTCGTCCTCCCGACCGTTAGAATCAGACACGTGAGTGAAAATACCGCTGCGCGTACGCGCGTCATGATCGTCGACGATCACGAGATCGTTCGACGCGGCATTGCTGAGATCGTTGACCGAGACGAGGCGCTCGAGGTTGTCGCTGAGGCCGGGTCCGTTGCGGACGCGGTACGTCGTGCCGACCTTGTGCGCCCCGACGTCATCCTCGTCGACCTGCAGCTGCCCGACGGCACGGGCATTGACATCATGAATCGCCTGCGTGCCGCTCATCCGCAGATCCTCCCGGTGGTCCTGACGTCCTTCGATGACGACGAGGCCTTGGCTGAGTCCCTGGAGGCAGGCGCGCGTGCGTATATCCTCAAGACTGTACGCGGTGCGGAGATCACGGATGTCATCAAGGCGGTCGCGGATGGTCGCGTTCTGCTCGACGAACGCACTCTGACGCGTCGACGTGTCGACCACGAGGATCCGACGGCTGATCTGACGCCTTCGGAGCGCAAGGTCCTGGACCTGATTGGTGATGGCCTGTCGAACCGCGAGATCGGAGAGAAGCTCGGTGTTGCGGAGAAGACCGTGAAGAACCACATCACGTCTCTGCTGTCCAAGATGGGCCTGCAGCGTCGCACGCAGGTCGCCGCCTGGGTTGCCGGACAGAGGGCTGCCGCGTGGCGTAACTGAGCTAAAGCCTCGTCCCTGCGGGGAGCGAGGACGATTGGAGCGGGTCGGATTATCCGGCCCGCTTGTCGTGTCTCCCCGAGGTAGAAGCATGAATTGTGCGGTCGTTATAGTTTCGTTCTAAACAGGGAAAACCCTGATTTGTGAGAAAGCTACCATCAAACTGGTTCATGGATAAGTCCCGTGGGGTAACGTACGCCTCATCCTCATTGTTGAGGATGGACACCGTCGTCCACCGTCCCCCTGAAAGGATCCCCCGTGAACCTCAAGCGAACGCTTGCCGGTTGTGCGGTTGCCGCGGCAATGGTGCTCGCACCCATGAGCGCCCCTGCCTTCGCCGACGCGCCACCAACGCCCACCGGTATCCCCGCAGCTGTCCCTCTCAGCTCAACCCCCAAGATCGCCAAGTGGCAGGAACTCCAGTACGGAATGTTCATGCACTTCGGTGTCTACTCCGTCTACGGCGGCTACTACAACGGTCATCGGCAAGCCATGGGCTACCCCGAACAGATCAAGGCATGGGAGAAAATCCCCACCGACGACTACCTGCTCAAGGCCAAGGAACTCGCCGCCAACTTTGACGCCGCGGCTATCTGCAAGACGGCCCACGACTCGGGTATGAAATACCTGATGATCACGTCGAAGCACCACGACGGCTTCGCCATGTGGGACACGAAGACGACCGACTACAACATCGTGAAGCAATCCAACTACGGCAAGGACCCGATGAAGGAGCTGTCGACCGAATGCAACAAGCTCGGGGTCAAGCTCGCCTTCTACTTCTCCATCATCGACTGGACGAAACAGACCCCCGAGCCCTACGGCAATGTCAACCCCATCGATGAAGATCTGATGACGACCGTCATCAAGCCCCAGCTGACCGAGCTCCTCACCAACTACGGCCCGATCGCCGAGCTCTGGTTCGACATGGGCGGCCCCACCGCCGAGCAGTCCCAGCGCATGGCCCAGTGGGTTCACGAACTCCAGCCCGAGACGATGGTGAACTCGCGCGTGTGGAACAAGGCCGGTGACTTCGAGGTCGGCGGCGACAACTCGGTGACCACCGACTTCCACATGGGTCCATGGGAATCGATCCGCTCGATCTTTCCTGCCTGCTGGGGCTACTGCTCGTGGGCGAACCGCGACGCGAACACGAAGAGCTACAAGGAACGCGAGCTGGTCAACAACCTGATCGGCACCGTTGCCTCGGGCGGCCAGTTCGCATACAACATCGGTCCCAAGGGCGATGGCACCATCGACGAGTTCGACTCGGGCGTCGTCACCGAGGTCGGCCAGTGGATGGCACGCCACCCCGACGCCATCACGGGCGCACGCCCGACCTGGTTCCCCGCACCCAACTGGGGCAAGGTCATGACCAAGGGCAACGACCTGTACTTCTTCCCCGAACTGTGGAGCCCCGGCAAGACACTGACCCTTCCCGGCGTGGGTGGACACGTCACCGGTGTGACCGTGGACGGGACTGAGCGTGCCCTCGAATACAAACAGGACGGCACGACCCTGACGGTCACCATGTCCGGCGACAACCCCGAGCCGAGCCTGCGTCCCGTCATTAAGGTCACCTTCGACGCCGCTCCCACCTACGTGCCCACCCAGACGGTGACCGCCGTTGATGGCGCGACGATCTCGTCCGAGCAGTTCTTCGCACGAGCCTCCGCGTTGCGTTACTCCGGCGCACAGGCATACGACGCCTACCTGGTGAACAAGACGGACAAGGCCATCACCGACCTGACACTGAAGTTCTCGGGCAACTTCTCGCCGACCACCACCTACAAGATCACCCTCGGCGAGAAGTCTGTTGAGGCGACCGGCGCTCAGATCGAGGCCGGCGAGGTCGGAGAGGGACTGGCTCTCGAGCCGCACATGATCACGCCCCTGCGCCTGGAGCTGGCGCACCCCTCCTACTACGCCGACCCGATTGGTCTGCACTCCGTGAGCGCAACGGTGCATGTCTACGGAGACAACGCCGCCACGCAGCCTCCCGTCATTGCCACCGATCCCTCCTCGGTCTCAGTCAAGGCGGGGGAGAGCGCCACCTTCACCGTCGTGGCCTCGGGCCGCCCGGCCGCCACCATTCAGTGGTACCGCGTCCCCAAGGGATCGACCGAAGGCACGGCGATTGACGGCGCGACCGGTGCCATGTACACCCTGACGACGACGCTGGAGGATGACGGCGCGCAGTTCTACGCAGTCGCGACGAACGCCAACGGATCCGTCACCTCGCAGCGTGCGACCCTGACCGTCACCAAGGGCAGCGACAACCTCGCCCTCAACAAGACGGCGTCCATGTCGTCGACGGGCTGGGGAGGCACCGCCTCGCGCGCCGTTGACGGCGAAACGGACGGTGTGTGGGATCACGGATCGGTGGCCCACACGGGCAAGCAGGCGAACCCCTGGTGGGAGGTCGACCTCGGCGAGAACCACCCCCTCGGCGTCGTGAACGTCTGGAACCGTTCCTCCTCCGACAACTGCCAGGGAGTCTCCTGCGATCAGCGCCTGCACGACTTCTGGGTTGTGGCCTCCACCGAGCATCTTTCCGATACCTTCAACCCGGCCTCTGCCGGTGCGGTGGACGGCGTCCACATGATCAAGGTTGACGGGGTCGGTGGCCGCCCGAGCACGGTCGACTTTGAGGGTTTCGAGGCACGCTATATCCGCGTCATCCAGCCCACCGAATTCGGTGAGTTCGCGCTTGCGGAGGTCGAGGCGTTTGCTCCCGCCACACCGACCCCGGATCCGCAGGAGCAGGAGCCCCCAGCCTTCGCGCCGCTGACGGTCACCGCTAATCCGGCTGCGGATGCGCAGATCTCTGGCGACGGAGCTTTCCGTACCGTGACGGCCAAGGAAGGAACCGAGGTCACGATCAAGGCCGAGGTCAGTGGCAAGCCCGCGCCTGCCCTCTTCTGGCAGATCAAGCGTCAGGGCTCGGACTCGTGGGCCATCCTGGACGACGAGAATGGTTCCGAGCTGACCCTCACGATTGACGGTGAGAACAACGGTTCGGTCATCCGGGTGATGGCAATGAACGAGGCCGGGGTTGCGGAGTCTGGCCTCGTGGCCCTCGCACTGGCCGACGAGCCTTCGCCGGAGCCCGAGCCTAGCCCGGATCCGACCCCTGACCCGGTTCCTACCCCTGATCCGGCCCCTGTGCCTGATCACACGGTGGGGACGTGGATGAACGACGGAGTCGGCTGGTGGTGGAAGATCACCGGCGGTGGCTACGCCAAGAACGAGACCCTCATCCTCGGTGGTTCCGTGTACCGTTTCGATCAGAACGGCTACATGCTCAGCGGTTGGGTGTACTGGGACGGCGCGTGGCATTACCACAACGGTGACGGTGCGCAGATGACCGGCTGGGCGAACCTGGGAGGGTCCTGGTTCTACCTGATGCCCGACAGCGGTGCGATGGTCACGGGCTGGCACATGGTGGAGAACAAGTGGTTCTACTTTGCTGCCAACGGAGTGATGAGTACCGGCTGGCTCCACGTGAACGGACAGTGGTACTACTTGGATCCTAGCGGCGCGATGCACACCGGTTGGCTCCAGCTGGGCTCGCACTGGTACTTCATGAGCGATAGCGGTGCCATGACCATCGGTTGGAGGCCTGTGGGGAGCGCCTGGTACTACTTTGGTGCCTCGGGCCAGATGTCCACCGGATGGCAGCAGATCAGCGGTGCCTGGTACTACTTCGGCACCGGAGGCGATATGTACACGGGCCGCCACTGGATCGGCTGGCGCTGGTACACCTTCGGCAGCGACGGGCAGTGGCTGGGATGATACTCAGCTGAGATCCGGGAGATAAACAGTTCTCGTACCAATGCGGTGGGGGTGGAGTTCCAATCGGAACGTTCGCCCCCACCGCCATCTCTGCTTCGCGTGGGTTTAGCCCTCAAGCGGTGCAATCCAGCGAATTTGCGTGCCGACGCCGCCATCGCCCGTGTCCGTGTCAAAGCTGCCGTGGTGTCGCCGGGCCCGCTCAGCCATGTTGGCCAGGCCGGAGTTACGTGTCCGGCTCGGCTCGATACCGCGCCCATCGTCGTTGATCGTAATGCGCACTCGCCCAGACTTTCCCCACCCAGAGACATCCACGCATACGGTCGCGGCAGTTGCGTGGGCATGACGGGCAATGTTCGACAGGCCTTCGCGCACAACCGCGACGACGTCGTCGGATAGGTCGGGGTCGACACGTCCGTCGAACTCATCGATGACGACCAGCTCGTTATCTAGGTCGGAGTTGATGGCGCTTCCGTCGAGAGTAATCAGTAGTGACGGCGCGAAACCAAGGGCAGAGCGGGTGAGCGAAGACTCGCGGCGAATGCGTTCGACGAGCCCGACGGCCTTGTCGCGTTCGCGCAGGTTGTGCACGATCGTGCGAATCTGGCGGACCGCCTCGTCGATGGAAGCGAGGGATGAATCGATGAGCGCCTCGACGGAGGCTGGGTCGGCCTGGCCGGCCGCTACCTTCTGTTTCGCTGCATCTAGTGCCATGCCGGTTGCGAAGAGCTGCTGGATGGCGAAGTCGTGCAGGTCGCGCCCGATACGGTCACGCTCGTCGAGAAGAGCGGCCACGTCCTGCGCGTGGCGAGCGGAAGCCAGCTCGAGAGCGAGCGTCGCCTGGGAAGCGAGAGATTCCGCGAGAGAAAGCTCCGAGGCATCGAACTCGGGGGCACCGATCTGGCGCAGGAGGATGAGGACGCCGGATGAGACACCACGGGAGCGCAGGGGGGCATAGAGCGCGGAACCAAACGCAGCCAACTCGGGGACACGCATTGTCTGCGCGCGTGACATCGAGTCGACGATCATGCCGGTGCCCTCGTGTAGCACGCTCATGGCGCGTCCCTCGGTCGGGAAGACGAGCCCGAGCAGGTTGGCAGCGTTCTTGCCGTCGACAATCTCGGCGGCCCACGTGTCGCCGACGGACTGCAGAACGATGATCGCCGTGTCGGCGTGAGAGACCTCGCGCACGGTCTTGGCGATGAGCTCAAGTGCCTCCTCCTCGTCGGTGCCTTCCAGCATCGTTGTTGTCAGCGACTGGGAGGCGCTGATCCACCGTTCGGTTCGCTTGGAGTCAGCGTAGAGGTGGGCATTCTCGACGGCGATTCCGGCGGCTGGCGCGAGCGCGCTCAACACCGCGGCGTCTGCATCCGTGTATCCGCCGGGCTTGCCGGCAAGGTACAGGCGGCCGTAGACCTGTTCGTGCACGAGGACGGAGACCCCCAGAAACGGGGGAGTGTGCGCGGGAAGCTCCAGGTCGGGCGCATCCGAGGGGGAGTTGACCAGGAGCGGCTCCGACGCTGGGATCGCCGTGATGAGTGCGGAGGGTACGTCGGGCAGTGGCCGGGAGTCGTGGTACTCGAGCTGGAGCGTTGTCGCTCCCCACGTGTCGAGGACGGACAGCGTGGCGTGCGGCGAAGAGGTGAGGGCGCAGGCCTGATCAACGAAGTTCTGCAGGCCAGATCTCAGGTCGAGCGAACTCGTCAGGTCGAGTGCCGCCTGGAGAAGCGTGAAATCCGTACGCTCGTGGCTCATTGTTCCTCCTGCTCGAGAGCCCACTGGTAGGCGGGCAGAATGCGTGTCACGTCCTCGTGCGTTCCCTGCGCGGCGACGCGTGCGCATCCGCCGGGCTCTTGCGCTGCCAGGACGAGGACGTGGTCGGCCTGGTCGAGCGCGCTGAGCCGGTGCGTGACGACCAGGGTAGCGCGGTCGGCAGACGGGGTGAGGAGCGTTTCCATGAGGCGGTCCGCGGTGGCAGCGTCGAGGTGTTCGGAGGCCTCGTCGATCGCGAGGACGGGAGCGGGGGCCGCAAGAGCGCGGGCCATGAGCAGGCGGCGACGCTCGCCTCCCGACACGGTCGTTGCGCCGGAACCGACGAGCGTGTCGATGCCGTCTGGCAGGGAAGCGACCCACTCCTTGAGGCCGGCTCGGGAAAGGAGATCCGAGGCCTCGTCTCGCGCGAGAGAAGCGCGCGCGACGCGCAGATTCTCGTAGATGGTGGTCGCGAAGACGTGGGCATCCTCGGCTGTCATCGAGATGTGGCCGGTGAGCTGGTCACGCTTGGCTCCCCACGCGGGAACGCCGTTGATGAGAGCGGAACCAGACTTGGGTGGGATCACGCCCGTCAGGGTCGCCAGCAGCGTGGTCTTGCCGATGCCGGATGCTCCCACGACGGCAAGGGAGGAGCCGGGACGGAGCGTGAGCGAGATCCCGGTCGCGAGCGTCGGCCCCCCAGGCCATCCGATAGCCAGGTCGTGCGCCTCGATGACGGTCGCGCCCTCGGGGATGTCGTGCGGATCTGGTGGCGTCTCGCCCTCCAGGAGCGCGCAGATTCGCTTCGCTGCCTGGGCGCTTCGCACCAGTTGAGCAGCGGCAGGGGCGAGCTCGGCCACTCCCTCGAAGGATGACAGCGGGACAAGGACGATGACGGCGAGGAGTACCTGAGCGAGCGTGCCCGCGCTCGTCTGGGGAACACCGATCAGCAGCGCACCGACAACGGCTGCACCCATCGCGCACACGTCGAGACCACGAGCCAAGGCGGACAGGCGCGCCGAGCGGGCTAGAGCGGCGGACAGGTGGCCCTCGGAGTGAGCGAGGGAGCGCTTCGCGTGGTCGAGCGTGCCCGCCACCGACAGCTCGGTGGCACCCTCTAGAACCGCGAGGGTGGTCGCCGCGATGTCGGTGCGCGCCTGCGATCCCTGGGCTTCGGCGAGTCGAACTGATCGCGCGATAAGCGCGGGTGCCACGACGCCAGAGACTATGAGAGCGCAGGCAAGGATCGCGCCAGCGGCGGGAGAGATGACCGTGACAACACCGACTGTTCCCACCCCGACAATGAGGGCAACGAGGGAGGGAAGCAGCGTCTTGACGACGACGTTTCCTACCTCGTCGACGTCTGAACCTGCGCGTGTCATGAGATCGCCGCGTCGCAGCGTCGTCAGCGTCGCCGTCGGTGCCTCGGACAGTCGATCGTAGAGGTTGGCGCGCAGCGCATCCATGCCTGCCAACGCGACCCTATGTGAGGCGAGGCGCGAGAAGTAACGGGCAAGAGCGCGTGAGACACCAAAGAGTCGAACCGCCGTAGCCGCGACGCTCAGATACAGGACTGGGGGCTGCTGGGATGCGCGAGCTATCAGCCATGCGGCGGTGCCGCCGAGAGCGATCGCCGATCCGAGGGCAGTGACGCCGAGGAACAATGAGAGAGCAAACCCGGAGCGCGACACCCGGAGCATGGAGATGCAGCGACGCAGTGCGCTCGACTCTGTGTGGGTCAGGAAGAGGTTCATGAGCGTTCCTCCTCCTCGGTGGCGGAACGGACGTCGATGACGGCATCAGCGGCTTCCATCATGGCGGTGCGGTGTGCGATGACGATGACGGTGCGCCCCTCGCGGCGCATCTCGTCGATAGCGCGAACGACGGTTTCTTCGCTGAGGGCATCGAGATGGGCGGTCGGCTCATCGAGGATGACGACCTGGGAGCGCGCTGCGAGGGCGCGCGTCAGGGCCAAGCGCTGGCGCTGGCCAACCGACAGGCCAACGCCGCCGGTACCGATAGCAGTGTTCCATCCATCGGGGGTGGCAGCCAGGACGGTGTCGAAGCCGGTGGCCTCAGCCGCAGCATTGAGAGCATCGTGGGGTAGGTCTCCCATGTTGTCCAGGATCGTACCCGGGACGAGGGTAGGAGACTGGGGAACCCAGGAGATCTGATCGCGCCAGGCGGAAGGGGCAACCTCGGACAGAGCGATCTCCTCGCGCGTGGAGGACGAGTCCGACCCACGCAGGACGACGCGACCCGCATCCGGGGTCATGTCTGCCAGCAGACAGGCGACGATTGTCGACTTTCCGGCACCCGAGGGTCCGGATAGCGCTGTCACGTTGCCGGGAGCGATGACACCCGAGGTTGGGGCAGGAGCCCAAGCGCCGCGTGCACGCACGCCGACGCCGTCCAGAACGATCTGTGTGCACGACAGGTCGGGGCACTTCGCGACACCAGGGGAATCCACCGACTCAGCCTCCTCGATGATGTCAAATGCTGCGCGCGAGGCCGTGACGCCGTTTGCAGACGCGTGGAACTGGGCACCAACCTGACGCAGAGGCTCAAAGACTTCTGGCGCCAGCATGATGACCGCGAGTCCGTGGAACAGGGAGATGTTACCGAACACGAGTCGCATGCCGACCTCGACGGCCACGAGAGCCACCGACAGGGTCGTGAGAAACTCCAGGACACCGCCCGAGAGGAAAGCAACACGCAGCGTGGCCATCGTGGCCTTCGTGTTTGCGGCTCCGAGAGCTCGCAGGTGGGTGCGCGGTGCCTTCTCCCGTCCGAGTGCCCGCAGCGTTGGAATCCCGGACATGAGGTCAAGCAGTTGGGCCGTGAGGCGCTTCATCGACGCCAGTTTGTCCTCCGACGCTGCCTGCGTGAAGCGCCCGATGAGGATCATGAAGATCGGGATCAGCGGGATCACGAGGAGCGCGATGAGAGCCGACCAGTAGTCGAGGAGGACGATGACGCCGAGGGCTGCCGGCGTCACGGTGCACACGAGAACCAGCTGAGGCAGGAAAGATACGAAGTAGGGGCGCAGATCTTCCAGGCCGGTCGACAGAAGCGTCGCCGTCTCGGCTCCGTTCGTCGCTCGCCAACGCGGGCCGAGTGCGATGCTCGCGTCAACGACGCGTCCGCGAAGTTCGGACACTGCTGCGGCTGCCGCGCGTGTGCTGACTGCCTCGCGGGCCGCGAGGACAAGCGAGCGGCAGATAAAGACAGCTGCGATGGCACCGACAATAGGCGCGACATCGTGAAGGGTCGCGCTGCCGGACACGACGGGGGAGAGGGCTGCGGAAATGAGCAGTGCTTGGGCGAGCACCAGCAATGCTGTGATCGTTCCAAGAAGGGCTGTCAATGCGATTGGCCCGCGGGCAGAGCGGGCGTAACGCAACAAACGAGGATCAAAGGGGCGCACGTATCTATTGTGCCTGAAAAAGCATCGTTATGGGTCGAAGGTCCCCGGCCCTGCATGTGCAGTACACACGAATGCGCCCGGCCCCTGCGTGAGGGACCGGGCGCATCTATCAGTGAGGGGATCAGCCAGCGAGGAAGTTCTCGCCGACGCGAACCTTCTTGAGCAGCAGACCCGTCTGCGTCTCGACGTCCTGCGCGCCCACACGAGCACGGAACATCCAGTAGGACCAGAAGATGTAGATCAGGACGATCGGCAGCAGGCAGGCCGTGACGATCGTCATGACGGTCAGTGTCGCGTTCGTCGACGAAGCCTGATCGATCGTCAGCGAGTACGCCGGGTTGATCGAAGACTTCTGGACGGCCGGGGCCATCGAGGTGAACACCCACGCGACGGTACCGGCGATCGCGACGGAGGAGGCCACGAACGACATGCCCTCGCGCCGCAGCGTGGACTGCGACAGGGCAGCAGATGCGATGATCGCGAGCGCGGCGACCACGAGCGGGATCCAAGCAAGGACGTTCGTCGTGTAGACGAACTGTCCCCAGATCAGCCACGCGGCGGCGAGCACGGTCGCGCCGATCGTCGCGGGGGCGGCGATCGCGTTGGCGCGGTCGTGGACCTCACCCGTCGTCTTGAGCGCCAGGAACTGTGCGCCGTGAGCCAGGCACACGGCCAGGACGGCGAGGCCGCCCAGGAGCGTGTAGGGCGTCAACAGGGACAAGAACCCGCCGGTCATCTGGTGGGTCGCACCCGCGAGGGACTGATCCACCAGGGTCGGGTCGATGACGGTGCCGGTGGCTACGTCAACGACCTCAATGCGCATGCCCTGCACGAAGTTCGCGAAGGCGACGCCCAGCAGCAGCGGAACGAGCCACGCGCTGATCGAGTGTGCCCAGTCCCAGGCCTTACGCCACCGTGCGGTGGCGACCTTCGAACGCCACTCCAGCGCCATGACGCGGATGATCAGGCAGACCAAGATCAGGAAGAGGGCGAGGTACATGCCAGAGAACATGGTCGCATACCACTCGGGGAAGGCAGCGAAAGTCGCGCCACCGGCGGTGAGCAGCCACACCTCGTTGCCGTCCCAGTGGGGGCCGATCGTGCGCACAGTCTGGGTGCGCTCACGGTCGTCCTTGGCGACGAGGGGCAGGAGCATGCCGACACCGAAGTCGAAGCCCTCAAGGATCAGGTACACCGTCCACAGAACAGCGATGAGAACGAACCACAGGATAGACAGAGTCATGATCGGTGTTCCTCTCAGTAGCCGAAGGACAGGTCGGTCGGAGCCTCGTCCTCAGCCTTATCGGCCTTGGACGAGTGGATGCCCTCAACGGCGTAGCGCTTCATGAGGATGTACCACATGATGCCGAGGACACCGTACAGGAGGGTGAACAGGATGAGTGAGGCGAGCACCTGGCCGGCCGGGACATTGGGCGAGATGCCCATGTCGGTCATCATGTTGACGGAACCGAGGCCGGAGCCCATGGACAGAGCCTGCAGGTTCGGAACCACAACCCATGGCTGACGTCCCATTTCGGTGAAGATCCAGCCGAAGGAAATGGCGATGAATGGCAGTGGCAGGTTCGCCAGAGCGAGGACGCTCAGCAGCTTCGAAGATGAGGTCTTACCACCACGGGTGGCCCATAGCCCCCATGCGGCCAGTAGGAAGGCAACCATGCCCAGGCCGATCATGAAACGGAAGGACCAGAAGGTCACCATCTGCGGTGGGCGGAAGTCGTACTGCGAGGCATCGCCGTACTTGGCGGTGAAGTTAGCGTCGGAGTTAAGCAGCTCCACCATGCGTTCCTGGATGTCGGCAACACCCTCGGAGGAGGCGGTGAAGGAGTTGTGCGACAAGAAGGACGCGACGCCGGGGACCCTGATGAGCTGGGTCGGCTGTGCGCCGTCCTCGCCGAGGGGGCACGAGCCGAACTGGGCGACAGTGAACGCCGCGCCGTCCGTGTCCATGCAGATGCCTTCGGCGGCGGCCATCTTCATGGGCTGATACTTGACCATCTCCTGGCCCTGAACGTGGCCGGAGATGGCGGTGCCGAGGCCACCGACGAGGACGACGATCAGGCCGAAGCGGGCGAGGGGACGCCATACGTCGCGGGACTGAGCCATGGCCTCGTCGCTGCCCTCGCGAGCGGTGCGCACCATCCACCAGATGGAGATGCCGGCAACGAAAGAGCCTGCGACCAGCCATGCGGATGTGATGACGTGGGCATATTCGCTCAAGTACACGCCCGAGGTGACGAGCTGAAGGAAGCCGGCCGCTCCGTCGAGCTCAGCGCGGCCGGTGTCGGGGTTGAAGCGGGCGCCGACCGGGTGCTGCATCCACGCGTTGGCCGCGAGGATCCAGGCTGCCGAGAACATCGTGCCCAGGGAGACGCACCAGATTGTCAGCAGGTGCATGCGCTGAGAGAGGCGACCCCAGCCGAAGATCCACAGGCCGAGGAAGGTCGACTCGAGGAAGAAAGCGAGGAGAGCCTCGATGGCCAAGGGAGCGCCGAAGATGTCGCCGACGAAGCGGGAGTACTCCGACCAGTTCATGCCGAACTGGAACTCCTGCACGATGCCGGTTGCGACACCGAGGGCGAAGTTAATGAGGAGGAGCTTGCCGAAGAATCGGGTTGCTTGCAGCCAGTATTCCTTGCCGGTGCGGTGCCACGCGGTCTGCATGATGGCAACCAACAGGGACAGGCCGATCGTCAGCGGCACGAGGACGAAGTGATAGACGGTGGTGACACCGAACTGCCATCGTCCGACGGTGACCGCGTCGAGCGCTGTTTGCGCGAGGGTCATGATGGGACCTTCTCGTGTTGGGATTTGGGTCGATTGTCCCGCGATGAGAGCCTGTGGGACCTATGTCACGGGTTGTTGCTAATGTATCCCAATTTCATCCGTGGGATCGGGCGAAATGCCGGTTCCGAGTCGCTTTTGTGACATAAGCGTCCGAAAAATTGCCATGGGTTTCTCCGTGAAATATTGACTGGCGGCGCGTTGTTCTGATCACCCCACCGTCGATAGGTCGCACTGTTGTGCGACAATGGGAGACGAATGGATGTTGCGGGAGTGCCCCCGTGACGAGAGCCGAGCGATGACGTCTTTATGAGCCGCCGGCAGCTGCGCAACTGCGCTCCACTAGGTTTCCGCCCCTCGCGGGCGATGAAAGAGGGTGCGTCCAGGCACGGGGCGCGCACCCACCATTGGAGAACCGTGACAACCGAATCCACCACGCCCGTGGCCCCCGCCGCGTCGCTGCTGTTCCAGGCGCCCGTCTTCCAGGCTGCCCCCGAGGTTGCCCCCGCGGCCATCGTCGACGATCAAATCGAACCGAAGCGCCGTCGCAAGTCTGCCGCCGCGGAGGAAGAATCCACTCCTCGCGAAGAGGCGGCCCCCAAGCGTCGCCGTCGCTCCAAGAAGGCTGCGGACGATGCCGAGGCTGCGGATGCCTCCGAGGCACCCGCCGACGAGGATCAGGCTGAGGAGGCTCCCGCTGAGCCCAAGACCCGTCGTCGCCGTCGCTCGAAGAAGGCGGACGAGGCCTCGGCCCCCGCTGAGGATAGCGCCGACAAGGACAGCGCTACGAGCGACGAATCGGACTCTTCGGATGATGAGGATTCCTCCACCCGCCGTCGCCGCCGCCGTCGCGCCCGTTCCTCCGCCTCCGACGAGGGCGGTGATCCCGCCGACCAGGTCCAGGCTCTCAAGGGTTCGACACGCCTTGAGGCAAAGAAGATGCGTCGCCGCGAAGGGCGACGTGAGGGTCGTCGTCGCCACTCGATCTCCGAGTCGGAGTTCCTGGCACGGCGCGAGTCCGTCGAGCGCACGATGGTCATCCGTGACCAGGATGGCCTCGACCAGATCGCCATCCTTGAAGATGGCCTGCTCGTCGAGCATTACGTTGCGCGCCGCACCCAGTCCTCGATGGTCGGCAATATCTACCTGGGGCGCGTCCAGAACGTCCTTCCCTCGATGGAGGCTGCATTCGTGGACGTGGGGCGCGGTCGCAACGCCGTCCTGTACGCCGGCGAGGTGAACTGGGACGCCGTCGGTATGGAGGGTAAGCCTCGTCGTATCGAGGCCGCCCTCAAGTCCGGCGATCCCGTCCTCGTCCAGGTAACGAAGGATCCGATCGGCCACAAGGGTGCGCGTCTGACGTCGCAGATCACCCTGGCCGGACGCTACCTGGTCCTCATTCCCGGTGGATCCATGATGGGCATCTCTCGCAAGCTCCCGGACAAGGAACGCGCTCGCCTCAAGAAGATCCTCAAGGCCGTCGTGCCCTCGGGTTCGGGCGTCATTGTTCGCACCGCGGCGGAAGGAGCCACGGAAGAGCAGATTCGCGATGACGTTGCACGCCTGACCCGTCAGTGGGAGGACATTGAAAAGAAGCGCACCTCCACCAAGAGCGCTCCGACCCTTCTGCGAGGTGAGCCGGAGCTTGCTGTTCGCGTCGTGCGTGACATCTTCAATGAGGACTTCACCAAGCTCGTGATCGAGGGGCGCGACACCTACGCGACCGTCAAGGAGTACGTCGATGAGCTGAGCCCCGAGCTCTCCGACCGCGTCGAGCAGTGGGTGGGCACGGAGGATGTCTTCCACGCGCACCGCATTGACGAGCAGCTCGCCAAGGGGATGGATCGCAAGGTCTGGCTGCCCTCTGGTGGCACGCTCATCATTGACCGTACCGAGGCGATGACCGTCATCGACGTCAACACGGGCAAGTTCATCGGCGCCGGTGGCACGCTCGAGGAGACGGTCACCCGAAATAACCTCGAGGCTGCCGAGGAGATCGTCCGTCAGCTTCGCCTGCGCGACATTGGTGGCATCGTCATCATCGACTTCGTGGACATGGTTCTCGAATTCAACCGTGATCTCGTGCTGCGTCGGCTGGTGGAGTGCCTGGGACGTGATCGCACGCGCCATCAGGTCACCGAGATTACGTCGCTCGGCCTGGTTCAGATGACCCGAAAGCGCGTGGGCGAGGGCCTTGTCGAGGCCTTCTCCTCCTCGTGTGAGGCCTGTGAAGGACGCGGTTTCATCGTTCATCAGCATCCGGTGGAGACCTCCGGAGGTGAGCAATCCTCAAGGGGAACGAAGGGGTCGAAGAAGCAGCAGAAGAAGGCTGAGCCTCGCCGAATCGAGGATAATGTCGACCATGAGCGCGCCAAGGAAGCCCTGAGTGCGATCGCCGCTGCGTCCACGCGTAAGGAAGAGGAAGGGGCGGCCGAAGAGGCGGCTCCCACGAAGAAGCGTCGAACGCGGGCAGTGTCGAGCGAGGCCAAGGAGCCGGAGGCTTCGGGTGCTGAACAGTCCGCGCTGTCCGAGCCTCCCGCGGATAAGTCAGGTACCGACGGTGGCGAAGAAAACGCGACCAAGCGTCCGCGGCGCCGCCGTCGCGTCGCCGACTCCACACCGCTGCCCGACCTGCCCGTTCATGTCGACCTGCCTGAGCCGGTTGATCACTCGGGTGAGCCTGCGGCCCCCGTGCAGGATGCGTCTGAGATTCAGATACCCGAGCATCGCGACAAGGCACCGACAACCCGCCGTCGCACCTCACGCAAGGCTGTGACGGCCTCGTCGAGTGAACCGACCGAGGCTCCCGCGCCGAAGAAGACCCGTCGTCGTGCAGTCTCCGCTGAGACGAGTGCCCCTGAGGTGCGGGAGCCCGAAGGTGCGGCACCGGCTGCGGTGGCAGCACCGATCGTGGAGGACGCGCCCGCTGCGCCGCGCAAGACGCGCAAGCGTCGCGCCGCCGTCTCGACCGGCGTCGTCGAGCCCGATGCGGCTCCGGCTTCCGTTGTCCTCGACCTGCCCGCGCGCTCCGAAGTGAGCGCCCCCACGGCCCCGACTCGTTCGACCGATGACATTGCGCTTCCGGAAGCGAGCGATCAACCTCGCGTCAAGCGTCGTCGTCGCGCCGCGTCGACCGGCATCGTCGACGTCGGATAGCGCACGTGCGCTCGGGGGAGGTGCGATCCGCCCTCCCCTGAGCGCAGGGTGTGGAATCGCACAGTGCTTCACGCCCGACCGTGACCGTGCCGGCTTGCGTTCTGGCGTGCGAATCGGCTAGATTTGATCGTCGGCGCAACAAGCGCCAACGGAATCATGACAATGAGACAAGTCCT
>ERZ773062.264-NODE-264-length-32091-cov-3.936790_pt1 | contig 32091 bp, 25 predicted proteins | sample MGYA00580626_ERZ773062 | MGnify/ENA primary metagenome ERZ773062 (study PRJEB29015, sample SAMEA2738003) | human oral metagenome | biome: human oral; feature: human-associated habitat; material: dental | place: China | collected 2058 ... | reverse complement strand
GCCTCCCTGTCACGGAGGAGATCGCCGGTTCGAATCCGGTCGGGCGCGCCACAGACACCCAGTTGACGGGGTGTTTTTATTTTGCTGGTTTCCATACTTGTATTTTCATATACTTTGTGTTATAATCACGCCATATCGACTGTAGATATAGTGTGTAACTAACCTGGTAGTAAACCAGAGAAAGAATCCCAAGCGTTATGAAAGAGTATAACCCAAGCGATTCACAAGAAACATCAGTATATGAAATAAACCGCCGAGGGGTCCTGGGTCTTTTTGTGACCAGTACTGGAATGGTGGCTTTAGCAGCCTGCGGTGGTAAGAAAGAAACTACACCAGAACAAACATCAGGACAACTGTCTGAACATGTAGAAAGCAGTGGTAATACTCCTTCACCAGAAGAGTCTCCAACTCCTGAGGTGAGCTTTCAGAGTTTAGAATCTAGTGAATTCAACTCAGAAGTTGAATTGTTCCAAAGATATTTTGAAAGCAATATACCAGACAAGGACAAATTTAAAGCATCCTTGTGTATACCAGAACGTATCTTTTCAGACCCTGCAGAAATGTTAAAAGCCTTTGGTACTGTTTTTGAGACGGTAACCAATGTGTTTACATATAGAGAAGATGAGGAAAATAAGGGGGTTATTCCCGTATCTGAGGTTGAGAAAGTATGGAAGGCTAATGAATTTGGCCGATCTACTACAAAGAAGCCTCGTCTCATAATGGCTGAAGAGTTGGTTGATTTCTTTTTGGAAGAGTATTGTGTTGACACGATACTCAAAAAACCAGGTGTATATCCAGACGGGAATCCAGAACCACTAAATTCTACTGATCTTCGTAAATGGTTAATAAATATCGTGAATGCACAACTTTCTCTCCAGAGAGAACCTGAAGGAAGAGGGAGCGCATATTCTGTTGTTTCGCCAGCAAATCCAGATAGGATTTTGAGAGATATTAAGGTTGAGGGGCTCAAAGCTGAAAAGCAAAGTTATGCAGGCTCCAGTCTTTTTATGAAAAATGTCACTCTACGCCCAGACACTAACTATAATGAGCTAAGTCCAGTCCTTAAAGAGGAAAATGGCATCAGCAAGGGCGATTTGGACCAGGTTTTAGGTGAATCCAGTAATGGTCTCAAATTTGAAAAAGTTTCCTTTACTAAATCTGAAACCAACCCTGGAACAGCAGTGTTGTCTGAACTTACCTTTTACATACCAAGATCAGACACATATACAGAACTACACCAGGACTAATAAGCATTTGCGCTTTTGAGACATATACACTACAATTTGTAGTGTATATGTTTTTTTCTGAAAGGGCATCAAAACATGAGTAAAAAGCGAGGGTTGATAGTACTCTCCACACTAGTAGTGGCACTTATATCAGCGGTGTTACTTGCTCCGCAGGCAGAAGCTGCAAAAAGTTTGAAGTTAAAGCAAAAAGTTGAATCAACACTACTTTACGCTAATTTAATGAAGCGTGGCACCAACGATTGGACATGTATGACCGATTTCGAGGGGATGCGGTATAGAAACACGACAAGCACCGACTCTAACTGGGCGCCATCTAACGGTGATAATGAGGAGCGTGCAAATACCTTTGTGGGAAAAAATACTAAAGGCGGTATTAAATCCTACTCAGGCGTCGACCCCATCACAAAACAAATCGGTGGAGATCTCAGCTGTGCTAGCCTCCTAAAAGCGGGGATTGATATTTGGGAGGGCTCTTCTAAATATGCTGACTTCTACCGGCATATGGGTGGTAAATTTTTTATTGATCAAACCAAAGCTGGCTGGGTATTTCGAAATTGGGAAAGATGTAAAAAGTATGAATGGAATTCCTGGGGTCGTTTTACACAAAATGTTAACGACTTACGGAGTGTATCAAAACCAAATTATTTTACTTCATACACTGTTTACTATTCTAGTAGTAATTTAGCTCCTGACGAAAATCCTCCGGGTGGTTGTGCACCAAAAAAGGGTGGCGCGGCCATTAAAGAACGTTTCAAAGACGGTATCAAAAATGCCACCGGCAGCCTACCTTCTATAGCTTCAGGCAGCGCCGAACAATGGTATATGTATTCAAAAACATTTACTAGTTCTGCTAGCGGTTGTTCTGCTAGCGGTGATAAATCTCTCAAGGAAATCCCTAAAGAAAATCCAGATAGCTCGGGGTATTATTACTACAAAATTCCATTTACCAGTACAGGTGGCAAAACCGCCGACATGATTTATAAGACTTCCAAGGGTAATGAAAAAGTCTGGTTGGCAGCAACCGACGACACTGAGGGAGGATTAGTCGAAGTAAGCTGTAGCGATATCGGTTCTTGGCTCCAAAACAACAGGGGTGCTTTTGATAAGTTCGCAAAATATGCGTCTGAACATAAAGACGAACAAAAAGAACTTTCTGTGGAGGATTCACCAGAAAAGAGTGCTGATGCCACAGCCCAGTCAACCGAAGGAGCTGGGGAGGAAAAAGAAGAAAAAACGTGTACTAGTGAGCTAACGGGTATCGGATGGTTCATCTGCCCAGTCATTGACAAACTGGCTGACTTTGCCGACTCGGTCTGGGGAATGTTAGAAGAATATTTAGTTACAAGTCCCTTGCAGGCAACAGGAAATACATATGATGCTTGGAAAACTATGCGAGACCTTGCTAATGTCTTGTTAGCACTGGTATTTATATTGATCATTATCTCACAAGTATCGAATGTCGGCATCTCTAATTACGGTATCAAGAAAATGCTGCCTCGTTTCATCATCGCTGCGGTTGCAGTGAATATATCCTACTTTGTCATCCAAGTGATCGTTGATGCCGCAAACATCCTTGGTAGTACTCTGCTAGGAATCATTACAGCTCCGATACAAAGTATGGATTACAAAGATGTTGGTTGGGGTGCTTTATTGACGGCAATTTTAGCGGGTGGTGGCACAGCGGCTGGAGCGACAATAGTCGGTGGAACAATTGCGGCCTCAGTTTTCGGGATTGGAACCCTGTTTATGTTTGTGCTGATGGCAATCGTTCCGGGTGTGATCGGCATCGTCTCAGGTTTATTGGCATTGGTATTTCGATCAGCAGTGATACCAGTCCTCGCCATCTTGGCTCCACTGGCGTTTGCGGCCTGGATTTTGCCAAACACCCAAAGCGTCTTTGACAAATGGAAGAAGGTCTTCACTGGCATGGTATTCCTCTATCCTTTGGCGGCAGTGTATTATGGTGGATTAAAATTATTAGCTTTTAGCGCCCTTATAAACAAAGATGCTGAAGTGATACAACAACTAATGGCTTTAGCTCTCTTGTTTGTTGGTACCTTCGTCATCCTCGGTATGGCACTGAAATCCAATGCCATTATCGGCAACCTGATGGGGCGGGCCAGCGGGCTCTTGAACAAAGCATCAGCGCCTGCACTCAACGCAGGAAACAAGTTTGCCAAGCGTAGGGCAAATATGAAGCGTAGTGAATTTATGGCTAGAGATTTTAGCGATAGTCCAATTAGAAGACGCCTACAGGGAGGTTTACGAGGATTAAAGCGACGATCACTCGACAGAGAAACCCGAGCAGCCCTGGCAGAACAGAGCGAACAGCAGCGCTACCGAGCAGGGCTGGCTGAAGCTTCTGGCGGAGATTTGGAGAAGCGCTTAGGATTTGCTGCTGCCACTACCGGTGGTCAGGAATATATTCATAAACTATCTCAAGAAGCTGCAGCCAAAAAATTGCGGTTTGAATATAACAGTAACGCAGTTGAGGCTTTACAGTCAGATGACAAATACGTTCAGGCGGCGGCGGCGGAAAAACTGTCTCAACAAGGCGCTTGGGGAACAGGACAGTTGCGTAAATATCTAGAAGAAGGTGGTAAAATTACCAGTATCGAGATGGGAGATGCTCTCACTAATGTCAAGAAATATGATGCCGGAGTAGCCGCTGCCGGAGTAGCCGGTTTTGATGCAATAGGTAAAGGACAGCAAGCTTATGGTGTTAGTCGAGACGAGCTAGCCCAAATGACGAGTAAAGCATTTGAGAACCTTTCTGTAGATAACTTATCTACTCAGAGCGCAGAGGCTCTTGTTAATGCTTACGACAAGGGAGGTTTAGCAAAGAGTAGGGCTGCCGAGGTGTCCGACAGTTCACGATACATGGGTCAAGCTAATGGTAAGACCGCACCAGTATTTGAAGCCTTGGGTCAAAAAGGAGAAAAAGGTCAAACTAATCTTAAGGCAGCAATTGACACAATAAAGTCCAATATGGCTAGTTCGCCATCCGTACCACCATTGCAGCAAAATCAAGCTCCACAAGGCGTGGCACAGCCAACACCTTCTCAGGCACCGAGCATGACTCCTGATCGCTACTATGCCATCAAAGAGCAGGCACGAGGAGTAGAAGCTCCAAAGCCAGATTCATTGTCTTCAGGTGGTCAAACACAAGCTCCAGCTCCACAGGTTAACGTTACTGTGCAGGTAGACAGATCTTCTGATCCGACGAGTGCTACCAGTATTCCACCGAGTTATATTGACCAAGGTGGCACTAGCGGCGGAGGACGGTCACAACACCGACGCAACCGACCGCCTACTGCGTTTGGCCGATAGATTCATATAGTTGACTTTTACGCCAAAAAATGCTACCATTTACAGTAATGGAGTGGTTGAAAATGCAAGTGCGTCCGCAAATACGTCGGTCGCAGTGGTTTGCCATACTGACTATTGGTATTTTTGTCGGGTTTTTTAGTAGTATACTCATCAACTCTACTTCGGTCTATGCCGCTGAAGCTCAGTGGAAAAGCGACTCTCTGGTGGTTGATGGCAAAACCCTCAAACCAGTTAACGACACAGCTCGTAAGAAGCTGCTCGGTCGAGACAGTAAAGACTGGGTTTACGAGGTTGTTGAGGGTAATCAATCAACCGTAGTATTCTTTACTGGAAACAGTAATCCACGAACCGCTACCACTGCTAAATATGTCAAATACACCTTAAATGGCGGCACACCAACACAGTCAGGCGAACCAGAAGACATCGAAGTTAAACAAGACAGCGACCCCAGTGAGTCAGAGTGTGATGTGAGAGGGGGGACAGGTTGGTTTATTTGCCCAATCTCTAATGGTATTGCCTCAGGAATTGATGAAGTGTACACGTGGATCTCCGACCTGATGACCACGCCAGCGATAGACAGCTCCAATAATAGCTCTGGGGTAAAGGTCGCCTGGGACATCATGCGAAACATCGCAAATGCAGCGTTCATCGTCGCATTTTTGATCGTTATTTACTCACAGCTCACCTCAGTTGGCATCAGTAACTATGGTATCAAAAAACTAGTTCCACGAGTGGTTATCACCGCAATTTTAGTTAACCTGTCTTTCGTCATCTGTGCTGCGATGATCGATCTGTCAAATATCTTTGGTGTCGCCCTACAAGATATGTTTAATGAAATTCGTTCTCAGGTGTCAGCAAACGGTGCGTTCAATGGTGCTCCACTACCAACCTGGAGTGACCTGGTGGCCATGGTTCTGTCTGGTGGCGCAGCAACAGCGGGGGTCTATGGCGCGCTGGCAGTAACCGGCGGGTCGTTAGCTTCAGCCGCTTACTGGTTGCTGCCTATCATCGCTAGTATCTTATTAACTCTGACGGTTGTCTTTATCATCTTGGCAGCTCGACAGGCGCTACTGATCATCCTAACCGTCATATCACCACTGGCTTTTGTGTGTTATCTGTTACCGGGTACCGAAAAGTTCTTCGAAAAGTGGCGAAACTTAATGTTCACCTTGGTGATATTTTTCCCGGCATTTTCAGTGGTATTTGGTGGAGCGCAGCTGGCAGGATTAATCATCTTACAAAACGCCAATTCATGGATCATGGTGATTTTAGGACTGGCAGTGCAAGTTTCAGCCCTAGCCATCGCACCGCTGGTATTTAAGCTAAGCGGCGGTGTGCTGGGTCGAGTAGCTGGTATCGTCAACAATAAGAACCGCGGCGTTATCGACCGAACTAAAAACTGGTCACGTGACCGCAGTCAATTGGCGGCTCATAAAAATTCGCTAGGTAGGGCTGACGACGAACTGAGCAAATTCAGTGGTATCCGCAAAATGGGGCGATGGGCTAATTACCGCTCGCGTAAATTCAAAACTCGTTCAGAAGCCTACCAAAAACGGGCTGACGCAGCCTACAAGCTTTCCCGCGCCAACCAAATTGCTGATATTGAGTCGCGAGCTGCCGCTGACCAATTGTCACTAGCTGATGTTACGACCGCAAACGCTTATGAGGAGATGAAAGTTGAGGGTACACCGACACCAGCCAATCTGAAAAAGAGAGCTGCCCGCCGCTATGAAACACTACAGGAAGAAACTCAACGAGAAGCACGCAGTATTGCGATTCAAGGGCTGCGAAAAAACAGTATTCAGCGTGTTAATGATTACATCTTAGCAAACGATCTAGCCAACCAGGAGGAGTTGCGAGCCCAAGCAGGTTCAGTGGAAAATATGTACTTTGGCAACGATCGTGGTTCACAACGTGTATGGTCAACCGCACGTAGTACCATCACCAAGGCTAATAAGGAATCGATTGAGAACGCTATGACTATCTTGAATGCTATGAATGTCAGCAATGATGATATGGTGGAATTGGCAAACGGTGTCAGTCGACGCGGCTTGACGGTCACTGATGATATCCGCTACGCAGCGATTCACCACGTATTAGGAGGTAAAGACGCTGTGGCTATCCAAAGCTTGCTACAAAAAACTGACTTTGGCGCACTAAATGACGACTTTGCACAAGAATACGGTGATGCGCTGCTGTCTAACTCTGCTAAACCAGCTTGGTTAGGTGGTGCGGCTGCAGCGGCCATCAAGGCCAATAACGTTAATATGAACGGTCCAGACTACATGAGGAAACTTATGCTTGATAACCTTAACATCGGTGGTTTGTCGACCGAAGCAATTGTCGGTTCAGACTTGGCTTACCTAAAGCCACTAAAGGAAGCGTTGAGTGACCAAAGCTTTGTCTCGCAAATCAATGAAGCTGGGCTGGATACGTTGCGCAAGAACCTTGTTTTGGCACAAACCGATCCTCGGTTTAGTAGTCGAATTGGTAAAACTGGTAATACAATTCGAGAGATATCTCTTTCTCTAGGAATTAAGCCTGAGGATTTAACTAGTTAAGCTATCTTTGCTATACTAGTAGCATATGGCTGTGTATAGAGTGCCCCAGGATGTGGAAGCAGAAGACAAGCTGCTTGGGCCGTTCAGTTTTAAGCAATTTGTGTTTCTCATCATCGCGGTGGGCTTTTTTGGTATAGCGTGGGCGCTAGGAGTTGCCTTGTTACCACTAGCAATCATTCCTTTGCCATTTGGGGTGTTTTTCACCGTATTAGCGTTGCCACTACGTAAGGAACAGCCGATGGAAATATATATTGCGGCAGTGATATCATTTTTCTTAAAACCGCGCGTGCGGCTCTGGGAGCCAGACGGAGTAGAGACGCTGATAGAAGTGGTGGCACCAAAAACTAAGGAAGAGAACCTGAGTAAGAACTATGATCAACGAGAGATCCAGCGACGATTATCATATCTGGCAAATATCGTTGACACGCATGGCTGGTCAGTCCGCGGCGTCGGCAACCCAGAAGCAACGGGTAATTTAGATACCGCCAGTTCACTACAGGCTGATTTCTATAATACCGCTGTCCAGGCAGAGGAAGACATTTTAGATCGGGGTAATACTACTTCACGACAAATTGCTGATATGATCGCCGAGACAGACCAACAGCGACGAGAACAACTGATGCAGCGCATGCAAAAACCTCAAACATCAACGGTACAACAGCCGACTCAGCCAGCAGTTTTCATGGCAGCTCAAGAGGAAGATATACCAAAACTAACCGTCAACCCGTACCCCCACATGCGTCAAGGTGTCCTATCTCCAGCAGGTGAGCGACCTACCGTCACCCCACCAGCTGACCAAAATCAACCTATACAACAACCTGTTGACCCTGGTATAATAGATTTGGCAAATAATCATTCCGATCTTTCCATAGCGACCCTACAAAAAGAAGCAGATCGGATACATAAACGCTCAGAGGAAACAGCTGAGGAGGAAGTGGTGATTTCACTACGTTAGGTGGGAAATGCAACCAGATAATCAACAACCATATCAGTTACCACCCAACCCGACGACACCGCCGGTTGTTTCTGGGCAGCCTAGTCAACCATTACCGCCACAGCAGCCACAACCTGGTCAGCCAGCGTTGCCAATGCAGCCTGGTATAACTCAGCCAGGTCAGCCAGCTCCAAATCCACAGAACCCACCAGCTCCGAAAGACAAAAAGAGCGCCATCAGCACACAAAATACGTTATTGTTTTCAGAAATGCGTGAAAACATGATCATCATGAGTGATGGTAGTTTTCGAGCAGTGATAGAATGTCAGTCCATCAACTTTGATTTGATGAGTACTCGTGAGCGAGAAGCTATCGAATTTAGCTATCAAAACCTACTCAACTCGCTCTATTTTCCAGTTCAAATCCTAGTACGATCACAGCGTGTCGATATCGGTCCATACCTTGATCGATTGTCACAGATCCGTCGCTCTCAAGACAATATGTTACTGAATGTGTTGATGGATGACTATATGAACTTCATAGAAGTGCTGTCGCAAGAGGCAAACATTATGGATAAGCGATTTTTCATCGTGGTGCCGTATTTTCCTGGTGGTGATGTTAATGCCATGAAACAACAAGCAAAAGGTCTGTTTGATAGCTTCTTTAGTGGTAAAAAGGAAACATTGATCACTAGAATCGATCAACCAATGTATGAAAAAGCAAAAGATGAAATCAAAAACCGCATCGATACGGTGATGAACGGTCTGTTTGCTATGGGCGTGAAGAGTTTGCAACTCAACACCAGGCAGCTTGGAGAATTGTTCTATATTTCCTACAATCCTGACACTGCAGCACGTCAGCCATTAGTACGCAACCCAAATGATCTGACGACGACTTACATCCGTAAGGGAAATGGTGAATCGCCATATGGAGGAGATTTTTAATGGCTAAGAAAAAACTAGACGCCATCGATATCGCCGCTCAACAGCGTGCTCGCGAACAAGCTGAGGTCGAGCAGGCTTTCTTGACTGGCGTGAGAACTCTGCGAGATTTTATCGCCCCAAGTAGTGTGGAAATTCAAGCAAGTTATTTCCGACTGGGTGCCAAATATGGTCGTACTATTTATGTCTATGGTTATCCTCGTGAAATTTACACCGGCTGGTTAAGTTCGGTGATTAATATCGACGAGGTGTTGGATATCAGTATGTTTATCTACCCAGTCGACACTCAGGTGGTGCTGAACAATTTGCGTAAAAAAGTGACTCAGCTGGAAGCTAGTATGAATATCAACGCAGAGAAGGGGCGTGTGCGTGACCCAGCCATGGAAGCTGCCTTGCAGGACGCCGAAGAACTGCGTAATCAGCTACAGATTGGGTCAGAAAAATTCTTCCGTTACGGACTATATGTGACGATTTACGCCGACAGCCTTGATGAGCTGAACTTTATTCAACACAAAATTGAAACTATCTTTGGTCAGCAGCTTATCTTTAGTAAAGTGGCGTCAAACCAGCAAGAACAGGGATTAAACAGTACTATCCCTCAGTTGATGGATCAATTACAAATCCGCCGCAACATGAACACTGGTGCTATTTCTACCAGCTTCCCATTCACCTCTGCTGACCTAACCGACGGTAAGGGTGTGTTGTACGGCATCAATATGCATAACAATGGTTTGGTGATCTTTGACCGATTTTCTCTAGAAAATGCCAACATGGTGGTGTTTGCAAAGTCTGGTGCTGGTAAGTCATTTACCGTGAAACTGGAAGCGCTGCGTAGTATGATGATTGGTGCTGACATCGTTATCATCGACCCGGAAAATGAGTATCAAAAGCTATGTGACGCCGTGGGTGGTAGTCATATACGCTTGAGTTTGAATAGTGACACGCGCATCAATCCATTTGATCTGCCACGAGTGATCGACACCGAAGAAGCCGACGACGCGTTACGTGCTAACTTAGTGACACTGCACGGTTTACTGCGTCAGATGTTGGGCGGTTCAGTAGCTGGTTCTATCGGACTGACCGCGGCAGAGGAAGCAGATATCGACCAGGCGTTGATCGATACATACGCTCGTGTCGGTATCACGTCAGACCCACTGACGCACAATTCAACACCACCAACCATTCACGATTTGTACGACACACTGCTACACATGGGCGGTACTGGCCCGCAACTGGCACAGCGTCTGCGGAAATTTACCTCTGGTACTTTTGCTGGTATTTTCAGTCAGCAGAGTAATATCGATATCAATAACGCCATGGTAGTCTTTAACATTCGAGATCTGGAAGATGAACTGCGCCCAACGGCTATGTATATTGTATTGAATCACATCTGGAACATCACTCGAACTGACCAGAAGAAACGTATGTTGATCGTTGACGAGGCATGGCAATTGATGAAATATGAAGACTCAGCTAGCTTCTTGTTTAGCTTGGCAAAGCGAGCCCGAAAATATCAACTAGGACTTACCACCATCACCCAGGACGTCGAGGACTTTGTGGGCAGTAAAATGGGCCGCGCTATCGTCGCCAACTCATCCATGCAGCTACTCCTTAAACAATCATCCAGTGCTGTTGATGTGCTTTCTAGTGTGTTTAAGTTAACCGAGGAAGAACAAAAGCGCTTGGCGAATTTCCCCGTTGGACAAGGTCTGTTCTTTGCTGGACAAAACCACGTACACATCCAGATTCAAGCCAGTGATACCGAGTATGATCTGATCAATACTTCACCCGTAAAACAACAACTTCCGTCTGAAACACCAATTGGTGGATATGGAGCCGTATAATCATGGCACGGATTGACTATACGACCGATCCAGATGTTGATGAACGGCTCAATCCGGCTTCTGAACAAACGTCCAAATATCTTAATTCCATGGAAAACAATGCCGCCAAGGATAATTTCTATGACGACGACAAGAAAGATGATGGACTAAACGCCGCGGACAGTGTTAACAATCAAGAGCAGCTATATTCTCGGTCTCCTTTGGGTAAGGCTGGCGGTAAAAAGCGCGGCAACCTCTTGGCGAATATGACTCGCAAAAAATGGGGTGCCACAGCCGGCATCGGTGGAGGATTATTTGGCTTAATGATGTTATTTTTCACAATTTTGCCATATAAGCTTGATGCCATGGTCTCCACCATCACCGACCAGCTCAGCTCTGTGCCACAACACGCCATCAACCAACGACTCGAGTATATCACCACTCGTTGGGTCGCCATGAAAATGATGCAAACCGCATATCCTGGCGATGCCAATCTCGTGTTTTGTGCTGGCGGTGGTGTTTTGTGTCACCTGGGAGCTACAAAATACAGCACGTGGTTTGAAGAACAGCTTGATGCTAAATTTGAAAAAGAAGGAAGAAACGTTAAGGCCGTCTTTAATGCAAGTGGTAGAAACACCCTGGGTGGTAAAGCGACCTCATTTACCATGCATCTTGAGTCAAAAGATATGAACTCTGTCCTGCAGGGGGTAGAAAAGGAATTATCTCACAAAGATATGCGTCGTCATATCAAAAAGATGACACGTAAGGTTCACGGACGTAACTATTTCATGCGCTATCTATCTAAACGTGTGTTGTACCGAAAATACGGTGTGAAAAAGTTTAACATCATACCAGAAAAAGCTGGTCAGAAATATGCTGACTTTAAGGCTAAGATCAAGCTAAATATGAATACTCGCATCACTGCCAAAATGTCACCTCGCTTTGCGGCGTATTTGGGATGTTTAGACGGTACTGATGCCAAAAAATGCCAGGACACGTTGGATAAACTAAATAATGACCTTGATAGTAAGATTAGTGAGGCAGAGAAAGAGGCTGAAAAAGCGACAGGCGACAATAAGACAAAAGCTGATGAAAAGGTGAAGAAAGTTAAAGGCCAAAAAGAAGCTCTTAATAATATCGACTCTCTGTCCAAAGCAGCACCGGACACACCACTAGGTAAAATCATCAGTAAGCAACTGTTTAAGAAAATAGCGGCTGCCAATGCTATCATTGGCGCCATTGACCTTGTTGCAAAAATCGTGGGAGCGGTTGACCAAAAAATTATTGAGATTGTTGGGGCTGACCAAAAGAAGCAATTATACACCGCTTTCACTTACGACGAAGAGGCTAGCCCAGTCTTAACCCGAGACCAAATTCGTGCCGGAACAATCGACAATATTCAGCACGTTGAATTAGCAACCTCACTGTTTGACGGCGCCGAAGCAGCACCAATATTCCAAGCGACGTTTGGCGGCAATAACACTGCAGCTTCACTACTATATCCAACAGCTTACGCCGAGGACGGTGGTATTCGCACCAAATGCGAGGTTGGTGGTGAAGAAAAGGTGGTTGCCCTAGATCCCGGTGAGCTTGTCTGTCCAGAAAAAAAGATTGTTAAAGACTACACTACCTTTACGAAATATCCTGTCTGGCGAGTGCTAGCAGGGATAGCTGAAGCCTGGAATAGCACATTCGGCGCAATCATCGACTTTGTTGGCGACACAGTCGGCAAGGTATTCAGTTGGTTCTTTAGTTATCTACAGGAACTACCAGGCTTGAAGCAGCTGGTTGAACTCTCTGAAGGCTTGATCGAAAAAGCCATGGGTTGGGCGGTAAGTTTGCTGTTCGGTATACCAGAGGTGGGGGTTGACGCGCCGGGTAACAATAACTTTGAGGCTCTACACGGCGGACTGACAACAACTATGCAGAGTAGTACTGAAGCTGGGCAGGCTGGGGCTGATTCAGGTTCCAAGCAACCAGATGGTATCGGTGGGGCACGCCTCACTAACCAACAAGTTAGTGTGCTCGCAAAACAGATCGAGCAAGAGCATGACGAAGAATTCCGCGAACAACCACTCATGGCGAAGTTATTTGACCCAACACTTAAGCGTTCAGTGGCTGGACAGTTACTAGCCGTTATGCCAACTTCCGGTTTTTCAACCATGCGATTAATCGCACGCGCACCAGTCGCTCTGGCGTCCGCTGTTACACCAGCCAACACTCACGCTGCTAAATACGATCAAGCAGCCGTTCTGCGGGCCTTCGGTGTGACATGGCATGGCTTTAGTGATGAAGCGGTATATAAAGCCGATCCAAGTCAGTACACCGATGCTGTCTGTTCAACCAAAGCCAAAGAGCGTGAAGCGAGTTATGGGATTCATGAAGGCGACTTAGTCCCGACGTACAGTGTGGCCGATCCATGTGCCTTGGAATTAACCGTAGCTGGTAACCTGGCGCTGATGGCCGACGACAAAGAAGGTAAATATTATCCAAAAGAAATTGATGATCCATCAGCCAACACCGGAGCACAACAGCCAAGTAGCGGACCGGTTGGCGACGCTATCGGTCCACCGGAATTAGAAGAAGCACAGACTTTTGGAAATGAACCTGCGTCGTGGGGTGGACACAGAAACGGTGAGATTCCACTGTCAGCCATGAGTGAACTAAAAACCGCACCAGGACATTACATGCATCCAAAGGCCGCTCAAGCTTTCGATGCTATGAATGAAGCCTATGCTCAAGAACATGGTGGTCAACACATGACAATTACCGAATCATACCGTACATTAGCAACACAACAAGATTACTTCTCAAGCGGTATAACACAAGCAACTCCAGGAACATCAAAACATGGACATGGACTAGCCCTAGATATTAATATAGGTGGTTCAGGTTTTAATACGCCAATTTATCTGTGGCTAGCATCAAATGCCTCAAAATATGGCTTTGTTAACCCACCATGGGCAAGAGATCGTAATAATCCTGGCTGGTATAAAGATGAGCCGTGGCACTGGGATTATGCAAGGAGAGTACAATGAAACGAGTAACTATTGGTCTACTGTTAGCTTTGGTGAGTTGTATCATATTTTTGACCGACAATTCTTCAGCAGCGCCAGAGAAAGACAAAGAAAAGAAGAAGGATCAACCAGCCGGTATTCCTTACCAAGACTACATTCTCAATGACATCAATATCAACAATCCAAACGGTCAAATCTGCTCAACCCAAAATACCGCGACTGGTGAACTTTCTGGTGAAAACGTAGAAAAAGTTCTTAAGTTTTTTACCGGCAAGGGTCTAACGTTAGTACAAGCAGCAGCGGTGGCTGGTAACCTCCAGCAGGAATCTCGCATCGATCCGAGCGCCCTCAACAGTATTGGTGCATACGGTATCGCTCAGTGGCTGGGTGGGCGCCGCACGAATCTGGAGAAGAAGCCAAATTATAGCACCATCGAAGGGCAGCTAGAATACCTCTGGGAGGAGCTGAATGGGGCAGAAAATGCTGGTCTGAAAGTACTGCTTAAACACACTGACAAATCGGGTGGTGGTGTCAGCGCTTTGGCAGTTGAGTTTGGTGAAACGTTTGAGCGGTATGGTGCAGGCGAAGAAGGTAACCGTGCCCAGTATGCTTCTGAGATTTTCAATAGCTACAACGGTAAAATCCAAGACGGCGATCCGTCGAAAATCGCGGCAAGCGCCGGTGGTGATTCGAGCGGTGCACAAATTAGTTCAGCATCAGCAACTGGTTGTAGTGGTAATGGGTCTAGTGTCGCTGGGCAGAGCATCGTCGATACCGCTAAGCAATTAGCATGGAATCCACTAACAGACGTAGACCCTGAAACAAAAAAACCAATTTTTAGTAATACGAGAGCAAAGGACGAATATAGGGATGCGGTCAAAAAGAATAACCCAAGTGTCGTCGGTAGTTCAGACAGTGACTGCGGTAGATTTGTAGCGACGGTGCTGCGTACTTCTGGTGCAGATAAAGATTATGAACCGATTGGCACTACAGCACAATATTCTTATGTAAAATCTCATCCAGAAAAATTCAAAATCATCGAGCGCCCATCCGCCTCGGACTTACAGCCGGGCGATATCCTCCTCCACCCAAGCCATGGTGGCTACGGACATACTTTGATTTACACTGGTGACGTCGGTGGAGGGTATGTCGCCGCTAATGCCTCCCTTGGAGATACAGTACCGATATTCATCAAGCAAGGATCTGTTGACTATCAACTCACTCAACCAGGTAATATCTTGGTTCGCGTCATTCAATCAAACAAAACCTAGAAAGGAAATATCATGCAGCCAGTCATCACAAAGCAAAAAATTATTGGCGGTGCAGTGATTGTCGGCGCGCTGATTGTTGCGTTTATCTCATATTATGTATTTCAAACAGTCACGCACGATACTACATTACTGGCGACCTTTGCTCCAGAGACTGTTAAAATGTCGTACGACTCAGTGAAAAATCAGGTCATCAAGTCTGACAAGCCCGTAGCGGTTAAAAGCGGTAAACATACTTTTAGTTTTAGCGCTGACGGCTATGACACATATACCGTTGAACTTGATCTGGAAAAAGGGAAGGAGCGAAAATTATTATTCGCCCTGACGCCAAAAACCGACAAAGCAAAAAATGAGCTGAAGCAGAAAAAATACGCCAAGGTTTTCGATGGTCTAGGTAGTCGAGAAGTGAATAGGGTCGGTAAAGAGATCGATAAGGCCAACCCGATATTGCAACACTTACCATTTGAGGACAGAGACTATCGAGTATTTTCTTGCCAGCCGTATCGCACGGACATCAAGAAATCGCATAAAATTGGCATCTGTATCACCATGGCCGGGCGTAATGGCGAGGCTCTCCTGAGCCAAATATTAGAAAAACTGGCTAAACTTGGCGCGACGCCAGATAACTACGACATGAAGGTAAATAATTACATCATACCGACCAAGAAAGAAAAAGATAGTCGAGCCGCTGTACCATGTGGCGACGGACGACCATCATGGTGTTATAAGTTCCGTGATTATTAACCTAACTTTTTAGTGGCATAATGATGTGGATATAATCACGTTTTTTTGCCGTGGACTGAATGATACAAGGAGAGAGTTTACCACTGAAAGCAAACGACACTTCGTCTCCATCGGTGACATTTAACGCCTCAGTCAAGTACCGAGAATTGAGCGTAATCTGACCATCAGCGGAAATCTTAGCGGTAGCTTCTGAGGTATTTTCACCAAGTTCTGAGGCGACAGAATGGATGGAGATGATGTTATTTTCAGCTGAAGCATTGATAGTAACGCCGCCGCCTGACTCACGGGCAAACAAACTAGCAACTTTGGTGATGCGGCTGAGGTCGGCACGCGAAACGATGATTTCCGTTTGTGACTGTTGAGGAATCAGCTGGCGATAATCTGGAAATTTTCCATCGATCAAGCGGCTGATAATTTCTAGTTCTGGTGTTTGGAAACAAACTTGGTCATCGCCAAATAATATCACGATGGTTTCTGTGGCGTCGCTCAAACTACGAATCACTTCCTGTAGAGCAGACGTTGGAATGATAGCTGCAACTTCACCATCTGCTTTCATGAGTTTTCGCTCAGCTAACCGGTAGCCGTCGGTTGCTGCCAGGTATAATTCATTTTCAAACGTATGCCAATACACGCCAGTCAGCACTGCCCGAGCCATATCAGAGCTAGCCGCCAAAATAGTTTGCGACACCGCCTTTTTCAGATCATCAGTGGCGATTTCGTAGCGTACTGCTGTATCTTCATTGATAGTTGGTAATTCTGGAAATTCATCAGCGATAACGCCGTTGATGACTGATTTAAATTTACCAGAGGTGATGTGCAGGTGATCGTCTTTGGTCTCCAGGTCGATAGTGCCGCTTGGCAGGGTTGAGATAAATTCTGAGATCAATCGTGCTGGGATAGTAATCGAACCTGGTGATTGTATTTTGGCGCCAATATACTGAGTGGAAGCAATTTCCAAATTGGTAGCTGCAATCAACAATCTCCCTCCGTCGGTGCGAAGCAAAATATTGTTCAGAATGGGAAGTTCGACACGACCAGAAGCCACCCTTCCGATATTACTGAGTGCTTTTGCGAAATTTTCTTGTGTGACTGAAAGCTTCATAGTTACTATTATATAACCTTTCTTATTTTTTATCTGGTGTTAGTAATAATAGGTGCTGTGGAAACTGAGTAAAACAAGTGTTCAGACAGAGGTAAGTGGGCGAAAAAACCTGTGGATAGCTTTGTGGATCAACTTGGCACAAGGCAGTGGATAAGGCTGAGTTAACCCACAGTCGTACGGAGCCCGCCAGACTTTGCCACAAAGTTAGTCGCAGGCTGCAGATAGAATTCCATAGGTCGTGCACAGGTTTTCCACTAATTTTGCACATATAGTTTATCCTTGACGTCATTGATTTGTTCGCGCACTAGCTGGTTAGTTAAACTTTCTTTGGTAATTTTTTCGACAGAGTGCATGGCTGTGGTGTGGTCTTTACGGCCAAGTTCTTGAGCAATTTTTGGAAAACTCATTTTCAATTCGCTACGCAACAGATACATGGCAATTTGTCGCGGCTGGACGATAAACTTATCGCGCCTGGCTGAACACATATCTTTTGGATCGAGGTTAAAATAGCGCGCCGTCCGATCGATAATCTGCTTAGCGGTAATGTGTTGCGGGCGAACGCGTTTCATGTCGCCCAAGACGCTCTCGGCTGCCGCCACATCTGGCACAAAGCCTTGCATGTCAGCATAGGCCAGGAGGCGATTGAGCGCGCCCTCGAGCTCACGAATATTTGTTTTGAAATTAGCTGCCAGATATTCAACAACTCCTGATTCTAGCTCAGTACCACTGAGACTAGCTTTTGCTTTGACGATGGCACACCGCGTTTCATAGTCAGGCATTTGAATATCAATTGCCATACCCCATTCAAAACGGCTGCGTAGTCGGTCGGTGAGGGTAGGGATACTTTTGGGCGGCTTATCAGAGCTGATGATAATTTGTTTGTTGTTTTGATGGAGGTCATTGAAGGTGTGAAAAAATTCATCCTGGGTTTTTTCTTTGCCAGCGATAAATTGCATATCATCAACGATTAACACATCAACATTGCGATATTTATCAGAAAACCCCTTTTTCTTGAAACGAATATAATCCAAAAATTCGTTCACAAATGCTTCAGTTGTCGTGTATAGCACCCGAGCTGACGGCTGTTGTTTGATAATTTCATTGCCAACTGCTTGCATGAGGTGGGTTTTACCAAGACCTGAACCGCCATATAAATAGAGTGGATTGTATTTGAGGCCGGGATGTGAGGCGACCGCTTGGCACGCAGCGTAAGCCAAGTCATTGCTTGATCCAACGATAAAGTTATCAAACGTATAACGTGGATTGAGATTGCTATTGTTTTTTTGAGTTGGGGCGATGATGCGACGTTCTGTCGGGCGAGCAGTCTCTTCTGGCTGATCACGGTTGATGGTTTTTTTTCGTGAACCAGAACCGATCCGATATCGCACTACTCCTTCAAAACCGTTTGATTTTAAAGCTTCTTGAATATCGGTATGAAACTTTTTCTCTAGCTGTGCCTCTACGAAAATATTTGGCACAATAATAACCGCTTCTTTATCAGAAACTAGTTCTAATTTTGTTTTTGTGAACCATGCAGAAAATGAAGAAGACGGAATAGTCAATTCTAACTGACCCAATACTCCCTGCCAGATTGCTTGTTCTTTCATGTTATAACCCCTCACACATAATCTACTCTGTACTATAGCAAAAAGACAGAGTTTTCCACAAGCATAGACATCTCATGGAAGAGAAACTGAAAATAGAGGTGAACTTTTCCACAGGCACGCGTCACCTCTGTTATAATTGTGGATAAAATAGACCGAGCAGTGGAAAACTACAATTGATACTTGCAAAAAAACCAAAAAAACGCTAAACTATCACCCAGTATGCCAAAGCGAACATTTCAACCACACAAACGTCATCGTGCCCGTACGCACGGTTTTCGAGCACGCGTTTCTACAAAGGCTGGTCGCGCTGTTTTGAAGCGACGCCGCCTAAAAGGTCGTGCACGGATTGCACTGTAAATAATACTTAGTGCGCTCGATGATCTGATACCACTCCTGATGTATATCGGAGTGGTATTTGGTATACTAAGAGAATGTTAACGCATCGTCACAGATTTCACGGTCACGGCAGTTTACGGTATTTGTACCAAAATGGTGATGCTGTACGGTCTCGTGTAATGACAGTAAAATATATCACCAATCTGCGCCGGAAACACAGTCGATTTGCTGTGGTGATTAGTAAAAAAGTCCTCAAGTCAGCCGTTCGCCGTAATAGGGTGCGTCGACGGGTGTACGAGGTGATTCGAGCTGAGTTGCCGATGCTTAAAGATAATCATGACATAGCACTGATTATTGTTACGGCTGATTTTTTACACATGGAATACAAGAGTATTCAAAACGAAGTTAAACGACTATTCTCCCAGGCTAATCTGTATAAATGACATATTTTTTGATATAATATGAGGCATGAGTTTTTTTGATGTTCTGATTGTACAGCCAATTTTTAATATTTTAATGGCCATTTACGGCTTAATTCCAGACTTTGGTGTCAGTATTATCCTCTTTACTATTATCATCCGTCTTCTGTTGTGGCCAATGGTTAAAAAACAGCTACACCAGACAAAAGCGATGCGCAAAATGCAGCCGCAACTGGCGAAGATTAACGCCAAATACAAGAATGATCGCCAGGCACGAGCGCTTGCGATGATGGAATTATACAAAGAGCACAACATTAGCATGTTTGGTTCAATTGGTGTGCTTTTGATTCAGCTGCCGGTGTTGATCGGTATTTACCGAGTGGTGCAAATCTTTGTATCTAGCCGGGTTCATACCGGCGACCTCGCTAAATACGCATATGATTTTATCGAACAATTACCAGTAGTATCCAATTTAGTAGCTCATCCAGATCAACTCAATCAGAACTTTTTGGGGATGGTTGATCTCACAAAGCATGCCGTCGGTAACAGTAGTGTTACTTGGAGTTTATTGATTTTGGCTGTATTGGCTGCGGTGATGCAGTTCTTGACTACAAAACAAATTTCTCCTGCCAGTGACAGTAAAAAACGACTACGTGACATCATGCAAGAAGCTGCTGAAGGCAAAGAGGCGGATCAGTCAGAGATCAATGCTATCGTGATGCGCAAGATGATGAAATTTATGCCAATCTTTATGTTCTTCGTGATTATCAACCTGCCGGGTGCCTTGGCGCTATATCTGACTGTTTCAAACGTTGCAGCATATGCGCAAAATGCCATCATCCTAAAAGGCGATAGTGACGAGATGGAGACTATTTCTAAAACACCGAACAAGTCAAAGAAAAACTCCAAAAAACCTCAAGCAAGTAGGCGTGCAGCGACAGCAACTGAGGCAAAAATCACCCGGATCAAGGCCAAGGAATAAGGAGGAATAATCATGGATCAGCAGCAAACAATCGATTACATCAAGAAATATATTGAGGATTTGATGGCCTTTTTTGACCTAAATATAACGGCTGAAGTGTTCATCGAAGACGATATTTTGATCGTAAAAATTCCATCAACGCAATACAATAGCCTACTGATTGGTCGCGGCGCTGAGACGTTGCGCAGTATCCAACACTTACTCTCAGCATTGCTTCGCAACAGCAATGCCGCAGTGGAGAGAGTTAATCTAGATATTGCTGACTACAAGCAGCAGCACGCTGAAAAACTTGCTGAGAAAGCTCGCGCTTGGTTTCAGGAAGTCCGAGACACTGGCGAGCCTAAGAGGTTGGATCTTAACGCGGCTGATCGCTGGACGGTGCACCACGCGGCACATGATTTCAATGACATAGAAACTCACTCAGAGGGCGAGGGTCGCGATCGACGGCTTGTGATTAGCCTAAAAGATTAAAAAGCGGTATAATCGGACTTGGTATATGCAGGAGTTGTTTAATAAACGAAACAGAGTAATTTTACTCGAATTAGTAAAAACTGATTTTAAATTGCGCTATCAAGGTTCATTTTTAGGAATCTTATGGTCAGTACTGAAGCCACTGTTGCTGTTTTTGGTGATGTATTTGGTGTTTGTAAAATTTTTGAAGTTTACCGACGGCACAAAAACCTATCCAATTGTCTTACTCTTAGGTATTGCTCTTTGGGGATTTTTTACCGAAGCTACCTCAGTTGGTATGAACGCCATCGTTAGTAGGGGTGATTTACTGCGTAAAATTAATTTTCCAAAATACATTATCATTATCTCGTCAATGTCCAGCGCGCTCATCAGTCTGTCGATCAACTTGATCGTGGTGCTAATCTTTGGACTTATCTCTGGAGTAGACTTTACTTGGAGAGCTCTTTTGGCGCCATTGAGCATCATTCAGTTGTTTATCTTGGCACTTGGTGTATCACTAATATTATCAACACTATACGTAAAATTCCGTGATATTAGCCATATCTGGGATGTGATTTTACAGATATGTTTTTATAGTATCCCAATCATTTATCCACTTAGCCTGGTGTCTAATTTTCACCCAGAAGTCGCAAAAGTTATGATGCTCAATCCTATTGCACAAAGTATTCAAGATGTCCGATACAGCCTTATCGCTCCACAGACGACGCCGACCACTTGGAGTACGATAAATAACATCTGGATTAGTCTAATACCTGTTGTACTAACGGTGGTTGTCGTCATTATTGGTATTATTTATTTCAGAAAAAGCAGCAAAACCTTTGCGGAGAATATGTAATGAGTAAATATGCGCTAGAAGTAAAGAATCTATACAAGAGCTTTAATTTACCAACCGAGCAGGCAAACGGTATCAAGCAGGCATTTTTGAACTGGACTAAGGGTGTCAAGGGTTATAAAAAACAAGAAGTTCTAAAAGATATCTCGTTTACGGTGGAAAAAGGCGACTTTTTTGGCATCGTTGGTCGAAACGGTTGTGGGAAATCTACACTGTTAAAACTGATTTCTGATATTTATTCGCCGGACTCTGGAGAGGTGATTGTTAATGGTAAATTGATTCCGTTCATTGAACTTGGTGTTGGTTTTAACCCAGAATTGACTGGTCGGGAAAATGTCTACTTGAACGGAGCATTGCTTGGCTTTTCGCACGATGAAGTCGAAGATATGTACGATGAGATCGTTGATTTTGCCGAACTAGAACAGTTCATGGATCAAAAACTGAAGAACTATTCCAGTGGTATGCAGGTGCGTTTGGCGTTTTCAATTGCCATCCGTGCTAATACCGATATCCTCGTCTTGGACGAGGTATTAGCCGTCGGTGACGAAGCCTTTCAGCGTAAATGTTTTGAATATTTCAAGCAGATCAAAAAACAGAAAAAGACTGTTATCTTGGTCACTCACGACATGGCGTCAGTACGACGGTTTTGCAATAAAGCAATTATGTTAGAATCTGGTAAAATCGTCGCTTCAGGTGATCCAAATGAAGTTGCTAACTTGTATTCTATTGAAAATATAGAGTCAACAACAAAAACTGATAAGAAATCAAAGAAAAATACTGCTTATATTCAAACAAAGGTAGAAAACAAGGTGTTAACACCAAAAGACACGTTGGAAGTTGAAGTAAAATATTTTGTTCCAGAAGATAGGCAAGTGTCATTTGGTATTTCAATTTTGGACGAAGCTTCAAATCGCATCACTTCTGTGATTGATGACGGATTCTTTATCGATGATAATAATGTGGAAATAACCTCCAGTAAAAAAGGCACGCATATTTATAAGTATACTCTGCCATTGGATCTGTTTAACAACCGTGATTTTGAAATTACGGCTACCCTGTTTGCTTATGATAAGAAAAAGGACTCGTATGAGCCAATTGCCTACACGACAGAAGAGGGTATCAGCCAGTTTTATGTGAGAGAAAATAAGCCGAGGGGTGGTTTGTTGAAAAAGCGTGGTTCATGGATGAGTGTGAAAAGTAAGAAGGAGAAAACGTCATGAGTAAACTGTACAAATTCTACACCTACACCAGACAAAATGGGTTAGGTCAGGCTGTCAGGAAAACCCAGGTATATCTGTCGAAAAAGACCACACCAGTGATCAAGCAACCAATTGAGGTGATGGCTTCAATTGAAGATATCATGAACGCGGACTACATCAATCACCCGTACAAAACACCAAAGAAAAAGTCAAAAAAGAAGTCTTTGAAAATTGGCTGGGTATTGTCTCCTATCTCAAAAGGAAGTGGTGGACAAAACACCATCACCCGCTTTGCTCGATTCTTACAAGAGCAGGGTCACGACGTAACTTTTTACATCTATGAAGGAATCCACCCGCAATCACCAGCCGAAGCTAAGGCGATTTTATCAGAGAGTTTCAATTTTGATGTTAACGTAAAAAAAGTGTCGCAATACACTGAATCTGACGCGTTGATCGCTACTGGATGGGAGACGGCCTACCCGGTATTTAACATCAACACTAAGGCACACAAGTTTTATTTCGTGCAAGATTTTGAGCCGTACTTTTATGGACTAGGGTCAAAGGCGGTGTTGGCTGAAAACACCTATAAAATGAATTTTTATGGCATCACAGCTGGTCGTTGGCTGACCAAGAAAGTGAGCGAATACGGCATGAAGGCGGATTATTTCGACTTTGGTGCTGACATGAACATATATCGTTTGGCGGATAAGGCTGACAAACAAAAGAAGATTTGTTTTTATGCCCGTCCAGTGACTGAGCGCCGCGCTTTTGAGTTGGGCGTCATCGCACTAGATAAATTCCACAAAAAACATCCAGAATACACTATCGAATTCTTTGGTTGGGATGTGTCGAATTATCAAATACCATTTCCATATGTCAACCGCGGTATCTTGTCTCACCAAGACGTGGCTGATCTATATAAAGAGTCTGAAGCGTGCTTAGTGCTGTCACTTACTAACGTGTCGCTCCTGCCACTTGAGTTGCTGGCCGCTGGTTGTATCCCAGTGATGAATGAAGGTGAAAACAACAGCTTGGTTTTGGGTGAAAATAAATACATCCACTACGCTGCAGCCTCACCGATTGAACTGGCTAATGAATTGTGTAAGGTTGTTGAGATCAAAAATATCAATACCTATGCCAAAAAGGCTTCAGAAAGTGTCAAAGATTTGTCATGGGACGAATCATACAAGAAGGTTGAGCGCATTCTGATTCGTGAGGTGATAGGTGACTAACAACACGAACAAAATCGATATCACTGTTTTTATCCCAACGTATTTTGGTGAGGATTATTTGGACGATCTGCTAAAAATGGTGTTCAAACAAAAAATCGATAAAACCTATGAAGTTTTGATTTATGATACAAGCTCCACGGATAAAACACCAAAAATCATCAAAAAATATGCTAAAAAACACCCAAACTTACGGTATAAAACCATCACAAAAGAGGAATATGGTCACGGTAAGACGCGGGCTGCCGCCGCTCATGATGCAAAAGGCGACATCGTGGTTTATCTGTCGCAAGACGCTACGCCCGCTCATAAATATTGGCTATACGAGATGACGAAACCATTTGAATTGTCAGATCGTATCATTGGTGTTATGGGAAAGCAAGACCCACGGCCAACCACTTTTCCCTTGTTGAAGCGTGAGATCATAGGTGTGTTCAATGGCTTTGGTCCTGATTTTGGAACAACGTTGTTTTATAAAGATTCGTTTATCAAAAAGCAAGAGACCTATGATAAAGTGGCGTTTTACTCTGATGTTAACTCGGCTGCTCGCCGTAGTTATCTGACTGGCGAGTTGCCATACCAAGATGTTCCATATGCCGAAGACCAATTATTTGGGCGCGATGTCATCAACGCGGGCTATATGAAAGCTTATGCCTCCAGAGGTAATGTGCTACATTCTAATGAATTCAAGCTGCGTGAATACAAAATGCGAATGTTTGATGAGACAATGGGGCTTCGCCGTGTGGGTATTGATGTGCCACTACCGACTATTTCTCAGATAACCAAAATGGTCATCATCGGTTGGATTCGTGACACGTTATTTACGCTGCGTGATAAACAGTATTCACGGAAAAGAAAGCTATTCTACTTGGTGTTGAATATTTTTTATAATATAGAAAAATGGCGCGGCGTACGTCGGGCAGTGTTGACGAAATTGGACGATCACACGGCGATTGATAAATATTCGCTAGAACACGTTGAAGCAAAATCAAAAAGCTAGCGTTTAGTTTGAAAAAATTGATTTTTTACTGTATTATTATCCCAGGATAATAACTATGAAACAGAAAAAACTTTCTAAACTATCACGCAAGAAAATTATCAGTATATCACTACTGGCGGCAATTGTTGTTGCTGGCTCGTACGTGGCAGCGGCTTATTATAATAAATGGTTGCCATTTTCGGATCAGGACAAGGCCTTTACGGTTGACGATCAAGGTCGTGGAGTAAATCCAAACAAAACTAAAACTGAGAAAAAAGATACCAAAAATGTCGAGGATAACCCAGACAATAAGTCGGCTCGACCAAACACTGATGTGACACCGCAGCCAAAGACCGACCCTCAAACAAAAAAACAATCAGTCTATGTGCTGATGACTAGTGTTGAACAGTCAGTTGACAAGCATACTATCACCGCTAGCGGATTTGTAACGAACGCTGTCGAGCAGGATGGTACATGTACCTATGTATTTACACTGGGCAATCGAGTCGTCAAAAAGACAGCCGGAGTAATTCCTGGTCCAAGCTCAACTTCATGTCAAACGATGCGGGTAAGCAGAGATGAATTAGGAGCTGCTGGTAAGTGGACAGTGTCAATCGAGTATAATTCAGGCAGGTCTCACGGTGTAGCTGACGGCATGACGGTGGTGGTTGAGTAAATGAAGAAGATAGTAGGATTGTTACTAAGCTTAACCTTTGCGGTCATTCTCTCTCAAGGGGCTGGGGCTTCAGGCTTTAACCCAGGCAGAATTATTGATGATGAAATCTTTTATGATTCACGAGCTATGGGTTCTGCGGCGGCAGTGCAGCGGTTTATTGAACAGCACACACCAGCGTGTGATACCTGGGGTACTGGGCCTTCTGGTCACGGCAATACCAAAGCCCAGTACGCAGCACAGCGTGGCTGGCATGGTCCACCATACGTTTGTTTACAAAACTATCACGAAAATCCAAACAACGGCGAGACTTCCTTTGATCGTGGTGGCGGTGCCTTTCCTGGTGGTATCAATGCTGGTCAAATCATCTGGGATGCTGCGCAACGCTATCAAATTAACCCACAAGTATTGTTGGTAACATTGAGAAAAGAATCGGCTGGTCCGTTGTTTGCCGACTCTTGGCCACTGCGGTCACAGTACAAATATGCCATGGGTTATGGCTGTCCTGACAGTGGTCCAGGCTATTCTGCAAACTGTGATAATGAGAAAGCTGGCTTTTATAAGCAAGTAAATAAAGCTGCTTGGCAATTACGAAAATATCGCAACGAAATTCAAAACTATAACTATCAGCCGGGTCGAGTTAATAGAATTTTATATAATCCAAACCCTGCTTGTGGCTACCGAGATGTGTATATTGAAAATTACGCAACTGCCAGCCTGTATATCTATACACCATATGTACCAAATGATGCAGCACTGGCGGCTTATCCTGGCACAGCACACTGTGGAGCATACGGCAACCGCAACTTCTTCTATATGTTTAGGGAGTGGTTTGGTAGTACCCACGTCAACAGTACCTTGCTGAGGTCTCATGATAACGCAACAGTTTACTTGGTGTCAGATAATGTTAAATATCCGGTGCCGAACTATGACATTTTGGCGGCATTATCTCCTCTGGGTGGTGTTGGTTTTGTGTCTCAAGCGTATCTAGATAAAATTCCGACAGGTCAGGTAGCGAACCGATTGATGCGATCACCTGATGGTACGGTTTATTTCTATGATTCTGGCATTAGACTGGCATTTACAACCTGTGCCATGGTGGCGCAATACGGTATGGATTGCGGCAATAGTATGTTACTGACTGAGGCACAAGTGAATAAATTCTATCACGGTCCGCGCATGGGACACGGCTATAAGACAACTAGTGGTAAGCGATTCTATATCCAAAATGGTACGCGCCGTGAAGTCTTGGATGATAAATCATTAGCTTTGCAACAATACGACCAGGGATATAATGTGCTGGGCGAATCAGCCATTCAATATCTGCCATATGGCACGCCAATCGTCAGAGAGGCAGCGGTCGTGAGAAATAGGGATACTGGTCATCAAAAACTGATCAGCAATGGTACGCTACACAACATCAGGCACTCTGAATATGTCGATCAAACTCTGCAATCACTTGGCGGCGGCGTATTGCAACAAGAAAGCATCAACAAATTACCGCAAACCAGCCAAACAGTCGATGATTATGTTAAAAACCCAGCCGGGGAAACCTTCCTTATCACCAATCAAGGTAAAAAGAAAGTCACCAAGCCACAAGACATACCAGTCAGTCCGCTGGCACTATCAGACGAAACAGTCCGCTCGTTGCCTGGATCTGGGGCGTTGGACGATGTTGTAACCCTGAAATCGTCAGATAATGGTACGGTATATGTCATGGAATCACGCCAGAAACGACCGATAGTTGCTATGGAGGATGTATTTGCCATCACTAAGACTGAGCGACCAACTATCGCTTGGCTATCTGGTGAGACTATTCGAAAGATTCCTTCAGGCAACGTGGTCTTTGCACCCGGTAAAATGGTGAAAGCACCCTCTAATGGTACGGTATATGTTTCTGATGGATACGACACACTCATCCCGTTGTCACACTTCGATCAAGCTGCTGATTTGGGTGTCAATGGCGCCATCCGTCAAGTTGATGACAGGGTGGTTGAAAAGTACAAAGTCAGCAACCGAGTCTTGTCTCCATATGTTAGTTGCGAAGGCCGCAGTTACTTAGGGATGGGCGGTACATTATATGAATTACACCTACCGTCACAAAACCCATATCCACTACAGAGCAAAACATGTGCCATGCTGACCAAAGAAGCAAAACTGCCGCAGTTTGTGGGCGATCCAGGTGGTACAATCTATCATCTAAAGAACGGAACTTTGCACCCGATTCGTAGTTGGCAAAAATTTGTTGAGCTGAATAAAGAAAAACTGCCTATCGTTAAGATTTCCTATATCACAGTTAGCCTACTAGCTAAGGGTGAACTCATATAGCAAAACAGCGAACATAAGTGTATAATTAGTGCTATATGAAGACGGTGCGAGAGAAGCTTGATATTATCAAGAAAAAGTTAGTGTTGCTGTGTAGTCAGCCGCATAAAATCTACCTTATAGTTGGATTAATTGGTGCATTAGGCTTTGCGATCATCACCCCTCCATTTCAAGGTCCTGATGAGCCAGAGCATTATATTCGTGTGCAGTATATCGCGCATGGACATGTTATACCAGTCAACCCAAAAAGCACTGGCGCTAGTTTGCCAAAATCTATTGGTGAGACGCTGAGACTAACGTTCTATGATGATGATATTCGCGGTTTTTCAGCTAAAAAATATGATTTTAATCGCACTAAGCAAGCTGTTAAGAAATCGTTGAACCCAAGTGAGCGGTATCAACCGCCTATGGTTTCATACAATTTTCTAACCTATTTACCGGCTGTTCCAGGCGTATTCTTGGCTAATGTCTTTAATCTCAGCCCAGTCATTTCTCTTTATGTCGCACGAATATTATTAGCCCTAGCATCAGTGGCAATAGTTTATTTTGCCCTTAAACTATTACCAGGCAAAAAATATTTATTTACGTTTGTTGCGTTGTTGCCAATGATGTTATTCCAACAATCTATGGTAGGAACAGATGGAGTATCATACGCCTTACTGTTGTTATTCCTTGCATATACGCTACGCCTGTATGTACAATCGACCGACATCCAACGTAATCAATGGATTAAATTAGCCATGCTGTGCGGTGCGATCGTTTGGTCTAAACCGCTACTATATCTATTTTTGCCGCTGATCATTATTTTGGTAAAAAAGAAACATTTTTGGCGTTGGTCGATTACCGCTGCAGTTATCAGTGTGTTGCTGCTTGGGGCTAATATATTGATGGCGAACAATGCAGGCGAATATGAATACAGAAGTGATTCATTGCCTCAAAATATACAATCAGATAAACAATTACAGAATCTCAAAGAACATCCAAAACGAGGACCTCGTGTTTTGTGGAATTCATATATGACATCATTTGGTGATGATGAATCTCGAGGTGTAATTGGTACTTTTGGTGCGGCCGATACGTTATATCCATTATGGATGGGTTATATATATATCTTTGTGTTAGGAATGACAGCAACGGTATCGTTAGGAAAGGACAAGAGTAAGCTTACTATCCCGAACTCTTGGCGTTGGTTAGCTGTAGGTTTGGCCGCGGTACACTTTGTTGCAGTTAATGTAGCTATCTATCTAACGTATACACCATATAACTTTGACATCATCTACGGGGTCCAAGGTCGCTATTTCTTGCCAACACTTATCATAATTTTCATGGCGATATTTTTGGGTCGAGGAGCTGAGCTAAAACCTCAAGATAAGAAAAATATCATCATGATTTCATCTCTAATCATTTTGTTATTGGTGATAATGGCGCTATTGATAACGTTTCAGCGGTATTTCATGTATACCCCGTAACGTGAGGCGACTGTATGCAAAATATCAAAAAAGATTATCTCTGGAACTCGCTGGGTTCATTACTACAGAGTGCGATCTCTCCGGTATTACTCATTGTCATCACTCGACTAAATGGCATTGACGATTCTGGACTGTTTTCGTTTGCGTTGTCACTCTCAGTGGTGTTTTGGGCGGTTTCTTTATGGGGTGGTCGGACCTATCAAGTGTCTGATGTTAAGCGGGAGTTTTCGAGCGGTGGATACGTCGCCGTACGCTTCATCGCATCACTTATTGTGGCGATTTCCGCAGTAGTATTTTGTGTGCTGAACGGCTATAACGCTACAAAAACAGGCTTAACTATGATTTTAGTGACCTTTAAAATCCTAGAATCAATTGCTGACTCGCTATACGGCGTCCTGCAAATTCACCACAAATTATATGTCGCTGGTATGTCATTAACCATGAAAGCGACGCTTGGTTTTGCGGCGTTCATGGCGGTTGACATTGTCACCAAAAATGTCATATACGGTACATTGGCGATATTGTTGGTTAATGCGCTCATCATCTTGCTGTATGATGTGTTGTGGGTGCGGCGCGTTGAAGCTATCACCGCGAATAAAAAACTCCTCAAAGAATATACTAGTCAAGCTATTGCCATCATGAAACACACGTCAGCAGTGTTTGTTGTAATGTTTTTGACGATGTTTTCACTCAATATCCCGCGGTATTTTTTAGATAAGTCGCATCCTGACCAGATTGGTTATTTTGGTATTATGGCGATGCCGATTACGCTTCTTGGACTCTTTATCTCGTTTATCATTCAGCCAAATGTGGTGAATCTATCTGAATTATTAGCAAAAAGAAAGTTGAAAGAATTTGCGCAAGTTGTCAGTAAAATAAATTATATAACTTTTGGGATAGGTGTGCTTTCGGTTGCTCTAAGCTATCTGATTGGTGTTTGGGTGTTTAATACTATTTTTGACATCAATATTAACAATTTCCAACTCGATTTAATAATTATGGTTATTGGTGCGGCGGCGAATGCTTTTGTGTCGATTTATGTTAACCTACTGATTATCATGCGTCGGTTTAAGGGGCAATTTTACACATTGCTACTTACAGATATTCTGGCGGTAGTGGTGTCTATGCGTCTGATCGAGCGGTTAGCGATATTGGGCAGTGTACTGGTTTTCATGATGATTAGCTTGTTGCAAGTAGCACTTTTGTTAGTCATCTACAAGTGGTCGTTAAAAGATGCTATAATAACTGACAAAGATAAAGGGAAGTTATGAGCAAGAAATATGTAATCGTGGGAGCAGGTGGGCAACTAGGCAAAGCATTATGTGCCATGTTTCCCGATGCCAAGGCACTGTCTCGAGAGGAGCTGGATATAGCCAATGAGAAACAAGTAAAGGCGTTTAACTGGTCAAAATATGAAGTCATAATTAATGCAGCAGCGTTAGTTAATGCTGATGGGTCTGAAACAGACGAGTTACGTGCTAAGACGTGGCTAGTTAATGCCTATGGCCCACGCAACCTCGCCAAAATTGCGATTGAGCAAAACAAAACCCTTGTTCATTATTCGTCTGATTATGTTTGGGACGGACGAGAGAAGAATCATCAAGACGATGAAGTGGTTGCGCCGCTACTGGTCTATGGAGAAAGTAAAGCAGCAGGTGATTTGGTGGTTAGTTTAGTGCCAAAACACTACATTATGCGAGTGTCATGGGTTGTTGGTGATGGACATAATATGCCAAAAACTATGAAAAACTTGGCGGATATGCGTATCAATCCAAAAGTCGTCGATGACCAATTTGGTCGGCTGACGTTTGCGTCAGAGATTGCTCGAGCTACCAAGTATTTTTTGGATAATAACGTGGCATACGGACTATACAATGTCACTAACGAAGGTCCGGTTAAATCATGGTATGAAATTGCTGCCGACGTGTTCGAATACGCCGGACATGACCGCAATCGTGTACAGTCAATCTCTACCGAGGAATACGCTGCCAGTAAGCCAGGTTTTGCACCACGACCGCTCAACAGTGATATGGACTTGTCGAAGTTGCGTCGAACGGGTTTTACACCAAGAGATTATACGGACATGCTGAAAGATTACATTAAACAACTGCCGGTTAATAGATAGGAATTACAGGCATGAATAAAGGAATTTTAAACGTTATATATCAGAGCGACGACAATTATGCGGTAGTGAGTGCAATTTCTATTGTGTCACTCCTGGAGAATAATAAACACCTGAAACAGATCAATATTTTCTATCTCGGACACCAGCTCAAAAAAGCTAGCATCAATAAATTCAACAAAATGGTAGGTAATTACCAGAACGCCACAATCACGTTTGTTGATGTCTCAAGCTACCCTGATGAACTGAAAGAGATCGGCGTCAAGGCTTGGAAGGGGCTGTATATCACGTGGTATAAGATGTTGGCGTTTGCTAAGTTAGACATTAAAACAGACCGAATTTTATACATTAACCCACACACGGTTATCAGCGGTGCACTTGATGGTCTTTTGGAACTTGATTTCGAGGATAATGTGCTGGCATTGTCATATGACGCTACCATGGTGAATGCACATAAAGACGTCATCGGCTTGAAACCAACC
>ERZ773062.263-NODE-263-length-32195-cov-3.609116_pt1 | contig 32195 bp, 32 predicted proteins | sample MGYA00580626_ERZ773062 | MGnify/ENA primary metagenome ERZ773062 (study PRJEB29015, sample SAMEA2738003) | human oral metagenome | biome: human oral; feature: human-associated habitat; material: dental | place: China | collected 2058 ... | reverse complement strand
ATCTGAACCTATCTTTTATAAATTTGTCAATTGAATCTTTATATTTCGCATGGGGCATATCTTTAGATTCATATTTAGGGATACCATCCGAATTATAACTTAACGTAATCGTATAATTATAAGTTTTTTTAGTATCCTCTTCTTTAGTATCCTCTTCAAATCTGATGGTTATCTTTGGGTGCTTATTTTGTCCCCCTGTAATTTTTTTTACTCGGTTCATATCATTTTTCTTATCGTATAGTTCTGGGTTAAAGAACAAGTTAATAGCTCTTAACAGGTTTGTTTTTCCGCTATTATTTTCCCCAGTAAAAACATTGATTCTTTGTACATCTTCTATCTTGTTTCCCTTATTTCTGTACGACCGAAAATTTAATATTGTCACTTCTTTAATCCTAATCATTATTTTCTCCCCTAATTAATAAGATCTATGACGTTCTATACTCACTTGATGAAAAAGTTAACTTAATAATTAGCTATTTTCCATCGAATAAGCACGTTAAATTATCACCTATCTACCAATGTCTCCAAATATATTCAGCCCAAAAATCCACTACATGCGCACTTACTCCGAGAAGTTTATTTCTATTATTAAACTGCGCCCCCAACGGATATGTTCTAGGCAGGATGTGGACATAACCACGTACATTGATAAGAACTTGATTCTAACCCACCTCTAGTATAGATTTTTTATAAATAGCACATATAATATTATACACCTTTCGGAAAACGCATTCAAGATCGGAATTTAGTTTCCTTGACCGTCATATAATACAACAATATCTTTGGTATATTTTATCCTCGACATCCTCTACACTTCTATCTTAGTTTTAAATCATCAGCTCTACACTCTCTCGGATATTATATTTAATCATATTTTTTTGATTCATGAGCAATCATAGGTCTTCATTGGAAGCATAAGAAAAAGCGCCCTACCGGCGCTTTTTTTCTTATCCTCTAACTTGCCAACTTCTCATTCACCAATTCCTGCACAACTTGAGCATCATAACCCGCATCAGTCAAGCGTTCCACTCGTTCCTGTCCATTGCCCCAATCACCTCGGATAACTGATAAGGCTATGTCATCTAGGTTGCTAGCTGCATCGACACATCCATTAGGATGATTAGCTCCCCCAGCTTCACTGCCAGTGGCTAGACTCCCAGCCCTCGCATCATAGCGAGGCCGGGCATAGCCTAGGATGCGCCAGTCGTCACTCGCATAATGGCGGCGAACAACCTGGTTGAGCCAGTTGCCCTCAATGGTATTGATGGTCTCGCTGTCGCCGTCCACACTTTCTACAATGCCGATGTGAGATGCAGGTCCGCCCCCAAAATCGAAGAAAATCAGATCGCCGGCTTGAGGCCAGACATGCCCTAGCCAGATGCCCTGCTCTTGGCACCAGGTCAGATGGCGGGGCACGCCACATTCGCGACCAATTAGGTGGGCGATACCGGCCTGGTCGCCCATGACAGTGACGAAGACATCGCACCAGTCGTCGCTGTAGGCCACGGCGTAGCCGACCGGCAGAGGGTCGACAGCGTTGTAGGCATCAATGAGTGCATGATGGGCGGGGCTTCCGCCTTGGACGCCTAGGTAGGCTTGGGCCTTGGAGAGAAGTGCTTGGATTTGTGGCTTCATGGGTGGGTTCCTCCTTTGAACGAGATGAGATGGGTTTCGAGCGTGGGATGGGTGTCTTGGGGCCTGAGCGGTGGACCTAAGCGGACTTTGCCTTGCTCTTAGTCTTACGTCGGCCATAATGCCAGCCTTGTAGCAGTGCCCCTAGGAAGACGCCGACTAGGTTGAGGGTGCCAACTAGGCGACGAGCCCAGGGTTCGGGCCAGGCATAGAGTTCGGCTAGCCCTTGGACTAAGACCGCTAGCGCCGGAATCAGGATCAGCGCCATCCATTGAATCGTCGTGTATGCCTTGCGACTAGTGGGAAGATGCATAATGACTGCCTCGCTTTCTTTGCTTAGAGTTAGAAGTGCGTGGGTGCGTCAGGCCAGACTGTGTGTCCGCCTGTCCTCCAGGCGCCCCAGACGTTGGCGGACGCGGGACAGGTCCTGAGCCACCGTTGTGACCTGAGTCTGGGTCGCGCCTAGGTCGGCTTGGGTGACCTGGAGCTGGGCTTGGGTGGTGGCTAGGTCTGTTTGTGTAGCATGCAGGTTGGCTTGGGTCGTGACTAGGTCATTTTGCGTGGCATGTAAGTTGGCTTGAGTGGTGACTAAGTCATTTTGCGTGGCATGTAAATTATCCTGAGTCGTCGCCAGGCTGGCTTGCGCGCCTTTCAGATTACTCTGCGTGCTAGCCAAGTCCGTCTGCATGCGCTCGATTCGAAGAATTAGCGTCTGGATCGCCGCAATCAGGCGCACCAACTTGCCCAGGAGGGTCGCGCCCGCGACTAGGCCGGACGCCAGCGTCGTAAGCTGTAGCCATGTCATGATGAAGGCTCCTTTCTGAATGATGATGGGGTGTCTGAGTGGCTGAGTGGCTGGCGCCAGTCCATTGTTCTAACTATCCATGGACTAGCTGAGCGAAAGTCTGACAAAATAGCCGGATTTGACCACCTAGCGACCGAGCCAGTCCACCGTTCCCCCTATCTATGGACTGGCTCGTAAGATACTAGGTGTCTTTGGCTGCGCCATGTCGCGTTGGAGCCCCAATACGACGTGGCGCCTGTCCAACACGACGTGGCGGGGGCTTTTTCGACCTTTTCCAGGCTAAAAGGGAGTTTCCTGCCTCAGCCATGTCGTGTTGGAGTTCCAATGCGACGTGGCGCTCTCCCAACACGACGTGGCGCTCTCCCAACACGACTTGGCGGGCGGCTTTTTCGACCTTTTTCGAGCTAAAAGAGGGTGTTCTGCCCCAGCCATGTCGCGTTGAACGCCCAATGCGACGTGGCGCTCCTCCAACACGACGTGGCGGGCGCTTTTTCGCCCTTTTCCAGGCTAAAAGGGAGTTTCTTGCCTCAACCACGTCGCGTTGGAAGCCCAATGCGACGTGGCGCTCTACCAACGCGACGAGGCGGGCGCCCAACTCACTCCTAAGCCTCAGCCTTGTAGACTTCCTCTACGGTGCGGGTGACGTAGTTGGCGGTCTTCTCCTTGGCGAACTGGTCGACGGCGTCCTTGCTGAAGATATCCTTGCCTACGATGGTGGCCATGGCGGCTTTGGCCTGGTCCTTGGTGATGTCCGCCTTGGCGTGGCGCAGGCTAATCTTCTTAGACTTGCCGTCTGCGGTCGCGAAATTCATCTCAAATGTCTTAATGGTTTTGTTAGCCATGATGGGTTCCTCCTAAATTATCTACTCTACTCAACAAGCCGACTAGTTGACGCTGAAGACCTCGGTCACTTGGGTTTCAGTAATAGGATGCTCAACTAGGGTAGCAATAGCGTCGCGCACGGACTTGATGTCCTCGGCGCTAGCGTTCTCTACCAGGTTGGGCATGGAGACATTCTCCGCCTTCTTGTTCTCATCCAGGGACTTGAACTTGAGGATGCCCTTAACATATGATCGTGCCATAATGAATCACTCCTTGAACTAGTTTCTTGTAACGTTACATACTTAAAAAGAATTAAGCGCCCGCCCCATGCCCAAGTCAGCCCCAAAAATTTACTTTTCTGCAAAATAAAAAAGCCCCCTCTGCGGGAGCTGGAGTAAAAGAGCTGAGCAAGGCACTCAAGCCGACCAATCACTAGCTTGCAGAGTCTGGCGTAGGCGCTTGAGGCGGGCATAGTAGGTATTCTTGCATATGCCTAGCTCTTGGCATTTGGCCCTAAGCGAGAGTTGCTCGTTCTGGGCCACACAGAGGAAGTGGTAGTCTGCTGGCGACAAGACTTGCGACAGCAGCAGCGAGTTGACCAGGTCGTCCAGAGGTGGGCGACTGGCACCAGCCTGTTCGGCAAAATGCAGGACCTTCTGATTGCCAATCAGGCCTTGCGCCTGACGTGATCGTTTGGCTAGGAGTTGACCCAGATGCCAACTCAGGCCCCGCTGAGCATAGCCCACGAAGCGGAAGCGGTCAGACTCACTGAGCGCGTCCCCGTCGAAGTCGCGGGCTAGGCGGACAAGGTGTAGGTAAAGTTCATTGAAGTAATCGTCATAGTCTTGATCCTTAGCCAAGAGATGGTATTGGTGCAAGACATGATGCAACAAGAGCCGGTAGCGGGCCAGGAGTTGCTCCTGGTCCAAGGCATAATGGTCGGAAGTCATAGCTGTTCCCTCCTTAACTCTAGTCTAGGCTACTGCATGGAGTTGAGGCCGATCTTGCGCCAAGTCCTTATAGGCTTGGTCCAGCTGAGCCTGCAAGTCGACCGGGACCTTCCATTCCTTCCAGAAGCTGACAGCTGCTTCATATCGCTCCTGTGGCAGATGGCCATAGCTTGATAATCTAAAATGACTGAGGAAGGCCAGTCGAGCAGTCCGATAGACCAGACGCACTAGTTCCGGACGCCGAGCCCTTAGTATGCGGTCCTTATTCCCTAGGCGTTGGTGGATTTCATGACGGCGCAAGCGCGTTAAGGCATAAGTGGCCTCAGGTGACAGAGGTTGCCGGTCTAAAAGAGTCGTTAAAACTTGGAGATGGCTGTTAATCTGCCCCAGCAACTGGTGTTGAGCTTGGACTTGGGCTTCTAGGCTAGCCATTTGATTGTTCAATGTACTTGGGGTTGCTGTTTCCATGGTAGTTCCTCCTTATATTATGCAACGGCTTGATTTTCTTGTGTTGGGTTAGTGAGGTTGGACTGAGATGCGTTAGCGCCAGGGCTTGTCTGCTTATCCTGAGCTTGGTTAGCCTGTGTCCTAGCCCCCTCAGATGTCACATCCCGCCGGCCTAGTGCTTGGGCTTGATGGATGCTAGCACGCATGGATTGGACCCAGTCGTCCACGCGGTCGATCTGCTTAAGATAATGGTCGACCATGACCTGATTCTGAATAGCCTTAAAGTCATCGATATAGCGCATAGGCGCTAGCTTAACTAGCAAGTGGTCAATCTCATGACTGAAGGCGATGATCCGATTGAGGCCCTCCAAATCCGGAATAAAGGTCGTTGACCGATTAGCAAAATGCGATAAACCCTCCCGGAATCGCTTGAGATAACGGTAGCGCTCCTCGATAGATTGTAGGTCTTCCTGATACTTAGCATTAGCCTGCTTAAGGGACTCCCGTAGACGTTGGTTAGTTGCCTGTGCCTCGGCTAGCTTGGGAGCTAGTGGGTTGGACTCGAGATCTTGACTTGGGTTAAGCAACTTAGTCTGAGTCTGGCTCGCTTGGTGTGCGGCATTGTCCGATTGAGCGTCAGGCTGAAGCCCGTTAGATTGAGGGCTAGTTGGAAGCTGTGGTGTGGCAGCTTGGTGGGCAGCAGATGATTGCGGTGCCCTAGACTGGCTCGCTTCAGGCGCAACGGCATCCTGAGTCCCCTTCTTCACCTCTTGACAGTCAGCTTGTAACTGATTATCACCCTGGAAACAAGACTCCAACTGCCCCGCCTTCAAGAGACGCTTAACCGTCCGGAGTTCTAATTGAGACATTTGATGCAGGTACTTGCGCTGACCTGAAGGTAAAGTATAAATCTTCTGCCGATGTTCCTCGGGGATGGTTGCGATAAGATAAAGTAGCGATAAGCCTAGATGCTCGTAGCACTCCATCTTAGGTAAATTCTTGGATACATACATCATGCGATTAGCCTCGTCATAATCTATATAAAGCGTCTCAAGCCAAGGGAGAAAACTTCCCTCTGGCAACAAAAATAACTTAGCATAGTGTAAACGCCGGCCAACTTCCCAATAGGAACGACTTAGCTGAACCGAATAAGCTAAAATCTGCTCCCTCACTTTGGATAAATCCAAGGTGTTTAAATCATCAAATTTCATGGTTTTTCTTCCTTCCAAATAGTTATAAACCCCTATGCAATAACATTATCTAATATTTAATATAATGTTCTTGATAAGTCACGATTTTTTAGCAATTTTTGGTTAACCAGAAATTGAATATTTATATTGTGGCAATATAGTGAATTGTATTAAACTGCGCCCCCTGATGTCATATGTCGAATTTAGAGTCTTGGGTATCGCCCATACTAACCCCTAAATGGCGCAAGATACCCATACAAGAGAAATAGAAAATCTCAAGCTGCTCTTCAACCGTCAGTTCCAAAGCTAGACAGACCATAATGATGGTCTCAATGCTTAGACGTCCACAACCATTGAAGATCCGAGAAACCGTAGCGGGCGAGCAATAGATTTTCTCTGAAAGCGCACGCTCGGTCATGCCTCTCCGCTTAAGTGCCTCATAAAGACGCTCATGATCATATTGGTAGCTGATCTGAATTTGCTGCATCTCTCTCATAAAGTAACCCTCCTTTCTTATAGAACTTGTCTTGATATAGCAAAAAGACGACTTCTACCTAACTGCTTAACCATGGAGCCAAACGAGAGAGAGAATCCGCCTTAACTTACTATAGTTATATTATACGCCTGAAAATTCTAGAAAGAAAGCCCTTCACTAAATGATTTCATAATTTGCAACAAAATTCATTTTGAGCAATATTATGCCCTGGAGAATGGCTTAGGGATGGGATATTGTCAATTGAAGGGGCTAATGAGGTTGTGCACATTACGGTGTGGTGCTGATGGATTATAGTGGCAATAAGGAAAGATGAACAGACATAGTAATCTTCAGGAGCTATCACCTATGAATTCTGAAATGTAACACTAGCGTATGTTGTATTTTGTCAAAATAAAATCCTCGCAAGAAGTGAGTATCGCTTTTTGCAAGGATTTTTTATATTGCTATATTAAGCCATGCACCATTACTAAGTAAGCAGGTATCAATTTATCTCTTTTATACAAAGCTTCTGTTATCGCCACACTACTTTTATATCTACCTAAAGTCAATTTTAGAGCGTTCAATTACTATTTCAGGGTTACACAATTTAAGGTATGGAGCAATGTAATCTATATCTACAGCTCTAGGTCCCAATATTGCTCTAGAATACCGTAGTTCGACTGGTTTCAGTTTAATATGTAAAGTTATACCTTTATCCGAAATGAGAGGCTCAATATTTCGCTCTTTTTCTTGGTTTTCTCCATACTCTAATAGAATTCGGTACTCTTGTTCATGAGAGTATGACATATTTTTAAATAGGTAACTAATTTCACCTAACAATTGCCGTATCTCCAGAATTTTATCTTCTCTATTATTTTTACTTATACCTAGTACATCACCTATATGCTTTTTCAACTCTACAAGTAATTTAGATATCTCTGGCTCCGTTGTTTGTAGACTACCATCCTCTAATAGAGCGACATAGCATACTTTCCCGATTCTAACGTCTTCCTCATCAAGTATCTCAGTTAGAAATTGGGTGTCATACTCTAACATAATTCCAGATGCCGAATCGGCATATTGGTTCCACATAGCCAAGTTGTCACAGTCAATTGTTGCACATGAAATATAGCTCGTGGACAGAATATATTCTTTCTCTACCCCAATATTCCCTAAAAGATATTTCCATAACACTATCCCTTCATTTGGATCGTTCATTTGCTTAGAATTCGTGAGCCTTAGGAATGCTTGTGCTTCATTGGCATCACTTTTAAACAGATGTGGTACCGTATCAAGAGATGTATAATGACCTAATCTAATCTTTTCACTCAATTCATTAATATTATTTTTTATAAGATATCTCTTTATTTTATTTATAGTTTTTCTTGCATTTTTGTATGGGCTCGTCATCTCGTCTATTATTTCTACAATTCGTTTATCTAGATAGTATTTTCTCCTAATTCTGGCTAATATCGCTTCGTTTTCTTTACCAATATCGTTTCTCTTACAGTATGCTACAAACACATAAGCAAATAACCTATATTCATAATAATCTGCTAGTACTTTTAACATATTTTGAACCTTATTATCATGTGGTAGATTCATAAGGTACTTGAGGGTCCCTACCGGTGGTTCTGTAATTTCCAGTTCGTTTTTCATCTGAGTTAACTCTATCAAGATACGCTTAAAATCTGTCCATTCCCTTATCATAATTTTCGAATAAACTTCTGTTTTAATTATTTTAGTCAATTCTTCATTAGTAAGTGTTGTAAGATCTCTTAACTTTGATAGCAGCATGTCTGATTGATCATTAGGTAAGACATCCATCAAGTTCCTATAAAATTTTTCCGTTTTACCCAGAGAATAGAAAGTACCATCCAAATGATTATCCACTTTATTTAAAAAGTGCTTAATGTTTTTTTTATTTTTTGCAACCTTTTTCTTCGATTTCCCTACTTCGTGCGACATTTCGATATTAGCTATGCGTGTCATACCAATATATATATGTTTTCGCTTCTCTTGAATTTTCGTACTAGGATTAAATAATATCAAATGACAAAGTAAACTATACCCATATTCCACTTGAACTGGATCATGAAAAAATACAAAAGTATTCTCTTTACATTTATAGTATTTTTTCCTACACTTCCCATTCTCCCACTCTTGATATGGTTCGTCTGCAATTATCCAATTTATATCTGCCATGTGTTATACCCTTCTTTATACTTAATTAGATTACTTTAATTACATAGTATTAATTTCTATTGGTCTACGTTGTTTATCTATTTTAACTATTCTAAAAATGAAGCTACAATCATATTTGCTTTATCCCCACTTTTCATATTCCCTATTGATTGCCAGCAAAAATGCATCCAAAACTCCCCTAATAGTATAGTGTTACAAATCATGCACCTTTATCCACAATCTTTTATAGTTGGGAGTTAGTAAAAAGAATTCCATCATCTCATCTTAAACATGATTACTACAGTAAATCTAATTTTTTAACTTCTCATACTCTTTACTTAGCTTTAAATAGACTCAAACACCAAAGTCGCCTGGATTCTATCTCCACCCATAAAACCTTTGCTACCGCCACTACTTGTCGCAATAGTATGAAGTCTATATCCTTTTGCAGCTTGTCTGTTAATGACTTCCTCTAGCTCCGCTAGATTTCCAGAACCCGTCCCAATAAATTTTTCCTTCAGGGTTACCTGTAAAACCACATAATTTAAGTCTCTGCCAGATGCTACTGAATAGCTACTTTCTTGTTTCGCATTATCAAAAATCCCCATTAATATCCCTCCAAAATTTGGTAATCTATTCTGAGTATAACTTAGCAACCTCAAAATATCTTGCTCATTCTTGCGCTAGAGTTTAGGGTTCTTGTGGTTATATGTCTCTTAATTAAATACAAATATGCCGTGATTTATAAGCACGGGTTGATTTCATTGACTATTACGATTATTCCCGACTTCTAATATACTGCCTCTCTAACCCCCCCCCTAATACCCGGCTCCATAATACTGCGGGTTGAGGAGCGAGCCGAGCTCGCAAGCCACTAAAAAGCTATTAAGTGCAAGCTACAGACATTTAAGGGTGTTTCGCTTATAATAGAAGTGTCCCCCTCTTTCATTTCAGCCTAGAAGCCCTCCCGAATTATGGGAGGGCTTCTTTACTTTTTAAGAGAACTACCAATAATGCTAGTGGTTTCCCTAATACAAAAACAGAGCAATCCTCCTCTACCAGAAGATTGCTCTATTCAGTCTACGTCGTATGATTCTACTAGTAATTGATAATGTTAACTATCTCTGCTTACTCTAAAATTGTAAATCCTAAGCTAGAACTATCTCTTAAGAACATTTGGACTGTTTCAAGAGAATATTCAGTTAAATCCTTATCTTTTAATTCTAACTTCTTAATCAAGTCCGAAGTACAGGTGATGATGTCCACTCCTAAGGAATCCGCTTGATAGATGTTGAAGGTCTCGCGCGGACTAGCCCATAATAGCTCAACGCCTTCTTTTTGGCGGCAAATGGCAAGTGCTTCTTGCATGATTGGCATTGGATCAACGCCTGTATCCGCAATGCGTCCTGCAAATACGGACACCACTGCTGGGGTTCCGCTCTTGAGCGCATCCACTACTTCTCGAACTTGTTCAACCGTGAAAATAGCAGTCACATTGACTTTGATTCCTTCTGCAGTCAATCTATCAATTAATGGGGCGGTAGTCTCACCCTTAGAGTTGGTAACCGGGATTTTAACGTAGACATTATCGCCTAAGGCTGCAATTCTACGCGCTTCTTGCTCCATTCCTTCTAAATCATCTGCAAACACTTCGAATGATACAGGATAATCCGTAATCTCTTTTAAGACATCTTTAGCAAAACCAATGTAGCTAGTAATTCCTGCTTTTTTCATTAAACTAGGATTGGTTGTAAAACCTGTCACTAAGCCTGAATTTAAATCATGCAGCATCGTTTCCAAGACGGCGCCATCCGAAAATACTTTTATTGATAATGCTTTGCTCATTTGCCTATTCCTCCTCCGTTACATTATTCAATGCTTCCTTAGACTTGGTTAGAATAGATGGCAAAATCAACACGATAGCTAATACTGCGGCGACAACATAGATACCGACTGAACCGACAGACTCTCCTACCCGTCCTAATAAAATCCCAAAGATACCAAAGTCAAAATCTCCGAAGGTCGTATTAGCGAAACCTAGTTGGCCTAAGACTGGTAATAGAGTAGCAGGCAGGAAGGCAAGGAATAAACCATTAACAAATGAGCCAATAACCGCACCTTTACGCCCACCAGTTGCATTACCATAAATACCTGCCGTTGCGCCACAGAAGAAGTGCGGCACCATACCAGGAATAATTAAGACGCCACCGATTGCGCCCAGAATGAACATGCCGATCAGGCCTCCGAGGAAGCTGAAGGCAAAGCCGATAATCACGGCCGTTGGGGCATATGGGAAGAATACCGCACAGTCTACCGCCGGAACTGCATTCGGAATGATCTTGGTTGCAATACCTTGGAAGGCTGGAATTAAGTCTGCCAGAATCATACGTACACCTGAGTAGACAATGGACACACCCACTGCAAATGTTAGCCCACTAATAACTGCAAAGATAAATGGATTCTTACCTCCAGCTAATTCTTGTACTGCCTGCGGGTTACGAACTAAACAAGCTACTACTCCGACTAGATAGAAAGCAACCATTACAATCCCCGTAGAAATCGTGGTGTTTCTGAGGAAGCTCCATTTTTCAGAGATTTCTAATTCCTCAGTACTTCTGCTGTCTTTACCTACTTTCTCTCCAATCCAAGCTGATAAATAATAGCCAAGGCTTCCAAAATGCCCCATGGCAATTTCATCACCATCTGTCACCTTGAGTGTGTATCGTTGTCCGATAGCTGGTGAAATTGCAGACCAAGCACCTAGGAAGAAGCCACCAACTAGGACAAGCGTTAGGCCTTTAAATCCGATGGCCCCTAACACTGCTGATAACAAACAAGCCATGAAGAAGCTATGATGACCGGTTAAAAAGATATACTTAAAGCGCGTGAATCTTGCAAATAAGAGGTTTAAGACAAGGCCCACAATTAAGATCGACATGGTTTCGACACCTAAAATTTGTTGCGCCACACTGGTAACAGCCTCGTTATTAGGCACAACCCCAGTAATGCCAAAACCTTCTTCAATTAATTTTGCTAAAGGTCCTAAGTTAGCTTGAATAACGCCAGCACCTGCCGCTAACATCAAATAACCTAAAACAGGCCCTAAGGTACCTGTTAAGACCTTATGTCCAGGCGTTTTTAAGGCTACCAAGCCAATAAAAGCAATTAAACCCATTAAGAAAGCCGGTTCACTTAAGATGTTTTGTAAAAATGTCAAAATGCCATTCATTGTACTTCCTCCTTCTTTTAATGCTAGTTATATTATTGATTGACCATCTCTTTTAAGATTGGAACAAGTTCCGGTTCAATTTTCTTGCGATTGGTATAACTTGGCACGAGGCAAACTTTCGTACCTTCTGGGAATATATCTTTAAATTCCTTTACGGTTACATACAAATCTGCATTCTTACCAACTGCTGCATTGGAATCGCATGATTCCACATCTACGTCAATCCCTAGATCCTTAGCAATTGTTTCTACCTTGAAACGTAGTAATAAACTACTACCAATACCATTACCACAAACAGTAACTACCTTAATCAAGCTACTCTCCTCCTTCCTCTATGATTTTCTCAATAATAGCCAATATTTCCCTAGGGTCAGAAGCTGCTATTAAGGAATCAATTGCCTCTTCATCATCTAAAATTAAGGCCAACTCTTGTAAGGCTCTTAAGTGCGCAGTTGAATCTACTGCAGCTAAGACAAAGATTAATTGAACCTTCTTGTCATCATCATCATCTTCAGAGAAATCGACAGGTTCTTTTACTTGCAATAAACTAATGCCTAGTTGATGCACGCCTGAATCAGGAGATGCATGAGGCACAGCTACTTTGGGCGCCAAGACAATATAAGGTCCTGTTTCATTAATGGACGCTATCATGGCCTGAATATAAGATTCTTCAATATAGCCCTGGGCAAGCAGTGGCTGAGCCGCAAGACGAATAGCATCTTGCCAATTACTCACGCTGTCTACTTGTTGAATCAATTCTTCTTTTAATAGATCAGTCAAAGAATCACCCCCTAATACTTGTTGATTGTTTTGAGCAAAAAGATAATGGATTAACTCATTCTTTAAGCTTTCTTCATTCTTGATAGTGGTATATTTGGCCACAATCCCCATTAATTCGTCTATCGATACCACATCCTCTTTTTCCAGGTGCAAGTATTCATACACCCTTCGTTTTAAGAGAATTTTTTCGATGGATGTCATTAAGGGTTTAACAAGGAAGACCTTGTCTTGACTTTCTAAATGAGTAGTTGAAAAAATAACTTGAACATCATCCCTCTCCCTATTATCTACAGTCTTAAAATGACTCCTTGAGATTGACTGGAATTCCATCCTTGGAAATATTTTCTCCAATTCGGATTGCAGTATCAAGGATGTACTAACCCCGTTGGGGCAGACAATCATTGCCCTTAAATCCTTCGCTTCTCTACGCTTGACTTGAGATTGTAAATACCCACCAAAATGTATAGTGAAGTAGGCAATTTCGTCGCTAGATAATTGCTTGCCTGTCATCTCTTCTAGCGGTTTTAAACTACGTCTAATTAATTCATACAGTGAACGATATTCTCTCTTGATCTGATGGGTTAAGGGATTATGCAAAGAAATATTGAACAAAAGGCGATAATAAGAAGGATACAAGTGGGCATACAGATTCTTCCTGAACGAAATCCCTAGCGGGAATTCAAGGCCAGTATTGGCTTTTACTTGCTTGATAATTTCGTCCATGATTTGCACTACAGTCGGATCGGGGTTTAAATCCAAGTTGCCTTGTAGGCATCCTGCAAGTCTCGACAGAATATAATCTCTTTCTTTGGCTAGCCTCGGATATTCTTCTTCAAGTTCCTCCACTAGCTTCAATAGGGCTGTTGCCTTAATATTACGGTAGTACTCTGGCTTTACTTGATAATCGCCTTCAATCTCGATTTCATTCAGAACAGCCATCACGAGCGAAACTATTTTCACGTTTTCGAAAATAAAGGTAAGCTGATATTTTTCACTCAGCATTCGGATTTGAGAGAAGATGGCTGCGTCCTTAGTTGCTATGCGACATTCCTTGAGCACATAATCTAAGATAAACCGTCCACTCTCTAGACGCATTAACTTCTCAATCGTGCGCTCTAGTAATTGCCTTAAGTGGCTTCCTGTTCCTTCCAAATAATAGCCCTCTCTACGCGTGTATTGTAATGAGATGGATTGATTTTTTAGCAATTCCCGAATATCTTTCAAATCAGCTACCACTGAGTTTTTGCTCATTCGTAACAAGTCTTGCAAATGGTAGTTTGATATGTAGTCTGGATACAATAGCAAATAGAGAATAATCATATCCAGCCGTTCATGTTGAAAAATATAGGATCTACTGCTTATATCTACATGACCTAGTAGCTCGCCGCTTGAAATAGCAGGTACTCTAATTAGGTCATTCTCAATTCTTATGTTTGGAAGTAACAAGTGACTCAGCGCTTCATTGATTCTCAGAATATCTGAAAGGATGGTTCTCCTACTACTATTGGACAAATTCTCTAACTCCCCAATTGAAGAATTAGTATAATTCAGGAAAAATTGGTATTTCTTTATGAGCTCATTTGTAAACACGTTCTCCCTCCTATCTCTATTATACTTAGGCTTTCTCTTGCCTTAAACAGCCTTTGAGCACAATCTCATGCCTAATCTAGAACAGCAAATTGTGCTCAGTGTATCCCCTTTCATTTAGGGGTGTGTTTGGGCTTATTTTTAAGCCAAAAAAGGCCCTGTATGTGTGTAAACAGAAAAAGCCAGATAACCCCTAGCACAATGTAATGGTCCGAAAACATTGAAAGTGGAGATTTATCTGACTTATCTTAATTTTAACCTAAAAGTTGAATAATTAACAGTGGGAGATTGAGTTAGTGGCATGAATATGTTAATAGTGTCTTAAAATAAGCCCTGCAACAGCTTCAGCTTTCAGCTTACATTTTGGGCCACGTCGCGTTGGACTCCCAATGCGACATCACCACCTCCCAATACGACGTGGCTGCCTTCCAACACGACGCGGCGCCCCCTTTTACACCAAAAAACCACCCGCGCTATACGGGTGGTTGTCTATCTTCTTTATCTTAACTCAAAAGTCCAATCTAGTTTAAAGCTTGCTTCATCAAAGCGGTGTTCTGGCAGGAGGCGCGGACCACAGGAGTTGGAGCCAATACCAGCCTGTCTATAATCTAGATGGAGGTAATAGATGCCCTCTTCCACTAGTTCGTCTCGATGGCGCGCCTGACTTAGTTGGCGTGTTGAATATGGCGAGAGGTTGAAGGATAGGGAATGAGACGAAGCCACACTCAGTTCTAACGATCCTTGCTGGACTGCTAGCTTAGTCACTTGGTGGGCGCCATTCTCTTGCGGAGTTACATATGGCTCGTACAAGTCTTGGACAGACTGCTCGAAGTAGCCCCAATAGCTACTGTGATGCTTGTCCACATAATTCTCATAAGGTCCATAACCAATATAGGAAACTCGGTCTGCATCCACCATCGGTAGGACTAGGCCAAAGCGTGGCAATTCCACCATTTTCTTAGGTCGTTGCCCTTCCAGGCTCAACTTCAGGCGACCCTCTTGATCTAAGCACCAATGACCTTGGAAACTAAGGGCTGGCTGACGGCCGACTCCTGCAATAACTGCTTCAAAGTGCAGGCAAACTTGATGATTGATGGTCTCAGCCCTCAGGCTGTGCACCCGAACCTGGCTGTGGTCATAGTTGGCCTGGCGCCACTCTGCCACAATCACGCGGTCATTATCTGTTGGCGCCCGCCAGATGGTCCAGTCACCCGATCCTGCTAAGATTTCTTCTTGGCCAGACTGCCATGAGCTTGGGGCGGCATTGGCCTTACTGATGGTCACTGCCTGATCTCGCCAATGCATGGTGAAATCCCTTAGGGTCTCGGTCAGCCAAGGTGTCTCAGGCTCTTGACTTAGCGGACTAACCTGTGACCATTCAATGTCCCGCAAGTGCACTTGGTCTTGGCCCAAGCAGACGTCGTCTCCTTGGCGCAGATAGCGCAGGCGAATATGGGATACTTGCATCAAATCCCAGTCCTTAGGCAAGAAGGCGGTCGCTTCTTGGCCTGGCTCAGCCTGCCAGTCAGTGACCCTCACCCCCACCAGGGGCTGGCCGGCTACATCATAAGGAATCATCTCCAAGCAGACCTGGTCTTCTAGCTTGGTGAAGTGGTAGTGATGGCAGAAGGTCAGACACCCTCTCTCTAGATCATGGTCAAGTAAACGAACTGGCCGATGGATTTGAGCGTATTCCAGGGCCCCGGTATGTGGCCGACGATCCGGATACATCAGGCCATCCATACAGAAGTTACCCGCATGAGGGTACTCACCGTGATCCCCACCATAGCGGTAAACCGGGAGGTCTTGGTTCCAAACACCTTGATTGGTCAGGTCTTGGAGTTGAATGGCGTGGTCCGCCCACTCCCAGACAAAGGCCCCAATGAATTCAGGATGGCGCATCATACAGTCATAGTAATGAGCCAAATCGCCTGGCCCATTCCCCATGGCATGCGCATATTCACAGAGGATAAAAGGCCGGTCCAGTGGCGCATAGGCGCCTCCTTCATGGAAATAGGTGGCCTCGATTTCTTCGACGCTCGGATACATACGGCTCCAAACATCCAAATACTGGGTGTCATAGGTGACATCAGGCTTGTGATACCAGTAGGCTTCATAGTGGAGCGGCCGGCTTGGATCTTCCTGTCTGGCAGCCTGCAACATGGCTTCAATGTTAGGGCCATAGCCGGACTCATTCCCGGCCGACCACATAATAATGGAGCTGAAGTTCTTGAGGGCTCGAACATTGGCTATCATGCGAGCTAGACAGGCTTGCTTGAAGCGGTCATCGTAGGCTAGTAAGTTATAGTTGTCGTTCCCGCCCATGCCATAGAGATCTACGACCCCATGACATTCTAAGTCCGTCTCGCTAATGACATAGAAACCAAACTGGTCACAGAGCTCATAGAATTCCGGTGACTTAGGATAGTGGGCTGTCCGCACAGCATTAAAGTTCAGGCCCTTCATCAAAATCAAGTCTTGACGCTGACGTTCTAGGGTTACAGTTGCCCCTGTATCCGGCCAAGAGTCATGATGGTTGACACCCAAGAGCTTAACTGGCTGATGATTGATATAGAGGCAATTGTCTTGGATAGCTAGCTGACGAATCCCTACCTGATGACGGTAGTACTCCTCCCCAACCTGCCAGTAAAGGCTGTAGAGATGTGGTGCCTCTGAGGACCAGATCTGAGGGTTTGGAATTTCGATTTGCCAGTCTTGCTGCCCTAGGGGCAGACTCCCCTCTCCCACTAAGCCTCCATCAGGGGCATAGAGCTCATAGTGACCTAGCGCCAAGCCCGCTGTGGCCGCGACAGACAAGCCTAAATAGCCAGTCTGACAATCAGATGATAGCTGGGTCGTGAGACTGAAATCCAACATACGTGTCGGCTGCCGCTTAAGTAGGTAGACATCGCGGAAAATCCCACTATTACGGAACTTATCCTGGTCTTCCAGATAGGTCCCGTCAGACCACTTAAGCACTAAGACACTTAGGCGGTTGCTGCCGGCCACCAGATAGTCGCTGATATCGAAGATAGAAGTCGAATGGGATATTTGGTCATAGCCCACAAATTGGCCATTGACCCAGACATAGAAGGCCGAGTCTACCCCTTCAAAGACTAGTTCATAGCTAGTCGCTTGAGTCCAATCTGCTAAGTCTAGCTGACGTTGATAGAGCCCCGCCGGATTGTCATAAGGCACATAGGGTGGATCATAGGGAATCGGGAATTCTGTGTTGGAGTATTGAATTTGGTCGTAGCCCTGCATTTGCCAACAGCTGGGCACCGGAATTTGGTCCCAGTCCAAGCCTTGAGCTTGCTCCCAGTAAGGCGCCTCAATCGTTCGCACATTAGGGAAATACTTAAAGTTCCAGATGCCATTCAGGTCAAGATAAGAGCTAGAGTCCCGTCGATTCTTGGCCTGCTTAGCCTGGTCCAAACTAGCATAAGGAATGGTATAAGCCCGTTGGTCTAGGGCTCCCACACTGACTAATTGAGGGTCTTCAAAATATGGATGGATTAACATGCTTGAGCTCCTTTCCCTTATTTGACAGAACCTAACATACCTGCAACGAAGTGACGTTGTAGGATGAAGAAAATCGCAATGGTTGGCAGGGTCGCAATACTAATGGCCGTCATCATGAGACCGAAATCTGGCGAATAAGAGGACCCTAAGTTGGAAATCAAGAGGGGCACGGTCTGTTTGTCAGGCGTCTGCAAGACAATCAAGGGCCAGAGATAGTTGTTCCAGCTAGACATGAAAACAATAATCCCTGCCGCGGCGTAGGTGTTCTTCATAGTCGGCATGAAGATTCGGACGAAGCAGCCCAGCTCAGATAAGCCGTCAATTCGCCCTGCTTCTAGCAATTCCTTGGAGAACATCTTGGTATTCTGTCTGAAGTAGAAGATGAGGAAGGCAGTCGCCACAAAAGGCAGATAAACGGAGGCATAGGAGTTAATCCCAATGGCTGAACTAACCGAAGACAGTTGGCTGAAGAAGCGGAAGAGCGGGATAATGATGGCCGCAAATGGCAACATCATGGATATCAAGAGGATATTAAAGACAATGTCCTTAGCCCGGGAGCGATAGACTTCAAAGCCATAGCCTGCCACTGACCCTACTAAGAGGGCTAGGACTGTCTGCCATAGGGCCACAATAGCAGAGTTAATTAAGGCGCCCCGCATCTGGGTCTGGCTGAATAAATTGGTCAGATTCTGCCACAAGGCATTACCTGGTAAGAGCCGACCGTTAGTAACATCTAAACTGGTATTGGTCGCACTGACCAAAAGGAAATAGAAGGGGAAAGCAAAGATGATGGAGGCTAGCCCCAAGAAGAGGTAAGACCCAAGATGTTTAGTTCTTTTCATGTTGATTCCCCACCTTTAGCTGAATAATTGAGAAGATCACCACCAGAAAGACAATGGCATAGGAGACAGCGGCCGCATAACCGAAGTCGGGTGTGAACTTGAAGCTAATATTGTAGATATACTGGGAAATGGTCAGGGTCGCATTCCCTGGCCCACCCTTGGTCAAGTTCATAGGCTCGTCGAAGAGTTGCAGGGTCCCGATGGTGGAGGTAATCGAAGTGAAGAGAATGACCGGTCTTAAGAGGGGGACGGTCACGCTGAAGAAGGTCCGCCATTTGGAAGCCCCATCGACATCCGCTGCTTCATAGATTTGGGGGTCGATATTTTGCAGGGCAGCCAGGAAGAAGATCATATTATAGCCTGTCCAACGCCAAGTAATAGCAATAATGACCAGGACCTTAGCCCAGACCGGATGAGATAGCCACATAATAGGTTCACTGACAATGTGTAAATTCACCAAGAGCTGATTGACAATACCCTCATTTCCGAACAAATACTTGAAGATTAGGGAATAGGCAACCAGAGAGGTGACACAAGGCAGGAAGACGAGGGTCCGGAAGACGCCCCGCCATTTGAGGGTCTTCTGATTGAGCAAGACCGAGAAGAAGATGGCCAGGATGACCATAAGTGGCACTTGGAAAACCAGAAAAATCAGTGTATTACCGAGAGCCGTCAAGAAAACCGGATCACTGAGTAAGCGTTGATAGTTGGCTAGACCGACGAATTTGAGTTGGTTACCCTTCCCTGCCGATAGGGACAAGAGGAAGGTCTGTACCATAGGATAGAAGTAAAAGAGGCCAATCAAGAGGGTGGGCACCACGATAAAGCACCAACCCAGAATCTTGGTTCGGGCGAAGTGATTGAGTTTGAACATCCTACCTACCTCCTTAAATAAGAAGAGGCAACAAGTCTGTAGGGATGCCTTGTTGCCTCTGGATGTCATTATTGAATTTGATTCTCTGCTTGTTGTTGGGCTTCAGTCAGCACTTGGTCTAGGTCTGCACCATTGAGGTATTGGTTGAAGGCATCAACAACAATACTTTCCATAGCGTAAGTATGTTCCCCGTAGTTAACGGCAGGAATCTTAGTAGACCATTCAGCGAAATCCTTATAAATCTTCTGATTACCGAAGTATGGTACCGCTTGGTCGTAGGCATCCGTCTTAAGGAGTGGTTGATAAGTCCCTAGGGCACCGACTTCCTTCATAATACGGCGGTAGAATTCTTCGCTAGAGCCGAAGGTCTTGCCTAGGAAATCAGCAGCTGCTTCCTTGCCCTTGACATTGAGGACATAGAAGGAAGACCCACCTAAGTTAGAGGCATTGACTGAGCCCGCCACATTTTGACGAGGCCAAGGCACGACCACCCATTGGCCAGATTGGCTAGCTTCAGCTGTCACAGATGGTGTAATCCAGTTACCTTGTGGCACAGTCGCAACGGTTCCTTTGTTGAAGGCTTGCAGCATTTGGCTCCAGTCATTGTGGACATTAAGCAAGCCCGCATCATTCATGGATTTGAGGGTACGGAAGGCTTCCTTAAGGGCTTCATTGTCCTTGAGGTTAGGTGCCTTGCCATCTTCCGTCGTATACCAGCTACCACTAGCATTAATCATGGCCCGGACTAGACCTAAGTCTTTGAAGTCAACGGAAAGGAGTTTGGTCCCTGTCTTATCGTAGATATCTTGACCAATCTTTTGGAGTTGGTCCCAAGTGATGTTTTGCAGTTCTTCCACCTTGTGGCCAGACTGTTCTAAGAGGTCCTTGCGGACATAGAGGCCAGTCACCCCAGTATCAAAAGGCACCGCATAGTGGGTATCCCCAATAGAAGTAGCTGCCACCTTATATGGTGCGAAGTCTTCTGCCTTGAAGAAATCAGAGAGCGGGAAGAAGCTATCTGGGTAAGCAGCTAGGAAGCTCTTAGCCCGGTAGTCTTCAATCAGGACGATTTGTGGTAAGCCATCGGTCACCCCAGAGCTGAGGGCTGTATTCAACTTCTGCACAATATCGTCTTGTGCATTCTCAACGATATTGAGCTTGAAGTCTGGGTGGTCTTTCTGATAGAGTTCTTGGGCGATTTCTAGGGCCTTAATGTTGAACTTAGGGTCCCAGGCCCAGACCGATACCTCATCCGCAGCATGTGCGGTATGGCGTGGAGCGACTAGAAACGTGGTAAAAGTTGTCAAAAGCACCGTCAAGGTCATCATGATACGTGTAAACTTCTTCATCTTTCGTTAATCCTCCTCAATAATTGGGCGCCTTAGCCGACACACCTCGAGTCTGGTCAACCAGGCACCTGAAATGGTAACGCTTTATATTTACAGTGTATAGTCTTTTGGTTTTACAAGATATAGTGAAAGCGTTAAACTCTATGTCATTTTGTTGCAACATGTCTCTGCTATACTAGAAGTAAGGAGGCGAGACCTATGCGACAATTATGGCAACATTTCGACTATGGACTGACGGACCTGCAGTTTGACGAGTGTGGCATCCAGCAGTTCGAACCCTATCAGGTCTACCAATACACCGTCTATCAACCCTACATTATTCATTGGATTGCCTCAGGAAAAGGCAGCCTAGAAGTCGACAACCACTGTTACCCCCTGACTGCCAATCAAGGCTTCATTCTTAGACGCGGTCAGCAAGTCAAATACTATGCCGATGGCAAGGAACCCTGGCGCAACTACTGGATTGGCTTTAGTGGCCAACGTTTGGAAGATTTCCTGCAATTTACCCAGTTGGCTGATGCCCACTGTATTCAGTTCCAGGATGAGGGGCAGTGCCAGGCCATCATTCAAGATATCTGCCACTATAGCCTGTCCCAGACTCAGGATGCTAATACCTTCTATTGGCAAATGATGAAGGTCTTCGACTTCCTCTACCACGCCCATCTGGAGCTAGTCAGCCTGTCAGCCCCCCGCCAACAAAGTAACTCTTCGCCCGCAGAGGTAGCCGCCGCCTACATCTACGCCAACTATGCTCGCCCCATAACAGTTGAGTCTATTGCCCAGTATATTGGCATGAGCCGCAGCGCCCTCTTCCGCCTCTTTCGACAACACTATCGCCAGTCACCTAAGCAATTCCTGATGGAAACTCGCCTGCGTCAAGCTAGGCAACTCCTAGTTGAAAGCCAAGACTCTATTAAGACCATTGCCGCTAGCGTCGGCTACTCTGATCAGCTAGTCTTCTCCAAAATCTTCAAAAAAACCTTCGGCCTCAGCCCCAGCGACTACCGCGACTGCGCCGGCGAACCAGATTATATGGGGAAAGGATGAAGATTGGGCTGGTTTGGTGGCTAGGTGGGGTAGCTGGTTTGGTGGCTTTTCTGAGGCATCTGGCTGAGCTAGTGGTCCACTTTAAAGAGTGGACCACTAGCTCAGAAAATAATGCTCCCTTAAAAATACGCAAAAAAAAAGCCAGGTAATCTCTGGTACAATGTAGTTGTCCGACAACATTGAAAGAGGAGATTACCATGACTTACCTTAATTTTAACCTAAATTTAGGAGAATTAACAGAGGGAATTTTAAGTAGTAACCAAAAGCACTCTTAAAGAAAGTAGCAAAGCTTTCTTTCCCGAGAAAGAGATTTGACTTTTTCCAAACCTGTACAGTATAATAAACATAGAAGGAGTCGAGTTTGCCCTCGACTCCCATGTAGAGCCGTATAAGACGGTGATGCCAAGATGACTAGAAATAGCCGTCCCGCGAGTCAAAGTGGGGACGGCTATTTTTTGTCGTGTTTATTAAGCTTCTTGAGGCATAGGGATATAGACCCTCTTCAGCGGGATTAGTTGCTGGTAGCGTGGACTCAAATTAGGGTAATGCTTTACAAGCAAATCCACCAACTCAGTTCCATTAATCCCACGTATAATTGGCGTGTTATCCAAATACTTTTGAGCATTTTTTGTATAGCTAGATAGCGTTACGAAAAGGCCATAATCTCCTTCTTTCATGGCACCTTTGAGGGATTGTATGGTTGCTTCCTTGATAGGGCTACGAGACATAGCTAGTAAGTAGTCCTCTTTTTCAATCTGGCTCCAGTCAACAACCTGACCGATGGCGTGCAGAAGCATATGGTTAAGCCATAGTCTCATGGCGCGGCCGTTACCATCCAAGAAAGGGTGTGCTTCATTCATGGCCACATACTTCGTTATAATCTCATCGAAGGTAGAATACGGTAGAGAATCGATATAGGAGAGACTATCCTTGAGAAAGGGGATTTTCGTAAAGGTAAAGCCTCCCTTTTCGCCGGGGACTAGTTCTACTTTTTTCTTACCGTTTTCGTCATAATAGATATAGGTTGTCCGCTTTGCTGTTGGTGTTTTTTTGTCTTATTTTTATTACCGAATTTACTGTTCGTGTTAAAATCCATGTGAACCTCTTTCTCTCAAGATCGAAGTACAATGAATTTTTAACTTTCACAGCACAGTAATTGCGACTTCCAAATAGGTATGACAAATAACGGTCGTTGCTTTGAAAATTTTTTCTAACTTTTATTGTTAGAAATTCTTTTCGTTGCATCTCGTACGTTCTTATAGCGCTATTCGAACTTTTTTGAGAATGTAATATTGTTGTTTTATCAACACTACTATCCTACTCTTTTTATAGAAAATCCCCAAAACTTGGTAAGTTAGAGTAACCTGCGTCAAATCAAATTTCCACCGATTTAATGGGAACAAAAAAGACTTAAACCCTTCTGTTTAGCCATTCCGCTCTAACTCTACAAGTTAGAGAGTAAAAATTTTTTTTGTTTCGCTTGAAATCATCACAAAAGTAATTACCTATGGTATAATAATTGTATACGTCTTCATTGAGGAAGATAATGAATGACAATACTTCAGTTCCTATGGAGCACTACAATTTTACAGAACTATTGAGAGGAAAATCCTCACAAATTATTACTAAAATGGCCAATGAAGGCACCTCTGCCTTCATCTTGAAAAATGGAAAACCAATGTCAGTGATTATTTCCCACGACAATTACTTACGTTTACTAGAGTCTGGGATAGACATCAACGCCATCTAAAGGAGAAACACATGATACACGAAAATAAAATTACACAAGTGATGCTAGACGACAACAGCATCGATGCTTCAAAAGAAATTGGTCTCATCTTTAATGTTGCCAATACACTACGTGGACCTTATAAACCAGAACGTTACAAAGATGTCATCATCCCAATGATTATCCTTCGACGCCTGGAATGTGCCCTTAAGCCAACAAAAAAGGCTGTCCTAGAGACACTGAATAAAAATCCAAATGCACCCGAACAGCTACTCTTCAAAAAGTCCGGCTATCCATTCTACAATAAATGTGCCTTCGACTTAGAAACATTATTGAATGATGCTCCTAATATCGTTGAAAACTTCATCTACTATATCGACTCTTTCTCTTCAACGATTGCATCAATCTTCGAAGAATTGAAGTTCAAAGAACAAATCAAAACACTCGATAAAAATAATCGCCTTCTTGGAACGATTAAAAAATTCTCTGAAATTGACTTAGACCCTGAACATGTTGATGGCATCAAGATGGGCTATATGTTTGAAGAAATCATTCGTCGCTTCTCTGAAAACGCAGAGGCTGGTGACCACTACACTCCTCGTGAGGTAATTCGACTCCTCTCTAGCATCCTACTAGCAGAAGGTTGTGACGATGTCTTTGAGGAAGGTCGTGAGATTACGGTATTAGACATGGCTTGTGGAACAGGTGGTATGCTCTCAACTGCTCACGACTTCATCGTTCGTATGAATGCCGATGCACACGTCCGTTTATTTGGTCAAGAAAATAATCCTGAGTCACATGCTATCTGCTTAGCCGACATGCTCATTAAGAACCAAGATGCCAACAATATCCGTTTAGCAGACACCATGAAGGAGGATTGTTTCGAGAAAACTTCCATGCGCTTTGTCATTGCGAACCCTCCATTCGGTGAAGCATGGGGTGGTAAGGATGCTGGAGACGGTGTTGAAAAAGCCGTCAAAGCCGAACACAAGAAAGGTTTCTCTGGACGTTTTGGTGCAGGATTACCAGGTAGTGGTGACATGCAACTACTCTTCATGCAACATGCCGTAGCCAAATTACAAGAAGGTATTGGTCGTGCCGCTATTATTACAAACGGTTCCCCACTCTTCGCAGGAGGAACAGCAAGTGGTGAGAGTCAGATTCGTCGCTATCTCCTAGAGTCCGACATGGTCGAAGCAATTATCGGTCTGCCATCACAACTCTTCTATAATACAGACATAGCTATTTATGCCTTTATCTTATCCAAAGGTAAACGTCAAGAGCGAAAAGGAAAAGTTCAATTCATTGATGCGACTGACTTATGGACTCCTCTTCGCAAATCACTCGGTAAAAAAAGAAGAGAAATCTCAAATGAGCAAATTGCCCTGATTACTCAAACATATGCCAACTTCACTGATGAAAAAATCACACTCTACAATGAAAAACGAAAAACAGATTGTACCATTCAAAGTAAACTCTTCGATAACGAAGAGTTCCTCTACAAAGAATGGACTGTCTACCAACCACTACAAAGACATGCGGTTCTAAACGAAGAAGCAATCCGACACTTAGCAACAAGCGACCTTTTCACTGCTAATGCAAACATCTTCCACCAAGTGAAATTCGATGAACTTGCTGCTAAAGACCCTCGCAGTAGTGAAGATGAAAAAGCTTATCAAAAATTACTAAAAGGGAAACAATTCACAGCAGATGTCTTAGAAATCTTACAAGCGCATACGAGCGAAGAAGTCTTCCTTGACTTTGGTAAATTCCAAAAACACCTCAAAAAACTCATTGATTCTGTTGAGGGAATGAGCGATTCCAGATTAAAAAACATCGCCTATGAATTATCCGAGATGGACAAAGAAGCCATCATTCAAAAAGACCGTAAAAAACAAATCATCGTTGACCCAACAACCAAAGACACTGAAATTGTCAAGTTAAATCAAGATGTGGATACCTACATGCAACAAGAAGTACTACCACATATCCCAGATGCTCTCTACTTCTATGAGTTCGACGAAACAAAACCAGTCGGTAATAACAACAAAGTCAAACTCGGTGCGGAATTCCCCTTCACTCGATACTTCTACGAGTACCAAGCACCACAAAGTGCGGATAGCTTACTACAACAATTCCAAGCATTGGAACAAGAATTGGCTGTTGATCTACAATCACTCTTTGAAAGTGAGGGAGACTAATGGGAACTTATAAAGATAGCGGAATTGAGTGGGTTGGGGAGATACCAGAAGAGTGGAACTCAGATATTGCTAAGAATATTTTTAAGGAACACAAATTAAGAAATGATAAAAACTTAGAGAGCAATCTTTTATCACTAAGCTATGGAAAAATTGTTCAAAAGGATATCGAATCATTAGCTGGACTAATCCCTGAATCATTCAGTACCTACAACATAATCCAAAAAGATGATATCGTTTTAAGATTAACTGATTTACAAAATGATAAGAGAAGTCTTCGTACTGCTCTTTGCAAGGAAGATAGAGGAATTATTACATCGGCTTACTTAACACTTCGTTTAAACACAAATAATAATGCATCATATTTACATTATTTACTTCACTCTTATGATGTTTGTAAAGTATTCTATAATTTAGGTGGTGGAGTTCGGTTAGGCGGGAGTTGGTCAGATGTTGGTAAACTACATTTACTACTCCCTCCCATCCAAGAGCAAACTGCCATTGCTGACTTTTTGGACAAAAAGAATGCTGAAATTGATGCCATCATCGCAAAAATCACGCAGCAAATTCAAACATTAAAAGACTACCGCCATTCTCTGATTACCCAAACTGTTACTAAGGGACTAGACAAAACGGTGGCTTATAAAGATAGTGGAATTGATATTCTAGGATATGTTAATAGAGATTACGAAATAATACGATTGAGATATCTATGCAACTTTACGACTGGTAGCCAAGATACACAGGACGCTGATGAGGATGGACAATACAACTTTTATGTACGTTCTCCAAAAATATTAAGAACGAATAAAAGTGACTTCAATGGAACTGCAATTCTCATGGCAGGAGATGGTGTTGGAGCAGGAAAAATATTTCATTATGCTGAAGGAGAATTCGGTGTACATCAACGAGTTTATATTTTGCATAACTTCAAAAGAGTAAATCCTAAATTTTTGCACAGTCATATGTCTTCATTTTTTAGTATTGAGATTGAAAAAGGTAGTGCAAAATCCACTGTTGATTCTATACGATTGCCAATGCTACAAAATTTTAACGTGGTAGTCCCTCCCCTTCAAGAGCAAGCTGCCATTGCTGACTTCTTAGACGATAAAACCGCCAAAATCAATCGCATCATCGCCAAAAAGAAACAACAACTTGACATTATCAAAGAACATCGTAAGAGTCTCATCTACGAATATGTCACAGGGAAAAAAAGAGTAAAGGAGTATTAAGAAGATGGGAATTAGAGCGAGTCAATTACGTGAACGAGAAGATTATCAACAACTGATATTAGATTATTTATCAAATACAAACGGTTATCAGATTCGAAATAATACTGATTTTCAGGCGAAGTTAGCCATGGATACAGCAATCTTAATGGAATTTTTACGAAATACTCAGGCAGACCAATTAGAAAAGCTCGAACGCCTCTACAAAGATCGCACTGAGGAAACCATTATTAACTTACTAAACAACGAGATTCTCAAAGATTCTCGCGGGTTGATGGATGTGCTACGTGAAGGAATCGAGTTCGATAACGGTACTACCCTCACACTGCTCTATCGCAAGCCAGAGACTTCGATTAACAAGCAAGCAGTTGCCAACTATGAACAGAATATCTTCTCTGTGATGGAAGAAGTCTATCATAAAGAGGGAGAACGTATTGATTTAGTATTATTTGTCAATGGACTTGCCATTTTTACAGTGGAACTGAAGTGTAATACTTCTGGGCAATCCTATGAAGATGCCATTGAACAGTACAAGCAACATCGTGATGCTAAGACACGTCTGTTCAAGCCAAGAGCTGGTGTATTAGCAGCTTTTGCGATGGATTTGAACGAGGTCTATTTCACAACCGAGCTGAAGGGATATAGCACTTTCTTCAATCCCTTTAATATCGGAGATAACTATGGTAAAGGCAATCCACACCACCCTGATGGCATCAACGTCTCTTATATGTGGGAGGACATCTGGACGAAGGGCACGCTCTCCTTCTTGCTGGAACGCATCATCTACATTAAGACGAAGGAATCTAGAAATCCCGATACTAAGAAAGTCAAACGGACTAAGTCTCTCATCTTCCCTCGTTACCATCAACTACGAGCGGTTCGTCGTATCTTAGCGGATGTAAAGAAAAATGGATCCGAGAATAATTACTTAATTGAACATTCTGCCGGTAGTGGAAAGACAGAGACCATTTCATGGCTAGCACATACGCTTGCAACCGTTCATAACAGTGAAAATCAAAATATCTTCGATACAGTTCTAATCGTAACAGACCGTATTGTCGTTGACCGTCAACTTCAAGAAGCCATCCAAGGTATCCCTCATAAGGCTGGACAAGTGAAGGTCATGGACGACAAGTCGCACTCTGCTGACCTTGCCTCTGCACTTAGAGGGAATACTAAGATGATTGTTACAACGATTCATAAGTTCTTCCATATTCTTCAACAGGACTTATTGAAGATTAAGCATAAGACCTTCGCTGTTGTGATTGATGAGGCACACTCTTCCACTCATGGGACATTGATGCAAGCTATGACAACGGTCCTCTCTCATAAAGACGAGATTGGAGATGGTGATGATAACCTGGATGTTGAATCTTCAATCATTGAAGAGATTCAAAAAAGTGGCAAACAACCAAACGTTTCAATGATTGCCTTCACTGCTACTCCTAAGCCTGAAACGATTCAACTCTTTGGTAAGTTGAATGCAGATGGGCATAAAGAATCCTTCGACCTCTACTCTATGAAACAAGCCATCGAAGAAGGCTATATTTTAAACGTCTTAGATAACTACGTTATCTATAAGACTTATTTTGAATTACAGAAGAAAATCAATGACGATCCAGAGTTTAAGTCGATTACTGCTAAACGAAAAATTGCACGTTTCATTGATTTACATGATACGAATATTGCTCAGAAGGTTGAGATTATCATTGAGCATTTCAAAAACAACATCATGCACCAACTAGACGGTACTGCCAAAGCCATGGTCGTGACCTCCTCTCGTGAAGCAGCTGTCAAGTACCGTAATGAATTCGAGCGTTATATCAAAGCGAATGGCTATTCTGGTATCCGTGCTCTCGTTGCTTTCTCAGGAAAAGTGAAGTTGTATCAAGATGAACTTTCAGAAGAAGGAATTAACCAGATTAAGGAAGAGGCCCTCCGTTATGAATTTGATCGTAAAGAATTTCAAGTCTTAATTGTTGCAGACAAGTATCAAACAGGATTTGACCAACCAAAATTAGTTGCTATGTATGTGGATAAAAAGCTAAGAGGCGTTACCGCTGTTCAGACTTTGTCACGTTTGAACCGTATCTATCCACCTTATGATAAGCCAACCTTTATTTTGGACTTCAAAAACGATTATAAAGATATCCAAGCTGCCTTTGAACCTTATTACAAGGATACGATTCTCTTTGAAACGATGTCTCCTTCTGATATAAGGGAATTAAGCAAGGTTATCTATGGGTATAATATTCTTGATTTTGATGATATTGTGACCTTTAATAACTTCCTCTATCAAGACAAGCGGACAAATCGTGAGAAACAAAAAATGTGGAGCTTACTCGATAAGGCTGCGAGAGAACTCTATCGCTATGAGGAGATTCGACAAAAAGAAATGATTGCGACCATCAAACGCTACTTAAAAGGCTACCTCTTCTTAATTCAGTCCACCTTCTATGAGAACGTAGAACTTCATAAGCTCTACAACTTCCTATCTTATTTGATTAAAGAAGTGCATCCGGGGACAAGTGGAAATAATTTTGACATTGCGGACAAGATTACTGTCAGTCATTTCCGTCAAAAACAAAAAGAAGTCCACCAACATAGCGAAGTTGAAGCTAAGCCTGAAGTTGCTATTAAAAAGCCTACACAAGTCACTCTTGAAGAAGAACAAAAGAAAACACTCTCTGCCATTATTGACGAGCTAAACAACTTCTATAATAAAGATTACGAAGTGGATTCCACCACAAAAGCTGCAATGCAAATTAGAGACTTACTTCTAAACAATCCATCCATTCGTAAGAAGCTAGAAAAGAGTGCTCGAAGCAATGGCATCAATGAATTCAAGTATACTTATGATGACTGCATGCAAGAAGTATTAGTGGAAGCTCTGGATCAGAATACGGACTTCTTCACCTTACTACTGAACACACCAGAAGTTCGAAACAAGTTTGCACAGGTCTTCATGCAAGATGTATACCATTTGCTGGGTGATAAATAAGGTTAGGAGGTTAGAATTTGGTAAACAATCCATTTTTAAGTTTGTTAAGGACTTTGAAGAAGATCCTGAAAAATTCTTAATTCATTACGGATATAAAGAAGCCATCACAGTTCCTTAAAAAGTATCCATCGAAGAAATCGTCAAAAAAATAAGTGTTTCAGTCCGAACAGATCAATACTTATGTGGAGGAAATGACATCTGCAGTGAGATTGTGTTTTTCAATGGCACAATTAGTGTGAGAGAAAAAGATAGTTTTCATAAAAAGAAATTGTATGTTGATGAACTGCACCCCATAAGTTGGACAATAAAAATCCAACTTATGGGGTGCAGTTCACTCCTCACAATTTTTATTATACCATATACCCCATTCTACAATACGTAAATATCTAGAGCCAAATGTTTAATATGGAATGTCTATCTTGAATTTTCCTAATCCCTCATATACACCTTGACCATCACCTTCAGCCAGTCGCCCCGCTTGTCCTGAGATTCATAACGACAATAGATTTCCTTCCCCGCATCCATTAGTCTAGCTAGTATCTGATTTTGCTTCTTAGGGATATAGCCGACTGGCTCACCATCAGGGGTATAGAGCTTGATAGCCCACTCATCATGGATATTATCAGGCTCTCGGCGACATGTGAGTCGATCGCCTGCTTGCATGTGCATCAGGGTCAGCTCAATATAATCGATATGGCTAGTCCCTGCTATCTGGACCTCTAAGAGGAAAATTTCTTGCTCAAAGGGTATAGGAAGGTTATCGCCCGACTTGCCTCGCTGATTGAGTAAGTTAACTAAGCCACGGTCAGGTAGAAGTTGTAAGTTAGTCAACCATGCCACCTCCTTGACGGACCATGACATAGAGTGCGTCCAACCGTTGACGATAGCTAACAATATTGGCCTCGTATTGCTGAATCAGTTCTTCATATTCCTCTTGGCGCTCACGTAATCGCTCATCATCTTCCAGAATTTCCAAATAAAGATAAGGATAGCTTTGTCGAATTGTCGCCATACGCTCCTGATAGTTTGCTATCAAGTCCTCTGTCTCCTCAAGTTTTGTCTGCCAGTATGACAGCGAATCAGTCTCTTCCCGATTGACTTCTGGGTCCTGTCCACCCTGAATGACAGCCAAAATTCTCATGGTGACTAAGTCACCGTTCCGATAGGCTTGAACCGCACGCTCGAAGAGTTGGGCATATTCCGGGCCTAGATTAGGGTTCATATCGGGATGCCAGGCCTTGACTAGCTGTCGATAAAGTTGTTTTAATTCCTTCACTTCTTCTTCTGATAAGTAGTCTACCTGGGCCCTACCTAGAGCACGATCCAGTTGATTAAGTTGATTGGTTAACTTAGCTTGAAAAGACGCAAACTCCAATTCTAAGCGCTCCTGGATGACAGCAAGCTGGACGGCTTCCCCGCGATTGATACAGGCCTGAATCATACTAATCTCTCGTCGCATCCGACTAAAGGTCAGTTGTAATTCAAAGGCCTTGACTTCAAGATAGCCCATCTTAAGCATGTAGTCATTTTCAATATTGACGCAAATAACATAGCGTAGATGATCATGCTCTCCCACTAGGTCTAACAATTTTTGTTGTAGGCTGGCAACCTTATCCTGGAGACTAGAAAGGGCTTCCAAGTCTGTTGACTCTTGATTATCAGCTATCGGAATGCCGAGTGAGTCCGACTTGTTTTGGGAGACTGGTCGGAGTCCCTTGATAGAAGCTCTAAAAGAGGGAGTGGCTTGGAGACTCTCTTCCCTTTTCTTGGCCATGCTAGTTGCTCCTTTCCTAGTTAAATGCATTTCTTTCAGTATATAATACTAGTTCTAGCCTGTCATTGCACAATCTTGCTGAAAAGTTACATTTTCTTGCGATAATAGTGTGTCCTTACATTAAGTATACCAAGCAGCTAGCTTAAGAGGCCAGCCACTTATTATTTTGAATAGGATTAGTAAAGGAGCCAGTGGTCCACTTTAAAGAGTGGACCACTGGCTCAGAAAATAATGTCCCCTTAAAAATGCGCAAAAAAAGCCAGGTAATATCTGGCGCAATGTAGTTGTCCGAAAACATTGAAAGAGGAGATTACCATGACTTACCTTAATTTTAACCTAAATCTGGGAGAATTAACAGAGGGGATTTTAAGTAGTAATCAAAAAGCTCTCAAGAAAGTAGCAAAGCTTTCTTTCCCGAGAAAGAGATTTGACTTCTTCCAGACCTGTACAGTATAATAAACATAGAAGGAGTCGAAGGCTAACTCGACTCCCATGCAGAGCCGTATAAGACGGTGATGCGAAGATGACT
>ERZ773062.261-NODE-261-length-32283-cov-4.081761_pt1 | contig 32283 bp, 28 predicted proteins | sample MGYA00580626_ERZ773062 | MGnify/ENA primary metagenome ERZ773062 (study PRJEB29015, sample SAMEA2738003) | human oral metagenome | biome: human oral; feature: human-associated habitat; material: dental | place: China | collected 2058 ... | reverse complement strand
CCGGCGAATTAGGTGACTGGGGTTATTTCCCAACACCAGAAGCCCAATGTCTGGGCGATTACGAAGCCAGTGCCTACCTCCAATTCTGGCAAGGCCAAGATCAGTTAAGCCAAAGCTTTGCGACCGGGTCTTCCATCTTCATCCCACTCTTGGTTAAGCAGGCTAGCCTAGGCCAAGATCTGGCTGACTGGCAAGATAGCCCAGTCAAGGTCAACGACCTGCCAAGAGGCATCGAAGTGACGGCCTTCAAGCAGGCCCACGATAGCCAAGATTGGATTCTCCGCCTAGTCAGCCATGCCTCAGAGACGCTCGACCTAGCACCTTATCTACCTAGCAAGCTGCAATCGGTCAACCTCTTAGAAGAGGACCTAGAGGAGACCTCCTCGCTGATTGCGCCTTATGAAATCAAGACCTATCGCCTTAAGAAAGGGTAAGTATTATGACTAAGATTTGGATTGAAGATGCGGCCTTGCGCGACAAGGTTCAGCGTCTAGCAGCAGAATTAGACCTATCCCTAGCGCCTGATGGCCGCCTGGTTGACTATCAAGCGGGCCCGGCGGGCAAGTTAGAAGTATCCGACCAAGGAGAGGGCGTCCTCATTGTGGCACCTGACCTACCGCATTTCTTCCATGGCTTGGCCCTCTGGAATATGCGCCAGCAAGCCGGCCAGACCAGCAGCTTTAGTCAGCCCATTAGCTTCAGTCGCAATGGCCTCATGCTGGATAACTCCCGCAATGCCGTTGCCAAGGTGGACTATGTTAAGTCCCTCTTAAGACGCTTGGCCGTCTTAGGCCACAGTTGGTATATGCTCTATATGGAAGATGTCTATGAAATTCCGGAGCAACCTTATTTTGGGGCCTTCCGAGGCCGTTATAGCCAGGCCGATTTGCGTGAATTGGATGCTTATGCCCAGGACTTGGGCATTGAATTGGTGCCTTGTGTGCAGACCCTGGCCCACCTTAACCAGTTCTTCCAATGGGAGCATATTAACAGTCAGTATGCAGATCTGGCTGACGTCCTCCACGTAGGGCGGGAAGAAACCTATACCTTAATCGACCAAATGTTGGCCTCTCTCTCTTCATGTTTTACAACCAAGCGCATTCACTTAGGCATGGATGAAGCCTATGACCTAGGGCGAGGCCATTATCTGGATCAAGTGGGCTTGCGAGCCAAGACTGACATTATGTTGGACCACCTAGCTCGTATGAAGACTCTCTGTGACCGCTATGGCCTGGAACCAATCATTTGGGATGACATGTTCTTCTCTTGGTATAACCAAGTGGGAGAAGACGAGAAAATCGACATTCCTGAAGGCATCAGCCTCATGTACTGGGATTACTACCAACATACCACCCAAGCTTACTTGGATAAAATCGCCCAACGCCGTAGTTTAGGGGCTCAAGTCAGCTTTGCTGGTGGGGCCTGGCGTTGGACGGGTTACACGCCGCACCACCGTAAGACCTTGGTGGCTAGCCTGGCCGGCCTAGAAGCGGCCCGCCAAACCGGCATCCAGGAAGTCATGGCGACTGCCTGGGGTGACGATAGTTCTGAGTCACCATTTGAAGTGGCCGCCTTCGGCCTCGTCCTCTATTCTTACCTAGACAGCCATGCTGACTATGTGGAAGAGGAGTTTAGCCAATGGCTAAGCTTCTTCACCGGCCTATCCTTATCCGACTGGCTCAAGCAAGGGGAATTAGACTTATTGCCAGAATGGGATCAATTAGCAGGCATTGATGTGACGCCTTCTAAATACTTCTTCTATCAAGATTTGCTACTACCAATGTTTATGCCACAAATTGAGTCCATGGATGTGGACTATGGCGCCCGTATGGCCAAGTTGGCCGTTGACTTCGATGCTATGGAGGGTGGCAACCCAGCTGTCAACCAGTTCTATAGCGACTATGCCCTCTGCTTGGCTAACAAATGGAACCTGCCTTACTTAATCTGGCAGGCCTATCATGCCCACGACCGTCAGACGCTAGCTGACCTCGTTCACGGTCGCTTGCCACAACTGATTGCGGACTATGACCGCGTCCTGCAAAGTCGTCGTCAAGTCTGGTTACAAGAAGCCAACCCATTCGGCTTGGAAATCTTAGAATATCGGATTGGTGGGCTGATGGCTCGGACGCAAGCGGTCATTTCACGCTTGAAGGATTATCTGTCAGGCCGTGTCGACAGTCTGCCAGAGTTGGAGGAAGCACGACTCAATCCGCTGCCAACAGACCAAAGTGGCTTCAAACCAGCCGTCAACTACAACCGCGCCCTACGGACCATGTCGCGGTCCCGTATGACCTGGTAGCATAAGAGAAAAAAGGCAAGGGTATAACCCTTGCCTTTGGCTTTATGAATGCAAAAATGACGAGGACTCAGTCCTCGTCATTTGATTTCGTCTGTGATTACCAGGCGCGGATGCGACCTTGGCAGTCTGGGCAGACACCGTAAACTTCGACTTTAGTCCGGTTGGTTGTATAGCCGGTTTGTTTATGGACGTCTTCGGTTGGATCTGGGAACTTAGTCATAGCGAAGTCCGCAATTTTCCCACAGCGTTCACAGATAATGTGCTGATGGTTGTAGCCATTTAGGCCCATGTAGTCATAACGACTGGTGACATCAGAGAATTTCATCTCATTGACATAACCTTCTTTGACTAGGAAAGACAGGTTATTATAGATGGTCGCAAGACTAAGGCTTGGCCAGTCAGGTAAGAGATCATGGTAGATTTCTTCCACGGTAGGGTGATTGTGTGTCTGAATCATATAGGATAGAATGGCGCGACGTTGCGGCGTCATCCGAATGTGCTTGTTCTTAAGTTGGGCAACAACTTGTTCAAGTTCTTTAGCGACATCAGTTACATATTCCATTTTGGGTCACCTCCTTTTATTTATTGATAATTAAAACAATCTGCTACATATAACATTATAGCACAAATTTTAGCGATAAGTCAAGCCAATTGCCTTCTCCATCCGCGCTAGGACCTTGTTAGCCTGTTCGTTGGCTTTCTTAGCTCCGTCGGCCAGGATGTCGTCTAGGGTACTAGATGTCAAGAGACGGTGATATTCCGCTTGGATTGGCTCTAGGGTCGCGATAATGCTGTCGGCAATGGCCTGCTTAAAGGTCCCGTAGCCAGCCTCATGATATTCAGCCACCAGAGAGTCAATTGAACGGCCAGAAAAAGCAGAGAAAATATCCAGCAAGTTGCTGACAGCCGGTTGATTTTCGCGGTCATAATTGACTTGACCTACCGAGTCGGTCACAGCACTCTTCATCTTCTTCAGGATGGTCTTAGGATCGTCTAGGAGGGAGATAGTCGCCTTAGCATTGGTGTCGGATTTACTCATCTTGCTGAATGGGTCTTGCAGACTCATGACCCGACCACCGGATTTAGGGGTGATGATTTCAGGTTTGACTAGGAGCTCCTTGCCCTTGCCGTAGCGTTGGTTGAAGCGGTCCACATAGTTACGGGTCAACTCCAAATGTTGCTTCTGGTCTTCGCCCACTGGCACATAGGCTGCATCGTAGAGAATAATGTCCGCTACCATTAAGGCAGGGTAGCAGAGCAAGCCAGCATTGACACTTTCTTGCTTGGTGGATTTATCTTTATATTGGGTCATGCGCTCCAATTCGCCCAAGCCGGTCGTACAGAGAATCATCCAAGCCGCTTGCGTGTGGGCTGGGACATCAGACTGAACGAAAATGGTGGCCTTCTTAGGGTCAATCCCTAGGGCTAGATAGAGGGCAGCCAACTCACGGGTTGTTTGGTGGAGCTTGGCTGTGTCTTGGGGCACGGTAATGGCGTGCTGGTTGACGATACAGTAGGTAGCGTCATAGTCATCTTGTAATTCAACAAATTGGCGCATAGCCCCGACATAGTTCCCGATGGTTGGAACCGAGGTAGGTTGAACGCCAGAAAAAATTTTTGCTTTCATCAAATCGAGCCTCATTCTCTCTTAGTTTCGCTACTATTATTATAACGCAGTTTCACTTAATTGACAAAAGCAATGTGGCGCCCGCCTAGCAAAAGACGGCCAAGGAGAGATTGAACAAGGACTTTTAAAGAATTCCCTAAGAGTATATGAATTTTTTGTGAAGTTTTGTTTACAGCTGTGAACTAATCTCGGTCTTAAGTATGATTTATTGTTAAATTTCAAAAAAAGTATAGTAATCAGGGGCTAGGGGTAGTATAATAGCATAGTAGTAATCGTAGTGGTTATTGAAAAAAGGAGTGATTAGTTTGGTAACGTTATATACGACCCCAAGTTGTACTTCATGCCGTAAGGCCCGTGCCTGGTTGGAAGAACATCAAATTCCCTACACAGAACGTAATATCTTTTCGGAACCACTGTCTCTACAAGAAATTAAAGATATTTTACGTATGACAGAAGAAGGGACAGAAGATATCGTCTCAACCCGTTCCAAAGCATATTCAGACTTAAATATTGAAATTAGCGAATTATCCTTGAATGACTTTTATCGCATTGTGCAAGAGCAACCAGGTCTCTTGCGTCGTCCAATCATGATTGACGAGAAACGCCTGCAAATCGGCTTCAATGAAGATGAAATTCGTCGTTTCTTGCCACGCGAAGTGCGTGCCTTGGAATTGCGTAAGGTGCAAGCCTTAGTCAATGAGTAATGAATAGAGTCTAGGTGAGGCCGGAACCTTGTTTCTGCCTCGCCTTTCTTTTCCCTTAGGACAATACATTAGGATAGCGTCTTGGCCTAAAGTTTAGTATAATGAAGAAATAGAGGAGGTGTTACTATGGAAATGGAACGTATCAATGAGGATACAATCAAAGTCTTGATTATGCCGGAAGATCTGGAAGAACGAGGGATTAACTTCCTAGAACTGATCAGCAACCATGCCCGCATTGAGCAGTTCTTCTACTCCATCCTGGAAGAGGTGGACGTGGAGAACCAATTCGCGGAATCTGATTCCGTCACTTTCCATGTCATCCCATCCGATCGAGGCCTCGAACTCTACATTAGCCGTAGCAGTGGTAATGGCCTAGAAGATTTGCTGGAGAACGAAGTCCTCAAACGTCTCTTGGACCGTCGTAAATCCGCCCTAAAAGATAAGCAACAAGCCCAGGATCAAGAAGACCTCAGCGTCAATGAGAAGCTAGAAGTCCTAGAAGGCTTGACCAAGGAGATTGAAGCCGAGATTGAACAGGCCCAGGATCAAGAAGAACCTGTAGGACCCGAGATTGTCTGCTTTGATAGCTTGGATGATTTACTCAAGTTGGCACGTCAACTACGGGACTTCCCGGTTGAAAATAGCCTCTATCGCTACAATGACGCCTACTATCTGGTCTTGAGCGATGTGATTGGTGATTATGAACCAGACGGCCTCTACCAACAATTCCTCTTCATGCTGGAATTTGGGGAAGAAGCCACCGTCAAGGAAGCGATTCTGAAGGAACACGGGGAACTCTTGCAAGCGGGAGATGCCTTGGAATTCTTCGCACAATTTTAAGATTGACTGCCGTCGACAGGTTTTACCTGTAGACGGTTTTTTTGTGGTCGCTTACGGGCTATGGATATGTTAAAATAAGAGTAGAATGGGCAACTGGGCCAAGACTGTCCAGTGTCATCAAGAAAAAGGGGGAAAGAGCATGACTTCAGTCATCACCTTCGGGCAGGGGGCGCATCCAGCGCAACTTCGCCTTGATAAATTAAACCGTCACGGCATTATCGCCGGTGCGACAGGGACCGGTAAGACCGTGACCCTTAAGGTCTTGGCCGAATTACTAAGCCAAGAAGGCATTCCAGTCGTCCTCTCTGATATCAAGGGGGACCTTATGTCCTTGGCTCAAGCCAACAATACCGATGTCAGCGAGCGCCTGGCTCAGACAGGTCGTGAGAACTATGAACCAAGTTCTTATCCTGTACAACTTTGGGATGTCAAAGGCGAGAACGGGACGCCTTTGCGTTTGACCGTCTCCGATATGGGGCCTGTCATGTTAACCCGTCTCTTGGGCCTCAATGAAACCCAAGAATCCATTCTCAATGTGGTCTTCGATGTGGCCGATAAGCAAGGTCTCTTGCTGATTGACCTCATGGACTTGCGGGCTATGCTTAACTATGTGGCCGCTCATGCTGGCGAATTAAGCCAACACTACGGTAACATTCCAGCGCGTTCAGTTGGGGCGATTTTACGCTCTCTAGTTATTTTAGAGCAACAAGGGGCAGCCAAATTCTTTGGCGAGCCAAGCTTAGAGATTGCCGACCTCATGCGCCAAGACAGCGATGGCCGTGGGATTGTCAACATCCTCAATGCGGAACAGCTCTTCAACCAGCCAACCTTGTACGCGACGGTGCTCTTGGCCCTCTTGGCTGAGCTCTATGAGAACCTTCCGGAAGTCGGGGACTTGGATAAACCTAAGTTGGTCTTCTTCTTCGATGAAGCCCACGCCCTTTTCAAGGATGCGCCAGCTGTCTTATTAGAGAAGATTGAGCTCATTGTCCGCTTAGTTCGGTCCAAAGGGGTCGGGGTTTACTTCATTACCCAAAACCCAACCGATATTCCAGACAAGGTAGCCAGCCAATTGGCTAACCGCATCCAGCATGGTTTGCGGGCCTTTACGCCTAAGGAACTCAAAACCGTTAAAACGGTAGCGGACACCTTCCGTCAAGAAGCCAATCAAGACCTAGCCAAGGTCATTCAAGAACTGAAGGTAGGGGAAGCCGTGGTGTCTACCCTGACCGAAGATGGTAGTCCTAGCCTGGCCGACCGGGTACTCATTTACCCACCGCAAAGTCTCTTAGGAACCATCGATCCAACCGTTAAGGCCAGCCTAATGAATAGCTCACCATTGGATGACAAGTATGGCGAAGCCATTGACCGTGAGAGTGCCCATGAAGTCATTCTCAAACAAACCCAAGAACAGGAAGCGGCCCTCCTAGCAGCCGCTCAAGCCGCAGAGGCAGAAGAAGTAGAAGAAGAGGAGGATGAAGACGTGGCAAAAACTAGCAAGAAATCAACCAGCACTGGTGGTCGCAAGACAGACAACCTCTTGGACCGTTTCATGAAGAACGTGGTCGGCCAAGTGGGTCGTGAAGTCGGCCGTGTGGTATCCCGCGGGATTACCGGTATGTTCAAGAAGTAAGACCTTGTTGTCCTATTCCTACGCCAGCCAATAAAGGAGTCGCTATCATGGAAACCTTATGTCTTGGTCGTCACTTAGCCGGAGCCAGTCGCATCGCCCTAGGTTGCATGCGCATGGCCTCCCATTCGCTACAAGAAGCTAGCCAGGTTCTGGAGACCGCCCGCCAGGTCGGCATTAATTTCTTCGATCATGCCGATATCTATGGCCGGGGCGAGTCGGAAGTCCGCTTTGCTCAAGCTGTCAAGGAACTAGGTATTCCGCGTGATCAACTGCTGATCCAGTCCAAATGTGGGATTCGCCTGCCGGAAGGATATTTTGACTTTTCCAGCCAGCATATCCTGGATTCGGTAGACGGCATTCTCAAACGCCTCAAGACCGACTATCTGGACGTCTTGCTCCTACATCGGCCCGATGCCCTTATGGAGCCGGACCAGGTGGCAGCCGCCTTCGATCGCTTGCATGCAGCCGGTAAGGTGCGTTATTTCGGCGTCAGCAATCAGAATCCCTATCAAATGGAGTTGCTTCAGGCCAGTGTAACCCAACCCCTCATTATTAATCAACTGCAGTTGGGGCCTGCCCACACCCCCATGATTGATGCTGGCCTCAATGTTAACATGCGAGAACTAGCAGGCATTAACCGTGACGGGGGTATTCTGGATTATTGTCGCCTCAAGGGCATCACCATCCAACCTTGGTCGCCCTTCCAGGTAGACTTGCATCAAGGGGTCTTCATGACCCATCCAGACTATCAGCTCCTGACCGAGACCTTAAGTCAGGGCGCTAAGCAGCATGGTGTGGCTTTCGAAGCCATGGTCATTGCCTGGCTCTTGCGCCATCCGGCAGGTTTCCAACCGATTGTGGGGACCATGAGTCCTAAGCGGATTGAAGCGCTGGCCCAGGCTGAACGTGTGCAAATGACTCGCCAAGAATGGTATGACATCTACAAGAGTGCAGGCAATCGCCTCCCTTAATCAAGTGTGAAGGAGACAAGAATCAATGAAATTAATCGCCATTGATATGGACGGTACCCTCTTAAGAGGGGACAAGTCCTTTGATTTGGATCGCTTCGAGCAGGCAGTTCATGCCCTTAAGGAAGCCGGAACCCGTGTCTGTATTGCCTCAGGCAATAGCTATCCTAAGTTGCGTGGCTATTTTGATGACCAATTGCGTCAGGAACTGCTCTTTGCCTCAACTAACGGTAACGCCATTATGGTAGAAGAGCAAGGCCTTCATTATAGCGCCTTGGACTACGACACGACCGAAGCCATTATTGACTTCCTCAACGAGTTCTCGGATTTCTTCTGTCTAGTCATGACCGACCGTGGCTCCTATGCCGTGACTCAAGATCAGGATGCCTTGGATCATTTCCGTCTCTACCATCCGCATATTGATCATTTGGTTAATTTCCGTGACCTCAATCCAGAAGAAGCCATTCTTCAACTATCGGTTATGAGTAAGCGTAGCGTAGCCGACAATAAGGTCATGACGCGGATTCTCAATGAGCGTTTCCCAGAGGGGCATGCGGTGACCAGTGGTGGCCGTTGGATTGATGTCTTCAGTCCCCAAGGGGGAAAGGGCAAGGCCATCCGCTACCTACAAGACTATCTGGGCACTGACGCTAGTCAGACCATGGCCTTTGGTGATAGCCTCAATGACCAGACCATGATGGAAGTGGTCGATTATAGCCTAGCCATGGGCAACGCCGATCCAGATTTATTGGCTATCTGCCGTTATCAAATTGGCGATAATGAATCGCAAGCAGTGATTGATATCCTGGAAGCCCTAGTGGCCGACCCAAGTGCGGCCTTCCTGGCCCAATATCGTCGCTAAGTAAAGGAGCAAGACCGTGTCCAAAAAGCCAAGCAAAAGAAAGCAAAAAGCCCACAAGGAGCAAGCCCAAGATGACTTGGTGCAGGTTGACGCCTTTATGATTCCGGCGCCCTTTGCTGCCATGTATCAAGTCCTACGGGAAGCCGTGGCCGAGGATTTGTTGGCTCTCTTGAGCCAGGAATTCGCCCGGGTGGCTCGGGTCTCGGACAATGAGGAAGAAGGGGAGGCAGTGGTCGCCTATGATGCGGCCGACGTCGAACAGCTACGGATTTACCTCAATCCTAGCAATATTTCTCAGGCCCAGAAGGCGCGGGACAAGCATCAACTGGATAAATTTGTGGACCATCTCCGCCAGACGGAGGGGTGATGATAGAAAGGGTGGGAAAAGTATTTCCCACCCTTTTTATCTGTGTCCAAAATTATGTGAACCTCGCCCCACTTAACCCAAAAGGCGGAGCTTGAGGTGGGACCGGCTGCAGCCAGCCCTTGGCTGTCTTCCGCCTTGTGCCGCTATCGAAGGGCTAAGTCACTGCGTTCCCAGCCCTTCAGATAGGCGCCACATCCTGGTCACCACAAGCACCCTCTTTTGGCCGTGGGTCTGGGCTCCCACTGGACTGTCAAAGGGGACAGAGGCAAAGTTGAAGGTATTCAAAGGCGTGTGTACCAAACCCCACTTAAACCAAAAGACGATGCTTGAGGTGGGACCGGCTGCAGCCAGCCTGCGGCTGTCTTCCGCCTTGTGTCGCTATCGAAGGGCTAAGTCACTGCCTTCCAAGCCCTTCTGATAGGCGCCACATCCTGGACACCACAAGCACCGTCTTTTGGCCGTGGGGCTTGGCCCACACTGGACTGTCAAAAAGTATAAAGAAGGTGGATGAAAACATTTTCTGGATGTATAATGAGTGTGTAGATAGGATTTGGATGACGATGTATTTGGGAAGGGAGGCTTAGGATAAAGTCGTCATCAGGCAAGCAACTATAATAAAGGAGCAATGCAATATGAAACGTTTTATTTTGACCCCACTCACTTTCTTGTTTCTACTGCTCTTTTGTCTTTCATCTTCAAACGTTCAAGCCAATCAACCAGCAGGGGATAACCTATGTTGTTGCCCTAAGAAGCCACATGAATCTTGGTGTGAGGAATATGCTGTAGAGTGGTACAAGGGAGCAAATCCAAATGATGTTCGGCCGATTGAAGAAGATTTGACAGCCTATATTCCTGATAAGAAGGACAAAAAACGAGACGCATTTCCAACCTCTATTGTGGTGGAAGAGATTCGATTCTTTAGTTCTCAGCCACCTCAAACCATTTACTATAATAAAAATCACTATTATGGTTATATCCCTTTGGTTAAAATATGGCAACTGGGCCCAATTTACTACGCTCTATATAAGGGAGCGGTTATTTTACAAGGTCCAGGGGCAAACAATTGAGTTAGAAAATAAGATTTCGCCTTTTATGTAAAGCACCCCATAAGTTAGACATTAAAAGTCCAACTTACGGGGTGCTTTTCAAGAGACTAACAACTTAGCTTTCTTCATTTTGCCAATCGTCCAGTGTGAGACCAGCCCCACGTCCAAAAACGGGCTTGTGGTGCAGAGGATGCCTCGCGTATCAGAAGGGCTTGGAACGTTAGTGACTTAGCCATTCGGTAGCGAGGCAAGGCGGAAGACAGCCGCAGGCTGGCTGAAGCCGGTCCCACCACAAGCCCCGTCTTTTGGCTCGAGTGGGGCTTGTCTCACACGGTTTAGAGCATAGAAAAAGGTGGGAAACTCCCACCCTTTTACGTATTTTATAAACCTTGTCGCTCCTGACTAGCACGAATGGCATGGCCGTAGATGCGGCCTAGTTCTTGACCGATGACCGACAGGTCACGTTGAACCGCCACGGGATAGGCTGCCTGGGTCAAGTCAGGTAGCTCTTGGGCTTGGCTAGCCCGAATCAGACGCTCGAAGTCATCGACATCCTTAGCCTTATAGACGTTGACCTGGTCGGTCAACCAGTCATCGAAGACCGGAATGTCCCGAATGATGAATTTGGCATGGGCGGCACAGGCCTCGACGGCCGGAATGCCCTCGGTTTCTTCCAAGGTAGGGAAGAGGTAGAGGTCGCTGCCCTGCATGGCTTGAATAATCTGCTGATTGTCGACATAGCCGGCAAAGGTCAGGTTGGCCGGTGGATTGGAGACAGCAACCCGAATAGCGGACGGCACTAGGTTCAAGTCCGTATAGCCAAACCAGATGAAGCGGATATGGGGCAGGCGCCTAGCCAACTCCACAAAATCTAGAATGCCCTTGCGCTCTAGGTAGAGGCCAATCCCAATGCAGACGAAGTCTTGCTCGGTCAGTCCGTAGCGAGCCCGGAAGAGCTCCCGCGCCTGAGGCTGAGGGGCAAATTTTTCTAGTTCAATACCGTTGGACAAGACGAAGATTTCCCGACCCATATTATAGGAATCTAGTAGACGCTTGGAGTAGGGCGTAGGTGTAATGAGGACATCGCCTTGTTGATAGCAGGTCATGAGCCAACGCTTGAAGATGGGCGCTAGCTGATTAGAGAAGCGGAAGGAGTTACGGAAGTCTTCCATGGTCGAATGGGCATGGTAGACGACCGGAATGCCTTGCTTGCGACATTTGCGGGCGAAGAGCATGGATTGGGGGAAGTAGGTATTGATATGTAATAAATCGAAGGAGTCCTTGGGATCGGTGGTGTAGTCAATCCCGGCATGTTCCAAGGCCTTCATTTGATGTTTAATTGATTTACCAAGGCCAGATTTGGCGATTTTGTCGAGATGTTGACTGTAGAGTAGGACTTTCACCCCGAAACCTCCTTTAAAATGCGATTGCTTTCCTTAAGTGTATAGTAATAGAAGCTAGAGTGCAAGCTTGGCCGAGAGAATCCTAGGGACATTTGAAAAAAATAAACCATAAATAACGCTTTCATCCTAAAAATATCTTGCACTATGGTTCGGAAGGTGTATACTTATTATTATAATTCTATTAATAGGAGTGAGAAAAATGAAAAAATCGTTAAAATTCTTGGCATTAGCCTTCGTTGCATTCATGATGGTAGCGTGTGGCGCCAAGAAGCAAGACGCTCAACCCCTATTGATCGGGATGGAAGCGGGCTATCCGCCTTATAACTGGACACAGGCCACCAACGCTAACGGTGCTGTACCTATTAAGGACTCCAAGGAATTCGCCAATGGTTACGACGTGCAAATCGCGCGTAAGATTGGGGAAAAATTAGGCCGCGAAGTCCAAGTGGTCAAGACGGAGTGGGATGGGCTCTTACCAGCTGTCCAATCAGATAAAATCGATATGATTATTGCCGGCATGTCGCCAACAGCGGAGCGGTCTAAGGAAATCGACTTCTCTGAGTCTTACTATGAGTCACGCTTCGTTATGGTGGTCCGCAAGGATTCGCCTTACGCCCAAGCTAAGACCTTAGAAGACTTTGCAGGTGCTAAGGTGTCAGGCCAACAAGGTACCTTGCACTATAACCTGCTGCAACAGCTCAAGGGCGCTCAGGTTGAGCAGGCACAGGATTCTTTCCCTGTCTTACGGGTGGCCTTAGAAGCAGGCAAGCTAGATGCCTACATTTCAGAATATCCAGAAGCTGTCTCTGCGGCAGCCGCTAACCCTCTATTCACCTACGTAGAACTTAATCCAAGCTTCCAAGTGGCGCCAGAAGATCGCAAGGTCTCTATCGGGGTCAAGAAGGGGAGTCCCCTCATGTCCCAAATCAATGAAGCCATTGCGGAAATCTCAGATCAACAACGTAAGGACTTCATGGATCAGGCCATTAAGAACCAGCCAGCGGCTGATGGTCAAGAAGAGACCAACACTGAAGCAGCGGCTACAGAAGATTATAACTTCTTTGCTCGCACCTGGGAGATTGCCAGTCAGAACTGGCGTCAATACCTAGCCGGGACAGGCATGACCCTCTGGGTATCTCTAACCGGTACCTTAATCGGTCTCCTGATTGGTTTAGCCGTAGGGATTATCCGGACCATTCCGAAGTCTAAGAGCCAAATCCGTAATGGGATTTTGAAGGTTGCTAACCTCTTGCTCAATGCCTATATTGCCATCTTCCGTGGGACACCGATGATCGTTCAAGCCATGATCTTCTACTATGGGACCGACCTACTCTGGGGCTGGAAATTAACTCCTATGTCGGCGGCCTTCCTGGTTGTCTCCATTAACACCGGGGCCTACATTGCCGAAGTCGTTCGGGGTGGGATTTACGCCATCGACAAGGGCCAATTTGAAGCGGCTCGTGCTATTGGGATGAACCACTGGCAAACCATGAAAGAAGTGGTCATGCCACAAGTCTTCCGGACCATTCTGCCATCTGTCGGGAATGAATTTGTCATCAACGTTAAGGATACATCCGTCCTCAACGTGATCTCGGTCAGCGAACTCTACTTCACGACCAAGACCATTGCCGGCAATAACTTCCGTTACTTCGAGACCTTCTTCGTAACGGCCGTTATCTACTTCATCTTAACCTTTACCATTACATCACTCTTGCGCGCGATTGAAAAACGCATTGACGGGCGCCCAAGTGATCAACTGGCTGCCGGTAACCAACAACAAGTGGCAGTGCTCAAAGAGGAGGCCTAATCATGGCGATTGTAGAAATTCAACACTTAAGCAAAACCTTTGGCGATCGTACGGTCCTCAAGGACATTGATTTTTCCGTTGAAGCAGGGGAAGTCGTAACCATTATCGGCTCTTCAGGTTCAGGGAAGTCCACCCTCTTGCGTTGTATTAACCTCTTAGAGGAACCAAGTGGTGGGGAAATCATCTACCGAGGCGAGAATATCTTAGACGTGAAGCATGACGTCAACAAGTATCGGACCCATATCGGTATGGTCTTCCAATCCTTCAACCTCTTCAATAACATGGATGTCTTGGCTAACTGTACGGTCGGCCCTATCAAGGTCCTAGGTAAGGACAAGGCTGAGACCGAAGCCTTAGCTACTAAGTTCCTGGAACAAGTAGGTATGGGAGATTATGTCCATGCCCGTCCTAGCCAATTATCTGGGGGTCAGAAGCAACGGGTAGCCATTGCTCGGGCTTTGACCATGCAGCCAGATGTCATTCTCTTCGATGAACCAACTTCTGCACTTGACCCTGAGATGGTCGGCGAAGTCTTGAAGGTTATGAAGGAATTGGCTCACACTGGTTTGACTATGATTATTGTCACCCACGAAATGGAGTTCGCTCGTGAGGTTTCCGACCGCGTGGTCTTCATGGACCAAGGGGTCATCGCCGAACAAGGCGCGCCAGAGCAACTCTTCGTCAACCCACAAGAAGAACGGACCCAACAATTCTTGGAACGTTACTTACGCAGTTAATCAGCCACAGGCGACTGGATTTCCAGTCGCCTGTTTTTGTGCCTGGCTTTGCCTAGGGCGGGTGGGCTCCAACTTAGTCCTCAGTGCGGGACCGGCTGCAGCCATCCTGCGGATGTCTTCCGCCTTGCCGATCTATGGTCCCCTAGGTCGCTAAAGCTCCCAGGGGAACTCATACGCTCGGCATCCTTTTGGCACTGAGGGCTAAGCTTGGGCCCACCCGTCCCTGGCAAAGCTCGATGAATCATCTACTGGGTAGAGGGTGCTATCAGATTTTAGCAAATCTTGACAGAAAGTTGATGGATAAGACCGCAAGATTGCGCATGTTTTCAGCAAGAATCTGCAAAGACAGACAGCCTAAAAAGGAGTATAATAGATAGTCAACCAAGATTCTGAGCCTAGTCTTGGTGGTAAAAATAGATAGGAGGATGGAATATGAAAAATTACTGGAAAAAATTCTGGCTTGTCTTAGCCCTCTTAGTCCTAGTCATGGGCCCCTTGGCTAGCCTAGCTCAGGCGGCCGGTAGCCAAACAGTCAAGGGCCAAGGTCAGGGGAAACATGGGACTGTTGAGGTGGAAGTGACTTTCCAAGACGACCGGATTGCGGACATTAAGGTGCTCCAGTCCGATGAGAATGAAGTCCTAGCCACACCCGTCTACAAGCAACTTAAGGATAAGATTATTGGCAACAACAAGGCCGATGTCGATGTGGTGTCCGGCTCCACAGCCACCAGCCAAGGTTATCTGGAAGCCGTCCAAGATGCCGTCAAGAAATCAGGCGTGACCTTAGCAGAGGTAAGTTCTACTACTTCAACCCAAGAGCAGCTAGACAGCGAACAATCCTATGATGTGGTCGTTGTCGGAGCAGGGGGCGCGGGCTTTAGTGCGGCTATCGAAGCAGCCCAAGCCGGCAAATCCGTGGTGATTATCGAGAAGATGCCAGCTGTCGGCGGGAATACCCTCATTAGTGGGGGCGAAATGAATGCGCCAGGCAACTGGGTTCAGAAGAAACTAGGCATTGAAGGCGACAGCGTAGAAACCTACTACCAAGACACCATGAAGGGTGGCGACAACCTAGGTAATCCTGAGATGGTTCGCTATCTAGCAGAACATGCCCTAGAGTCAGCCGAATGGCTACGTGATGTGGTTGGCGTCAAATTCCTAGAAGACAAGCTCTTCCAATTTGGCGGCCATTCCTACAAGCGGGCCCTGATTCCAGAGGGCCACACCGGCCAAGAATTGGTGACCAAGCTCAACGCCAAGGCAGAAGAACTGGGCGTCAAGATTTTAGTTAACACCAAGGCTACTGAACTCATCCAAGACGACAGCAAGCGTGTTGTCGGTGTCAAGGCAGACCATCAAGGTCAGGCCGTGACCTTCCATGCCAAGAATGGGGTCGTGCTGACTACGGGGGGCTTTGGTTCTAACATTGACATGCGTAAGCAATACAATCCTGAGATGGACGAGCGCTACCTGTCCACGGATACGGTCGGCTCTACCGGGGATGGTATTGTCATGGCTCAAGCCATTGGCGCAGCGGTCACCAACATGTCTTCCATCCAAACCTATCCGGTGTCTAACCCTGAGACTGGGGAAATTTCCCTCTTGGCGGATACCCGTTTCGATGGGGCGGTCCTCATTAACCAAGAGGGCCAACGTTTTGTCGAGGAGTTGGACCGGCGGGATGTGATTTCTAAGGCTATTCTGGCTCAACCAGGGGGCTATGCTTATCAACTCTGGAACCAGAAGACCGACGATATCTCCCACTCTAAGGAGCACCACCAAGCGGAGTATCAAGAACTCAAGAAACAAGGCCTGCTAGTTGAAGCAGATACGCTGGAAGAAGTTGCGGCTCACTTCGACATCGATCCAGCTAAGCTCAAGGAAACGGTAGCTAAGGTTAACCAATATGCCAAGGACAAGAAAGACCCCGACTTCAACCACCGGGCTGGCTTGGCATCCTTGGAAGAAGGCCCTTATATCCTAGAAAAAGTTCGCCCAAGTGTTCACCACACCATGGGGGGCTTGGTGACCGACAAGGATACGCGGGTCCTAGATGAATCTGGCAATCCTATTGAAGGCCTCTATGCAGCCGGCGAATTAACCGGTATGATTCATGGGGCTAACCGCCTAGGCGGGAATGCTATCGCCGATATCATCACCTTCGGACGTGTTGCCGGTAAGATGGTAAGTAAATAAAGAAAATAGCACCTTATAATAAAGAGTAGCCCATCAGTTGGATGAGAAATCCATCTGATGGGCTGTTTTTGATTTAGTTAAGTCTCGAAGTGTCTGCTTATTCGGCTAAAAATGACTTTAATTCTTGGGCAAAGTGCTCTGCATACTGGAAGATGGAGCCATGGCCTGCTTGAGGATAAATAATTAATTGGCTGCCGGTAATTTTATTATGCATGTCATAGGAATTCTCAGTCGGAACCTGCATATCTTGATCCCCATTGACGATGAGGGTAGGCTGATTGATAAAGGCTAGATTATCCTGTTCTGCCTTGCCCCAACGCTTGATGGCAGCCAGTTGAACTAAGAAGCTAGGAATACGGAACTTTTTATCCGCATTTGAAGCTTGACGTTGAGCCATACGACCGAGAACCTTGTCAGCTTCCAAGCGACCTTGCTGATCATGATTATAAAAGATATAGCGTTTAGGGTCGACCCTATGTAGTGCTGCCTTGAGCATAAATTTAAAGGTTTTACCAGTCACCTTATCAATCTCAAAGCCACCACGAGGCCCAGTCCCCGCTAGTATTAAGCGATGGACTAAGGAAGGATTGAGACGGACAATCTCTTGGGCAATCATGCCTCCCATGGACAATCCGAGTAAGTTGATGCGCTCATAACCTAGGGCATGAATAATGTCCATGGCTTGCTGAGCCATTCCAGGAATGGTGTCGGCGACTTTGCCTTGGCTAGCCCCCGCCCCAGGTAAGTCCATGACAATGACATGGTGTTCTTGAGCGATTAAGTCCAGTAATTTTGGATCCCATTGATCTAAGGTTGCGGCTAGATGGACTAGCATAACTAGGGGCAAGGCGGATTTACCCTTGCTGAGTTCGCGATAGGCAATTTGCTTGCCGTCTACTTGGATGTATTGATTTTGGGTTGTGATATAAGACATCTGGATTCACCTACTTAAATTTGATTAAAAGAGAGGACGGTTTTGCCACGCGAGCGCCCATTGGCGACCTTGTCGAGGGCAACATTGACTTCTTGGAAGGGGAAGACGGTATCGATAGAGGGTTTAATCTCAAGTCGGCTAAAGATATCAGCCACTTCTTGTAATTGCTTGCCGTTGCTTTGGACGAAGATAAAATGATAGTGGACACCATATTTAGCTGCCATCTTGTCAAACTTACGACCCGCAAGGCCTAGCAAGACTTGCTTCCATAGCGGTAGATTCATTCTTTTGGCGAAGGCCCCATTTGGCATGGCACGAAGCGATACAAGTTGACCGCCTTTTTTCATAATGGACATTTGCTTCTCAGTCTCCGTGCCCCCTAATGTATCTAAGACATAGTCGACATTGCTGAGAATTTGGGTGTAGTCTTCTTTTTTATAGTCGATGAACTGGTCCGCGCCTAGGTCTAAGACCCGTTGGCCATTGTCACCCGCCCCGTTGGTGATGACGGTTAGCCCCTTGGCTTTGGCAATTGGAATCGCCATGGCACCGACGCCACCAGTTCCGCCTGAGATAAAGATGGTTTTGCCAGCTTGAGCGTCCATTAAGTCTAGAGCCTGCATAATGGTCAATGCAGTCAAAGGCACGGCCGCCGCTTCTTCATCGGAGAGATAGTCAGGGACTTTGGCTAGGGCTGCGCTGTCTACCGCAACATATTCAGCGAAGGCGCCAATGCTATCTAGTGGTAGACGGCCGAAGAGGCGGTCACCCACTTGGAAGTTCTTGACAGACTGACCCAGTGCTTCAACGATGCCGACCACTTCGTTGCCTGCCGTTTGTGGTAGCTTATAAGGGACAATCATCTTGACTTGGCCACGAGAAATCATATTGTCTAGCGGGTTAAGGCCAGCGGCTTTTACACGCAAGAGGACTTGATTGTCAGAAATTTGAGATTTGTTTTAAGGCCCAGATAATGTTATTTTTGTTATAGCTGGTATGTTGTGCTGCTTTCATTGTGATACTCTTTTCTTTAGTATTATTTGACTTGTACTAGATACAAGTACATGAAGTGGAGATTAATCCCTTAAGATTAATCCTGACGTGCTCGTGAGGCGGAGGCGTATAGATTTTTAATGACCACATCTAGGGTCTGATTGGCTAGTTGCCCTTCTAGCTGCTCTTCTAAGGCTTCAAAAATAGGGGATATTGCTGCATCAATATGTTGGCCGACTGGACAAGCCGGGCTAGGGTTCTGATGAGCTTGAAAAAGCTTGATTCGACTTACTTCTTGTGTAGCATAATAGATTTCTAATAAGGAAATCTCTTCAGGCTTTTTATTCAATTGAATACCTATCTTCCCTTGCTGGGAGCGAATAAGACCCGCGTTTTTAAGAAGGGCGAGGATTTTACGGATATAGCTTGCATTTGTTCCGACGCTTTCAGCTAATAGTTGGGAATTCAAGGTTTCTTTGGATTCACTAATCATAGCTAGAATATGTAGGGCAACAGAAAATTTTGTATCCATAGCGACTCCTTTCGTTAACCTGTATCTGATACAAGTACAAGATTAACAGATAGAATGACGGATGTCAAGACATGATTGAAAAATGTTATGAAGTATAAGGTATTGAGGGCAAAATTAGAGATAAAACCGCAAGAATTTGTATGTTTTTAGCAAGAATCTGTAAAGACAGCATATACTAAAGGGAATATAATAATATGTATACAAATCAGCTGTTTCTCTATAGAAGGGAAGCTAAAGGAGAAATGTGATGACAAGAGTGAAAAGTAAAACTAGACTTTGCTATCTTATGTGTACGACACTCAGTAAATCAGAGCTAAATGTAAGTCCAGACTAATGGCTCGCAACATTGGCCTGACAATGATTTCGTGGTATGATAGGAAGGAAGAGCAAAGGAGACTGAAGATGGACGCAAAACAAGTGTTTAAGAAGAATCAAGTACACCAAGGCCAGGTAGTGGACCTAACCCATGAAGGCCAGGGCGTCGTCAAAATCGACGGCTACCCCTTCTTTGTGGAGGGCGTCATTCCGGGCGAGCAGGTGGCCATTAAGGTCCTCAAGGTCGGCAAGTCCTTCGGCTTTGCGCGCCTTGAAGAGATTCTAACGCCCAGTCCGGATCGGGTGGAGATTACCGACGCTATCGGCCGTCAGATTGGCACCATGACCCTGCAACATATGGCTTATCCTGCCCAGCTCAAGGCTAAGCAGGCCCTAGTCAAGCAGGTCTTCAGTCGCCTAGGAAAATTCCCGGAAAGTTTGGAAGTCCGGCCGACTCATGGCATGGACCATCCTTGGCAATACCGCAATAAGGCCCAAATCCCGGTGCGGACCGTCAATGGCCAACTAGAGACCGGCTTCTTCCGTAAGAATAGCCACCAGCTAGTGCCGGTGGAGAATTTCCATATTCAAGATCCGGTCATTGACCAAGCTATTTTGGTGACGCGAGATATCTTGCGCCAGCTGGGCTATACTGCCTATGACGAGGAAAGTCGCAAGGGCCAAATTCGTCATATCATCGTCAAGCGCGGTCACTATAGCGGCCAAGTCATGTTAATCCTGGTCGTCAACGGCAAGGGCCTGCCGCAAGAAGAGCAGTTGGTGGAAGCTCTAACTGACGCCATTCCTAACCTAGTCAGTCTGGTTCTCAACAGCCATACTCAGGCCAATAATGTCATTATGGGGCCGACCAATCGCCTCTTGTGGGGCCATCCGGTCTATCAGGATCAGATGCTGGGCTTGGACTTTTCCATCTCCCCGCATTCCTTCTATCAGGTCAACACCCCTCAGGCCGAGGCGCTCTATCGCTACGCTATTGAGGCGGCCGATTTATCTGGCAGCGAGACCGTCCTAGATGCCTACTGCGGGATTGGCACCATCTCCCTGGCCCTAGCCCGTCAAGCCGGTCAGGTCTATGCCATGGAAATCGTACCGGAAGCCATCGACATGGCGCGGGCCAATGCGCAAGCCAACGGCCTAAGTAATGTGACCTTCCAAGCCGGCAAGGCTGAAGAAGTGCTACCAGCTTGGCAGGCAGAAGGCATTGTTTTTGATGTAGCGGTGGTCGACCCACCACGCAAGGGCCTAGACCCTGAATTCGTTAAGACCCTGATTGAGCTGGCGCCGGACAAGATCGTCTACGTGTCCTGTAACCCGGCCACCTGCGCCCGGGACTGCCAACTCTTGGCCCAGGCAGGCTATGAGCTCAAGTGGGTGCAGCCGGTGGATTTATTCCCGCAGACTGCGCATGTTGAGTGTGTGGCGGTGTTATTAAAAGGTAATAATTCATATAATTTTAGTGTTAACTGAATCGATTCATCATACGTAAGGGCATAAATAGGGGTGTAGTATGACTTATTTAAGTGTTAGTGTATTAATTTTTATTGCTACAAGTATATATTTTGGATATAAACGGAAATACAGCCGGTTTAGTTTGATTGTGAGTGTAGTGAGTGCATTTGGTGTTATTTGTTTACCAAATTATACTTGGGTTGTATCTGATATACCTGTAATATTGTTTTTTAACTTTTTAAAGAATTCGTTACTCATATTGTTGCATATTGCTAGCCTCTTTGTTTTAAATCTGAATTATGAAGAACTAGTAAGCTATTATAAAGGAGGGTTTGGCGAGACATTCGTGATGTTTTGGGTAGCGTTCCTATATTTTTTTGCCTATGCTTTAACTCTCAGTTTTGTTATTCAATTCCTAGGAGATAGGGTAACAATCCTAAAAATAAAATATGGTCGAAAGAAAGAAAATCATATTTTTTTCGGAACATATAGTTCTTATGAAAAAAAACTATGTGAGGTAGAGGCTTTAGGGCGCAAACATAGAATAATTCTCATAAACAAAAAGATGGACAATCTGCCTAGGTTATCGTCTCGTATTCTATCTGTAACTCTTAATAATGAATTAACACTACTTAACTTAGCTAAATCTGGCTATCAGACAAGTTACTATCTTCTGGACGGAGATATAGAGGGGGCGGAAATGGCTATAGACCTACTTAACTACTATAAAAACAAAGAAACCGATGACATTATTTACATAAATGATTCACATAAAATCGTTGAGAGCTATCTACATAATTTAAACTTCAAAAGGCAAGATTCCTCTTTAAGAATTCGTTTAATAAATGAGGAACGAACAGCTATATATAATTATTTCTACAGTAAGAAGCACATTTTGCAAAGTACATTTACTGAAAATCCCCACTTCGTCATAGTCGGTGAAAAGAAACTAACTATAGAAGGGATTAAACTTTTGTCTTGGTTAACACAAATTTATGATCAGAAAGTTATGATAACGTGTATCCACTCTTCTGAAGAACTTCCCGCGACTATCCGACATGAGATGCCGGCCATGTTTGAAACCTTGGCTTATGAAAGTGAGGTAGGAATTTCCTTTTTAAAGGTAAGTAAACTAACTAAAGCTCTTGTATACGAAAAGATTGAACAACTTTCTAATGTTTCGGGTATTTTCCTTTTTGTCGACGAGCTGGAAAACATTGGGCTTGCAAGGACAATTAGGCAAAGATGGCATAATAATTCTAACAGGTGTCCCCTTGTTATTGCCGTAGAAACACCATTTTTGACAAGGCAATGCCACCAAGAATTTTCCGATAGTATTCTTCAGCTAGGCCAGTTATCTGATCAATTTGATACTGCTCTAGAGAAAAAGGCGCGTATTCTCCATGAGAAATATCATGGAAATGTTATAGAAAAGAACTTTTATAACAATCAATATAACTATTATTCTTCGTTGGCTCGAGCATTAGGGCTGCATTATTTCCCCGATAGAAGGAGTGAGGACGTTAAGCGTAGTGAACATAATAGATGGTCTATATATTTAAAAACAGAAGGCTGGACTTACAGCAAAAATAGAAAAGATGACTGTAAAAAACATAATAATCTAGTACCGTATGAGGAGCTTATGGTTGCTGAAAAAGTAAAGGACGTGAAGTTTGATGATTGTATGTTGTAAGCGGCTGAACTCGACTGCAGTGAGGCGCAAAAAAATATTTATAGTAAATACTAGTTTGGAAAGTTACTACCCAGATGACATTTCGAATAAAATTTTACAGTGTTATCGGCACTATATAATCTATTTTCTTGAAGAGGCTAGGTTTTCTGAATATGATAATCATACATGTACAATGGAGGTAGACAATGTATTGGGGTTAATAGATGAGTGCGATCTTATAGTTGTGATAATGAGTAAGACTTTCTTTGAAGTACCTTTTGCGTACGCAGAAGAGTATATAGGGCATGCTATTTCATCTAATAAGCGTATACTTCCCATTGTTATTGATAATGTATCTGAGGAAGAAGTAAACAGAAAGTTAGGTGATAGGCAACTGATACATTTTAATAGCCCTAGTTTCTTAGAAGAATTGGAACATTATATTAATTTAGTATTTGATCCATATGTGGAGCAAGTCAAGAACCCTTGGATAAGCGATACGCTTCGTAATGTAAACATCTTTTTAAGTTATCGTAAAAAAGATTATCGGAAAGCATTGGAAGTATTAAATACAATTCACTCTATTCGGGGTTATGAGGCTTTGACAGTGTGGTATGATGACTTCCTAGTTCCTGGAGAAAACTTCAATAAGACTATTAAAGAACAATTATCCAATGCAGATTTTGTTGTAATGTGTATCACTAAAAGTACATTAGATCCTGAAAATTATGTCGCGAAAGTTGAGTATCCAATGGCGCGAAAGTTAAAGAAAAATATTATTCCTATAGCAGTCGAAGATGTAGATCTAGAGATTCTATCTGAGATGTACCCAGGAATTGAAGATGTTATTAACAGTAATAATATTCTTGCTTTATCTTCCGCTCTTAATAGAGTAATAGTAGACCTTGGGATAGAATTCACTCCAAGAACCTCTGCTGATTTAGGTGAATTAGGCTACTGTTTTTTGACTGGTAATGGGGTAGAAAAGAATCGTGCTTTGGGTCTAGAATTAACAAAGCAAGCTGCTCTCCAAGGATACTCAGTTTCTTGTGAGCGATTAGGACGTATTTATTTTGGTATTGAGCATCAAGGGCTTGTTAAAATTAATTATAAAGAGGCCTCTAATTGGTTCGCTAAAAGTTTAATATTAACTTATCAGCGCCTTAAGAGCGGACTCAAGCAGTTTAGTGCTAAGGAGATTTGGAGTTATTGTAGCATGGTAGCTAATACTGCACTTCATCTATTTGATTTATATTTTGCGCATTTGGAAGATGTTGAGCATGCATTAGAATGTGCAGGGATACACATGGAAATGGCATTGCTCTACTCGGAAATAGGATTTGAAAGTACAAAAATAAATACCGGATTAGCAAGATATCTTAGAGGTCTTTGCCTCGAAGATATGGGTGATAATGAAATGGCAATGAGTCTCTATAATGAAGCCGAGGGTAGGATGAGTGAATTAGCAACTACGAATTTTGAAGCAGGATATGTGTATTACTCGAAGCTGTTAATCTCACGAGCACAACTCAGAGAAAAAATAATGGAGACGTACTATAGTGAAGATTACTTTTTTAAAACGATACAAGATTATAGACTAGCAGCTGAGCAGCTTTTATGTTGTGTCGAAGATTTTTCAACTCAACATGAATCGTTGATAGAATGCCTCAGTCACTGGCACGACTTTGTAATTAAATATGATAGAGTGAATAATAGTAAAAAAGTCAATATCGGGATTAATAATAGCAACTATTATATCTACTCAACATTAAAGAAAATAGGAGACTATAATACCCTAAAGGCTTCGTTGCTTAGAGCTATAAATGCGGTAGACTTAGCTTGTTTCGGTGTAGACGTTCCAGATATATCACTTCTTTTTGATGCATTAGAGTATGCAAAAACTGCTGTCTCGCTCTCACCAAAGAATCACAATCTGCAAAATCTTTTATTTGTGATTGAAAAACGTATTGAGTTATGGCCATTAAACTTGGGATAAAAGAAACTCGGATGGGTAGAGGTAAGAAGTGCACATTATTTGTAGCTGGTATAAAATAGAAAGTGATAATTTTACTGAAAATCAAGTGTTAAAGATGCGTTACTAATATTCATCAAATTTAGTGTCAGTATCAAGTTCAGTAAGATGAAGTGAGATGCCAGTTATAGGAAGTGCGTAGGTACTTACCTATGAGTAGCTTAGTCTATTATAAAAAAATAGATTTTAACATAAGTAGGATAGTAGTTACTGAGATTGATAGAGTGATTGCGAAAGTAGTGTTCTTCTTCACCATTCATTTTGTATGTAGAATCTTCGTAGTAGATTTGTTCATTGTATTTTGATTTTTTGCTAGGGCATCTAGAGCATAAATACGAATCATATTGATAAACCATTCAGTTTGACTTCGGACTTTATTTACAACAATGCCTAAGGGCTAGAACTCTTTTGGTTTGTCAGCGCCTTTTGGCGTTTAGTAAGTCCTATCGTCAAAAGATAAGTTCTATAAAATTTACGTGGTATAAATATTGTGATTTGCAACTAAACTTTATACTAATGGTAGGATATATATCCTACCATTAGTGTCAGATAGTGAGAAAGCATTGATAGCTGAGGCGTATAACCTATTTTCGGATTATATGGGAATGGACGATGTTGGCTATGACTGGGGCAGTAACTTTGAGTCCGGGAGATATGTGATTGTAGTTTACCAGAGATTTTCTGTCTTCGAGAACGGTAAGCGTATATGGATAAATAAAGCTTTTCAGAATAAAGTAGGGAGATTTTCGCGCTACAAGAAGCAAGTGTTTGCCATTATGTTGGATCGCGAAATAGAATATAAAGTCTCAGGAAGGAGCTGGCGGCTAAGGACATATACGCTTCATGATCCTAAAAACACACTACAAGTCCTAACTTTTCCTAGTGCTTGGGTGGCTGAAGGCTATGCCAAGAAATACTCAAAAGAAGGCTATAAGGTCGCGGTTCTGGGTTGGTACGAAGACTACGATATGTACTAAGATTTAGGAGAGAGCCCATGCTAATCAGACAATTAATTGAAGAAGTCCAAGGGGTTGAAGACGCAATCTCGCATTGGTTGACCCGCCACGCAAGGGTCTAGACCCTGAGTTCGTTAAGACCCTGATTGAGCTGTCGCCGGACAAAATCGTCTACGTATCTTGCAACCCAGCCACCTGCGCCCGGGACTGTCAACTCTTGGCCCAGGCAGGCTATGAGCTGCAGTGGGTGCAGCCAGTTGATTTATTCCCGCAGACTGCGCATGTTGAGGCGGTATGTTTGCTGTCAAGGAAAGATAAATAAGGACTGAAAAGTGGCGTATTTCCGGGCTTTTTGCAAGAAGAATGCCATCAGAGCAACCTTGCGAAAAGCTCGGTTTTCTTATATGGAAACATATCTACTAAGCGAATTTGCCGAGGCTCAAATAATGAGCGCTAGGGTTTAGGCTGTGGATTAAATGTCATAGGCTGTAGCAGTGTTTTAGGTAACAGTGCTGACCGCAGTTCAAGCTACTCGATACTAAGGGGCAGTCTTGGCAGTGGAATAGATAACAGGAGGATATATGCGATGGCAAAGATAATGGAGGTTCCGGAAGGGATTGATAAGGTAGCCGTTAGAAAAAGAATAAATAAGATGCTCTCAACTGCAAGAAGAAATGCAAAGCCTACGGTCTGCGCACTTTGTGGAAAAACAGTGACAAGTTTCTGTAACTCACACTCGGTTCCACAAATGGCCTTGAAGCCAATTGCTGATAACGGAAAACTTCTGCATTCTTCCGCGGCGTTAGGTTTTGATAAAGAGATTATCGATATTGAGAATGGCGTTAAGAAGTCCGGGACATTTAATTATATCTGCAATAATTGTGATAATTCATTTTTTCAGGATTATGAGAATTTGGACAATATTGTTCAACATCCAACGGATAAAATGCTCGCTGAAATAGCGGTTAAAAATTTCTTGCTTCAATTAAGTAAAAGAAGTGTTGAGATAGATTTGTGGAAAATAATGCAACAAGATTTTAATGTGTTTGAAAATCTTGAAGAAGAAATGGATGTCAAGAAAATGGATTTTTCTGAGTATGAATCAGAAATGCTTTTTCATAAAAATATAGCCGATAAAAATGAAAGTGGTGGATATCAAATATTATTCTGGAAAGTATTCCCATATGTTGTACCTATAGCAATGCAAAGTGCAATTGCAGTTACTAAAGACATGGAAGGAAGTAAAATTAATAACATTTACAACATGGACGCTAGTGTAAGAATGCAATATTTGCATTTAGCAATTTTTCCTGTCGAGGGAAGCAGTGTCGTAATTGCCTTTTATCATAAGCGTGACAAGTTATATAGACGATTACGACACCAGATAAATTCTATTTCGGAAAATGAAGTGTTGAAATACATTAATTACTTAGTATTTAAGTATACAGAGAATTACTATATTTCTAAGAAAATAGAGGATGAGATAGTTACAAACGAGAGTTTACAAAGGCTGGCGCAAGAAAATGATGATAGTCCAAACTTAGGAATGCTTGGGGTAGATAACTTCTGGGGATTGGGTTATAAACCCGTCGATAAAAATGAAATACCTAATTTTTTGTCTCAGGAATGGGCTATATAATTATAAAAAAATGCTCCCTATCACCAGAGAATATCCAGTGGTGGGGAGCCTTCGTGCGACTATGGAATTATGCATCAACGTCTATGTTGACACCTGATTTCAGTTCAACGGCGATGTGGGCATCTCAGATGGAAATCTACTTGATCCAGCGTCGAACCAGTGAGTCGTCCAACTCAGTCAGGTGGGCGGTCTGTTGTCGGAGCTCTCGGAGTCTGAAAATCTCATCGGCAATCTCGACGTAGGCTTCATTGCTCTGGGCCTTCTGGATGATCTTCTGCTCGTCGATGTTCTCAGTGGAAGTGGCTTGTGAAGCTCGGATGACTGAGGCAATGTTGAGCTGTAACTGTGCCTGATAGCTTTTTTTATCGCCAAGCATCTGGTTGATTGCTTTGACAACGGCATCCTAAAGGACCAGTTCTTCTTGGACCTGCACATAGATTTCTTTCGGAATAATGGATTCATGGTTACCTTCAACATAGTGCTGAGGCATAAGCCCGTTGGGTGTCTAGGCTAGCAGTGGGTTCGTCGGCTAAAATGATACTTGGATTATTGTAGAGGGCTCTTGCAATCGCTGCACGTTGACGTTCGCCCCCAGAAAGTTCTTTGGGGTAGTTGTTTTTGACCTTATCTAAATCTAATAGATTGAATAATTTTTGACGATCTTCCTTAACCGATCGTCCCTTATCCAAACGGTCGATTAAGTCCAATTGTTCTTTGACAGTTAAGAATGGAATTAAGTTAGAGGTCTGCAGAATAAAGCCGAACTCCATGAAACGTAAAGCCGTTTTTTCTTTTTCAGATAAGTGATGCGTATCTTTTCCTTTTACAAGAATATCACCACTCGATGGATGTTGGAGTTGTCCGAGCGTGGTCAAGAAGGTTGTTTTCCCGGAACCTGACGGGCCAATAATGGCCACAAACTCACCAGCATTGAGATGGAAATTTGTTTCGTGCAAAGCAACCACCTGTAAATGCCCATGCCCGTAAGTTTTCGTTACTTGCTTCATTTCAATTAATTTAGTCATTTTTTTCTCCTTATTCGGCAATAGCAGTGATTGGGTCAACCTTGAGTAAGCGCGGTAATGAAATCATGCCGCCAAGTAACGCCATCAGACCAATCACTAGGCTTAAAGCCCCATATGCAGCCCAATTTGTATAGAAGAAGAAGGTTGCAGGCAAGACGAAGGTGACGGCCCAAATGCCAATTAAGGCTAAGAAAATCCCAATAAGAGACAGAATGAATATTTGGCAAAACAAGGACCAAACAATGGTCTTAGCTTGAATCCCTTGAGCTCGCATCACGCCATATAAGCCTAATTTTTGGATGGTGATAATATAAATGAAGATTCCGACAATCATCCCAGTAATCACAATCATCGCAATAATCATCCCAGCGAAAACATTTTTCTGTGGGCCATAGCCAGGGAGACGAGAAATCATCTCTTCCACCGTGAGTTGAGTCAGTTCGTCTGCAGAAATCGATTGATCATTTTTCAAGACTAAGGCCGAAACCGAACGGCTAGAGTCAAGTGTTCCTTGTAAAGTCCAGTAGGTTGTCAAGTTGCTATAGATGACAGGTGCAGTAAAAAATTTACTATTCGTCGTTAAACCAACAACCTTGTAGCTTGTCTCGCTGCCGTTAAGTTGAATCTCGTCTCCCATTGAGATGCCGTAGTTTTTCAAAGATTCGTCAACAACCACTTCATCATCTTTAGTTGGATGATTGCCTTCAGTCAACTTAGGTGCAATAAAGCTGTCCCAGTCTTGGGCAAAGAGAGATACATTGAGTTTTTCAGTATCATCATTGTCTTTGAGATTTGTCACTACAGACATAAAACCAAGAGCCACAGCATCATCTGAGAGCTTATCTTGGTAATTGGCCTCTGGGATAAAAGAAGCAGTTAAATTATTGTTGGCATAGTCAGATAAAACAACGCCAGTAGCGTTCCAGTTGTCTGCAGCAATTCGATTGATCCTCATAAGACCAAGCGCTAGGCCAGTTAGGAAAAAGACCATGAAGGTAATCAGAAAAATGGTGGATACAATGAGACTATAGCGTAATTTATTCTGCAGAATTTCTTTAATTGCGAGATACATGTGAATGCTCCTTAATTGGTTGTGATTTAGCTCTTGGATAGCTTAAGTCTAGCCGAGCCATTATCTAAAAACATTTGAAGCATTGAATTACTGCTTGGATATCTCTTTGTAACCAATTCTCCGAGTTTATTCCTATCAATCTACCAAAACTAAAAAGTGCTGTCAAGAGAAAGGAGTCGTGGGTTAGAATGATACTAAAGGTATTAACAAATTAAAAGGAATCGATGATGATATTAATTTATTCCCATTCTAGCAATATCCCCTGACTTAAAATATCTTTCTAGCCTAGACTAAGGAGGTTTACTCTTCAAGAAGTCTCGTTATTCTCTAGGGTTCTGGGAGCCTTCTTCGACAGAGAGTGCTAAAAGGGGTATAATGAAAGGGCAAGCGAGACAAGGAGTCGTCGCTAAAGGCTATAAGACGGCGCATTTGTGCTAGCACAAAGACGACGATATGTACTAAGATTTAGGAGAGAAGCCATGCTAATCAGACAGTTAATTGAAGAAGTCCAAGATGAGGCCAGATTGACACCTTATCTAGAGCTGATACCTAAAAAATACAAGAAAACGCAGATGGATTTTATGCATCTATTGACTCGATTAGGCTATATTTTTTATTTGTCTGACTATCTAATCGATAAAATGCTAGCAATTCAATTTGAGGGCGACTATCGTTATTGGGGACCTGTGCAAAACATTGGCTTGCTTGGCATCCATATTGATGAGCCAAAATATGGAGGAAGTGTGAGAGATTAGCACCCAATCTGAAAGTTTAGATAGTAATACGGGGGAGAAGGAATTTATAATGGCATGGAACCATTAAATTCCAGTTTGACGGAGGAATGGATATGAAAATCCGAGAAGTGAATAAGAATAAAAAGCAGTTTATATCATTATTGTTACTAGCTGATGAACAGGAGAGCATGGTGGATCGCTATCTTGAAAAAGGAACTATGTATGTGCTTGAAGACAATGGTGTAAAAGCTGAATGTGTTGTCACCGATGAAGGTAACGAAATACTTGAAATCAAGAATATCGCAGTCGATCCGGGAAATCAGGGAAAGGGCTATGGCAAAGCACTAATTGATTTTCTTGCTAGTAAATATGCAGATGAATATTCTATTTTGCAAGTTGGAACAGGTGACAGTCCATTGACGATACCATTTTATGAAAAATGTGGATTTGTTCGTTCTCACAAGACTCCCAATTTCTTTACTGACAATTATGACCACCCAATTTATGAGGGCGGTGTACAACTAATAGACATGGTGTATTTGCAAAGACATTTATAACTTCCTGTTTGTGGAGTAGACTGCCGTGTTAATGAAGGTAAGGTTCATTTTCTATCATTTAACGTTAATAACGTTAAATAGTGTGTAGATATGATTCAAAAACTACCGGGATTGATACGGAGCACCTTTTATACTTAGAGACCAATCGTTTCATGTTGAGTGAGTGGCGGTGCTTTAAAAAACGACTAAGCCTGAATAATAGAACCCTAGATAGTTCCGATAAAGCCTTTTCTATGGTAGAATAAGAGACAGAAACTACGACACACACATAAGGAGTTTGACATGTCTAAGAAAGCGGTCCTCATGATGACCTTTGGGTCACCAGAAGCGATTAGCTATGAAGCAGTCGCGGAATTTTTCACCAATATTCGCCGGGGAGTTCGTCCAGAAGAAGATGAAATCAAAACCCTATATGATAATTATGTTCGGATTGGTGGCACCCCTCTCCAAGCCATTACCAGGGAGGAAGTGAGGCTAGTAGCTGAGGCCCTAGAAGGTCAAGCGAATGTTTATTTTGCTAATAAATTTTCGCGTCCCTTCATCCCCGATGTCATTGCGCAGATGGAGGCAGATGGGATTGAAGACTGCCTCTGTTTAATCTTGGAGCCTCATTATTCCTATTACTCCGTAATGGGCTATGAAAAATTCCTAGAGAGCCAGACCATCCGTTTTCAAGTCATTAAAGACTGGTATCGCGAGCCAGCCCTTATCAATTATTGGGTAGAGGAGATTCGAAAAATTATCCAAGAAATTGGTAGTCAGACTTATCGGGTCGTTTTCTCGGCTCATAGCGTACCTGTCTTGGCCTTAGAGTTTGGCGATCCTTATATCGACCAAATCTACGACAATAGCCGCTTGATTGCTGAAGGTCTCGGTCTTGCTCCAGACCAGTATACTAACACTTGGCAGAGCGAGAGCGATATTGGGATGCCATGGATTAAACCAGATGTCTTGGAGTATTTGCGGGAGCAAAGCCAGCATCCCGACCATTATATCTTTGTACCTATTGCTTTTATTAGTGAGCATATCGAGGTGCTTTTTGACAATGACGTGGAGTGTCAAGAACTCTGCCATGAATTAGGGGTGGGCTATAAGCGCCCCCCTATGCCCAATACGGATCCACGTCTGATTGAGGCCTTACTGTCAACGATTGCCAAGCATCTCCATGGGGACTACAAAATCCATCAAGCTGATGAGACTACTTTTGATGAGATGACGGCGCCTAGAGACAGCGATGCGATTCTAGAAGAAGACCAAGACATCCAGATGCCTGATTTTGTTAAGAAGCTCATTGCCAAAAAGGGACGCGAAAACGTCAAGATGCCTTATCTAGTCAAGAAAATGCTAGAGAAGAAATTCGGAAAGAAGTACGATTAAACAGCCAAAAAAAGCCCCTAAGTTGGATAAAAATCTGACTAAGGGGGCTTTTTTAATGGGCTGAAGCTTTTCCAATCATCACACCCCATAAATTCTGCTCCGTTTTTCTAGGGTGGCAGGCCTAACTGCACTGTATAATCAAGCTATCAATGAGAAGGAGGCAGTTAGATGCAAATCTATTTTGGCGACGTATCGCTTTGTTATACCTATTCTTTAGCCATGGCTTTGGAGGCCTATGGTTATGATCTGAGACCGGAATATCTTGAGGCCCTTATGTTGATGGGGAATGGGGCTTCCATTGTCAAAGACGATGAAGAGCACCCATTAGTATTCTTCGATAACGGCATGCCGGATCTTTCGATTTCTCATGTCTTAGAAGTTCTTGGTTTTGACTATGAAGAATATTATCTAAGAGAGGGGGAAGCGGTTGATTTGAATTTAATCAGAAGGAAGTTGAAAGCTCTTCTAGCTAATGGGCCGGTAGTG
>ERZ773062.260-NODE-260-length-32374-cov-10.104582_pt1 | contig 32374 bp, 20 predicted proteins | sample MGYA00580626_ERZ773062 | MGnify/ENA primary metagenome ERZ773062 (study PRJEB29015, sample SAMEA2738003) | human oral metagenome | biome: human oral; feature: human-associated habitat; material: dental | place: China | collected 2058 ... | reverse complement strand
GTAACCAGACGGAGCTGAAGATCGAGCTCTCCGGTGAAGACAACCAGCTCCAAGGTGTCGTCGTCACCGCTCTCGGTATCAAGCGCTCTCAGAAAGCTCTGAGCTATAATGTCCAGGAGATTAAGAGCGATGCTCTGACGACCGTCAAGGATGCCAACTTCATGAACAGCCTCAATGGTAAGGTCGCTGGTGTGAACATCAACAGCTCTGCTGCTGGTATCGGTGGTGCTACACGTGTCGTCATGCGTGGTATCAAGTCCATCTCGGCAAACAATAATGCGCTCTACGTAATCGACGGGGTGCCCATCTTCAATGTGAATAATGGTAGCACCTCAGGTGAGTACTCTTCACAGCCAAGTGGTGAGGGTATCTCGGACATCAACCCCGATGATATCGAGAGTATGAGTGTCCTCAGTGGTCCTGCGGCTGCTGCTCTCTACGGCTCAAGTGCTGCTCAGGGGGTCATCCTCATCACTACGAAGAAGGGTAAGGAAGGTAAGGTTAAGCTTGAGTATAGCAACAGCACGACCTTCTCCAATCCCTTCATTATGCCTCGCTTCCAGACGGAATATGGCAATCAGCCTGGTTCCTTCAAGAGCTGGGGTGCTAAGGGTAGTGCACTGTCATATGATCCTGCTAAGTTCTTCAACACCGGTACGAACGTCATCAACTCTATCGCTCTGACAACGGGTACGGAGAAGAACCAGACCTATATCTCTGCTGCTACGACGAATGCTGCTGGGATCCTCCCCAACAACAAGTACAACCGATACAACTTCACCATCCGCAACTCGACCAAGTTCCTCGGTGACAAGCTGACGCTGGACCTCGGTGCACAGTACATCCTCCAGGATCAGAAGAACATGGTGGCTCAGGGTTACTACTACAACCCCCTGCCTGCTCTCTACCTCTATCCTCGTGGTGAGAACTTCGACGAAGTGCGTCAGTACGAGATCTATGACGAAGCTCGTAACATCAGCGTACAGAACTGGCGCTGGGGTAATGGCGGTATCGATATGGAGAACCCCTACTGGCAGATGTATCGTAAGAACCGCGAGCAGGACCGTGAGCGCTACATGCTCAACGGTAGCCTAAAGTGGAAGCTCGCTAGCTGGATCGATCTGACGGGTCGTATCCGCATCGATAATTCGATCGTCAACTCTAAGGATAAGTTCTACGCTGGTACCGATACCTACTGGACTGGTGGTAGCGCGAAGGGTCGCTATGGTCAGAGCAAGTCTGAAGAAAAGCAGATGTATGCTGACGCTATGGCCAACATCAACAAGAGCTTCGGCGAGGACTACAACCTCTCCGCTAATATCGGTGGTAGCCTCTCTAACACCTCGTACAACTCTCTTGGCTATGGCGGTCCTCTGTCAGATGTCCCCAATGGCTTCAACGTCTATAACATCGACCGTAACAACGGCTCACCCAGCGCTGGTGGCTGGAGAGAACGTGCTCTTGCTCTCTTCGGTAGTGCTGAAGTAGGCTACAAGCGCATGCTCTTCCTCACGGTGACGGCTCGTAATGAGTGGTCTTCTACTCTTGCTGGCACGGATCAGCTCTCTTACTTCTTCCCCTCTATTGGTCTCTCGGGCGTGATCTCTGATATGATCCAGCTGCCTAAGGCCATCAACTACCTCAAGGCTCGTGTATCTTATGCTGACGTAGGTTCGCCCCTGCCTCGCAACCTTACGCAGCCCCGCTACACTTGGGATGGTAGCTCACGTACATGGGTAGCTCCTACCTATCGCCCTCTCGGTAAGCTCTATCCCGAAAAGACGTCTTCTTGGGAAGCTGGTGTGAACTCGCGTTTCCTCGGCAATGCCCTCTCACTGGATATCACTTGGTATCTCTCGGATACGAAGAACCAGACCTTCAACGTGACGACTTCTCCTGCGAGTGGTTACTCCTCGATGTATGTGCAGTCGGGTAATGTCCGCAACTATGGTATGGAGTTCGCTCTCGGCTATCGTCAGGACTTTGGTAAGCTGAACTGGGAAACCAACGTGACCTACAGCTTCAACCGCAACCGTATCGTCGAGCTCCTCGACAACTACTATGACCCCGTCACCAAGGAAACCTACAGCCTGCCCTTCCTCAACCAGGGTAATGTGCGTCTGGTGAAGGATGGTACGATGGGTGACCTCTACACGTCCGCTGACTTCAAGCGTGACCAGGAGGGTAACATCTGGATCGACCCCTCGACCAACAACGTTGTCAAGGAAGAGATCTCTCCTCGCAAGATCGGTAGCGTCCTGCCTAGCGGTAACCTCGGCTGGCGCAATAGCTTCTCTTATAAGGGTATCAACTTGACGGCTCTTCTCACGGCTCGCTTCGGTGGTCAGGTGACCTCCATGACGCAGGCTATGATGGATGCTTACGGTGTCTCTAAGACGTCTGGTGATGCACGTAATGCCGGTGGTATCAAGGTCAACAAGGGTCTTGTAGACGCTGAAGGCTACTACAATGTAGTCGGTGGCCGCGGTGGTCTCACGCAGGAATATCTCTATGACGCTACCAACGTACGTCTTCAGGAGCTCTCTCTTGCCTATACGCTCCCCAAGAAGTGGCTTGCTAACAAGGCTCGTCTTACGGCTTCTATCGTAGGGCGTAACCTCCTGATGATCTACAATCACGCTCCATTCGACCCTGAAGCAACGGCTTCTACGGGTACGTATAACCAGGGTTCGGACATCTTCATGATGCCATCACTGCGTAGCTTCGGCTTCAGCATCAAGATGGAGTTCTAAGCTTCGCTCCCATTAAGCATTACTATTAGCAATGAATATATCTAAGAAGATCCTGGTGACCTCGCTGGTCATAGCGGGTGTCCTCTCAAGTTGTACAAAGGGCTTTGATGAGATCAATGCACCTGAGAATACCTTCACCAAGGAGCAGCTCCGAGGTGATAACTATGAGATCGCAGCTTCCTTCCCCAAGCTCCAGTCGCTGATCGTACCTGCCGACCAGTCGGGTTACTTCCAGCACTTCAGCCTTACTGGGGATATCTGGGGCCGCTTCCTCATGTCGAACACGAAGTGGAATAACAACTTCTCCGTGTATCGCTACATGCATGAGGGTTGGCTGAATACGCCTTTCAATATCCTGACGAGTTTCTATCCTGAATTCCGTAAGGTCAAGGAAGCTACGAATGGTCAGGGTATCACCTTCGCTCTGGCGCTGATCAACCGTGTCGGTCTGATGCACCGCCTCACCGACCTCTATGGTCCCATCCCCTACACGCAGATCGAGGGTGGTAACCTAAAGGTCGCCTATGACTCTCAGGAAGTCGTCTATAAGGCGATGCTCGCTGACCTCAACACTGCTATTAACGATCTGACGCTGTATGTCTCGGCTAATCCATCAGCTAAGGTGATGGCAGACCAAGATCTGATCTATCGTGGTGACCTGACGAAGTGGGTGCGCTTCGCTAACTCCCTCAAGCTTCGTCTGGCGATGCGTATGCGCTATGTAGAGCCTACGCTTGCTAAGACTGCAGTCGAAGAAGCTGTGAACCACACCATCGGTGTGATCACGGATAATGCAGACAATGCTATCATCCGTCAGAAGGGGAACAGCATGCTTTGGCTGATCACAAACGCTTGGAGCGATGCTCGTGTAGCAGCTGACCTAACGAGCTACATGAATGGGTACAGCGACCCACGTCGTGCTTCTTATTTCACGGCTTCTGGCTTCACTGGGGCTGGATATGATGGTATCCGCTCAGGCTCTAACCAGGATGGTAGTGAGTACAACAAGTACTCTAACGTCAAGGTCGGGAACAACGATCCTACGATTATCCTCACGGCAAGTGAAGTAGCCTTCCTCAAGGCTGAGGCTGCACTCATCGGCTGGAACGTCGGTGGTGCTACGGCTAAGAGTCTCTACGAAGATGGCGTACGCCTCTCCTTTGCTCAGTGGGGGGCTGGCTCTGCTGATAGCTATCTGACCAGCACGGCTACTCCTGGCAACTATACCGACCCCTCTGGTCGCTATAGCACGGGTGCCGTCAGCACGATCACTCCTCAGTGGGGGGACTCTGATTCGGATGAGAAGAATCTGGAGCGTATCATTACGCAGAAGTGGATCGCTCTGTGGCCTCTCGGCTTCGAAGGCTGGTGTGAACACCGTCGCACGGGCTACCCCAAGTTCTTCCCTGTAGTAGGGACTGTTGAGTCAGCCTATGCTCATATGGATGTAGCTAACCGCCTGCCCTTCTCTCGTACGGAGTACGACGTGAACTCGGCAAACGTACAGGCTGCTATCAAGCTCCTCGGTGGACCTGATGACTATGCTACAAAGATGTGGTGGCAGAAGAAGAACTAAGGTGCACCATAGTATCCATATTTAAGAACTAAGTATATGAAGAATATAAAGCGTTTGGCCCTAGCCGCAGGTGCTATCGTCGTACTTGGAGCAACCTCTTGCTCCAAGTGGACGGAGCTCGAGCAGTACAAGCCAACAGATAAGAGTGGTAACATCACGACCGAGGACTACTATGCTAACCTGCGTGCCTTCAAGCAGAGCGGTGCACCTCTTGGCTTCGGTTGGTTTGGCGGTTGGACTGGCGTCGGAGCTTCGATGAAGACGCAGCTCATGGGTCTTCCCGATAGCTTGGGTATTGTCTCTCTCTGGGGGGCTGGTGTCGCTGAGTTTGATGAAGCCCGTCGCGAAGACCTCAAGAAGGTACAGACCCTCAAGGGTACGAAGGTCCTCACGGGCTTCCAGGTCAATAGTGTCGGTGCTCAGCTGACTCCCCATGATAAGACCGCAGAAGAATACTGGGGATGGGAGAGCGGTACGAGTGCAGAAGCTCAGGCTAAGCAGACGGCTGCTATCATCAAGTATGCTAATGCACTCTGTGACCTCGTCGATAAGCTCGGCCTCGATGGCTTCGACTACGACTTCGAGCCTAACTACGAAGGCGAAGGTAACCTGTGGTTCGACCACACGTGGACGGAGGCTAATTCCGGCTGGCGCAAGCTCACGGAAGAAGAGAAGGTGATCAAGACGAAGAACATGACGACCTTTATCTCCACTCTTGGTAAGCGTCTCGGCCCTCAGTCTGGTACGGGTAAGCTTCTTACGCTCAATGGTGAGCCTCAGAAGATGGTACCTGCTCTCGGGAAGTACTTCAACTATTTTATCGTCCAGGCTTATGACAGCTGGGGTGATGGAGACCTCGATGCTCGCCTCAAGAGCACGATCAACAACTACAGCGGTGAGCTTGATGCAGCTGAAGTTGCTCGCAAGTATATCGTCACAGAGAACTTCGAGAAATGGGCTGGTCAAGGTGGTGCCACTTATACCGATCGCTCTGGCAATGTAATGAGAAGTGTCGAAGGTATGGCTCGCTGGCTCCCTGTCGTAGATGGGAAGACGCTTCAGAAGGCAGGTGTAGGTACCTACCACATGGAGTATGAGTATACTGTCAGTGGTAACGCTGGTACGTATCCTGCTCTCCGCAAGGCCATGCGTATCATGGCTCCTCCCGTCAAGTAATTAATCATCCGTAAAGCAATGAATAAGATGAATAAGACGATGCTTTGTGGTATTGCGCTCGCAGCGGCCTTCCTCTCAGGTTGCTCCAATGCAGAGTACAAGCCCTTGGATAACTCTCTATATATTAATGGTGCTGCGGCTGATCCCCTGCGCATCATCACGGTAGGTGATGCGAATAGTACGACGTCTATCCTCGTACGTACGGCAGCTCCCGCTAAGCAGACGATCACTGTGAATCTCGCAGTACAGCAGTCGGCGCTTGACGCTTACAACAAGCGCAATGATGCCAACTATGAGCTGCTTCCTGCAGAGTTCTATACGCTCTCTGCTACTTCGCTCACGATCGAGCAGGGCAAGGTCTCCACGCCTGAGCTGACTGTCACGATCAAGCCCTTCACCGAAGAGCTGAGCAAGACGGGTAAGAAGTACGCTATCCCCCTCTCGATCGTCTCCGTATCCGGTGCTGACCTCTCCGTCCTCCAGGGCGAAAAGGACTTCATCATTGCATGTGATCAGGTGATCAAGACGAAGGCTATCAAGCTCCTTCCTCAGCAGGGTATGAAGACTTCCTTCGCTGACGGTATCAAGACGGATACGTGGTCTGTCGAGATGCGCATCAAGAGTGACAACATTCGTCCTGAGTACAACAACCAGTCATTCATGGGGATCTCCTCTGGTATCGCTGGTGGTGGTGAAGCTTCTGGCTTCATCTTCGGTCGCTGGGAAGGTGATGTCCTCCAGTTCAAGGTCAATGGTCACGATGGTGTATCTGCTACGATCAAGCCAGAGACCAATAAGTGGTATCACGTGGCTCTCGTTTGTGCTAACGGTACGCTCTCTATCTACATCAATGGGCAGCTGAACAAGCAGGAGCAGAACCTTAAGTTCGCTACCGTTGGTCAGTATAAGGACTTCACGTTTGCTTATCCTCGCTGGGCAAACCACCCCTATCGTAAGTCCAACTACTACATGAGCGAAATCCGCTTCTGGAATCGTGCTCTCACGGCAGCTCAGATCCGTCGCAACCGCTTCTCTATCGACCCCGCTACCACAGGCCTCGTCGCTTACTGGAAGCTTAACGAGGGGGAAGGTACTACCTTCAAGGATGCTACGGGCCACGGCCACGACCTCGAGCTCTATCACGGAGCTAAGCAGCGCGCTGCTGCCTCACAGTGGGTAGATATCCGCTCTGACGAAGACTAATCATCACATAGATTATCATTCATATGAAGAGATATAATAAGCATTTGATCCTTGGCCTCTGTGCGGCTTCGCTTGCACTTGGTCTGGCTTCATGTAAGAAGGATGGGGACTCGGTAGATACCCTCCTAGAGCGTAACTATCCTCCTCGTGTCTATATTCAGGCAGACCGCTATTCGGCACTTGAGAATAACTACTCGCTTCAGCATGGTAGCACGGCTGTCACGGGCGATCATGTCGGCTACTTCACGGTACGCCTCAATCGTCCTTCTTCTAAGGACGTCGTCGTGACGCTTAAGTCCACGGTCGACAACAGTGAAATTGCCAGCGCAGTGACGCTGAGTGCTACCGAGGTTACGGTTAAGGCTGGTCAGGTCGCAAGTGATCCTGTCTCTGTGACGCTTGACCTCTCTGCTCTGACTTCTCGTACAGCTGCCGAAAGCTACACGGTCCAGGTATCGATCGAGTCGATTAAGAGCGCTGCCAGCGGTGTTGACATCAGCAGTAATCTCAATCTCTATTCGGCTATCTTCAGTAAGTCTGCTAAGAGCGAAGAGGCTGTAGTGGTGGGAGATTCAGGTGTTGACTTCTCCGCAATCAACTACTTCGACCAGACTGATCGTGCTACCAAGTGGACGGTCTCTCAGGTAACTGAAGGTATTGACGGTGCTAAGGATCCCAAGCGTGTGATTGATGGCAACTCTGGAACGGACTTTGCCTCGAACAACAGAGGCTTCAGCTTCGTAGTTGACTTCGGTAAGGTTATCTCAGGCTTCCGTGGTGTCTATACAAACTACTGGGCTGACTGGACTGCACCTAAGGAAATTCTGCTGGAGTGCTCAGTAGATGGTACGACGTGGACCAATCTTGGTCGCGCAGATATCTCTGCTCTCACCGGAGATGCTAAGTCCTTCTTTGGTCTGAAGAAGGCTTATCCTGCTCGCTACGTACGTTATACGGTCACGAAGCCTGTAGGTCGCACTTCGATCACTGAGTTCTATGCTTTCGAAGATGCAGCTGAGGCTAGTGCCGACGACATCTTCAGTGGCGCTACTGAATAGTCGCACTTCCCTTATGATCCGCCCCTCGAAGGTCCGTCCTTCGAGGGGCGGATTCTTTTTGGAGGGAGGAGAAAGGGGGTAGAAGAGTTGGGGAAAACAAAGCCTCTCCAAGCTACTTCCCTAAGTGCGATAAGGTGTATGCTTCCAAAGGATATATACCCTCCTTCCAAATGTTATATTACTTTCTGACGGAAGTTATATTACTTCTCTCTGAATGTTATATTACTTTCAGTGGAATGTTATATTACTTTTGGTCGGATGTTATATTACTTTCTGACGGAACTTATATTACTTCTCTCCGAATGTTACTCTACTTCCTCCAGAAAGTAGAGGTATTTTCATTGAAAAGTAGAGGTATTTCTGAGAGAAAGTAGAGGTGTTTTTGGGGGCGGGTCATTGGAGGGGGGAGAGATGGGTCAATTAAAGGGCGAATGAACTGCTTTTGCTTCGCTCCGAAGGTGCTTCGAGGGGCGGGGCCGTGGAGTGTTTCTTCTGCTCGCCTGGTGAATGCCTTCGCACACGTGCTATACGGTGGAATTGCGCTATTTTTGTCGGGGCGATATCCGCCCAACCTCAAGCTAACACGACTAGTAATGGCAAGAATAATGACCAAAACCGGAGACAAGGGAACCACCGGAATATTCGGTGGCGAGCGAGTCCCCAAAGATGATCCACGTATCGAAGCTAACGGTGCGATGGACGAACTCAATGCCCACCTTGGATTGATAAGAGCCCACATCCCTACGGAAGATCCCCGTCACCGCTTCTTCGGCGAAGTGCAGATGCGCATCATGCAAGCCATGAGCCTTATCGCTACACGTAGCGAGCGCCGCGAAGAGAATCCCAATCACTTCGACCTGCAGTGGGTCGAGGAGTTGGAGGCAGAGACGGCGCGCCTGATGGCTGAGATCCCAGAGAATGGCTTCTTCATCCTCCCGGGCGGCACGATCCTCTCGGCCGAAATGCAGCTGGCGCGCACCGTCGCACGACGTGCCGAGCGCCGCTTATGGACCTTGGAGCGACTGGATCCACTTCCCGAGGGGCTGATCCCTTGGGTCAATCGAATGAGCGACTGGCTCTTCGTCTCGGCCAAATGGGAGATGCATCAGCAGGGCTGGCCAGAAGATCGCTGGCAGGCCTTCAGCTACAAGCGCAAGAAAAAGCAGCCAGCCCCTGCAGAGTGATGACTAAGATCGAGAGCAAACGACTGGCACCGCTGATGCTTGTCGGTACAGGAAGTGACGTGGGGAAGAGCATTCTCACGGCCGGATTTTGTCGCATCTTCAAGCAAGATGGCTACAGACCTGCACCGTTCAAAGCACAGAACATGGCTCTAAACTCCTTCGTTACGCCCGAGGGATTAGAGTTGGGTCGTGCGCAGGCTGTGCAAGCTGAGGCCGCAGGTATCCCTTCTCATACGGACATGAATCCTGTGCTTCTCAAGCCCAGCTCGGATAAGACGTCCCAGGTCATCCTGCATGGGCGCCCCATCGGCAATAAAGATGCGTACCAATACTTCCGTACCGTGGGGCGCGGTGAGCTTCGTGGCGAAGTGCATGCTGCCTTTGATCGCTTGGCTTCTCGCTACAACCCCATCGTACTCGAAGGTGCAGGGAGCATCTCTGAGCTGAATCTCCAGGACTCGGACATTGTGAATATGCCGATGGCTGCGTATGCTGGCGCTCGGGTAATCCTCGTCGCCGACATCGATCGTGGAGGAGTCTTTGCCTCAGTCTATGGCTCGATCATGCTGCAGAAGCCTGAGTGGCGGGAGCTGATCGTAGGAGTCATCATCAATAAGTTCCGCGGTGACCTGCGTCTCTTCGACGAAGGGCGCCAGCTCCTGGAGTCGCTTTGCGGTGTGCCTGTACTTGGAGTCGTCCCGTACATGAATGACGTGCACATCGAAGAAGAGGACTCTGTCGCGCTCTCCAAGCGTGCTTTCTCCGCTCAGCAGGGGAAGGTCAACGTGGCAGTCGTATTGCTTCGCTACATATCCAACTACACCGACTTCGCGCGCCTCGAGCAAGATGAGCGCGTTCATCTCTTCTATACGAACAATGTAGAGGAGCTGCAGCAGGCAGATATCATCATTGTGCCTGGGAGCAAGAGTACGCTCTCGGACCTCTACGAACTGCGTCGCAACGGAGTAGCTCAAGCTATCATCCGCGCTCATCGTGCAGGGAAGATGATCCTCGGTATTTGTGGCGGGTATCAGATCTTAGGCCAAGAGGTTTACGACCCAGATGGGGTAGAGGGAGACTTGACTCGTCTGCCAGGCTTAGGCTTGCTCCCGATCGCAACGGAGATGGCTGCCGAGAAGGTAACTACACAAGCGACCTTCACTCTTATAGGTAGCGACGTCCCCTGCAATGGCTATGAGATCCATATGGGGAGAAGTCGTGTCGTAGATGGCTTCGACGTCTCGCCCTTAGTCAAGATGTCTGATGGCCGTCTTGAGGGCTACTGCGTCGGAGATCATTGCATGGGTACCTACCTGCACGGCATTCTCGACAATGAGATCTTTATCGAGCGACTACTTCAGCCCTTCGCTGAGCGCCTTCATGAGCAAGCTGCGGGGCAAGACTATGCCACCTTCAAGGAAACTCAGTACGACAAGCTCGCCGAACATCTCCGCCAGCACGTCGATCTGGAGCGAATCTATCAGCTACTTGAGCGATGAGAGACGGACACGGCGATGACCTCCACCGCTATGAGCGGATACGTGCGAACTTCAGCTCGAATGTAACGAGCCTCACGGACCCCACTTCGTTGCGGGAACACCTCAGAGGAGAGATTGATCGTATTGGTTCGTACCCTGAGCCTACAGCAGCTTCGCTTGGGAAATCCCTTGCGAAGCATCACGGCTTAGCAGATGGCGAGGTGCTCGTGACAAGTGGTGCTACCGAAGGGATCTACCTCATCGCACAGGCTTATCGAGAGCTTGTACATTATTATAGCCCAGATCCGACCTTTAGTGAATATAGAGATGCGGGGAGACTCTTTGCACGTGAGCAGCGTGAGCTGGAGACTTTCGAGCCAGGTCAAGATGCTCCTGCGGGAGTCTATTGGCTTTGCTCGCCGAATAATCCCACGGGGCAAGTCTATTCGCTGGACTTCTTAGAGTCACTTTGGGGTCGCTACCCGCAGATCTACTTCGTCATCGATAGCTCGTATAGCTACTTTACGGAGGCTACTCTTCCTGATCCCCAAGAAACAATACGGCGTTTCCCCAACGTCATCTTTGTCGCTTCTCTGACCAAGCGATATGCTATGCCGGGATTACGCTTCGGATACGTGATGGCGCACAGTGAAGTCATCGGCCGACTAAGCGAGTATGCTGCGCCGTGGTCGGTTGGATCGCTCGCCATCTCAGCGGGAGAATGGATCGTCCGTAATGACTTCCCGCACCTACTGGACCGACGTCAGCTCTTTGTAGAGAGTGAGCGTCTATGGAATGCTATCAAGTCGATCCCATACTTCGATCCTCAGCCGACGGATACGCACTTCTTCCTTGTGCGTTGTACTCATCCAGCGATAGGAAGCGGTGCCGAGCTGAAAGAGATCTTAGCACAGCATTACGGGCTTTTGGTTCGTGATGCGACGAACTTTGGCTACGCTTCCTCCACGATACGTATTGCAGCACAGCGCCCCGAGGAGAATGATCTGCTCATCGCAGCACTCACCGAGCTCTCCTCTTCACTTAAGCTCCCTTTATGATCCGAGTAGAGGTCATCATCCCCTTAGCCTTAGACGGGCTCTTTAGCTATGCTGTTCCCGAGGTGCTTATTAGTGAAGTGCCTGGATTCAGCGTGGGTTGTCGTGTCGTTGTGCCCTTTGGTGGCAAGCGATACTATACGGGGGTGGTCTTCTCTATGGATAAGGAGGCGGAGGTAACCGCTTGTAAGGAGGTTGAGCAAATCCTTGATGCTACTCCGATCATCCCCGAAGCTACGCTGAAGCAATGGGAATGGATGGCATACTATTATGCCTGTCCGCTGGGCTCCATCCTTCGAGATACGCTCCCCTCAGGGCTACTTCCCGAGAGCAAGACGATGCTTTCGCTTGTGGAAGGCTTTGAGGCGGAAGGCACACTTCCTCCTGCGGAGCTGCTGATCTTAGATACACTTGCCGAGAAGGGGGTGATGACGACGGAGCAACTAGAGCGACTTGTCGGCCGAAGACTTACTCGCCCGCTCCTCCATCTCATTGAGTTGGGAGCGGTACATACTGAGGAGGCGCTCCAGCCACGCTATCGTCCGAAGCTCGCCCGCTATCTTCGCCTTGCCCCCGAATATCAAGAAGATGAGGGAGCTCTCTCTACTCTCTTAGATGGACTTAACCGTGCGCCACGGCAAGCAGAGCTATTGATGGCCTTCCTTGAGGCACTTCGAGAGACGGGACAAGATCATTCAGGCGCCTTACACCGCTCCGTCTTGCTCGAATCTGTGCCAAAGAGCGAAGCACAACTACGTGCTCTCATTGAGAAAGGTGTCTTGGAGCAGGTCTTAGAGCCTGTAAGCCGACTGCGAGCAGTGGAGTCTTCAAGCAGAGAATCCTCTATTGCTCATGTAGAGCCATTGACCCATCCCGTGACACTCTATTATGGGCATACGGCAGAGGATAAAGAACACTATATCTTGGGGCAGATCACAGCGACGCTTGCTCGTGGTGGGCAGGTGCTCTATCTAACTTCTTCGGTGCATTCGGTCCCGTCGGCAGCTGGATTTATGCAGCGACTTGCCGAGATCGCAGGAGCCAATTACTATCCCTATCATAGCCTCATCGGCGAGGCGGTGCGAGTAGAGACGTACCTTCGTCTCTCTAAGCTCGACAGCCCTGCCCTTGTCGTGGGGACACGTTCGGCTATATATGTGCCGCTTCCTCGTTTGTCTCTGGTTATCATTGACGAGGAGCAGGAGTATCTTTATAAGCAACAGCTCGTAGCTCCACGCTATCATGCTCGCGATGTTGCTCTCTGGCGAGCGCACCAATCAGGGGCTCAAGTGCTCCTTACTTCCCTTACTCCCTCGGCAGAAGTACTCTTCCATGCCCTGCGTGGGAAGTACCAGCTGCTACGTCCCGAGCCTTTCTCTGCGGAGACTACTTCGCAATCCCAGCAGGTCTTACCCACCATTGAGCCCATTGATCTCAAGCGCCTACGGCAGCTACGTGAGGTCGAGTGGGGACATACGCTGACGCCCTACCTTCTCGAAGAGATTCGCTCCACGATAGCTCGAGGAAAGAAGGTGCTCCTCCTGCAGAATCGTCGAGGCTACGCTCCCTATGTGACGTGTGATGCCTGCCAAAACCGCCTGCTGTGCCCGAACTGTGATGTGAGTCTTACTTATCATCGCACTCGTGCAGCCCTTCTCTGCCACTACTGTGGTTACACAGCTGCGCTACCCGAGGCTTGCCCGAGCTGTGGAGCCATTGAGGTCACGATGAAGTCTGGGCTTCGTCCCGCGCTGCGTCAAGTAGGTTATGGTATCGAGCGTGTGGAAGAGGAGCTCAAGGAGAAGCTTCCCGCCTATGAAGTGCTACGTATCGACAGCGATACCTTTTCATCGCAGAAGAAGCGTATGGAGCTACTCGAGCAGATCGAGTCGGGAAGTGCTGAGATTCTCTTGGGTACCCAGCTTATACGTAACCAACCGATATGGGAGGGTATTGGCTTGATCGCCGTCGTACAGCTCGATGCAGTCCTGGGGGTACCAGACTTTCGCTCGGAGGAGCGTGCCTATCAGCTACTCCATCAGCTCAGACTTCGCTCCCGTGCTCCTCGGGAAGACTGTCCTCGCTACTTGATCCAAACGAGTAGTACCGAGCAAGCCTTCATCAAGGTACTGCAAGTAGGTGACTACGATACCTTCATCAACGAGGTACTCGCAGAGCGTGAAGCAACGAACTTCCCGCCATTCACTCGCCTAACGCACCTTTGGCTAAGAGGAAAGGATGAGCGCTTACTCGCCTCTGCAGCCTTAGTCCTCTCGCAGTATCTCAAGGGACTGCTCCCTAATGAGCGCGTAACGGATCCACAGATTCCCGATTTGGCTCGCTTGGAAGGCTACTACCAGAGGCAGATCGTCATACGTCGTCCTTTCCAGCAGTCCTACCGAGAGGAGCGCGCAGCCTTTGCTTCAGCACTACAGCAGCTACGGCTCTCCATGCCCGAGAGCAAGCGCTTGCAGATCTTCTTCGATGTAGATCCCCTCTAACTTCCTCGCGAAACGCTCCTATATAATAAGGGCGAAGGCTTACGATAAGCCTTCGCCCTTGTTGCTTCGATGTGGGGTAGTTATCCAATGATTGTACGCTCACCGAGGAGATCGGAGAGGCGACGCTTTTGGACATTGAGGCGCGTGATCTCGGTCATGCATTCGAGGATCTTTGTGCTGTCTCCTGCTCGCTGGGCTTGCTTGATCTCCTGATGTAGCCCGTCAATGAATCGCACTAAGAGCGCCATCTTATAGCTGTTGCAGGCGCGTAGGGCAAGTGAACCCAAGTAGCGAGCTTCTTTGCGGGCTTCTTCTTCGCGCTCTTCCTCTTCGCTGAGGATGCGGGAGGAGAAGGAGCTACCAGCACCACCGATGTGGAGATCTTGGTCAGGACGATATTCCAAGAGATCACTCTCTGCAAGGAGGGCTGTCGTGATCTCTCGGAGGGGCGCCTCTGGATGGTTGGCAAAGTAAGTCGCAGGGGAGATCTGCTTCTCAAGGCACTCACTGCGAAGCTCAGTCATGAAGCGGGCAAAGAGTGGGGAATACTCTTGGTCTGCGCCGACCATGATGAGCTCGCGCTCGATGAAGTAGCTGAGGATAAAAGTAGCGTCTTGCTCGGGATAAATCTCGTCTTCGAACTCTGGAGTACCTAAGCCCTTGGGGATGATGATCTCACGATCGCTGTAGAGTAGGAGCAGCTGCATGAGTTCACGCTCAAAGGGCTTGATGCTTTCCTCGACGACCAGCGGGCTGAGATATTCGTCGGATGACGGAGCTGGCTCGGAAGGTATCGGCTCCATGAAGGGCGGAGGAACTGGTGCAGATGGAGTCGGGGGAGCGACTGGCGCTGTACGCTGCGGAGAGGTGAAGCCCTGAGCTGTCACACCTTGGCGTCGGAGCTTATTGACCTCGGACTGTAAGAGCTCTTCGCTCATCCTCAGAGCTGTCGAAGAGCTTTGTATCAGTACGGCACGCTGGATGGTGTCAGGGATGAGTGCGATGCTGCGCATGATGTCGGATATCAGCTCAGCTCGGCGCAGGGGATCCCGCTCCATCTCCTCGTGATAGAGGTCGATCTTGAAGTGGATGAAGTCCGTCTCGTGCTCATCCAAATAGGCTTGTAGCTCGGTATTGCTGTGGCTACGTGCGAAGGAGTCGGGGTCCTCGCCATCGGGCAGGAGCACGACCTTGATGCGGAAGCCTTCCTCCAGCAGAAGGTCAATACCGCGCAGGGCAGCCTTGATCCCCGCGGCATCGCCGTCGTAGAGCACGGTGATGGTCGTGGTGAAGCGACGGATAAGGCGTATCTGATCGATCGTGAGGGCTGTCCCCGAAGAGGAGACGACGTTCTCAATCCCCGCCTGATACATGGATAGGACGTCGGTGTAGCCTTCGACGAGGTAGCACTTACCGAGCTTGGAGATCGCGCTCTTTGCCCAATAGAGGCCGTAGAGCTCACGGCTCTTCGAGTAGATGAGGCTCTCGGGGGAGTTGACGTATTTGGCTGTCTTAGCCGTCTTACTCATCACGCGCCCACCGAAGGCTACATAGCGCCCACTGAGGTTGCGCACAGGGAAGATGACGCGCCCACGGAAGCGGTCGATAGCTTTGCCGGGGTGATCTTCATATTCGATGGATAGCCCGACTTCGGCGAGGCGCTTCAGTGGATAGCCCGACTTGATGGCTTGCTCCGTGAAGGCAGTCTTCGACTCGGGGGCGTAGCCGAGGCCGAAGCGCTCGATGGTCTCAGGGCGGATGCCACGCTCACGGAAGTAGGCAAGCCCCACTGTACGCCCTTCCTCGGTCTCGGTAAGCTGCGTCTGGAAGTACTTTGCTGCGTAGTCATTGATGATGAAGAGGCTCTCACGCTCGCTATTGCGCTGCTTCTCCTCTTCACTTTCTTCGCGCTCGACGACCTCGATATTGTACTTCTTCGCCAGGTACTTGAGCGCATCCGAATAGGAGAGCTGCTCGTGCTTCATGATGAAGTTCAGCGGCGTACCGCCTTCGCCACAGGAGAAGCACTTGCAGATATTCTTAGCGGGATTGACGTAGAAGGAGGGATTCCTATCGCTATGGAAGGGACATAGTCCGACGTAGCTCACTCCTTGGCGGCGTAGGCTGATGAAGTCGCTGACGACATCAAGGATCTGTGCGGAGTCGAGGATGCGCTGTCGGGTCTGCTGATCGATCACGGTCGGGAGGAGGCTATGGGGAGAGATTAGAGAGGAAGGCGCTTGAGGTCTTCGGGCGTATCGATGCCGATGGACTCTTGGTCAGAGAGCATGACGCGGATGCGCAGACCAGCCTCGAGCCAACGGAGCTGCTCAAGACGCTCGCTCTCCTCCAGCGGAGAGGCGGGAAGGCTCTGTATCGCCGAGAGGACGTGGGTGCGGAAGGCGTAGAGCCCGATGTGCTTGAGAAAGGTATGTTCCTTCGCCCAAGGCCCTTCGACAGAGCGGAGATAGGGGACGACGGAGCGACTGAAGTAGAGTGCATAGCCCGTGGAGGTGCTACGCACGAGCTTGACGGCGTTCGGGTTAGCCAGCTCTTCGTTGGTCGCCGTGGAGGGGAAGGGCTGGGCTAAGGTCGCCAGATCTACCGAGGGGTCGTCGAAGGCCGAGATAAGGAGGCGGATCTGCTCGTCGGCGATGAAGGGCTCATCTCCCTGTAGATTGATTAAGACATCTGCGGGCTCTCCGAGGAGTTGGTAGGCTTCGAGGCAGCGCTCAGTGCCCGACTGGTGATCGGGCGAAGTCATCACGGCGCGGTAGCCTCGCTCGGTGACCGTGGAGAAGATCCGCTCATCGTCGGTGGCGACGACGACATCGGGGCACACAGCGAGGGCGCGCTCTACGACACGGATGATCATAGGTTTACCCCCGATATCTACGAGGGGCTTGCCTGGGAATCGGGTCGAGGCGTAGCGGGCGGGTATGATGGTCAGGATGCGCATAGCTTGAAGTTGCTTGATTGTCTTGTAGTCGGTGAAGCCTCTGCGGACTCACAGTACAAAGATACTACCATTCGCGGAGCATCTCGCAGTGCGGGCTATTGTCGTGCTGAGACGAGTACGAAGCGAGTGCATGCCCGTCGCTTTATCGCGTGATAGAAGGCGAATCGGAGTGCCCAAAGCTTGGAGATCGCCCGCTCTATATGCGGGCGGAAACATCTGTATATACGCAGGGAAATTTCCGTATATACGAAAATAAATTTCTGCATATACGAAAAAATATTTCCGCATATGCGAAAATTTATCGCCGTGCGCACAGAGATTTATCGCCAGATATTCAGCGCCTTCTCTGTGGGTATGCCCGAGGGTTTTTAGCCTTCCTCTTCCCAGTCAGAAAGACCATCCCCCTGAAGCGCTCCGAGGAGCCTCCAGGGGGATGAGCTATTAGGGAGAGCCTTGCGCTTACTTGTACTCGGACCAGCTCTTGATCTGCAGATCCTCGATGGGGAGCGTGCAGAAGGCGGTGATGAAGGCCGAAGCCAGACGAGCGTTGGTCAGCAGCGGGATGTTGAGGTCAATGGCCGCGCGACGCAGACGGTATCCGTTGGTGAGCTCGCCAGCGGTAAGGTTCTTATTGATGTTCACCACCATGTCGATCTTGCGCTCATGCAGCAGGTCGAGGGCTTGGGGCTGCTTCCCCTCGTCGGTAGGCCAAAAGACCAGCGTGGAGGGGATGCCATTCTCTGCCAGCATGTCGTGCGTGCCCTGCGTAGCGTAGAGCGCATAGCCCTTGTTGTGTAGGAGCTGTGCTGCATCGAGCATGTCGACCTTCTGCTTGTAGCCACCCGTGGAGAGGAGGACGGAGCGCCGGGGGATGCGGTAGCCGACGGAGAGCATTGACTTCAGTACTGCCTCGTTGGTGTCGTCACCGAGGCAACCGACTTCACCTGTACTCATCATGTCGACGCCGAGCACAGGGTCGGCCTTCTGCAGGCGAGCGAAGGAGAACTGCGACGCCTTAATCCCTACATAGTCGAGGTCGAAGGCGCTCTTATTAGGCTTCTCGACTCGCTGCCCGAGCATGATGCGCGTGGCGAGCTCGATGAAGTTAATCTTCAGCACCTTGCTCACGAAGGGGAAGCTGCGTGAGGCGCGGAGGTTACATTCGATGACCTTGATCTCGTTGCCCTTAGCTAGGAACTGGATGTTGAATGGCCCTGAGATGTGTAGCGCTTCGGCGATCTGGCGGCTGATGCGCTTGATGCGGCGTACCGTCTCGACGTAGAGCTTTTGCCCTGGGAACTGAATCGTGGCGTCACCCGAATGCACCCCAGCGAACTCGATATGCTCGCTGATGGCGTAGGCGACGATTTCGCCGCGCTGGGCTACAGCATCGATCTCGACTTCCTTAGCATGCTCGATGAACTGGCTCACTACGACGGGGTGCTCCTTAGAGACATCGGCTGCCAGCTCGAGGAAGCGGTAGAGCTCTTCTTGGTTGGAGCAGACATTCATCGCTGCCCCCGAGAGGACGTAGCTGGGACGCACCAGCACGGGGAAGCCAACCTCGGAGATGAACTGGTCGATATCCGAGAGGCTCGTCAGCTCCTGCCAGCGGGGCTGGTCGATGCCGAGCTCGTCAAGCATGGCGGAGAACTTGTGGCGGTCCTCTGCATTATCGATGTCTTCAGCCTGCGTCCCGAGGATGGGGATGCGCTGCGAGTGGAGCTTGAGAGCGAGGTTATTGGGAATCTGTCCACCCGTAGAGAGGATGACACCGCGTGGTGTCTCCAGATCAAGGATGTCAAGCACGCGCTCGAAGGTCAGCTCATCGAAGTACAGACGGTCGGTGATATCGTAGTCCGTGCTGACGGTCTCGGGATTATAGTTGATCATCACCGAGCGGTAGCCTTGCTCGCGGATCGTCTGCAGGGCGTTGACGCCACACCAGTCGAATTCTACCGAGCTCCCGATGCGGTAAGCACCTGAGCCGAGGACGACGACGGAGCGTCCATCTCCCTCATAGTTGATATCGCTGTGCGTGCCGCTATAGGTGAGGTAGAGGTAGTTCGTCTCTGCGGGATATTCGGCTGCAAGCGTATCGATCTGCTTGACGACGGGGGTGATGCCCAGCTGCTTGCGCTGGGAGCGCACGGCAAGGGCTTCCTTGTCCCCAGCCTTCACTCCCTTATCTGCGAGGACGAAGCGTGCGATCTGGAAGTCGGAGAAGCCCTGACGCTTGGCGCGAAGCAGGAGCTCATAAGGGAGCTTATCGATAGCGGCTACTTCGCCGAGGCGCTGGGAGGTGCGGACGATACTCTGGAGCTTGTCGAGGAACCAGCAGTCGATCTTCGTCAGCGCATGGATTTGCTCGATGGTATATCCTGCGTGCAGTGCCTGACTGATGGCGAAGACACGCGTGTCGGTGGGTGCCTTGAGAGCTTTATCCAGCTCGTCAGTGGGGATCTCCTTCGTGTTGTTGCCTACGAAGCCGTGCATACCTTGGCCGATCATACGCAGGCCCTTCTGCATCGCTTCCTCGAAGGTACGACCGATAGCCATGACTTCCCCGACGGACTTCATGCTACTGCCGAGCTCGCGAGATACGCCGTGGAACTTCCCTAAGTCCCAGCGAGGGATCTTGCACACGACATAGTCCAGTGCAGGCTCGAAGAAGGCGGGGGTAGTGCGCGTCACGGAGTTCTTCAGCTCAAAGAGCCCGTAGCCTAAGCCAAGCTTAGCAGCGACGAAGGCCAGCGGATAGCCCGTAGCCTTAGAGGCCAAGGCCGAGGAGCGTGATAGGCGTGCATTGACCTCAATGACGCGATAGTCTTCGCTCTCGGGATCAAGGGCGTACTGCACATTACATTCCCCGACGATGCCGATGTGGCGCACGATGCGGATAGCGATCTCGCGGAGCTTGTGGTATTCATTATTTGTCAGCGTCTGCGAGGGAGCGACGACGATACTCTCACCCGTGTGGATACCGAGCGGGTCGAAGTTCTCCATATTACAGACGGTGATACAGTTGTTGTAGCAGTCACGGACGACTTCGTACTCGACTTCCTTCCAGCCCTTGAGGCTCTTCTCTACGAGGACCTGAGGGGAGAAGGCAAAGGCCTTACTACATAGCTCGTCAAGCTCAGCTTCGTTGTCGCAGAAGCCGCTGCCCAAGCCACCGAGAGCGTAGGCGGCACGGATGATGACGGGATAGCCCAGCTCTTGGGCCGCACGGCGTGCATCCTCGGTCGTCTCTACGGCGTGGCTCTGGATCGTCTTGACGCTGATCTCATCGAGCTTGCGAGCGAAGAGGTCACGGTCTTCCGTGTTCATGATGGCTTCGACGGGAGTACCCAGTACCTCGACATTGTACTTCTCGAGGACGCCGCTCTGATGGAGCGCTACACCGCAGTTGAGAGCCGTCTGTCCACCGAAGGCGAGGAGGATGCCCTGTGGGCGCTCCTTCTCGATGACCTTCTCGATGAAGAAGGGCGTGACGGGGAGGAAGTAGATCTCGTCAGCAATACCTTCGGAGGTCTGTACCGTGGCGATGTTGGGGTTGACGAGTACGGTGCGTATCCCCTCTTCGCGCATGGCCTTGAGTGCCTGTGAGCCGGAGTAGTCAAACTCGCCAGCTTCACCGATCTTCAGTGCTCCCGATCCGAGGAGCAGTACCTTCTGTATCTTATTCTTGTCGATCATTGTCTCGTGCTATTGGGAGGGGTAATTAAAGCAGGTTGAGGAACTCCTCGAAGATGAAGAGCGTATCGGTCGGGCCACTGCAGGCCTCGGGGTGGAACTGAGCAGAGAAGAAGGGTAGGCGCTCGTGACAGATCCCTTCGTTCGTGCCGTCATTGAGGTTGACATACTTCTCACGCCAACCCTCGCCGATAGTGGAGGCATTTACGGCATAGCCGTGATTTTGGCTGGTAATGAAGCAGCGGTTCGTACCTACCTCGCGTACGGGCTGGTTGTGGCTACGGTGTCCGTACTTCATCTTGCTGATCTTTGCTCCTGCAGCTGCGGCGAGGAGCTGATTGCCCATGCAGATCCCGCAGATAGGCTTCTCCTTAGCGAAGGCCTTGCGGATATGCTCGACGGTGACGCTACACTTATTGGGGTCGCCAGGGCCATTTGAGAGGAAGAGCCCGTCAAAGTCAATCTGATTGAAATCATAGTCCCAGGGTACGCGGTAGAGCGTGATCTCTGGACGGATGAGGTTGCGGACGATATTGTTCTTCGCACCGCAGTCTACGAGTACGACCTTCTTAGGTCCATTGCCATAGATCGTGACTTCCTTGGGGGAAGCTTCAGCTACGAGGTTACGTGCGTTGGGGTCATCAAAGGGGATATCTTCGTAGCCCTCGAGAAGAATCTTCCCCTTCATTGAGCCCTTTTCGCGAAGGGTCTTAGCGAGCTCACGCGTATCAATGCCCGTGAGGCCAAAGACCTTCTCACGGTGGAGCCAGTCACCGAGCGAGCCCTCGGAGTTCCAGTGGCTGTACTCCTCGGAGTAGTCGGAGACGATGATCCCCAAGGGATGTATCTCATCGCTCTCGCGGAAGAAGGCTATACCATTTTCATCGTGCTTGGGAGAGGGGACACCGTAGTTACCCACCAGAGGGTAGGTCATCACGAGGATCTGGCCTCGGTAGCTGGGGTCCGTAAAGCTCTCCGTGTAGCCCGTCATGGCGGTGTTGAAGACGACCTCGCCTGCTACGGGGGCTTCGTAGCCGAAGGAATACCCCTCGAAGCGACTGCCGTCATCGAGGATTAGGGTAGCTCTCTTGTAGTCTTGCATAGGATGGATACTTTGTGAGAATGGAGTGTAGAAGGGATTGCTCGAGGCTTTTATAAAGAGAAAAGCCGTCTACCAAGCAGAGCTTGACATACGGCTTTCTTATATCTTGTGTCGCTCGTGGGGAGCGAAGACCTCAGTATCATTGACGTGATTAGTGATGCTACGCAGAGCCTCTTTAGCTCTGCTTTGCACGCAAAGATAGCTAAAAAAGCGGAACCGCCTCGCCTCTTGCTCCACGGTCGAAGTGGTAGCGAGAGGGGCGAGGCGGTGTCAATAGGGGGATTAGAGACCGAAGCGCTGGCGGAGCGTGTCTACGTAGTCCAGCTTCTCCCAGGTGAAGAGCTCGACTTCGTGGGCGACATTGCCACGGCTATTCGTCGAGAAGTACTTCGTGACCTTGCGAGGCTCACGGCCGAAGTGTCCGTAGCTGGCAGTCTCACGATAGATAGGAGCACGGAGCTTGAGGCGCCGCTCGATAGCATAGGGGCGGAGGTCAAAGACTTCGTCTACGAGCTTAGCGATCTCTGCATCGCTGAGGGAGACGTGGCTTGTCCCATTGGTGTTGACGAAGATGCTGATCGGCTCAGCGACCCCGATGGCATAGGCGAGCTGTACGAGTACTTCGTCAGCGACGCCAGCAGCGACGAGGTTCTTCGCTATGTGGCGAGCTGCATAGGCTGCAGAGCGGTCTACCTTAGAGGGGTCCTTGCCAGAGAAGGCACCACCACCATGGGCGGCCTTACCTCCGTAGGTGTCGACGATGATCTTACGCCCCGTGAGACCAGTATCTCCGTGAGGACCGCCGATGACGAACTTACCCGTGGGGTTGACTAAGAGCTTCGTCTCGCTGTCGAAGGCACGCTGTACATCCTCGGGGTAGCGTGCTAAGACACGAGGCAGGAGTACGCGACGGATATCCTCCGTGATACGTGCCTGCATCTCTGCATCAGCGATAGCCTGCGCTTCGGCAGTCGCATCAGTAGGCTGGATGAAGTCGTCGTGCTGGGTGCTGATGACGATCGTGTCGATACGCAGGGGCTTACCTTCCTCAGAGTACTCTACCGTCACCTGGCTCTTAGCGTCGGGGCGGAGGTAGGGCATGAGGTGAAGCTCTTCCTTGCGAATGCGAGCGAGTTCCTCCAGGAGGGCATGGGAGAGATCGAGGGTAAGAGGCATCAGAGAGGGAGTCTCACGGCAAGCATAGCCGAACATGATACCCTGGTCACCTGCACCCTGCTCCTCGGGGGCGGTGCGCTCAACCCCGCGGTTGATGTCGGCACTCTGCCCATGGATGGCTGAGAGTACGCCGCAGCTATCGGCATCGAAGCAGTAGGCACTCTTGTTGTAGCCGATCTCGCGGATGACGTCACGCGCGATGTCCTGCAGCTCTACATAGGCGTCGCTCTTGACTTCGCCTGCCAGCACGACTTGTCCCGTCGTGACGAGCGTCTCGCACGCTACCTTGGAGTGCGGGTCGAGAGCCATGAAGTGGTCAAGGATGGCGTCCGAGATCTGGTCGGCTACTTTGTCGGGATGTCCTTCTGAGACGGACTCAGAGGTGAAGAGATAACTCATCTTATATTGATTGAATGGGTTGGTTAAATATGTCCCGTGCCCTTGGTTGGATGCGAAAAGACCTCAGCTGCTCTATGGTGGCAACCAAGGTCGAAGCGCTAAGTCTGTCGTAAGGGATGGGAGCTAAGGTACTGGCTCTATCTGGACGACGGGTTTAGCATTTTTTCTCGTGGTTGCAAGCATCTCAAATCTATCCACGTCCCACAGATGGGGCACCATTTTCGGCTGCAAAGTTAACCTTTTTCTTGTTATTTCACCTACGCAGTATAAAAAGAGTGTAGCGGCTCCGTATCAAAATGAGGGGGGAGTATTGTGCCCGTTTCTACCACTAAAAAGTAGATACTTCGGTGAGATAGCCCCCTAAGGAGATTGTTGCACAGAGTCCTGTTTCCTATTTAGAGTGCTAAGGCATCGTGCGCCTAGCTCCCCGATACACCTCTCCGAAGTGACCGAGCAAGCCCTACGCCTTATCACATATATTCCTCTTATCCTGCGAAAGGAAAAGTGTCCTTCTCGTGAAGGAAAAAGCGCCTTCACGTAGTGGTTTTTCAGTATCTATGCACGTAGTCTTAAAGACTAGGTACGTAAATCCAAATGTCCACGTACGTAGATATTAGATCCACGTACGTAGCCCAAACTTATTTGCCACTCGTCCACAACTTTTATCCCTACGCGGAGCAACAGTCTCCTAAGGAGCTGCATATCGTTCCTATCTGATATTCTACCCCTTGTGCTTGTAGTGGTGTGAACCTATATTGCTTGCTGCTCCGACCTATATAGGTCGATGCTGTGACCTATATAGCTTCGCACGCTGACCTATATTGGTCAGCCCATCGACCAATATAGGTTGATACTACCCCTTCGAGTATGTGCTTAAAAAGTCTATAGGAGAGGGCTTATACCAAGCTCTTGCTTGACTACAAAAGAAACGCCCTGCTCGCACATCTGTGCGGGCAGGGCGCCGTCCTCTTCTTAGAAGATATAGATCTGTGGAAGCAATTTACTTCTTCTTACAGCAAGACTTCGTGGAGTCTTGAGTCTTAGGGTGGCATACAGGGCAAGCCTTATCGGTGCAGTTAGCGTGGTTGCCTTGACTCTTGCAGGTTGACTTCGTGGAGTCTTGTGCCGTCTTAGCGTGGCACTTAGAGCAAGTCTTCTTGCTGCTCTTAGCTTGCTTGCCATCAGTCTTGCAGCAGGACTTTGTTGAGTCTTGGACTGCAGCGTGGTATGCTTCGCATACCTTGGCACCTTCGGGTGTCGAGCAGGCTGCACCTGCTTTGCAGTCACATTGCTTGCTCTTGCCTGAGCAGCATTTGGCTGTAGCTTCCTTCTTTACTGAATCCGTCTTGGCGGGGCTTTGGGCGGAGAGGCTGGTGCCGAGCGCGAAGATACACGCTGCAGCGAGGATGAACTTCTTCATTATTCTTGGTAATGGATTAGATGTAATGAATGATTAGAGATTATCTGAGGGCAAAGGTAGTGAAACTGCTTAGTCGTGTTATCCTACAAGTGAATGGAGCTATTGATGCTATGAATAAAGAGGGAGCGGGTGACCTTCTTCCCTCAGAGAAGAAGGTCACCCGCTCCCTTATGTACGCTATGCCTTTTAGCTCAAATGGGAGCTAAAAGATGAGCGAGATGAGCTGGTAGACTACAGCCCCAGAGATATAGCCAGCAAGAGCAAGCAGACTGAAGCGCTTGAAGTAGTAGCCGAAGCTGATTCCTTCGAGCCCCATCACTGTCACCCCTGTCGCCGAACCGATGATCAGCAGGCTACCACCTGTGACGGCACAGTAAGCGAGGAAGACCCAGAAGGAGCCATTGATGACAAAGGGTGTGATAGCACCCGAGGTCTCCAGCGGATACATACCGAGGACGGCGGCTACGAGGGCGACGTTGTCCAGCATGGAGGAGAGTACCCCGATGATAGCAGCGAGCAGGCCTGTATTGGGGATGAGGGCCGTGACGCGAGTAGAGGCCGCAGCGAGCTGTCCGCCTTCGATCAGTGCTGCCACGGACATCAGGATGCCGAGGAAGTAGAAAATCGTAGTGAGGTCAGCATGATTGAGGAGGGTCGTGACACGGAGCTCTGTTGCATTCTCAAGGCGCTTCTTGAAGCGGAAGAACATCAGCTCGGTGTAGATCCACACGATGACCAGACCAAAGATAACCCCCATGAAGGCGGGTACATCGAAGAAGGTCTGCCAGATAGGTACGAGCATCAGCGAGACGATTCCCAGGACGAGGACGATGATACGCGCGTGCTGAGGGAGGATATCATCCAGTGAGTCTTCGGGGACATCTGGTAGGGCACGCAGCTGAGCATTCTTCTTGAAGAGGAAGTAGTGCGCCAGGAGGGTAGGGACCACCATGTTCACGAAGGCGGGGATGACGAGGTGGAAGATCTGATAGTATGGCGTGATACGACTGTTGTTCCACAGCAAGAGGGTCGTCACGTCACCGATAGGCGACCAAGAGCCCCCTGCATTACAGGCGATGATGCTGATACAGGCATACTTCATTCGGTCCGTGGTGTCGGGGACAAGGCGACGCAGGATAGCGATGATGACGATCGCAGCAGCGAGGTTGTCGAGGAACGCTGAGAAGAAGAACGAGGCGATAGCTACACGCCACAGCAGCGCACGCTTATTCGTTGTAGCGACGATCTTAGCCACGGACTTGAAGCCCCCGTAGGTGTCGATCGTATTCACAAGGACCATTGAGCTGAGGACGAAGAAGAGCGTGCTCGAGACGTCACCGAGGTGCTCTGTGAGCTTAAAGGACAGGTAGTCCGATACGCCTAAGTCCTCTGCTGGAGCATGAGGGAAGGAGGCAACGAACTGACGAAAGCCTGCAGTCACTGCAGCGATATCCGTGTCGATGAGGAGGATCGCCCAGAGGACGACGGAGGTAAGGAGTGCCGTCGCGGTCTTGTTGATCTTGATCTGCTCCTCCAGAGCAATACCGATGATCCCTAAGACAAAGATCACGGGCATGAGGTAATACCAACTCATAGAATAATAGGATTATAAGTGAGTAAAGGGCGAGGAGGAATCAGAGGTAGATCTCCAGCGCTGTGCCCCCATAGAACGAGACGGGACTGAGTCCGTAGGTCCGCTGAGGGGTAGTCAGGTGATAGGACGAAGGATAGTAGTCCAGCCCGAGGGGTAGGCGCAGGCCAAGCTCCTTCGTGAAGCGCCAGCGAGGCGCCAGTTCGATACCCATGCCCACCGAGCTTGCGGGCATATACAGCGCAGGCTCATGGGCTGGGAATGTAGTAGCTCGCCCTACGTGCTTGCGAAGTGCAGCCGAGGCGGATGCCGAGATGTGAAAGCCTCGCCATAGGCGTAGGTCACGCCCGAGGCCTAAGCGTAGGGATAGGTAGCGGTCTTGAGCACTGCGTCCCAGACCATCGCCCCCTTCCTGACCGCGGAAGGTGGATAGCCCCACATTTCCCTTTAGGTAGAGAGGCCACTGCGGGGGAGTGTATTCGGCGCCCAGCGCAGCATGTCGCCCCTGGAGGCTCCATGTACCTTCGCCCTGCGAAGGGGTAGCGCTTAGCGTAATGGGGGCATAGAGACGGAGGTGAGGAGTAGGCTCCTCATTGTAGTACTTCAGTTGACGTCCTGTGCTGCCAAAGAGGCGGTCGCTTATCCAGTAGCCGATGTGCCCTGAGAGGATGCCAAGTCCAGCCCCCGTGACGACATCACCGATCCAGTGGCGGTTATTGAGGATTCGCCCCAGCCCCGTGATAGAGGCGAGTCCGTAGCTTACGGGAGGAAGCCATGGATAGCGCTCGCCATACTCCAAGCTCAGTAGCGTCGCTGAGGTAAAGGCCATAGCGGTATGCCCAGAGGGAAAGGAGTTTCGAGACGAGCCGTCAGGGCGTCTTACACGGGCGGTGTACTTAATAGCCGAGGTGACAGCGAGCATCGTAGCCGTAGCAGCGACATCAGCTGTGAGCACCTGCCAAGGTGATTTACTTATACCCTCTACACCTGTGAAGCGCAAGCCAAGTTGGGCTGCTAACGGGGCGAACTGGAGGTAGTCATCGTAGTGGTGACGGAAGTGAGGATAGTGCCCGTAGCGTATCGTGCGTATCTGCTCGTTGTGGATATTCTGCATCACTCCTATACCTACGAGTGGCGCTGCACTGAGCGCCCCCTGTAGGAGGAGTTGATTCGTTTTCTGTGCATTGCTCAGCGTGTCGGGGCGATATGTGGCTGCCGTCGTGTAGCTGAGCGTATCGGCTACACTCTGCGCTTCAGAGGGGAGAGCCGTGAGGAGGGATAGTAGAGCGAGTGGATAGGCTTTCTTATTCATAAGTCTATTCGAAGCGTCCGAGGGTAAGGGTCTGCCAGTACTCGGACTTGGCTTGGTGGAGGTCGTGGGTGACCATAAGCATCGTCGTCTCGGGGCGTACGACTTGCTCCAGTAGCGACTCGAAGCTTTCCTTATAAGACTTGTCAAGGAAGCTGAGTGGCTCGTCGAGGATCAGAAGCTCGGGATTAGATGCCAGCGCACGACCGAGTAGAGCTCGCTGGAGTTGACCACCGCTGAGCTTGCCGATGGGCTGCTGGAGGAGGTGCGTGAGTCCGATGGCTTCTGCGAGCTTCTCTACCTGCTCTCTACGCACACCGCGCCTCGTGGTGCCTTGGGGGAGACCAGAGTCAATAACCTCGTGGACGTGGATGGGGAAGTGGCGATCGATCTGATTGATCTGTGGAAGGTAGCTGGCGACCAGCTGGTCGGTAGTATGGCCCTCGCAGTCATAGCGGAGGAGCCGCCCAGCTTGTAGCGGGATGAGCCCCAGCAGAGTACGCATGAGGGTCGTCTTACCGCTGCCATTCGGTCCCGTGATGGTCCAGCGCTCACCACGACGTACGCTCCAGTTGAGGTGCTCAAGTACGACCTTGTCGGGATAGCCGAGGGTCGCATTATGTAGCTCTAAGAGTGGTTGCATAGGGAAGGTCATCGTGTCGGGATAGATGAGGTGGTATCGCTCAGTGCACGAGTGATGAGTAGAAGTTGCTCCTCCCAGTCCCCTCCCAGCGGGTTGATGACGACCATACGGGCGCCGAGCTCTTTCGCAATGCTCTCGATGAGCTTGGAGTCAAACTCCTGCTGGATGAAGACCACGCGTACGCCCAGCCTCCCAGCCTCTTCGATGAGTGCTTGTATATGCTGAGGCGTAGGCTCCTTTCCATCTTGCTCGATGACGAGCTGCTTGAGACCATACTCCTCTGCAAACTCAGAGAGGGATGGATGGTAGATGACGAAGGCACGCGAGGGGATATCGGAGAGTTGCTCTTTTATCGTCCGCTCTACGTGCTCCAGACGCTGGACGAAGCGCTGGTAACCCGCATCATACTGTGCTCGGTGCGCCGTGTCAATACGGCAGAGAGAGTTGTATATGCTCTTGCCCATGGACTGAAGCCCGCGTACACTTGTCCAGTAGTGTGGGTCGTGAAGATGAGTGGAGCTACCGCTGTGGTGATGTGCAGGCCCTACCAAGTCCTGATCGAGACGTACGAGCTGCAGGGCTGGCTGCATCGTATGGATACGCTCCACCCAGCTACGCTCAAAGCCCAGATCACCCATGTAGAAGTAGGCTGTGCTGGAGGCGAGTGCTTGGATGGCCTGTGGTGTAGGCTCGTAATTCTCTGGATTATTCCCCTGGGGGAGTAGTGTCGTCACCGCAACCAAGCTATCAGCGATCTCCGTGATGACCTGAGCTGCTGGTGCTATCGTCGTGGCTATCTGGAGTCGGGTAGACCGCTGCTCACCCTGCTGACAAGAGGAGGTGAGAAGCCCTATTCCCAAGAGAAGGGTACACAGGGGGCGGTGGAGTGAACTACATATCATCGGAGTAGGAACTGCAATCTGCTTACTTATGCACGAAGCCGTCCAGTGAGGCGGGCGATGAGACGCCCCAACTCACCGATCCAGAGTACTGGGCTAGTGGCTATGAGGAGTGCGATCCAGTAGCTGAATGGGAGAGGAGCTATCTGGAAGAAATCATATGCAAAGGTAGTAATTAAGAACTGCCCTACGAGGATGACAGCTGTGATCAGCAGGAAGTAGCGCGCTCGATCCATGCCTGCGAATGCACTGCGACCCGAGTGGAATGCCTTTGCGTTGAACATATTCCACAGCTGAAGAAAGACAAAGGTGGTGAAGAATACGGATAGGTCGAGTGCCGTAAGTTGCTCCTTCCCTTCAACCCACTGTCCCGTCGTGAGGTCCAAGTGCTCCAATATATAATGTAGAGCAAAGAGCAGAAGGAGGAACAGGCCCCCGACTCCGAATATCTGTCGTGCGAGCTGCGGTGTGATGATCCCAGCAGAGGCCTTGCGTGGACGCTCCTTCATGAGATGAGGGCTGGGGGGTAGGGAGGCGAGCGCCAGCGATGCGAAGGTATCCATAATGAGGTTCACCCAGAGCATCTGTGTCACGGTGAGGGGAGACTCCTTGCCGAGGAAGGCTCCTATAAGGACGGTGAGGCATGCCACGACATTGATCGTCATCTGGAATAGGATGAAGCGCTGGATATTCAGGTACAGTGAGCGCCCCCATAGTACGGCCTGCGCGATGCTGGCAAACGAGCTGTCGAGGATGGTGATATCGCTGGCTTCCTTAGCTACCGCCGTGCCGTCGCCCATCGACAGCCCGACATGTGCTCTATTGAGGGCTGGGGCATCGTTGGTCCCATCTCCGGTGACGGCTACGACTTCGCCCAACTCTTGGAGCAGGCGTACGAGGCGCTCCTTGTCCATAGGGCGTGCGCGTGCCATGATCTTAATATGGGTAAGTCGTGCCTTGGCTTCGTCGTCTGTGAGAGCTTCAAATTCTGCTCCTGTGATGATCTCATCGTCGGTAGAGCTTTCTCCCCAGAGACCGATCTGTCGGGCGATCTCTTTAGCCGTGCCAGAGGTATCCCCTGTGATGATCTTCACGCCGATACTAGCCTCTCGGCACTGCTGGATAGCCTCGGGCACTTCGCTGCGCACGGGATCCATGATGCCGAAGATGCCTTGTAGCTGTAGTCCTTCTTTGATCAGCTCATCAAGAGGCTTCTCTTGATCTGCCGGACTCTCGACTATGTGGTAGCCAAGAGCGAGCGTTCGCATAGCACGTGACTGGTACTGCTGTAGTTGGGCTTCGTAGCGGGTACGTACCTCCGTAGGAAGATTACATAGGCTGAGCAGAATCTCTGGTGCCCCCTTGACATAGAGTACGGCCTTCCCTTCCAGCATTGCAGACTGAACTAAAGTCGCCATGTACTTACGCTCTGTAGAGAAGGGGAGCTGTCGGATGATAGGGGCGGAGTCACGAAGGAGAAGATAATCATTCCCTTGCTCTCGTAGCCAAAGAAGGAGGGCTCCTTCGGTAGGATTGCCCATGACCTCGGGGTGCTGTCGGTCGTGTGTATTGAGGTAGGCGGTTGTGTTGGCTGCTATGGCTTCGGGGAGAAGGCTTTGTGTATCAGTAGAGGCTTCGCTGAAGAAGCTCTCGATGCGCATTCGATTCTCCGTGAGCGTCCCCGTCTTGTCGGTGCAGATGACGGTGATAGCACCCATCGTCTCGCAGGCGTGCATACGGCGAACGAGGTTGTTGCTACGCATCATGCTACGCATGCTATAGGCCAGAGAGAGACTCACACTCATTGGTAACCCCTCGGGGACAGCGACGACAATGACTGTCACGGCGAGCATGATCTTGCCGAGGAAGTAGGCGAGCGTAGTATCCCATGGAGCAGCAAAGCCCCCATCATGAGCATAGATTAGGATGCTGCCTACGAGGACAAGCACCGCGAGGACATAGCTGATACGGGCTATGAGACTGCCGAGGTGATCAAGCTGCCGATTCAGTGGAGTCTCTACGGAGGCATCTATCTGGATGCCTTCGAAGATCTTCCCCTGTTCGGTAGCATCTCCGACGACCTGTACGCGACAGACGGCATGTCCCTCGAGGATGGTCGTGCCACGACATATATAATCGGTAGGGTAAGTGGCTTCGCTGTCTTGATCTTCAGGGCGTACGCTCTTGGTCGTCATCGGCTCACCCGTGAGTGTCGACTCATCTACTGAGAGCGTGACGGACTCAAGGAGCTCGGCATCGGCTGGGATCTCCTCTCCCGTCTCTAGATAGAGCAGGTCGCCGACGACGATCTCGCGCTTCGGGATCTGTATGATCTCACCATCGCGCATGACCTTGTAGCGCACCTCGTCGCCTACCTGGCTCAGAAGCTCGAACTCCTTCTCGCTCTTCAGCTCGAAATAGAAAGCTATGCCAGTGGAAAGTAGGATCGCTAAGAAGACTCCGACAGGCTCAAAGAATCCAGCTCCTGTGGGATCAGTCTTGGTGACAAAATACTCATAGCTGGCCGAGAGGAGGGAGAGGACCATGGCGATGAGCAGGATGATGATGATGGGATCCTCGAATTTCTCGAGGAAAAGCTTCCAGCGCGAGGTGCGTGGGCGGGGTGTCAGCTCATTGCAGCCGTGTTGTATCCGGCTCTTGTGTGCCTGCTCGGAGGTTAGTCCTATATGCGGAGTAGGTATCTTGTCCATTATATACTAATGTATAGGGGTAGGGGTGAGAGATCGAAGTAGGGACCTCTCCTGCCATCTCCTTCGCCTGCAAAATTAGCGGAAGACCACCACATAATCATCCTATCACTTCTTAGATGGATTCAGAGGCTTTCTTATACTCCTCAGATATACCAGTACTGGTTGATTTTATTCTCCTGCAAAGGTCTATTCTATAAGGGGAGGGAGGGGGGATGTAGTGACAAATAGCGATGGGGTGTCTGGCATGACAGGGGCCTACCTCTTCATGAGACTGTTGCCGCGAGTCCTGCCCTCGATTCAGAGAGCTAAGGCATTGCGCACCCAGATCCCCGATATGCCTCTCCAAAGTGACCGAGCAAGTCCTTCACCTTATCGCGAGTATTCCTCTTATCGAGCGGAGGGAAAAGCGTCATTTTAGTGAAGAAAAAGTGCCTTCACGTAGTGGTTTTCCTCTGTCTATGCACGTAGTCTTAAAGACCAGGCAC
>ERZ773062.259-NODE-259-length-32476-cov-8.620370_pt1 | contig 32476 bp, 38 predicted proteins | sample MGYA00580626_ERZ773062 | MGnify/ENA primary metagenome ERZ773062 (study PRJEB29015, sample SAMEA2738003) | human oral metagenome | biome: human oral; feature: human-associated habitat; material: dental | place: China | collected 2058 ... | reverse complement strand
GCAGGAGCGAGAGTTCAATCACTGCGTTTTGTGATTCGCTGCAGGAGCGAGAGTTCAATCACTGCGTTTTGTGATTCGCTGCAGGAGCGAGAGTTCAATCACTGCGTTTTGTGATTCGCCGCAGGAGCGACAGTTAACTTTTCACTTATATATTATATAATATATAAATATTTGTCAACTGGTACATAGAACAAAAAAACTAAAACAAACTATTGTTACAACTACTATTGCGAAACTTAATCCAACTACTGCAAATGAAACTGCTATGATTGCATTTTCGTCCATGTTACTCACCTCCTTTGTTACCCGTATAGACGATGGTTAAATCATTTCTTGTCTATATCATACCAAAAAATTTTCCAAACAAAGAAAAACAAAATCACCGTGTCCTATCTCATAGGATACGGTGATTTTTGATATATCGTTGAAAGCAGCTAAAACATCGAAAACTTTATATCGCTTTTATTTGACAATCTTTGATAATATCTATCCCTGTTTTTGTTATATATAGAATTTTCTCTTTATTTATTATAACACATCTGATTTATAAAGTCAAATTTTGGCATATTGGGTGTTCACCGCTGGTGCCGGGCTGTCGTGAACAGAGCCAGTAATGCTGTCTCTGCCTCTCCGGGCTTCCATCCCTAACGCATGGAAAGAACGGATGAAAACAGGAACTTACAGCGTTATCATTTCCCTCGTGCTTTCGCATTGCTACACATGCTGCACAAGATTCGCATGTTCCGCAACGCACGCACTCAGGAAAACATAACGCCATTTTGCAAGTTCCTATTTTCTTTGATAGAGCCGCAGCAGCAAAAGTCAAGAACCAATATTCTTGACCTATGCTGCTGCGTGATTTCCGCCGCCCCACCCTCCACCACAAGGGGCTTTGCCCCCTGCACTCCCAGCAGGGACGAACGCCCCTGCACCCCTTTTTATCTCGCCGATGGGCAGAAGGGGAAAAGCATTCCTTTTCCCCTTTGGGGTCTAGCCTATACCTCATCCCGTTTCGCGTAAAGGCTAAATCCTGTCGGATCGCTCCGCGAGCCTTGACGCTTCACAATATGAAAAAGCATGCACAACAATAACATAACTTTAATCATAAAATACTGTTTTTATATGTTAAATATATTGTTTTTATACTGTATTTGTAGTATAATTAACTTATAGAAAAGATATAGAAAACATATGAAAGGGTGTTGATTATGTTCTTCGATACGATCACTTCAATTCAAAATCTCAAAAAGAAATATCGTGAACTTGCCTATCAGCATCATCCGGATCACGGCGGCGATGAAGATATGATGAAGCGCATCAACGCCGAGTATGAAAAGGTTCTTGTTCGTCTCCAGCGGGATGGAGACGTAAAAAAAGACGCTTCAGGCAAGGAGTACGGTCATTCGGTGGATGATGGATTCCGTGAAATCATCGTCAAAATATGTAATCTGGAAGGACTTGAGATTGAAATATGCGGCTGCTGGATTTGGGTGTCTGGCAATACATACCGGTTCAAAAAAGAGCTAAAGGAAGCGGGGTTTTTCTTCTCTGGGAAGAAAAAGATGTGGTATTGGCGGCCGGAAGATGCTGCTTCCAAGAAAAGGCGGGGCAGCATGGATATAGAAGATATTCGCATGAAATATGGTTCGATTGGGGTAAGTGCAGATCGCCAAGAAACAATACGTCCGCTGCTGCATAACGAATCGGCATGATGGGAAACGCGGGGCATTTCGCGTTTTTCTTCCTAAAGATAATTTTACGATATAAATAAAGCTAAGAAGAAGTATATTTACCGTATAAATATACTATAAAAAACATATAAATAACACCTTTTATATGTCTTTCTGTGATGTTTATCAAATTTGTTGTTGGATTTACTTTGTTGAGATTGATGATCTATAGGGGGCATCTTTCTTTGCATTTTAGTTTCTCGTGTCCAGAAATGCCCTTGTATGCGTTTTTATCTGCTTTTCCATAGTTTGGATATGGGCTTGGAAAAACGATGGTCTTAAAAAGGATTCTAGGCGGTCATTCTTTTTCCCTGCTTTTCTTACTAGGTATTTTATCCCAAATCACTACTTATTTTATCTTTAGGGTATGTTGGTTTTATATGAGTAAAAGCAGTTATCCACAGGGGGTCGCGCGCGCGCGCGCGATTTCTATACCTTTTTTAGTATTTCTATACTTTTCTATACTTTATTGCGCGCGCGCTTTCTTGTAGAAAGTTGATATTTTTTCAGTGAAGATAATCCGTTTGCTGTTATGTATATCAATGGATTGCAGAGTTATCAACAGGACTTCTTATATTATCCTATACCGCTACCAATTTTATCTGAAACAGCTACCTGTTTTATCCTATACCGCTACCAATTTTATCTGAAACAGCTACCTGTTTTATCCTATACCGCTACCAATTTTATCTGAACTCCCTACCTGTTTTATCCTATACCGCTACCAATTTTATCTGAACTCCCTACCTGTTTTATCCTATACCGCTACCAATTTTATCTGAACTCCCTACCTGTATGTCAAGCAGGTAGGGATATAGCTACCTGCTTGACATACAGGTAGCGGCATATTATATTAGGTCAAGGGGGTATGATCCTTATGGAAAAAAAGTCCATTTTAGAAAAAGTGGTAATTCAGGTAAATCCGTTGATTGAATCCCGAAAGAAGATGAACTTATCCGAACTTCGGCTTTTTGCATTGGGATTGCAAGACGTAAAACCGCATATCACAGAGAACAACACCTATGATGTTGATTTTCCAGAGACTCTGATACCTCCGAAAGAACTTGCTGAACTCTTTGGAGGGAATACGGGCGGGATTGCAAATCTAAGGAGGCATATTGGAAAAGCATTTCAGGGGTATATTGAAATCGATCATGTAGATGGGGGATTTTCGTTATATCATATTTTCCAGAAAATGCACTATACTCCATCCGAGGGGTTGACAATTAAATTCGACGACGAGATGAAGCCTTATATTCTCGATTTACTTGGAAAACCTTATACCTCCTATGCCTTGAAACACGTTTTTCCGCTTACGTCAGAGTATGGCTGGCGTTTGATGGAGTTGATGCTGCAATACCAGGGATATTGGAAAAAGGGGATAAACGTGATAAAGCGTCGTTTTGCAATAGACGATCTGCGTTTTCGTTTGAATGTGCCGGAAGGAAAATATGAAGGGAGAATGAATAATTTCCGGAAGAAAATTTTAGATAACCCTATCGAGGAAATCAATGCAAAGACAGGGTATCATTTGACCTATGAGGTTGAGAAAGAAGGAAAAAAAGTTGCTGCTTTTGTTTTCTTTATGGAGAAGCCTGAATGGTATGATACTGCGGGAACAGGTGAAACGATTGATATAAGGGATTATTCCACAGAGATAAAAGAACCTTCTGCGTTCGAGCTGGCTGCTGCACAAATCGAAAACAGGGAGCAGTTGAAAATCGTCATGCGTCAAGAAAAGCTTTTAGTTCCTAGCATTAACACATGGATCAAGATGTATGGCTTTGAGGGGGCGCGGGATTGTTTCTTGCTGGCCGTCGATCACGCGGATAAGAGAAAATTACAGGTTGGCTCGGAGGATCGAAAAAGATACCTCAAAAGCTGTATGGATCGCAATATCGCAGAAAGCAATGAGCGGGATGCAGTGTTAAAAGCGGAGATTGATGCGCGAGAAAAAAACGCTGCGAAAGACAAGAAAAAGCATGCTGAGAATGCCCGAAAAGTTCGGGAAATGCTTGAGCAATCCCTTCGGGAAGCGGATGCGAAAGCGCAGAAGGAAAAAGAGGAGCTGTTCGCGGAACAATCTAAAGCTCTGTAATGCGTGAGGTGATATGCGATGGGGGATTTGGAGCGAAAAATCCAGCTTTTTCAATCCGTTTTTCCAAAGCTAAGCGAGTTTGAAAAAACGGATTGGGAAGAAAATTTCCTGGTAGAGTTTACACATGATTCGACATCGATCGAGGGGAATACCTTAACGCTGATTGAAACAAAAATGATTCTTGCAGATGCCATCGTTCCAGCCGAAACAACGTTGCGGGAACTGGACGAGGTGCGCGGTCACGCGGATGCGTGGCAGTTCGTCAAGGATTGTGTAAAGGGGAATGTTCCGCTCTCTGAAAATATCATCAAGGATATTCATGAACGGGTGATTCCTGCACGGGGAGCCGGAGGAATCTATCGCGATGTTCCTGTATATATTCGAGGAGCGCAGCATGTCCCGCCCAATCCGCGCAAGGTATGGGATGCAATGAAAAATTTTGCCTATCGCATGGAGCATGATACGTTTGCCAGTCCGATTGAAAAAGCCGCATGGATTCATGCGGAGTTTGTGAAGATCCATCCGTTCCAGGATGGGAATGGGCGAACTGCTCGCTTGATGATGAATTATCATCTGTTGGCGAATAATTTCCCTCCAACGTCCATCAAGCTGAAAAACAGAGAAGAATATTTTTCTGCGTTGGAAGAATATGCCATGCAGGATTCGCTGACAGCGTTTTCATCGCTGCTGCATAAAAATATAGAGCGGGAAATGGATGCGTTTCTGTCCATGTATGCGCAGCATATTGATTTGCACCGGCTGCGCCGGAAATCTCCGGAGATTGAACCGCTGGCAAACGCTTATTTACAAGGAAGCGGTTTGACGAAGGGAGAGAACAGAGAGAAAACTGCAGCGCAGCGTCCGGAAAAAGGAAAAGGAGCAGAAAGATAGAGCATTGCACCCCATATGCCGCTAAAACTCCATAAACGACTGTTTTAGCCGTTCTTTTCCAAAATGCAAGGAGAACCACCAACAAGCAGAAAAAATCCATTCTAGGCGATCTCAGGCGATTTCAGAGGGGATTATTACATACGTATCCCTGTGATATGATTTTTCCGCATTCCTGAAATACCAATAAGCATGTAAAAAAGACAGCTAAAAAGCTGTCTTTTTTGCTGTTCATTAGCGCGGCAAGCGATCCATCTGCACTTCTTCCAGTTTCTTTCTGTGATACTCGTTGTCCTCGTCCGGAATTGTAAAGCTGTTCTGCATCTGAATCGCCTGTACGATTCGAGCTTCTGCACGTTGGCGCATGAGTTCCGCAGAATCGTTGATTACAGCCTGGTTCGCAACAATGGCATTGGCATTTTTTGTCTGCACCAGCAGACTTTTCAGCAGAAGATTCTTCTGCGTTTCGCTGATAACGCCTGCCTGTCGATCTGCAAGAATCTTATCGACCTGGGCTTGTATGCTCTCCTCAAATTCCTGCATCTGGTTTGCCCGCTGCACCGTATTCAAGATTTCCTGTTCCTGCATGGCATCGAATCGGTTTTTGTTTTCCCGCAGCGTATTGGAGGTCAGCCCCTCTTTTGAAAAGTCAATTTCCATCATGCGATCCTTGATGTCGCTTTGTGTTTGATTTTGTGCGGATAGGATGCCGTCTAACTTCATGTCGAAGATGTCAGCGTGTGTGAGTGTCTGAACTTCCTCCCCAAAGGATTTGAGTTCTTTCAAAACACTGTTATATTCCTTCTGATACTCTTTTAGAATGCCGTATTGCTGTGCAATTTCGCTTTGTTTTACCTTCTCGACGGTTTGCTTGATGCCGTTGATAATGTCCTCGACGGTTCCGCCTCGGAAACGCCATCCTTCAGCAGTGCTAAAAACACCAAAAAGAATTATAAAAGAAATAGAAATAACACTAATAAAAACTTTTTTATATGGTTTTTGTATTCTTTTTATACTATTAAACACATCTGTTCACCTCCTATTCATAATGCCCTTTACAGGAGAAAATCTGTATGGAATCATCGCTGATAAAATAAACGAGACGGTTTTTTTCGTCAATCCTCCTGCTCCATAAGCCGCTGAAATTTCCCCGCAGGGGTTCTGGTTTTCCGATCCCCTCGAAAGGGGATCTTTCGATGTCTTTGAGAATGGCATTGATGCGCTTCAGGTTTTTTTTATCCTGCGTTTGCCAGTATAGATAATCTTCCCACGCTTCATCAAACCAGTTCTTATTCATCGTCTGCAACCTCAATCAAGTCATGCTGCTTAAACTTCCCTGCCTTAAAATCTTCGATCCCGCGTCGTAAGTGTGCCATATTGCTTTCTGAATAGAACGGATCAGAGAGGCGCGGGGATGCCGTAAGCTCGAATGGAATTTTGCGATCTCTCGCTACACGGCGGGCGAAAATCATAATGGCAGAAGGGACAGAGATTCCAATATCTGCACATACTTCTTCAAAGTTCAACTTCAACTCCTCGTCCATCGATATGACAATATCCTGTGCCATTTGAAAACCTCCTTAAAATACAGCATATTTAGAGTATATAAACGATAAAATAAAAATAACTAAAACACATAAAAACACTTAATTTAACACCCGCTCGAACATTTTTGAGGCGGAGCGAAGATCACTGCCCATGAAGTACGCGCATACGAGGAACGTCCCTGTGAACAGCAGCATACTCGAAATACTGTCTGCTGGAATGGGCGCGAAACTTTCTATCTCGTTCATCAGTAGCCCAAAGAGGAAACAGGTTAATATCAGGTCGATTGCGTGAACCATCACCGATCCCAGCATGTTTTTTGCATGGTTCTCTGCACCTGGAATAAAGGCAAGCGGAATCCCTAGAATCCCGAATATGCAAATGAGATAGAAGATCACGAGCTTTACCATGACCCAGAAGGAGAGAGAAAGGCAGCCGATCAGCAGGACAATTACAAGAACATTGTCAACGACGAACGGAAGGATCTGTTCAACTTTCCCGTCCAGTGTTGGTTTGATGTGATCCCCGATGATGTTTGTAACGCTGGTAAAGAGCTTGTCGAACTTCAGGAAGTCCGCTTCTTCAAATGTTCGGCCGGCATAGGTGCTGCCGACCTGCTCAAAGAACGGAATGAACACTTCACGGACAAATAGCTCCCATGACTGAAACGCCATGATGTAAAAGCAATAGCGGAAGAAGCGCGTGATAACTTCATCCATTGCAACGACGGCACCAAGCATAGACCTGCACATAAGCCAAGCAAGATCAATGATAATCAGCAGGTACAGCAGCGACGGCATCGCTTCCTGCAGCTTGCCGAATGTTGCGGAAAGTGTCGTCAAAAGATCTTTCGTTACCTTCATCAGTTCTTCGGAGGGAGCGAAGTATTCGGAGTAGTCTATGCTGATATTCGGTACGAAGAAATCATAGATCGAACCGGAAGTTCCGTCCCATCCGTCCAGCGACCATTTGGAAGCAACAAATGATGTTGGATCAATGGTATCGCCATTTACCGACCCAATTCGTATTTCTACATGGATATGTTCTCCCGTTCCAATGCCCGTATTACCGACGGTCGCAATGGCTTGCCCCTCATTTACTCGCGTTCCTACATCGAAAAAAAGTTTATTGCAATGGGCGAAACAAATATAATGCCCCGTTGCATCGTCCTTGACAGCGATATAATTTCCATATCCTGAAATCCATCCGGAAAAGGCAACGGTTCCCGTGACGAGCGATGGTATTGGCGTATCTATGGGAATGTCTCCAATATCAACACCTGCATGAAATTTTGGAACATGATAGACGGGGTGCATGCGCCACCCATAGGGGGAGGTAATCTTACCGCCAAAGGCATCTGCCGTTGAAAAAGGGAGGAGTACCCCTAGAAAAATCATGCAAAGCAGCATAATTTTTTTCATCGAGTACCTCCTTCCTCTGAATCAAAATGCCGTACCGCTCCAATAGATCGGCACGGCAGCAACAGAACAGCTTATTTCGGAGCAGGATAACCACGCCCGTTATTCATTTCTTCAAACGTCATGGATTTATCACTGACGCGCTCATAAATTTCTTTTGTTGTATTCGATCTCAATTTTCCATCTTCAAGATAGTATTTCTCGGAAAAATCCTTCTCCAAAATACCATCTTTATATTGGACTGGAAATTGTTTTCTTTTTGTGATCAATTCATTTTTTCCAGAAAAGGCCTGTTTTACACTGTCAATTCCAAGCCTATATCTTGTAACTATATAGGCGGTATCTCCATTTTGGGCTTTCTCAATTACATAGAACATTTCATAAGGGTTTCCGTCGTATGTTCCTACATATTTCCATGTGCCAATAAATTCACTTCCAGCTTGCTTTCCGCATCCAGGGAGAATAGAGCATAGCACACAGAACAGTAGTATGAGTAAAATATTTTTTTTCATAATGTCCCCCTGTTAAAAGATTCGTCCAAATGTATTTCTATATGCCCATCTTGCTCCCTGCATTGTTTTTTGCTGAGCAAAATTTCCTGCCTTATTTCCTGCATAATCAATCGGATTGGAAATACTCATGACCGATCCATGAACCATAGCCCCTGCGATTTCTACAACTTGCCCGAATAAGAATGCAACAAAGATAATACTAAGGGTGTTAATGAAAATTTTAGGAAGGGATTCTTCTGGATTAAACTCGCCCGCTGGAACATCAAACCCTGTATTGATATGCTCGTTGAGCAATCCTATCATGAATGTTGCTACCATTACTTTTACCATACAGGTGAGCAATATTCCGATCGGCTTATCTGCAATGCTCTTTGTCCAGCGTGTCATAGCGAAAGGGAGCAAGCAGACAGAGAGTCCGCCGACAATCCAAAACTGAACGGAAACGGTGAATAGGACATAGGCAATCTTGAAATAGGCAAATGTAGCAATCAAGAGACAGACAATGCAGAGCAGAAAAAGCAAAATTGTATCTGTGCTGATTGAATTGTTCTCCCAAACTTTTTGTAAATACTCAAAGATTTTTCCAAGCCCGGTATTTACATAGGTTGATGTTGCTTCCAGCTTAGTACCGCCGGATGCGTACAACCCAAGCTGTTCCCCGCTCTCATAGACGATCTTCAGAATCTGCCCCCAGTTGCGGATCAGAAATGCAATGAAACCAATATGGATGCATTTGATGATGATATTTCCGAAGTTGAATGCTCCGGAAAAATACATCTCCCATGTTGTCGCAATGCCGATTACGGCGAGAAGCATCAAAAGATCAATCAGCGGATCGGAAAGATTGTAGATTCCATGAACAACAGTAGATTCTATTTTTCCCTGAATCCCGTCAAGAAGGTTGGTAAATGTCTTTGCAGCTTCACCCATTATCTCCACCCCTGAGCATCAATGACTTTGAATGCTGCTTCGCTGCGGGAAGAAACGGGCTGTGCATTTTTTCCCTCACGAATAAGAGCTTTTCCCGCATCGCCGAAATCCTTTGCGGTTTTCTCGTAGATTGCCTTTGTGCCGTCCTTTTCCAGCTTCTCTACCTCTGTTTTGATGGCTGCCTGTCTTGCTTGCAGAAGGTGTATATCACTCGTGATATTCTGTGAGTTGATTGTTTCTGCTTGCAGGAGGTTTTCAATCTGAGCAAGGTCTTTTGCGCCATGCGCTCTTTGGATCAGCCCGGTGAGTTTCTGGATACGCTTCTGGGATTCTTGCAGTTCAACCTGCTTTTTGGAAAGCAAATCCGAAATCTGCACAATGGAATCTTCGAGCTTTTGGCGATTTGCGCCAATGTTGCCGTTGATGTCCATGTAGGTCATTGTCCCATAGTCGAGGTTATCAAACTTCTTGAAATTGTCCTCAAAGGCTTTCTTTGCATCTGTTACGCCACTGATTAGGCTGTTGGCTTCTGCGCGGAGCTTTCCGTACTCCTGCCCGATCATGGCGATGTCTTTGCGGTATGGTTCGATATTTTCTTCGTCCAGCGACTTCAAATTTTCCTTTTGCAAGGTAATTTGCTCTTTCAAATGGGAAATTTGTTCGCTGGCTTTTTTGATCTGCTCCACAATCTGAGCGTAGATTTTCGGATCGTGGACGATGATCGCCGCCTGTGTCGTTGTCGCTATCACGGCAACAACGGCAAAAGACGCAAGGAATTTCTTGTTTTTGAGCAACGACCAGTTCATGACAAGTACCTCCTTATGCGCTCTTATATTCCTTCCATGCAGCGGTAAATTCATCAGGGGGAAGATGTTTATATTCAGCAGCTTTCTTTTGATCGATCTTGCTTGTTGCTGTCAGGAACGCAGCTTCCAGCGGGCTGAGATTGAGATCAAAGATGCGGCCGCCCTCAACCGACCGATAGAAATATTCCTTCTTGGGAATGAGATTTTTCACAATCTCAATCTCCCTTGCATTCAGCCCGAAAAGTTCATACATTTTCTGGCTCATGGTATTCATACCCTCGTTTGCAAGGAATATCTTTGACGGCATATTTTCAACGATAACCGGAAGAAGTTCATCGGTAATATCTGTGAGGTTCTGCGTTGCCATAACGACACACGCATTTTTCTTTCGGAGGTCTTTGAGATATTCGACAATCTTCTTGCGAAACGCAGCATTCCGCAGGAACAGCCAGCACTCGTCAAGGATAATCAGCGTGGGCGCGCCGGTCAGCTGTCCTTCGATGCGGTGAAAAAGATAGTCGAGCGTTGGCGCAACGATGTTCTCGTTCTCCATGATCTTTTCCATCTCAAAAACCTGCCAATTCCCGACCCCGAATTTATCGACCTCCGAATCAAACAGCTGTCCATAGGTGCCGCCTTTTCCGTCGCTGCCCTGCAGCGTGGACAGAATCAAGCGCCATGTTTCATTCTGGATCGTTGTCATGAGCGAGGTCATTGTTCTAAGGCGCGGCTCATAGGTGGCAATCGTTCGGAGTGCTGTCCGCAGCGCTTGCTTATCTTCCGGTGACAAGATGATATTTTGGCTCTCTGCATAGCGGCAGAGCCATTCCAGCACCCATATTTTTTCAATATCATCATGGATATTGGCAAGCGGCTGGAATGAAATCGTGTCCATATCCACGAGAAGGTTATAGAAGTTTCCTCCCATCGCCTGTGTGAGCACGCGAGAACTTGCGGACTTATCAAAGATGAATACCTTTGCATCCTGGTATTTTTGGAAATTACATGCAATGGTGTTCAGAAGGACGGATTTTCCCGTTCCGGTCATGCCCGCTATGAAGGTATGTCCTGTGTCCTCAACGTGTAAGTTCAGATAGAAGGGAAGCCCTTCAAAGGTCTTGCACTTCATAAGGGCGGCATCAGACAGCCCGAGCTTTTCAAAGTGCTTGTTTTTTTTTTCGCCTTCCCACATGGCAGAAATCGGCGATGATGCTGCGAGCGTCAAACTATGGACAAGATACCGCCGGACATTGAACTCGTAGCAGGAGGGGATCGTTGAGAGCCATGCGCTGGGGGCGTTGTCCTTTTCAAGAACGGCAACGAATCCCATATCATTCAGCAGACTTTTGACCTCTGAAAGCTCCTTCTCCAAAAGCGCGCGGTCTTTGTTCAGCAGAACAACATTCGTTGTCATATAGCCATAGCCGACGGAATCCTGTTCCAGCTCAATGCTAGCCTGTTTCGCTTCTTGTTCGTCGAGCAAAGCCGATTCATCGACTTTATCGATTACTTTGTTGGAAACGGCTTCCATTACCATTGTAATAAAGGATTTTGCGCGCTGCTTATGCTGGTTCTGGATCGTAATAATCTCTTTTTTGGCATCTTCCTTCGAGAGTGCCAAATAGCGGGTACACAGGCGATATTCGCTTTTCAGGGAGTTCAGCTTGTCAAACATGAACGGATGCGCCACAGACGGAAGATCCTTTACTCCGATCATCCCGATGTAGCTTTCCCCAAGTTTTGGAATGCGCCCGGTCAGGAATGTGCTGTCGGATAGTTCCTGCGTGATGAAGCTGCGGATCGGGCTTTTGATAGGATGGCGTACTTCGGAGATGGTCGAATGAAGATAGGTCAGGGTTTCTTGTGCATCCAGCGGCCGGATGTCGATAAAATGACGTTTGAGCATCAGGATAATATCTTCGATCGTATCGATGAAATCATCTTCTACGACGTTCAGCCCACCGATATATTCTTCCGTGTTGTCCTCCAACGTATCGATGCTTGCGCGCGGATTGAATACGTTGGCAAATTCCTTGACTGCACTCATAAACTCTTTTGCGACGGTCTTATTGTCCTTGTCCAGAACATTGCCGACACGCTGCATCAGTTCAGAGGGCTGTTTGTAGACGAATGTCAAAAAATAGCGGATGATGAAGTTCTTATCCCCTGTGAGCTTATCCTTTCGGATTTTGTCGAACTCACCTTCCAGCCCTTCTTCAGATATGCGATCCATGTACTGATAGTCGATCTGCTTTTGCGATTCAAAAAAGAGCATATAACCGCTTTTTAAGCGTTTTAGTGCGTTATTTATACTTTTAATATACCGTTCTTGTTCATCTTCGGTCATGTTATAACTATCTTTGCCTATGAACGTGTATGTTTTCTGGATCGTACGATTGTTGTTGATAACAACATTTCGATTCGTCATAACAAGCCAGGTAACGAGATCAGAGATTGTACCGTGCTTTCTTTCTGCCATATCTTCACCCTCTTTCCTTCCCTGTCAATCCGGGAAATAACTATCTTTATGCCCCAGATTTTCCTTCAGAATCTCTAAAATCTTGTAATCGATCCGCACCAGTGTAAGCATCAGCAAATACACTGCTGCGATCGGAAGAATCGCGCGCAGACTCTTAAAAGCAACAACACTCAGCATTCCGAACATGATAATCAGCAGAAATGCTGTACGAGGGATTCCTCCCCATGTCATAGGCTTATACAGACTTTTGAACGTAGGTATTTCCACGAAAAATCCCCCTCAGAATTTATAGGCGATTCTATTCGTCAATAAAATCGCCCATAAGGCAATGAAATTAGTTTCCGATCCAAGAAACGAGGGTAGGCGCAAACAAGGCAATGGAGAGCGCGAGGATGATAACGAGAAATTTCCTGACACCATCCCCGGCATTTCCTGTGAACAAGCCAACACAGGCGATAACAATCCCCATAATACCGAGGGTTGTCGGCAGCGGCCCGGTCAATTCTTCCTGAAGATCTTTCAGGAAGTTTGTCCATGGCCACGTTCTTCCAGCGGCAAGGACATGGTAGGGAATCATCCCCATTATGAATATCGTTACTGCCGTATATGCTTTATAAATCTGCATCGTAAATCCCTTTTTCATGAGAAGTCTCTCCTTGCATCAGATAACATCAAATACATATTTTTTTTGTTTTTCGTCATAAGACGATACTTCGATGATTTCATCTACCTTTCGATATGTGCCGTCCCTCCCCGTCTTTTTTTGAATGCTGATAATCGTTTTGACAATCCCCCCAATTAGATAGCGTATATCCTCCGTAGATGTAGATATGCCGCTTTCTTTTACCAGCAGTTCAAGACGTGTAAACGCATCCGCGCAGCCGTCCGCATGGATTGTGCAGAACCCGCCTGGATGCCCTGTATTCCATGCTTTCAGAACATCATAAGCTGATCCGTTGCGCACCTCCCCTACAATGATTCGATCCGGGCTAAGGCGTAAACTGTCAAAAACAAGATCCTCCATTGTTACAGGATTTTCCTTGTTCTTTGACGTTTTAAGATATTGCACATCATCGGAGCTGCATTGCAGCTCACTGGCATCTTGCAGTATCATCAGCCGATGATCCGGATGTATTTCAGACAGCTTCTTCAAGACAGCGTTCAAAAATGTCGTTTTTCCTGAGTTTGTTGCTCCGACAACAATAACATTTTTTCGCTGTTTAATTGCTTGTATGATGTAATTATAGTGTTTTTCTGTCAGAATTCCCTGTTCGAGATATTCTTCCAACGTGAAAATTCTCGCTGCCATTTTTCGCAAGAAGAATACCGGTCGGCTGACAACGGGAGGATACTCGATCTGTGCGCGTATCCGAAGCGTATCAAGTTCAATGCCGAGCCGCGGATGATTGCTGTCAACCAACTCATGATTATATCCTGCGATCGTCATGCAGATACGTTCAACGATTTCATCGTTCAACTTTACATCGGTGCGTTTGCGCCCGTAGATTGTATCAAGGCGCAGAAAGTAATCGTCGTTTAGATAGATTTCATTGACGGATTCATCTTTCCAATAGCGCAGAATTTCCTCACCGAAGCTGGATAAAATCAGCTCGCCTTGCCTACGCTGGGTTTCCGTCAGTTCATTGTCCGCTATCCGGGCGGTTGTCTCCATCTACCTTCCCTGCTTTCTCGCTGCTGTTGCTGTGATTCTCAAGAAGGATATTCCCTTCGCGGGTATATTCTTCCTGCTTATTTTCTTCCTTCGCGCGGTGAACCGCTCCGATGATAAATGGAAGATCGGAAAAATCAACACGGCAAACATTTTTCAGCGTATTGAGCAAAACGACCGCTTGCTTCTTGTTTGCACGAGCTTCGCTCTCTTTTGCTTTTTTGAGCGCAAGCATTGCTTTTTCCTGTCGGGCTCTCGCCTTATTCATATCCTCAATCATGTCCTGATACGCATTCATCTTTTATCGTTCCTCCAGTCCGACATTTTTCTGATGATCCATACGGTGAGATACTTCAACCTTCCGCACAAGATCAGGGTTTATGAACCATTTATTCTTTGGTGAATTGACGGTAAGCCCCTCGATAATCATAGCAGATCGATCACGTAAAAGGGTTTGCGTTTCAGCAGGTGTCAACAAGTGCCGTCCTTTTTCGATGTCGGTGATGTTCGTTGCCTGCAGAATCCCTTCCTTTGCGCTCCTTTGCTTGACTAGAATGGTTTTTTTGCCAAGAAGCTCAGAAAGATGCTTTGGCGTGATTTCATCACGCGGAGCAAAGTATATCTGTGTTTCGCAGTTTGTAAGGACTTCAAAATTCTTGTAGAGTTCCTTGATCTGATCCAAGCCCTGCACAATGAGGAATGCCTTGAATCCATATCCGGCAATATAGCCAAGTTCGCGAACGAGCTGCGGCATTTTGCCAAATGCGGGAAACTCGTCGATCAGCAGCAAGCATCGATGCTCTTTTTTTGCCTTTTCCAAGTCCTCTGTCCCGCGCTGGATGATGAACTCAAGGATTAAGCGGAATAGGCTGCCGACGCGCGCTATGTCCGACGGGGGAACGACAAGGAAAAGATCTGTTGGAACATCACGGCCGCGAATATCTCCCAGAATAAAATCCGATGTCGCGGTATTGTCGGCAATAATTTTTTCGCCGAAAATCCCGAGTGCCGTTACTGCCGTTGAAAGAACACTGCCCCCTTCATTATCCGGTTTTGAAATAAAGCTGGAAAATGATTGTGTAACAACGGGGTGTGAATGCGGATTTTTTCGGTTTTCATCCGTAAAAATTGTGATTTCCTGTGCGCGCTCCAAGCTGACATTCACCAGCAAAGGCGGTAAATCGCTAGTTTTATTGGGGACGTAAATACTAGCAGGAAAATGCGGAGTCCGCGCCAATTCCTTTTCCAGTTTTTCTCGGAATGGGATTGGCGTTTTCCCATCATCGTCCATACTCGTCATTAAAAATTCTCGTACATGGTAGAAATTCGTCTCGATGAAATCTTCATCATCCGGAGACAAACCTTCATTGAGAAAAGCATGACGGTATTTCAAATGAGTGACAACACCGACAATCAGTGCCTTTGCATTTTCAATCCAGTGTTTATCGTTCCCGTTCCCTTCGCCAACGATGATTCCAACAACATTCTCAACGTCCTTCCCCTCATTCTCCGTTCCCCAGCGGATTTCATTGAGCGGATTAAAGCGTGCTGTTGGCCGTGTGTCTGTCGGTGCAAATTCCAAGACCTTATGCTTTAGGATATATTTGCGGTATGCGCCGCAGGTGGCTATGTTTTCCCGCTTCAAGTCTGCGACGATCGCGCTCCCTCGCCAATTCAAAAGCGTTGGAATGACTGCGCCGATTCCTTTTCCCGATCGTGACGGCGCACACATAAACGCATGTGTTGGAGCATTGTCTATAATGTATTCTCGTTTGAAAATCTGTAATTTCTCGAAAACACCAAGAACAGACCATACCTGCTGTTCGTTTCGGAGTATCTTCGACAAAAAGCCGAATAGCTTCTCGTAATTCGCGCCGGTGTACCAGGTACCGCAGATAATTCCGTCATGGATGCCGTGCGTAGGGAAAAGCAGCTTTTTCTTTTGGAGATCGCCGTGCGATGCCCATCGTGCCGTTCCCTCAGATGTCAGCGTTCTTTTCGTCAGCAATAGTTTCAGTCCAACCAACGCTAAAAAAGAGAGCAAAAACCCAATGTAGGCAATCGGAAGAAATTTTTGAAACACCGTAGGTGCTGCATCGTGATATTTATAGTATAGGGTCAGATAGTTAAATGGGTTTATATAAACCCCGCCAAGCGTCCATATTTCAGCTGAAAATATTTCTTCTCCTGTGATGGCTAAAAGTTTCTTCATTGCAATTTGATTTGCAATGAGATTGATGCTCAGAAAGGAGAAAAGATAGATCAGCCATTTCATGGCTGCTCCTCATATGGACGAATTTTTACATCCACATTCAAAAGAATGTTGAATTGATACCCCTCTCGAATCCTTGCAGTAGGGTTGAGCCTAGAATTTTGACGATTTACCTCGCTGTTGATTCCCTGGATAAATGAGGACAATGCACCAGCCATCGCTTCCTCACCCGCACTGCGTTCATCTCTTTTTCCAGTTTTTCGATCCGTCGCTGCTGCAAGTGCGCCGGCGAATACCGTCCCTGTTAAAATTGACCGTACGGCAAGCCATGAATGCGTACTGTACTTGTCGCGCAGCCCCGCATATCCAATGCCGTCGATCGCTTTCAAGTCCGGGAGCATAACGCTGTTTCCATTCGGGAAGATAATTCTTGAAAACGAAATGTTGACGCGCTTTCCGGACAGCCCTGTTGTTTCGCCGATGATTTTTGTTCCTGCCGGAATCAGCAGTTTTTGCCCGGTAACGCTGTCATAGACACTTTGACGGACGATTGCAACAATCGTACTGTTCATATTGTCGCTGTCAATCGCTGTAAGCAGTGTTGCAGGGATTACCGATCCCGCCTGCAGCACTTCATTCGCTTTTACAAGCTGAATGTTCTGCTGTGCCGGTGCTGCTAAAGAAACAGACGAAAATCCGGCGAATAAGATAAGCGCAGCAAAAAGTATTTTCTTCATCGCGTCTCTCCTCCTACAATTTCGATGTATCCTTGATTGTTGTAGTAATCATTGATACGCTCTGCCTGTGTAGGCTTATGTTCCTTTTTATCCTTATCCTTGGAAAGCGTGAAGAATATTCCAGACCGCTGTCCTTCGCGCAGCTCTTTCTCTCTTTCATCTTCGCGTTTCTCAGCTTTTTCTCTTTGCCGCATTTCAGCTTCAGATACTTGCGGAGTGGAAGGAACAATCGGCTGCGGCTGCATATTTTGCTGCGGATAGCCGCCCGCTTCTATTTTTGTGTTGGGGGGCTGAGGGGGCTGACGATTTGATCCAGAGGGATCACCCATCGGTTTGTCTTTTCCCTGGCCTCTGTTTTCTCGCTCTTTGCGCTCAATCTCTGCGAGTGTTTCAGCCGGAAGAAGTTCCTGCTGCGTAACGGCAGCGCTTTCTTCCGTATTATCTTGCTTTTTATTGCCGCCAGAAAGCAAAGAGTAACCCATCACAACAGCAATCAGGAATATTACAAGATACAGTATTCCCTTATTGATTTTCTGAGGTTCTTCCGATTGCGGCGATGTATCAATTTCTTGTTCTACCACAGCCGCTTCAACCTCGTCGCCTTTTTTCTTGAAGATACTGAATCCCATGAATCCCACCCCCTATTTATAAATTTCTTGAATCTCTAATTGGATTGCCGGATCACTGTCTGCTGGCTGTTGGTTTGAAGAGTTTGAAGATGAACGTGAGGTTTCTTCTGCGCGAATCTCACTTTCCAATTTCTCAATGGCTCGATCAACATCTTCTTCCGAAAAAGAAGATGTCTCTCTCACTGAATCATTTGAGCGGCTCTCACGCAGCAACTCTTTCATCTGATTCATCTTCTCTGCCTTTTCTCGTTCCTTCAGTGTTACATAGGAATCCGTCAAAGGAACTTCGCTGGCTTGCTGGTCGTCCATTGAGTAAATCTTATCTCTGTTTACTTTTCCGAGATCAATATCCTTTGGATTCGGGATTGTATGCTTGCTGCTACCGCGCTCTACAATCAAATAGCTTTTTTGAGAAAATGCTATTTTCATATTGTGCATAACCTTATCCAATTCAATAATGCCGTTCTTCAACCTGTAATTGATAAGCTGCAGCTTCTTTTTATCATATTCATCAAAGTAATAAAATACGGGCATGTTATCTATATTTTTGTTGGATAGCTCTATATACGTTTTTACGCCATCATCAAAAACAGCAAGAGGAATATAGTCGCTCTTGACATCTTTATTCTTTTTCACAACATAACTACGATCATATGTTGTGGTATAAATCTTCTGGAAACGCCGTTCATCCTCCATTTGCTTTTTCCATCGGGCGCTACTTGCTCGCATCCCTTCCTCATAATCCTCTTTTGGGTAGCTCCAAATGACAATATATCCAATAGAATCATTTGTAGAGTTTGCAATCAGTCGATAGCTTCGCTGCGATGTATTGATAATGATATTAGTGCGAAGTCCTGGGGCAAGCGACTTTAGATAAACATGCTCTATCCCTGCAACGAAATCTGTATCAACTGCCCACTGTGAAGAATTTCCTGTTGCAATCTTTTGTACTTCTTCACCAGGACGCAGCTGAATATCTGTTACATAACCAACACGGGTATAAATTTCATATTGACGATATGGATTATATTCAAATACCTGTGCAGTTCCATCCGTATAAGCTGGATAATCAACAATCCCATCCTGTGCAGATGAAATAGAGGGAAAGAGCATGATGCTGCTCTCTAAAAGACCAACAAGCAAAAATTTCTTCAAGTTCATCTTCTTGCCCTCCCATTGGAATCAATACCTTCCTCACTCATGGAAAAATCAACAATAAAAATACCAAGGGGATTATCTTTTAGAAGCTTCTCGTCATTGATTGGTTTCTGCTCGATTGAGAAGATTCCTGTATATGTCTTTTCTTCTACCTGACTTGCCCCAATACCAATGAAAGATTCTTTCCATCTTGCTTGATAGGTATCATTTACATTCGCAACAGGTGTAATTGATAGAACCTCAACTCGATTTGTTCCTGAGCCAATCTTTTTCTCAAATTCCGAAAGGTACAAGTCCTTGAATTTCTTTGCACTTTCAGGGCTTAAAATCCTAGTTGCCCGTTTTACATTCTCCTGCAAGATAAATTTATCCGCAGGAACAGAGCGTGTTTGCTCTATAAATCGTGATAAGAAATAGTTGATCTCTGCTGAAGTAAGTTCATGCTTAACTTCCTTCAGGCTTCCTAAACTCGTTGCAAATCCGGTTTTTTCATCTACACTGATAATATATGGAATAAATGTCGCCCTTGTAGCAACAAAGATCAATCCTAAAACAGATATAAGTGTAATAGCAAGGAGAAGAAAGGATACACGCTGCCATTTCAAAATTTGCAAATCCTTCATGGAAATAATATTTGCATAAACGTATTTTCCTTGATCGGACTGCCCTGCATAGGTTTTCTTCTGTTCCATGATTCACCCCATCATTTTCTTTCAGCATTAGATATATAGAAATCCACACTACGATTATATAATAGCTGCATATAATTATCAATCATAATTTTACTTGTGAATCTGATTCGATTTTAGTACAATAAAACGGAAGCACAGGAGACGCGAAGCGTTCTCCGTGCTTCTAAAAAATAATAGAATGCCCACTTACACACTATAAAATCTAGAATAGTTTTTATAGTGTATTGCGGGCTTTGCAAAGACAAAGATAGAAAACCTATGATTTTCTAGATATACCTACGGTATATCATAATTCGCCCTACGGTACGATAAAACAAAAGGTACGATGGAGAGGATATACTCAAAATGGCAACTTATCATTGCAGCATGAAGATTGGTACATCTGGGAAAATGATCCCACATTTTGAATATATCAAACGTGAGGGTAAATTTTCAGTAAAAAAGGATGATTTGATCTTCACATATTCAGGGAATATTCCTAATTGGGCAGAAAGTGACCGTGATTTCTGGACGGCTTGTGCCGTTTATGATAAACGTGCTTATCGTGAGCTTGAATTTTCCCTTCCAAATGAGTTAAGCAGAGAAGAACAAATTCGATTAGTAGATGAATTTATAAAAGAAATTATCCCTGATAATCCATATACCTATGCAATCCACGAAGTAGAAAGTGCTGTATATGGAGAAAAGAATCCACACTGTCACCTAATCTTCTCTGAACGTCTGCTTGATGAGAGAAGCAGAGATATAAAGACAAAGGAGGCGTTTTTTAAGCGCAGAGGTGTCAGTAGATCAGGAAGTACATATGGTGGGTCAATAAAGGATCGTTCATGGGCTGGGCGGCAAGCAACGAGAAAGATTTTTTCCGTTCGAGAGCATCTAGCTAATAAAATCAATGATTTCTATATACAAAATGGAATCAACAAAGAGGTTTCTGCTTTTACTCTCCAAAAGCAATATGAGATAAAAATGCAGAAAGGAAATATCGAAGAATCTCCCATATATAAAGAACCGGTAAAAAGGATAAGCGAGAAGGTCTTTATTCCAAATTCTATGCAAATGAAGAAAATGCTGCAAGATGATTCTATTCTCCCTGAATCTATTCCAGAGGAAATTCAAGAAAGAATCTACCGTGAACGCAGTAGAATCATACATAAGGAGATTTCTGAACAAATAAAACAGCATAATGATGATTTGTCACCAACAAAAGAGGAACGAAATATAGCTATTTCTTCTATCAATCATGATTTGATGGCAATTCTAAATAACCACGAAAGTCCATTTTCAATATTAAAAAAAACACTGGAAGATACCATTCAAGAATCCTTCCTCCATATAGATGAAGAACAACCATCTCGTCTGTATTCTGTTTTGATAGCAAAAAACGAAGAACGAGAAAAACAACTGGAAAAATACATCAATGAAAAGGATCGTCATTTTATTGTCGCGGAAACCATAGTGAGCCGTGACCGCCTTTTTGCACTGCAAAATGAGTATCGCAGATATTCAGAAGATAAAATACAGGCGGATTATATCAATAGGGTAACAACTGGTGAACTCGAAAAACTGAATGAGCAGATCAGAAGTAAAAACAACTTGATTTCTTATACTGAAAAAAAAGGATTGAACACCGAAAAATTGAAAAATGAACTTGAAATTCTTCTGGATAAACGCAAAAATTTATTTTGTTTAGTAGATACAGATGAAGCAAAGTCTGAAATCAAGAAGATTAAAGGAGAGTATCTAAGAAAAGCAAATGATCTCTATATACCTATAAGAGAATTGGAGAGAATCAGAGATGCTTATAAGGAAGGGTTTACTCATGATGATTGGAAAAAGGTAAACATTTACAAAGATAAAATACGTTCCGTTGGGAAAAAACATAAAAAATGGAAACAACAGATTCAAGAGAAAGCAGATCGTATCGTACAGGATGTTGAAAAATCTGTGCAAGCGCATCAAGAATCCATCAGTAAAACAGAATTTTCCTATCGTCAAAAACTATTGGATGCAGCCACAGGAGGAAAATATAAAGTTCTTACAGGAAAAATCAGAAGTAAGAAAAGCCTGATCGAATATAATAAACAACAGGGAAAAGATATTTCCCTGTTGCAGAAGGAACTACATGAATTAGAAAAGGAGCTGCACGAATTAGAAGTTACGCATACAACGCCGGAGCTTGCAAAAAAAGCTCATTTGCTCTATATCGACAATATAGAACGTCGGAAAAACTACGATGCAGGGAAACAGCAAAAGAGAATACAGAAGGTATCTCGAAAAAAACATCTATCGCAACAAACAAAATCAAGATGTGGTACACTCAATAAGGTACTGCAAAAAATGATGCAACGAAGTTCGTATGATATTGGTGCCGCAACCGTGCATCAGGAAGATTATGTGATACGGTAGGAGGTTATTATGCAGCTATATATTACGGAAAAACCGAGTGTTGCAAAAGCACTGGCTGATTACTTCAATAAGAACGGCGCTGCGTTCAAGCGTGCAAAAGGAAGCTATATTGATGCCCAACAGAATGCCACAATCACATATGCAGCCGGTCACTTATTGTTTCTTTATACTCCGGAGCAATATTGCCCGGACTGGAAAGCATGGAAGTTCGACACGCTCCCGCTCGTCCCGCCCAATACCTCTTTCAAGAAAGCCGTTTACAGCAACAAAAAAGAGCAATATACCATCATCAAAGAGCTTTTGAAGGAGGCAACGACCGTTATTAACGTCGGTGATCCAGATCGCGAAGGTCAGTTGCTTATAGATGAACTACTGACCTCTACAACAGGAAAAATTGTAAAGCGGCTGTTGTTGAATGCCCTGGATGATGAAAGCATAAAGAAAGCACTGAATGCCCTGGACGATAACCAAAAATATGCAGGGCTGTCGAAAGCCGGAGAAGGTCGCTCCTATATTGATTGGCTAATCGGGATGAACTTCACACGCTTTTTCACACTGAAAGCCCGCATTGGGGGCTTTACGAATGTCATGCGGGTCGGCAGAGTAAAAGCACCAACGCTAAATCTCATTGTAGATCGTTATTTTGAAGTCAAGAACTTCAAGAAACGGATCTATTATACAGTACACCCGTATATTAACTATGCAGGGCAAGAAATTCCGCTGTCCTATGATGAACAGTTTCCTACGCTGGAAGCAGCAACGGCATTTATATCTTCTCTCGATGGAAAAGAAGCCGTTGTTCAAAAAGTTGAAAGCGAAGTTGTAAGAGAAACCATCAAAGAGCTATATAGCCTTGATACATTACAGGTTGACGCAAACAAATACCTTGATTTTTCAGCGAAAGAAACCCTCGACTTATTGCAAAGTCTGTATGAGAAGAAATTTACTTCCTATCCCCGATCCGATTGTAAATTTTTGCCGGAAAGTCAGCAAAAAGACAGCTCCGGCATCGTAGATGGATTGAACCAGCTCTTTGATATAAATATCCCGCTGCCTAACATGTCGGAAATGCAAGCGCCGTTCAATGATAAGAAGATCACAGCACACCACGCCATTATTCCCACAGGAAAATTCCCAAAACCTGAAGATCTTTCAGATGATGAATGGAAGCTGTATCTTTTAATCGCCAAAAAATATGCCAGTATGTTTTTCAAGCCGTTTACATATCAGCGTGAAAAAATCACCTTTTCCGCCGGCGAATCATTCTTCACACTCTCGATAAAAAACATTGTCGATGCAGGATATAAGGCAATCTATTCTGATGCCAGCCAGAAGGAAGAAAAAGACGAAACAGAGATTACAGGAAAATTCGTTTTCATCGAAAAACAGTCATACCCAATTATCAAAACCGAGGAGATAAAGAGAGAGACGAAACCACCCAAGTATTACAACGAAGGTTCGATCATAAAGGCAATGAGCAACATTTCCTCAGAGGATCAGGAACTCTCGTCAAAACTGCGCGAGGTAAAAGGGATCGGAACACCTGCAACAAGAGCAACAATCATCGAGGAGCTGATAAAAGAGAATTTAATCCAGACAGAGAAGAAGAATCTGATTCCAACAGAAGCAGGAATCCAGTTAATATCTCTGCTCCCAGAGGAGATTAAAAAGGCAGATTATACAGCCCTCATGGAACTAAAGCTGGATCAGGTGCAAAGCGGCGATGTAAAACTTGATACGGTGATTCACGAAACACTGCAATTCATCAAGAAGATCATCCAGAGCAACGAAAAAGTCCAGTTTGAAGATAAGTCTATACCTTGCCCTATTTGCAAAAAGGGGTTTTTGCACCTGAAGCAGTACACGAAAGACGGGAAAAAGATCCAATATGTCCGATGCTCCAACGAATCATGCGGAAAGACCTTCCCAGCCATAAAGGGCAAGGCAAAGATTGTCCCCTGTCCTACCTGTAAGGAAGGATATATGCAGTCCAGACAAAACAAAAAGACAGGAGATGTATTCTACTCCTGCTCTCGTTACCCTGACTGCAAACAAACAATGAACGAAGAAACCTTCCAAAAAGCGAAAGGATGAAAAAAATGAGCGCGGAATACACAAACGTTCCAGAAGGTGAAGATATTCCAGATATAGAAGAAAGCAGCCTGATCGGCGCAGTCGATACCGACCAGAAAAATGAAGATGCTCCCAGTCTTGAAGAAAAAGAGGATATTGCCTCTGTATCTGAGCTGGAAGCATCTGAAAATCTTCCTGTATCTCCTGGTGTGGATATTGCTTCCATAGCTGCAACAGCGGCAAGCCAAGCTATTGCAGCTGCTCTGTCTGCTATTCAGCCACCAAAAGATGAATCTGCAGACCTGCAAGCTCTGCTGAACAAGATTGACGAGTTGAAAAAAGAACTGTCCGATATGCGTGAAGAACTAAACTCCAGCAAAGCTGATCTGGAAGGCATAAAAAAAAGCACGCTCTATGAAAAAGAAGATGATGATAGCGCGGCCAACATCATAAATGCTTTTCTGCTGCAGCTGCGCGAAGCCCCAAAATATCTTGCAGAAATCCATGAAGAACAGCAGAAACGAGAAGCACAGGAAAAGGAGATTTCTGCACAGCTGGAAAAATTGCAGAACATATCATCAAGCGTAGACGGAATAGTACAGCTCTATTCTGATGCCTCCAATATTATCCAGCTCACACAAGATGCGAACCAAGCGGCGGCGATGGAAAAAATTGAAAAAACATCTCAGGGAATGCTGAAAAAAATCAAGGGTCTTTTGGGAAAATAGGAGTGATCGAAGATTGAAGTCTATCTTTTTAACGCTCGTTCTTCTGCTTGCTTTTCAAGCAGGTGTGCGGGCGCAGACTTTAGCAGAACATATCAGTCGTTACAATCCTGCTGAAGCTGACTATATCGCAAGCCTTATTATAGCAAGCGGTGAAAAGTACAACATTGATCCCATTCTTCTAAGCGCGGTATTCTGCATTGAAAGCGGATATAATAATGCCGCAGTATCTTCTGCCGGAGCGCGCGGAATTGCACAGCTGATGCCAGATACAGCTGCATTTATTGGCCGCAACCCTGACATTATCGAGGAAAACATCGATGGTGGGGCTTCCTATCTCCGCGATATGCTCGATCTGCACTATGATAAGGGAATCTATCAGTATAATTTTGCCCTGGCAAGTTACAATGCCGGATACCAGCGCACAAAGACAACCATCCCAAGCTATACCTATGATTACATTCAAGCCGTAAAGGATGAATATGATTACGAAAAAAAGATGATTACGGATATTTCATCCCATTACGTAGCTCCAGCATCCAATCCAACGGACGATGAACTTCTCCGGAAAAAGAAAATGCTTTTGAAGCTCTATCAGCTCAGGAAACTTCAGTTAGAACATAAATAACTATAAAAAGGTGTATAAAAAAATGTTGTTAAACATTTTTTATACACCTTTTTTATATTTTATTTATTGCTTTTACCTATTTTATATGATATATTTTTACTTAGAAAGGAGGGCATCATGGTAATCAATATAGCACACACCAAAGGCGGTGTTGGAAAGAGTACGCTTGCAACGAATCTGGCCGTAGAAATGCAGCTTCCCATCGTTGATCTTGATATGCAGCGCAGCTCTTATTTCTTCAATCAGATTCGCAAGGACAAAATAGATGTTATTGTGATCCAGGCAGAGAGTGATCTCGATGTATTGAAGAAATTCAATGGCAAGACCAATCAGCATATCATTGTTGACAGCGGAGGTATGGACAATAACCTGCATCGAAAAGCGCTGCTTTATTCCGATCTTATCATTACACCGCTTTCAATTTCCCAGGTTGAATTTCTCGGTTTGGAGAACTTCAATAATCTCGTTGAGCAAGGTCATTTGAAAGAAAAAGTTGTTGTTCTTTTGAACAACATCAATCCGCGCGCAACAAAAGAGATCGCAGAAGCTCGGCAAATTATCACAGAGGAATTTGGGCTTAAAATGTTTGAATCCATTGTAGGCGGTCGAAAAGTATTCAAAAACGCATTTTCTGAAGGAAAAAGCGTTTTTGAAACAAACACCACAAAGGACACACAAAACAGCATCCTATCCGCACAGGAAGAAATCAGCCATCTTATCAATGAAATAGGGAGGATTCTCAATCATGGCAATTAAAACAAGCAAATCATTCTTAGATGCAGCACCGCAGGTTGTCCAGGATGATAACAAGCTGCCGGCACAAAAGGTAGGGCGTCGCCGCACCATGACAATCTACCTTACCGAAAATCACTACACTTATTTGAAACAGCTCAAGCAGGAAAAGATGATTGGATCGAGCGATCTTATCCGAACGCTGCTGGACAAGTATATGGAAGAAAATCCATTGTAAAAGGAGGTATGCCATATGGAAATCACCGGTTACGATGAATGGGATCTTGCCGTAAAACGGGAAGTCTTATATGAATTTGCATGGTCTCTCCGTGCAAAGATCAACCGGCTTTTTACAAAAGACGAACTCCAGGAAAACCCTATTTTAGATACTCTTTACCAGGGTTCTCTAAAAGATTCAGGTCGTTTATTGCTCACCAATGATCCATCTGAAGTTTTGAATATTGAAGGTCGTTTATATGGATTGAAAAACATGATCCCCGTTCTGGAGGGGCTGAAAAAATGAGTTATGAGTTCACCGAACAAGATGTAGATGCTGCATCGAAAAAAATAATAAACGACCTTCTTGCAGAAGGTCGTTTTTCTCCTGTCTCAGAACCAAAACTCTATCTTCTGGGAGGGCAGCCGGGATCTGGAAAAAGTACCATCAGCAATCGACTGATGAACGAATACCCAAATACCGTCTTTATCAATCCGGACACTTATCGCGAGTTTCATCCGCAGTATGCAAAAATCAAGGCGGAACTAAAAAGTGAAGCTGTGCAGGAAACGGGTAAATTTTCCGGAGATGTTACTGAACGGGTTCGTCAGATGCTATCAGATCAGAAATACAATCTGATTATCGAAGGAACATTTCGCACCCTCGAAACACCACAACGAATCACAGAGGAGCTGAATGCAAAGGGCTATACAGCTGAACTCCATGCGATCGCAGTTCCAAGAGATATAAGCTATGTCGGTACACTGCACCGATATTTCATAGGAAAAGAGATAGGAACCGGACGCGCAGTTGACAAGGAGCATCATGATCTCGCAGCGGATAAACTTCCTGCCAATCTGAAAGCACTTGCTGAAAGCGGAATGTTCCAATCCATGCACCTACATACACGGGAAAAGGAAGTGTTTTCAACAGAGCGAGATGCTGATGCGTTTATGAAGCAATTCCATCGCGAGGCAGGGCGTAGGCTTGATCTGATTCAGGCAAAAAGATTGGAAAAGAACATCGACTTCGTAAACCAATCTTTGACAAACGAGGAAAAGAACGGCGTTACGACGATTGCAAAAACACCAATCACAGAAATCCGTAAAGAACTTCAATCCATCCAAAAGAGCAGAAATATTGGTATGGAACGATAAGTATATAAAATTTAGTTATCATCCTTCTTGTAATTTCTCTTTTTTTGCGTTATTATATTAGGACAATAATCCTAATCACGGAGGTATTTACAATGGGAAAACCTTTAGATTTAGCCAACACCTTAGAGGGAATTTTAAGAGAACATCTGGACTGCCATTATACCGATTTTGGTGTAAAGGCAAACGACAATCTGCTTCGGTATGATTGGAAAAGCCCTATTAATTTTGCATTAGGTCATTGTTATGCGCTATCCAATCATGATCCGAATGTCAAAGAAAAAATCGACGGCTTTCTAGGGGATACGCTAATCGGAAATCATATTGAGGATTTGATCCAGCATCACGAATACTACGTCCTGGATTCAGAAGAAGCTGTTTACGATCGTATAGAATACATCATCAACGAACTCAAGAGAATCCTAGAGAACAGAAATGCCTAAGACAACAAAAGAGGAATCCGGTAGATCGGGTTCCTCTTTTATATTGGGAACAAAGCCTTTTATACATCTATCATCAATACATCGTGTATTCATTCCCGCGCTCATTTCTATGTTTTGAAATAATTGCGCGTGCTTCTTGCTCCAAGTTGTAAAATCGGTTGCCATAGGCATTGTAAAGTTCATATTTTGACGATTTCTTGATTGTTCCACGGCAAATACTCTTTGCTGATTGATATAGATGCACCGCTTGATCTCTCACATATCCGAGCTGCTTTGATAGTGCAGCACGTTCTTCCTCACTAGAGAAAGCATCTGAGATATGGATAAATTCGCGATCCACGGGGAACATCTTTTCAATCATCAAATGCTTTTCCCATTCCTCCAAATTTTCTTCGTTCGCTTCTTTATCAAGAGGAACGAAATAAAGATGTTCTTCTTCCTCCTCTCCTAGATCAAACATAACTCCCAGCAGCCGCAATCGAAATTCTTTCAGCTCTCGATCAACTCTTGCAAGTTTGAGCAGATACTTTTGATCTACACGGCATATCTTTATCTCGACATCCCTCCCTGCTCCCTTCTCACTCCGTTTTTTAGCGGTTTTCCTGTTTCTTTTTCCATTTCATCTTTCAAACGGTGAGAAAGCCCCTTAATAAAATCTCGTTGCTGCCGCAGCTCGTTAATTCCCTTGTCAAAAAGCTCAGAAACCTTCAGCAAGCTATTATCGACAGTCTCATATGCTTTCCTCTCGATCGCATTCTTTATCATGGATGGGCTTCGCCTGACTTGCTCCACCTTATCTTTGATATATTCCCCTGCTTTTTTTATCTCCGTGATCCGATTCTCCTGGTGTTGTTGCTTCAATATCGTTTCCATGAGTTCCTTAAACTCATTCTGCAGTTCCATCCCCTTCTTGACGGCATCCATCACCTTATCTGGAGAGATGCGGCGAACATCACGCTCCTTTATTGCTGCAATCACTTCTGAAATTGCTTCGAGGTTTTGATTAATCTTTTTGATCTCACCATATACAAGATCATTTTCCTTCCGAAAGAACTCCGCTCCTTCCTTCAGGAAGCTCGTTGCCTTACGGATTACGTCCTGGTATTCTTCTGAAGGGTTCCCCGTATTTCCCGGTATTTGATGCAGCGCTTGGATTCCATCGGAAATCGCTTGATGTGTCGGCTCATATTCCTTCCACGCACCAGATATTCTATCAAAATCTTCCCCTGCAGATCGAACCTTTTCTCTTTCCATATCAAGGGATTTTGCCGCTTGATTCAATTCCTCATAGTTTAGTCCTTTCGGTTTTTCCATCGCATTGATTGTCTCAAAATAGCTTTCATTAAATCCTGCACCTAATACACGTTCATTCACCTTTTTTTCCTCCTTTATCCATTTCTGCAACACGCCGATAAAATGTAGATGGGAGCATCCCACAAGCGCGCATAGCAGCCCTTGCTGTAATGCTCCCATTTTTCCATTGTTCTATGATTTCTCGCTGTTCCAATGAGATTTCGATGCGTGGCCGTCCAAAACGTACCCCTTTTTTCTGCGCTATTTTAATACCCTCTCGCTGGCGTGTCCGGATTTTATTCCGCTCCTGCTCAGCGACATAGCTCAATAGGCTTAGAAACTGATCTTCCATCAGCTTTCCAAGCTCCCCCATTTCCCGGAATTTCCGACTGTCAAATAACGATTCCTGTTCCAGCACCACAATATCTACGCCAAGATTTCGTGTGATCTCTTTCCACTCTTCGATAATTCCGTCATAATTGCGCCCCAATCGATCCAGCGCATCCAAATAAAGCAAATCCCCGCTTCGGATGATCTGCTTCATCGCTTGATAGGCCGGACGATCAAAATTCTTCCCGCTCTGCCGATCCACAAAAATATAACGATCTTCAATCCCGAGCTTTTTCATCTTCTCGATCTGCCGATCGGGATTTTGTGTCTTATCTGAGACACGAATATACCCTATTGTCATTTTACAAGGACTTTCCTCCTCTCCCAGCTGCAATGCCTAGGGCTTCGTTACTCCGCTCTGCTTTTCCAAGGAATTTACTCATACTTGACACACGCTGCGGGCTGTTCTTCATGGAATATTCTGCATCCCTCACAGAAAAACCATCTCGCATCATCGCCATTGCAATACGCTTGTTGGTGTCCGGCAGCCAAACGCCCGCATCCGTCTCTAAAACATGCTTTGCATAATGCGTGAACCGTTCCTTTGCCGTCATTCGCTTCACATCTTTTTCTGCAGCGCTTGATAAGATTTTCTCGACTTCCTCTTTTTTTACAAGCTCGATCGGTTTCAGCTGCTCACGGATCATCTTTTCGAATAAATCATTTGTACTGTTTGCACTCTGCTGAGATGCATGTATCATTTCATCCCTCGAAACTTTGCTTAAATCTAATTCCCAGCCAGCTTCTCTGCTAAGCTCCAACAAAAACTCACGCTGCGTCCTTCCATTCCCCTCTCGAAAAGGATGCAGCATATTGATCTCACCTAAATAGAAAGCAGCTTTCTTAGAAAACTGCTCTCTGCTCATATCTTTCAAGAAATCATCTTTCCGCAGCTGATCGAATACACCTTGCTGATAGCTATTAATAAAGCGCGTTGAACAAAACATATTCCCTTTGGCGATCTCGACTGTCCTAGTCTTTCCTGCCCAATCATATACGTCTTGAAAAATATGGCCATGAATCTTCTGCAAATGCTTAAAGTCGAAAGAGCCTTTTATCGGGGTGCTTTTCAATTCTTCAATTCTACTAAAGGTGAGATCACGTTCAGCTTTATGTAAAAGCGCCGAACTTCTTATATCCAGCTTATTCTTTAGTACACCATTCTCATCTACATACGGATCGCTCATTCGTCTCCCTCCAAAACTTCTCCTCGATTTCTTGCTTCTACATCTTTGAGAATCATCGCACGATGCTCCTCACTCGTGATTTTCCCTTCTGCCAACAATTCAATCTGCTTCTTCGATCGCTCCGAGAAAACAAAACCTTCCATTTCTACCGAACGCATAGCATATGCAACACTCTCACGACGATCCATAATGATCTCCCCTTTCTTGTCCTTTGTATATTATATCATATATGTATCAAAAAGTACATTTTTCTTTTGAAACATCCCAAAAGTTATTATATAACTTTTTGATTCTTTTTCTTCTGGTCTTTTTGATGATCTCAAAAGGTATACTTTTTGATAAAAATCACCGTGTCCTATCTCGTAGGACACGGTGATTCTCATTTTGGAATAAATATCAAATTTCCTGTTCGATACCATACATGAAGAATGGTGACTATATATCCTAAAATCAACAATATGAGCAGTTTCTCTATATGCTCTTTTGTTAGCCCAAGCCGGATAATAGGAATAAAAAGTCCCAAAAGAATAGAACTGACTATAATTTGTACGTCAGTCAAAGGAACACCAATGTAGGACACCAAAGATAAAACACACCATATGCTGAAAACCCAAGCTATTACTTGAATCGTCCAAATAAGCCCTATGACTGCTCGCGCAGCCGTTCCACGAAAAACATCTCGTAAAGTATAATCATCATCAGATTCAGGTGCCCCATATTTCATCATTTTGTATAATAAATAAAGGTATCGATACTTTATTCTTGCAATATTTCTATTTACAAAACGAAGAATGCGCCATCCTAAACCTATATCATCGTCTGTTTCGTTCAGATATAGAGAATAAAGATACCCTATCATATCTACATAACGTGGTGACGGTGGTAGAGAATTGCCAATAAAAATACTTATCTTGCTTAAATTTTCAAACATGGTTGATTCATCTTGTTCTTCATATGCCCGATAAAAATTAGCTATGTAATCTCGCAGCTCACCATCAAAATCCATCGGGTCATGCTTATATTTCGTCACATATACTCCTTTCTTTTCAAGACTATCTATTCATCCCTTTCGTGTTTTCCGCTGCATTTGTCCGGGAAGCTCGGTTCTGCTCGATCTGAAAACGACGTTGCGCCATCTCAAGCAGCATAGGGGCATTGATATTCGTCACATGACGTAAAGTGTTTGGCGAAGCTAATATGGAGCTTACCGTTCGCTCTAAATCCTGAAAATCATCTTTCCTAATCTTTGCCTTTACACCTTTGGTGACATATACATTGTTGATGTCAGACCTTATAATCGGGAACATCTGCGATACATTGAAGCAGTTTTCTTTCCCTCTGAACTGGTAAAATCGAAACTTCAACGGCGCTTTTTTTGCTCGATCCTTATACTTCTCTATACTGCTGCTAGTGATCGGAACAGCCCAATAGATCCCTTCTCTTGTCGGATCAGCAACAACCAGACAATAGGGACGGTTATTCTTCTGCGGAAATGTAGAAACTCGTGCTTGATATTGTGCCAATATATCAGGCTTTACAAAGATGCAGTCGCCTACTTCTGCATTTTCTGCCAAGGATAGTTCTTTTCCCATTTCTACCTCCATAAACATAAAAGAGCAACCTAAACAAAGGCTGCTCTTTTAGTTAATCACTGCGTTTTGTGATTCGCCGCAGGAGCGAGAGTTCAATCACTGCGTTTTGTGATTCGCTGCAGGAGCGAGAGTT
>ERZ773062.258-NODE-258-length-32541-cov-11.846519_pt1 | contig 32541 bp, 22 predicted proteins | sample MGYA00580626_ERZ773062 | MGnify/ENA primary metagenome ERZ773062 (study PRJEB29015, sample SAMEA2738003) | human oral metagenome | biome: human oral; feature: human-associated habitat; material: dental | place: China | collected 2058 ... | reverse complement strand
TTAGGCTGAGAAGTTCGAAGGAGGAAAGTGTAAGCTGTGAAGAGATGGCCTCGCGCAATGGTCTCCAATAGTGGTTTGCACTTCGAAGGAATAGTGGTTCGCACCTTCCCCTCTATAGGTACGGTATCCACAGGGCTTATAAGGTGCCTCCGTCTCGTGTGTATCTTCACTAAATAATTTATTGACACCTTCGCATCGTAGGTACAAAGGACCAACCACTTAGGCCCACGAGAGAGCCTACTCTATGTAGTCATCATCCAACGCAACTCATCTAAGTTATGACAACAAAAATGGTATTCTGTTCTCTCTGCCTTCTCCTGCTCGGTGCTACCTCCTGCACCAAGGATCAAGACATAGAGTCCACAGCCGCCCCCGCTCCCTCGACTGCCGTAAAGGCCGAGGAACCAGGCGCCACCCACATCCCAAGCTCCCAGCTCCTCTCACTCCGCACGAGCTACAGCCCACACCAAGCCAAGGGCCTCCCCCTTGACTCCCATTCCGCCCGCACAGAGGCACTCACCACGCTCTCCGACCAGCTTCTCCGCAGCCTCCCCTCATTCGCCAACCCCAAGCAAGGTAAATTTGCCGCCATCGTCATCAGCGATGACAAGGACCGTCAGGAGATTCGGATCGAAGAGGTCACAGTCTATGATCCCGAGAAGATCGGACTACTTAACCTCCTCTTCGCTATCGCACTGATGCCTAAGTCCGATTCTGACGAGCTTGACACAGCCCAGTCTACTGAGGCTGGGGCTCCGAGTAAGATGCTTTTCTCCTGCGACGGAGGGGCAAAGGATGGTAGCTCTGTCAAGGTAAACTTCCCCAAGAACGACGGGGATCTGATGGAGGCTAGCAAGAAGATCGCGAGCTTCATCAGCGAATGTATGGAGGGTGAAGCTCACGACCATGTGAGCAAGACCACCCTCATCTATATGCCGATCTAACGCGCTCCCCGTTCGCTCCGACGAAGTCCAGCTAAGCGAAGCGAGCACTGTGCGGTCTATTGCCTGCACAGTGCTCGCTTCGCTATTGGCGATCAGAGGGGATGCGTAGCTTCCTGCTAAAGAGCTCTACGCTTGTGGCTCGATAGGCAGGCACTCACACTTTTGCCGTACCTTTGCACTCGTGTGGCACCGCATTCATTCGTACAATATTATAGGGTAAGGAAGGGCCCGCCACAGACCTTCGGCACCCCATACCGCCCCAGCCTACGGGGAGGACAAACTAATCAAGACTACTCCATTGGAATATCTATTCACCCTCGAGATGAAGGTGCGCGACTACGAGTGCGACCTACAGGGCGTCGTCAACAACGCCAACTACCAGCACTACATGGAGCATACGCGACATGAGTTCCTCGAGAGCCTGGGCGTGAACTTCGGCAAGATGCACGAAGATGGCCTGGATGCCTTCGTCACCAAAGTATCTATCTCCTATAAGAAGAGCCTGCGCAGTGGCGACCACTACCGCTCGGCACTCCGCTGTGCTATGCGTGCGCCCAAGCTCGTCTTCTATCAGGATATCCTGCACCTCGACGGGAGCCTCGCTGCACGCGGTGAGGTTGAGTGCGTCGTCGTCGACAACGGGCGCCTGACCCGTGGGGAGTTCTTCGCTGACCTCCTCCGTGACGTCCTACCCCAAGACGCCCAGTAATCTCCCCTCCTCTCCCCTATTCCGCTCAGAGTAAAGCCCCACAAGCGCACTATGGCAAAGAAGATCGCAGAGACCCCGATGATGAAGCAGTACATGGAGTTCAAGGCTAAGCACCCCGATGCTATCCTGCTCTTCCGTGTCGGTGACTTCTACGAGACCTTCAGCGACGACGCCATAGCCGCCGCCGAGATCCTCGGCATCACGCTCACCAAGCGTGCCAACGGCTCTGCGATGCACGTAGAGCTGGCGGGCTTCCCCCACCATGCCCTCGATACCTACCTACCGAAGCTCGTTCGAGCGGGGCGTCGTGTGGCTATCTGCGACCAGCTCGAGGATCCCAAGCTGACAAAGAAGCTCGTCAAGCGTGGCATCACGGAGCTCGTCACCCCAGGGGTCGTGCTCGGCGACAACGTCCTCAGAAGTAAGGAGAACAACTATCTGGCTGCCGTCTGGCTCTCCAGCGATGGTGCCATGGGGAGCATCTCCCTGCTGGATATCTCGACGGGCGAATTCGTCGTCTCCGAAGGCACCCCCGAGCACCTCGAGAAGCTCCTCAGCTCCTACCAGCCCAAGGAGGTGCTCGTCGAGCGCACGAGCCGCAGCCTCTTTGACAAGGTTATCGGCTACCGAGGTTTCATCTTCGAGGTCGAGGACTGGAGCTTTGCTGTGGAGAACAACCGTCGCAAGCTCACCGCCCACTTCGGTGTGCAGAGTCTCAAGGGCTTCGGCCTCGAGCAGCGCCCCGCCTCTATCGCAGCTGCAGGGGCTATCCTCAATTACCTCGAGCTGACGAGCCACCACGAGATCGGCCACATCACCACCCTTCGGAGCATCGACCGCCTGAGCTACATGCGTCTCGATAGCTTCACCTTCCGCAGTCTAGAGATCCTCTCTCCGATGAACCGCGAGGAGGGCAAGAGCCTCCTTGACATCATCGACCACACCCAGACGGCTATGGGTGGACGCCTACTCCGTCACTGGCTTTCCTTCCCCCTCATCGACCTCACCGAGATCCACCGCCGCCAGTCAGTCGTGACGGATCTCGTACGTACGGCCGACCTGCGTCGCACGACCAGCGAGCTCCTCATCGGCATCGGGGACCTCGAGCGTATGGCATCGAAGGCCGTCGTCGGGCGTATCTCCCCTCGTGAGGTACGCCAGCTGGCCACCTCCCTCGGCCAAGTGGAGCAGATCGGCTCACTCCTCGCCTCCAGCGACTCGGGTGAACTACAGAAGATAGCCGGTCGTCTGCAGCCTATGGGCGAGCTCATCTCCGACATCGAGCATACACTGACCGAAGAGCCACCCGCAGCCCTCGGCCGTGGCATCACCATCGCCTCAGGAGTGAATAGCGAGCTGGATGAGCTCCGTCGCCTCTCCTCCCACGGCAAGGAATACCTCCTGGAGCTCCAGCGCCGCGAGAGCGAGCGTACGGGCATCCCTTCGCTCAAGGTCTCCTATAACAATGTCTTCGGCTACTACATCGAGGTGCGCTCCACCCACAATGATAAGGTACCCGAAGACTGGACACGCAAGCAGACGCTCGCCAACGCTGAGCGCTACATCTTCCCCGAGCTCAAGGAGTACGAGGAGAAGATCCTCGGCGCCGAAGAGCGTATCGCCAGCCTCGAAGGGCGTCTCTATAGCGAACTCCTTGTCCGCCTCTCGCGCTTCGTCCGCCCACTGCAGCAGGATGCCCGCGTCATCGCCGAGCTGGACTGCCTCAGTTCGCTCGCCGAAGTAGCGGTCACAGAGCGCTACGCCTGCCCCGTCGTCGATGATGGCTTCGTCATCGATATCCGTGCTGGGCGCCACCCCGTCATCGAGAAGCAGCTCCCCTTCGGGCAGAGCTACGTACCCAATGACGTACACCTCGACAACGAGGAGACGCAGATCATGGTCATCACTGGGCCGAACATGAGCGGTAAGTCCGCCCTCCTTCGTCAGACCGCCCTCATCGTGCTCTTAGCGCAGATCGGCTCCTTCGTCCCCGCTGAAGCCGCACACCTCGGGCTCACCGACGGCATCTTCACCCGTGTCGGAGCCTCGGACAATATCTCCCGTGGCGAATCGACCTTCATGGTCGAGATGCAGGAAGCCTCCAGCATCCTCAACGCCCTCACGCCTCGCTCCCTCGTCCTCTTCGACGAGCTGGGCCGTGGTACCAGCACCTACGATGGCATCTCCATCGCTTGGGCCATCATCGAGTATCTACACGACAATCCCCACGGGCGCCCCAAGACCCTCTTCGCTACGCACTACCACGAGCTCAATGACCTCGAGGGTCGTCTCGAGCGCGTGAAAAACTACAACGTCTCCGCCCGCGAGATCGACGGGCGTATGCTCTTCCTTCGCAAGCTCGTCCGCGGGGGGAGCGAGCACAGCTTTGGTATCCAGGTCGCACGCCTCGGCGGTATGCCACGTAGCATCACCGACCGTGCCACCGACATCCTCGGCCAGCTCGAGTCCGCTCACATCCACGAAGTCACAGGCCTCAGCGCCGAGGTCAACGTCAGCCGAGCCGCTACCCCCAGCATCACAGAGCCCAACAGCAATATCACGGGTGGCGTGCAAATGAGCTTCTTCCAGCTTGACGACCCCGTACTCTCCGACATCCGCGAGCGCCTGCTGATGGTGGACATCAACAGCCTCACACCCCTGGAAGCCCTGAATAAGCTCAGCGAGATCCAGCGCCTGCTGAAGACTCCTTAGTGATTTTTACCCGATCATAATCCGTACATATAATAGAAAGCGCCTTGTCTATGCGAGTTTCCCCCTCCAAGACAAGGCACTTTCTTTACATATACAAATTAGCTACGGAGTAAAAATAAATTAGAGAGTGTGTACTATCTACATACCCTCATACGTTCATACGGTAAGAGTGGGTCACCCCACGCCATATCCTTCGGACAGCATTGATCACATTTCCGTATGGACAAAAGCCTGACTTGTTAGAGCGAGCAGATATCACTCACACCAAATCCTCCTTACATACCTAGCCGCCTTGTGCGGTAGCCCTTCCTATGCTTGAGCTTGGTAGCGCCTTGTAGTAGCGCTCCTAAGTCCCTACGAGTAAGGAAAACATTCACCACACGCGCATTCAGACCTCTCCCTAGGTCTAATTCTCCAGCACGGGCACTGAGAGCCCATCTACAGCCGTGCACCCTTCACTTTCCCCCTTACTTTTCCGGTAGCTCACGAGCCCCCATTGCGCCTCTCTAAGCACATCTCTTAGCAGGACGGCGTAGCACGTAGAGCGCCCTCTCATCATGCACAGCCCACTGACGACAGGATCATCAGTGGCGTGCGATAGCACTTTATCTTCTTTCAACTTAACTTTTCACGATGACCCATTTGACAGATTACCTCGCCCCTAAGGCCGAGTTCTTCGAGATCGAAGCGACAGTAGATCTCCTCTTACAATTCTCAGGAGACGCTGACTTTGAAGACTTTGAAGAAGGAGAAGACCTTTAAGTTCATCCAGATATCACCTACATTGTTTTTAGTTACCCACCCATGAATCGTATTTTTCGCTCAGGACTCTTCCTTGCCACTCTGTCTATTGTAGCAAGCTCCTGCAGTAAGAACAGTGACGCCCCCATTGATCCCGATCACGAGGGCCCACACATAGAAGCTCCCGTCTCCGTCGCACTCGAGAGCTCCCTCCTCACCTACGACGCTAAGCTACTGGAAGACCCCCAGCCATCGGGCCGTGCCCTGGACTGGGATCCCCGCAACTCGGAGGTGACCTATAGTGTCCAAGGCTCCACCAAGGATATCCTCGATGACAATGGTCAGGGGACAGGCAACAAGAGTAAGATCGCCAAGTACAACAAGACGCTCACCATCACGAACCACCCCTCCCGCGATCTCCTGATGATCTATAAGGTAGAGGCTCCTGGTAAGCAGACAAAGTTCACCTACGAGAAGGCTAGCTGGAACTACAACACGCGCAAGCAAGCCTATGAGCTGGTCGCCACGTTCAACATCAACATGCCCGTAGGCATCAGCGAAGAGGACATCAAGAATAATCAGGCTTCACTCTCGGTGCTCATCATCGCTGGGGGCAATGACTTTGACCCCCAAACCAAGCACCTGAAGGTAGGCTTCGCCAAGGCTGCTTCGACCGACATCACGAAGACACGTCAGGCCGTCGGACCTGGCGGCATCGCTAACGAGGTAGACCTCCCTGTCCCCTACGCATCTGGCTGGGTTCCCTTGAGCTACAACCGCACGGAGAACTCTCAGCGCGTCTTCGTCCCCAGCGGTGTCATTCCCCTCAAGCCTCAGGGTGTCCTGCTGACGACGACCATCCGCAATAACAGCGAGAAGGACATGCAGTACAGCGGATTCACTCTCCGCTCGAATGCCCTGCAGTTCGACGGTGAGATCGACCTCTCCCAGGCCTCCCTCCGCCGCTCTGACGGCATGCCCCCCTCGGGCTTTCAGCGTCCAGGACTACTTCATCAACACAGGGAATAAGTGGATCTCCAACGCCATGTGTAGTCGCGACTACACCCCATTCTACGAGAAGACCTACACCTACGACGGCGACCGCGTCTGTCAGAAGGGTGGCGCACTCTCCACTGACGTCATCGTCTTCTGGGCCATGCCTGTCAAGGGGATCGAGACAGCGACCGACTACACCGAGCGCATCGGGAATACCTACCGCCCTGCTATTGGCTATGCCCAGACTCACATCTATGTCAATGGTGCAAAGGCCACTACTGGCGAAGAAATCACAGCTCCCAACTACACCATCGCCCCAGTCATGGGTACCGACAAGGCACTTAAGCTTGGGAAGGCCTACACGGTCAACTCGGAGTTCTACACGCAGCCTAAGCAGGCTCTGGGCTATGTACTCAAGGAATACTTCGGTGTCAACCCCACGAGATGGGTCGCTGACAACTCGAAGAACCTGGATATCCCTCTCGTATCGAATAAGAAGGTCACACAGCACGGCTTCCAGAATGGCTGCCCAACCTCACCTAAAGGCTTCGTGCAGGTCCTCACACAGCCCTGGATGGAGCTGCTGAGCCTCTACACTCCCATGGAGTTCATTGACAACACGAATAACGACCGCTTCGCCCACGACCCCAAGAATCAGGTAGGTCGCTATCGTGCACTCCAGTTCGAGCTCCCCTATGCGACGACCAATACTGACCCCACGACCTTCCGCTACCGCAACTTCGTCACGACCGATGCTATCGACTGGTGCAACACGGACCAGGGTGAAGGCCTCTCCTACGCCTACCGCTTGACCTACCGTGAGCCCAACTCGTTCGGGAACTCTAAGCGCAGCCCCTACCAGTGCCTCATGCGCTTCACGGCGCGCGCCAACAAGGTCCCTGTCGGGTCAGACACTCAAGACAATCGCTACATCAAGTACATCGATATCGAGTCTGTCTACCTCGGAAAGTACTTCGTCGGGAACCTCTACGACACGCCTATCCCCACGGGTAAGTACGACGGAAGCAACCAGCTCCTCCGTGCTGCTGTCGACACCGAGCTCTGGGACGGCACGAAGTATCCAAGCATCCAGAAGGGCTACATCACCCGCACGGTCCCCTCTGCTGGTCTGTACAAGGACGTCACGGCGGCGGATGGTGCTGAGCTCAATGAGCCCACGCGTCGTAGCACATTCGACACTGACCGAATTAACTTCCACTGGGGTATGACCACAGAGAAGCCGAACTACATCACCGACCTGCTCACCAAGGAAGTTAGCACCAACGTGAACGACAATGCGAAGCTCGTCGAGAAGTTCAACACCACAGACAACCTCTTCTACCGCCGTGGCTTCGCCTATGGCAGTGTCAACGGGGACTTCTTTACCTATGGTCATGGGGTGAAAGGACAGCCTGCACCAGGCGGTGCCATCTACGACTTCACGCAGAAGGCATGGAACCTCACCTACCAGGCACTACGTCTCTTCTCTACCACCTATCAAGGTGCAGGGAATACGCCTCGTCACCTGACGACGAATGACCCGAACTAACGGGTATCAGTCGCCACACTGACACAAGAAAAGCTTCGCCCCTGATCCGTCTCGACGAGATGGACCTGGGGCGAAGCCTTTTGTATGCGGTAAAGAGAGCGAAGCTCTTTAGTTAGGAGCGAAGAGATCGTTCAGCGCCTCTGCGATCGTGGGATGCGTGAATATCTGTGTGCGCAGAGCTTCCGCTGGGATCTGATGATCCATCGCCAGCTTCAGCAGGTTGATCAGCTCATGTGCCTCTGGGCAGAAGAGCGTAGCGCCGAGGATGAGGCCCGTCTCGGTATCGACGATAGCCTTCAGCAAGCCGTGCGTCTCGCCAAGGACCTTCGCCTTGGGGATAGCTGCGGTCTGCAGTCGCTTGACTTCATAGGGGCGACCCGAAGCGGCTGCCATAGTCTCCGTCATCCCGACCTGTGAGAGCGTAGGCGTAGTGAAGACGCTGGTAGGCAGTAGCAGGCGGTCCTTCGTGGTGCGCTTCCCTTCGCCTAAGATCTGATCACGGACGATGCGGTAGTCATCCAGCGAAACATATGTGAACTGCGGACTGCCCGCCACATCGCCCATCGCCCAGATATTTGGAGTGGCACGTAGATACTCATCCGTCTGGATGAAGCCACGAGGTGTCAGCTGGACTCCAGCAGCCTCGAGATGCAGCGCCTCTACGTTGGGGCGACGGCCGATAGCTACCAGGACAGCCTCTGCCGCATATTCCCCCTGCGAGGTGACTACGGTGACGGCCTCTTCTCCTGGGACAAAGCGCTTCGTCTCGGCTTGGAGGACGACCTTGACACCTCGGTCGGCGAGCATCGCCAGCACTGCCTCGGCGACGTCACGATCTTCACGAGCGAGGAAAGTATCCCCCTGCTCAAGGATCGTCACCTCAGTCCCGAAGGCAGCATACATACAGGCGAACTCCAGCGAGATATAGCCACCACCTACGATGACCAGCCGTGCGGGGAGCGAGTCAAGCTGCAGGAGGCCCGTGCTATCATAGATACGCTTGTCGTCAGCTCCCTCAAGAGCCAAGGTCGCTGGACGTGCTCCGGTATTGATATAGATGCGCTCTGCCTCGATCTGACAAGCACCGTCCTCTGTAGACACTTCGACTACATTCGGAGAGAGGAAGCGCGCCGTACCCGTCAGGATCTCTACGCCAGGGATCGTAGCCAGCTTATTATAGTTGGCAGCTCTGAGGGCGGAGGTCAGCTGTTCACGGCGCTGCATCGCAGCCTGGAAGGCAGCCGACTTATCCGTAAGACGAGCACTCTTCTCGCCCTCGACCAGCAGGAGCTTGGAGGGGATACAGCCAATGTTGATACAAGTACCGCCATACATCGCAGCGCTTTGCTCTACGAGGATCACGGACTCACCGTGCTTCGCCAGGTCAGCTGCCAAGGTCTTGCCAGCCTTCCCGAAGCCGATGATCAGATGGGGGATGGATCGTGTTGTCATCTTCTAATGAGTTTATAAGTTATTTGTTATACAACACTTCGAGATAGCAAATGGCTCATTTACGATGCGATATAGAGTAGCGCACGCCCATCACCCCCGATATACCTCTCCGAAGTGATACGCAAGCCCCTCGCCTTATCGCAAGTATTCCTCTTATTCCGCGGAGGGAAAAGTATCCTTCTCGTGAAGAAAAAAGCGCCTTCCCGTAGTGGTTTTCCTCTGTCTATGTACGTAGTCTTAAAGACCAGGCACGTAAATCCAAATATCCACGTACGTAGATATTAGAGCCACGTACGCAGCCCTAACTTATCTACCACTCGTCCACAACTTTTATCCCTGCACGGAGCAAGGACCTAATATAGGTCACTTCACAAATCTATATAGGAATCAGTCCAAAGCTATATAGATTTCTTCGCCATCCTATATAGCTCCACCCGCGCACCCATATACCTATACATGGGATCATTCGGAGAGTTTATTGTACCTTTGCACCACGATCCGTGCGTCGTCTGACTGCTTCCGCACCCTGTGGCAAGCCCACAGGACGAGGAAGACGAGCTGACGACGGCGGTATTTTGTTTCACTATTTCCTCAAGTACAAGTATGTATTTAGATTCAGCTAAGAAGGCCGAGCTCTTCGAAAAGTATGGTAAGTCCGCTACGGACACGGGTAGCCCTGAAAGCCAGATTGCCCTCTTCACCTTCCGCATCGCCCACCTGACGGGTCACCTGCAGCAGAACAAGAAGGACTACAGCACTCAGCGCGCACTCAAGATGATCATCGGTAAGCGTCGTCGCATGCTCGACTACCTTCAGAAGATCGACATCGAGCGTTACCGTGCTATCATCAAGGAACTCGGTATCCGTCGCTAAGTGAAGACCTCGCTCCCTCGTGGAGCGAATCCCCTTCGAAAAGAAAAGCTCCGCCCCAGACCAGTCTCTACGACAGGGTCTGGGGCGGAGTCTTTATTTATCAATGAGGGCGAGAGCCTCTTGCTACTGCGAGGGACTTACTCTCGTACGGGGGCTGCCCAGAGGAGCTTCTTGCGGAGCGTGTCGGTGAAGGAGTAGGAGTCGAGATGCAGGAGGCAAAGGCTATTGACCGACTTACGGATGGTGATCTTCGCACCACAAGGCAGGATCTTTGTCTGCCCATCCAGCACGATGAGGAAGGTATTGTTGCGCGCCGAGACCGTAAGTTCGATCGTCTCATCCTCGGGGATGACCAAGGGGCGCATCGTCAGCGAGTGAGGTGCAATAGGCGTGATGAGCATCGCCCGAACCTGCGGCATCATCAGCGGTCCATAGGCGCTGAGCGAATAAGCCGTAGATCCCGAAGGCGTGGAGATCACAAGCCCGTCACATTCGTAGCTGGCAAGCTCCGTATCAGCAAGTCGCGCGTGTAGCGTGATCATCGAGCCCGTCTCACGCTTGAGGAGCGCCACATCATTGAGTGCCTCACCGTAGTGCACACCATCGACCTCCACAGAGAGAAGCATACGGCGCTCCGTCGTATAGGTACCATCAAAGAGTCGCGACAAGAGGGGCAGTGCCTCCTGAATACTGCGATCCGTGAGGAAGCCCAGTCGCCCCATATTGAGTCCCAAGACGGGAGTCCCTTCGGCAAAGACCCTACGAGCGGCACGCAGCAGCGTACCATCTCCCCCCAGACTGATGACGAAGTCCATATCCAGCGGGCTGTAGTCTGCTGGTATATAGCCTGCTATCGTGGGGTGCAGATCAAAGTCAGAGGCCAGCGTACGGTGGAAGCTACGGTCACACCACAAGCTCACATCAGGCCTATCAAGAAGGTGAAGGAGTTCGGTAAGATGAGCGGCATGAGCCGCAAGGTGCGAGGAGGCGATGAGCGCTATCTTATACATAGGGGTAGCTGAAGAAGCGTTAAGTTATTGTAGGTAGGTCAAATAAACTTAACTTTGTATTTCGGGGCTCTTTGCCCTGTCTACAAATGTATAAAAGTTCGACGTATGACTCAACTAAGCGTCAATGTAAATAAGATAGCTACCCTGCGCAATGCACGTGGCGGCAATGTCCCCGACCTCATTCAGGTCGCGCTGGACTGCGAGCGCTTTGGAGCACAGGGTATCACCGTCCACCCACGCCCTGACGAGCGCCATATCCGCTATCAGGATGTGCGTGACCTCAAGCGAGTGGTCACCACTGAGTTCAACATCGAGGGGAACCCCATCCCCTCCTTCATGGATCTCGTCGAAGAGGTACGCCCCCATCAGGTGACCTTAGTGCCCGACGCCCCCGATGCTCTGACGAGTAATGCGGGCTGGGATGTAGCTCGCCACCGCGACTTCCTCACCGAGATCCTCGGCCAGCTCCACGCTTGGGGCATCCGCACCTCGATCTTTGTCGGCACGGATCTCAAGAACCTTGACGCTGCAGCCGCCCTTGGCACCGACCGCGTCGAGCTCTATACCGAGCCCTACGCTTCGGACTATCCTACAGATCGCGCCAAGGCTGTAGCTCCCTTCGTCCAGGCAGCTGAGCACGCTCGCTCCCTCGGGCTGGCGCTCAATGCAGGGCACGACCTCAGTCTGGAGAATCTCCGCTTCTTCTCTGAGTCTATCCCCTTCCTCTCCGAGGTCTCCATCGGGCATGCACTCATTTCTGATGCCCTCTACCTCGGCCTCGAGGAGACCATCCGCCGCTACCGCGCTTGTCTCGCAGGTAAGTAGCACCGTCCCATAAGCAACCATCCTTTCACATTTATATCGACTACAATTCACGTGGATACAACCGCAACAGCCTCTCTGGCTCAGACCCTCGCTGACACGGCTCCTCAGGCCTCTCTCTCTATCCTTGACCTGGCTACCAAGGGTGGCTGGATCATGATCGTCCTGCTCGTACTCTCACTCCTGGCTCTCTACATCTTCGTATCGAAGTACCTCCAGCTCCGTGCTGCAGGTCGCGAAGACAAGTACTTCGTAGAGCGCATCAAGGACTACGTCCTCGAAGGCAAGACGCCCTCTGCTATCAAGCTCTGTGAGGACACCAATACCCCCTATGCTCGTATGATCCGCAAGGGTCTCACCCGTATCGGTCGCCCCATGTCTGACGTCCTCGTGATCGTTGAGAATGCCGGTAACATCGAGATCGGTCGTCTGGAGAAGGGGCTTCCTATCCTCGCTACCATCGCTGCCGGTGCTCCTATGATCGGCTTCCTCGGTACGGTCACCGGTATGGTACGTGCCTTCTTCGACATGGCTAACGCTGGCTCAGGCGGCGTCGACGTAGCGCTCCTCTCGGGCGGTATCTACGAAGCACTCGTGACCACTGTCGGTGGTCTTGTCGTCGGTATCGTGGCGCTCTTCGCTTACAACTACCTCGTCGCAGAGCTTGACAAGGTCGGTGGTAAGATGGAGACCAAGACGATGGAGTTCATGGACATGCTCAACGAGGTGCACTAAGCCCTGAGCTATAGCCCATCTCACCTTACCCACGAACGCATGGCACTCAAGCGTAAGACCAAAGTCGCAGACACCTTCAGCATGGCCTCGATGACGGACGTCATCTTCCTCCTGCTGATCTTCTTCCTGGTGACCAGCACGATCATCGTACCCAATACGATCAAGGTCACCCTCCCTACCTCCGCCCCTCAGTCAGCTCCCGAGACGCCCTCCGCACGCGTCACGCTGACTCCCGACCTGCATTATTATCTCTCGATCGACCGCGGCACCCCCACCGAACTTACCCGTGACCAGCTCAAGGAGCAGCTGGGTATCTTCGCCGCAGAGCACCCCGAGGCCTTCGTCTCTGTACAGGCCGATGAGACCGTGCCCTACAAGGAGGTCGTCGCCGTCATCAACGCTGCTGCTCAGGCTTCCCTCAAGGTAGTCCTAGCGACGCGTGCCGAGAGCGAGCCAGTCCAATAAGCCTCATGCCACAGACCGATCCCGCCGCCCCACGTCGTGGAGCCGTCGCCGCCCTGGTGACTGTGGCTTGCCACGTCCTCTTCCTCCTCCTACTCTGGGTCCTCAAGCTCAGCAGTGACCGCCCTGCCCCCAAGCCAACGGAGGTACTCATCGCGGTCAATGTGGGTAACGTGGCCTCTGCAGCAGGGGCCATCGAGCCTGGAGGTACACCCGACGTCACTGAGCCCACTCCTAAGGTAGCCGCACCTCCCAAGGTCGCTCCCCCTACTCCTCCCACGCCACCTGCGCCACAGCCCAAGGCGCAGCGCCCCACTCGCACCCATGAGGCCAGCCAGCCCCTACAGACTCAGCAGCATGAGCAGAGCCTGCAGGTAGAGGCTGCCCGACGTGCTGAGGCCGAGCGTCAAGCAAAGGCCAAGGCAGAGGCTGCACAGCGAGCTGCAGAAGCTCTCGCAGCCTCCCGTCGTGCCCAAAGCCAGCAGATAGGCAACTCCGTAGCGGGTGCCTTCGGTAAGCAGGCTGGGCAAGCTGGTAGCCAAGGTACAGCTGCCTCGGGCTCGGGCAATCAGGGGGATCCCAACGGAAGCCCCTCCAGCTATGCACTCTCTGGACGTAAGATCATCAGCAACGGCGGTGCTCTCGTCGCCCCACGCGTACAGCGTGCTGTCGAGGGCAACGTGCGTGTGCGCATCGTCGTCGATGGCAATGGCTCGGTGATCCGTGCTACCATCGCTCCAGGGACCAACATCGCTGATCCCTCCGTCCGTGCCGCTGCCCTTGAGGCGGCACGTAAGACGCGCTTCAATGCCGTGCCAGGCTCTGACGAGCAAGAAGGTAGCATCACCTACCACTTCAAGATCCGAGCCTAAGGCTGACTAACCTTTATACCAAGCTATTCATATGTCTAAGAACGTGTACGTCTTCCTTGCGGAAGGCTTTGAAGAAATCGAGGCCATCGGGACGGTCGACCTCCTGCGCCGTGCAGGCCTGCCCACGCACGTCGTGGCCGTCGGTCTGGAGCCCAACGTCACGGGGGCACATGGTATCGCCATCCAGGCCGACCTCTCTATCAGCGAGGTCTACAATGATGACGTCCTTGCACTCGTCCTCCCTGGCGGACTCCCTGGTGTGACGAACCTCGATGCTTCACAGCGTCTGCACCAGCTCATCCGCGAAGCCAACCAAGAAGGCAAGCTCCTCTGCGCTATCTGCGCTGCCCCCTCCGTCTTCGGAGGTGCTGATCTCCTCGAGGGGAAGGAAGCTATCGCCTACCCAGGCTTTGAGAAGAACCTAAAGGGTGCTAAGGTCTCCGAAGCTCCCGTCGTCAAGAGCGGGCACATCATCACAGCTAAGTCCGCGGGCTATACCTTCGACTTCGCCCTCGAGATCATCACCGCTCTCGCAGGAGAAGAGAAGGCAAAGGAAGTGGCCGCAGGTATCATCTACACGCGCCACTAAGTCGCCCCCTTACAGCAAAGTAAAGCGCTCCCCTACCTCACTCGGAGGTAGGGGAGCGCTTCCTTTTGTAGCAAGCAGCTCGAGGCTATAGAGCATTCCTCTACTAAAACCACCCACCAGCTCCACGACGAATCTTTATCCTCTGCAGTGGAGGAAGTATGAAACAGTACTGATATGCCTATATCTTGGTGCGTAGTCTTTAGAGCTACGCACGGAGATCATATAAGCCACGCACGTGGATGATAAATCTACGTGCGTGGATATAAGTCTATCCCTATTGGTGCGAAGGATAAACCCATAGTCCTCGGGAAGAATAGCTATTGAGAGTCAAGATAAATCCCGAGTAAGAGCGTGCCTCCTCCCACCATAGGTGCTGAGAGAAGCTACGTGCACAATGTAGCAGCTCGCGATACCCCTTCGCTGAGGGCATAAAATAGGTAGACGCAGAGACCTACGAGAGATCCCTGCGCCTACTCACTAACAAACAAACCGCAGCTTGCCTATAAACTTAGGCCAACTGTAACCCAGAGAGAGGATTTCCCTCCAGAGTAGGTCGGTGCCATATACGTGGCATCGAGGGCCAGGGGCTTGAAGCGCAGGCCGAGCCCTGCACTCACGCCCTTCGCACCATTGGTATCATACTGATAGCCGGCACGCAGTGCTACGAGCTGGTGGTAGAGGTATTCCCCACCGAAATGGATAGCACTTGATGCGGCATTCGAAGGAGCGAAGAAGTAGTCTACGCCTGCGCCGAGCGCCAGACGATGCTCACCGCTGATGCCGTAGCTGATCTCACCACCAGCACCCGCATAGGCGGGGGCATAGGTCGAGCTACTCTTGGCGCTCTGCTTGTACTTCGCACCGAGGTTATCGACCTTCGCACCGAGGATGAAATTCATCCCCGTAGCGGATGGCTCTTCGCTACTGCGGAGGAAGACGCCCCCACCGAAGACCATCGTCGAGGCAGCAGCCCCCTGGTCGGTGTAGACGTAGCTCCCCTTAGCGTAGGCTGAGAAGACGCCCATACGGATAGCGTAGCCGAGGTCGACGGTGTAGTCGAAGAGCTGGCGCATCTTCTTCTTAGCGTTCTCATTCTGGTCGATCGGCGTGTACTTCATACCACCGAGATAGCGGAAGCCGCCGAAGAAGGCATGACGTCCGACGCAGATGCCGAGCGAAGCGTTGTAGAGGTTATTCGTGCCGTCGAAGCCCTCGACCTTGCCGAGGGTACGAAGACCACCACCAAGAGAGAGGACCGTCTCACCGTAGAGGAGCGAGGTGGGGTTGGTGTAGAGATGAGATACATCGCTCTCACCATAGTGGTTACCCCCGAGGGCTGCCGTCTGTGCGCTCTGAGCATACTCGAGGATAGGCAGGGCACGTGTCCCCTTGATCTTCTGGGCCTGCAGCGTGGAGGTAGCGCAGAGCCCGGCTGCGAGCAGCAGGATAGATGCTTTGGTATTCATGGGTAGGATGCGTTATTTCTTGACAAAAGCCTTAGTGTAGCTACCCTGAGCGGACTGCACACGGAGCGTGTAGGCGCCTGGGGCGAGGTTCTTGACGAGGAGCTTTACCTTACCGATCCCAGCGACGGTGTAGTCACGGTCAAGAGCCTTGACACCGGAGAGGGAGTAGATCTGGATGTTGGCGCGCTGGATAGCGGGATTCAGCACGATGTTCAGCTCCGTCGTAGCGGGGATAGGATAGACTGAGTAGACGGGCTCAGAGGCATCCTTGACGACACGTACAGGGATAGACGTCTGCACGGGCGTGCTGATACCATCGGAGGCCTCTACCTGGACCTGAGTCGTACCCGTCTTCAGACCACGGATCGTGAGCTTACCATCTTCAGCGATAGCAGCCGAAGCGATAGAGCCATCAGCGACGCTGGCCTTGTAGGTAATGGTCACGCCATCACTCTTCTCGAGGGAAGGTGCTACCTCTACCATCGTGGACTGGCCCATCCCGACGACGTGGTTGCCGAGGGAGGCGATGAAGGCAGGAGCCTTATAGGTGTAGACTTCGAAGGGGATCGTCAGCTCGGTCTTTGCCCCGAGGACGTCGGTAGCGGTGACCTTGATCTCATGATGGCCTACAGGAGCTACAGCACGCAGAGAGAAGATGACCTTATCACCGCTGACCTGATAGCTCACCCCACGAGTCTCACCAGCGACATTGATGCTGACCTTCTGCTGGTCGGGATCGGAGAAGGTGACGGAGAAGGTTTCCTTCGTGAGAGCAGAGACGCGGATCTTCTTGTCGGTAGAGAGCGTCAGCACAGGAGGATTATTCTTCTTCGTCTTGAACTGACCCATCGTCAGACCCGACTTGAGGCCCCAGCGGTCGATAGCTTCGATAGCGATATGATAGGTGGTATTCTCCGTCAGAGCACTCAGCGGGAGGAACATCTTCGTGCCAGCAGTATAGCCCGTAGCATTGATCTTGGCATAGTGGACATCCTTAGCGTTAGCATCGGTGATTTCCTTTTCGGAGAGATAGACGTTGTATTCGACAGGCGTACCATCATCTTCGTCGCTGACAGCAGCCCAGGAGATGTTGGCCGTGACGAAGGAGACTTCGTCGACATTAATCTGAGAGACCTTAGCAGGAGCCTTGCCCTTATTTTCAGCGAAGACAGCGGAAGCATCGATGTAGCCACGACCCATACGACCTGGGAAGCCCGTGAGTGCGTCGATATTCTGAGCCTTCAGAGCACCGAGCAGACGCTGCTGACACTCGACGTTCGTGAAGCCCTGACGGCCGAAGTGCGAGACGATAAGGGCGGCGATACCGGATACGTGAGGACAAGCCATCGAGGTACCCTGCATGTAGCCGTAGTCCTTACCCGTGATCTTCTTAGAGAGCGTACTGAGGACTTCGCCCTGAGGATAGTGAGTATCACCACCAGGAGCCGTGATATCGACCCAGTCTCCACGGTTGGAGTAGTAAGCAGACTTCCAGTCTGGAGCCATCGAGGCAACAGCCACTACAGGAGCATAAGCCCCTGGGAAGGAGCGATAGTCCAGCCCGTCGTTACCCGCAGCGAAGATGACTACCCCACCCTTCATAGGCGAATTGGGCAGCTGATTCCCATCCTTGTCGCAGCCGGCGTACTTGATGAAGTAGTCGATAGCGGCCTTCTGGCTCTGAGGGATGGCGGTGATGTTGGCCTTGTAGATATAGCCCCAAGAGTTCTGGCTGATGACAGCACCGTTATTGGCACTGTAGACGATAGCGTTGGCACTATTACCGCCTTCACGTTCGCCCCCGAAGATCTGACAGCTCATCAGGCGAGCCCCAGAGCCTTCGGTACCATCCCCCCCAGCGATACCAGCGACGCCGATACCATTGTTGTTGCGGGCTGCGACCGTACCTGCGACGTGCGTACCGTGGGACTCATCATCGGGGTAGATCTTACCATTATTGTGGATGAAGTTGAAGCCGTTGATATCGTCGATGAAGCCGTTGCCATCATCGTCGACACCTTCCTGACCATTGAGCTCCTTCTGATTGACGTAGAGGTTATCCTTGAGGTCGGGATGGGTGATATCGATACCACCGTCGGTGATAGCGACGATGACGTTAGGCTTACCCGTTTCCGTTTTCCAAGCCTTGAAGAGGCCGATATCCGCACCAGCGACGCTGCGTGAGAAGCGGCCGGTATTGTTGTAGTGCCATTGGTCGCCGAGCATAGGGTCGTCGAAGGGAGCTGCAGGAGCATCGCTTCTACGAGGAGCATCGACAGCTACAGCCTTGCCCGTAGGACGAGCGATCTCGTAGACGGGCTCAGTGTATTCGATCTCAGGCGTAGTGGAGAGCGTCTGCATAGCAGCCTGGAGGTCCTGCTGCTTATTGAATCGGACGACGTACCAGAGATCCAGACCTTCGCGGCGCATACGCTCCTCGAAGCGTGGGTCGATGGGGAAGAGGGGCTCGAGGGATTCGGTGCCGATGCTACGCAGGGACTGAGCCATCTGCGAAGGCAAGGAGCTCATCGAAGCGCCATTAGCATCGAAGGCACGAAGGCTGCTCTTGGCCGAGCGCTGGATGCGGAAATAGAGGACCCCAGCCTCTGCCCCCTGGGTAGACAGGAAGGCACGAGCGGGTGTAGTGGGGCTACCGGTCTCAGAGGCCTGAGGCTCTCTCTGAGGTGTCACTTCATCGAAATCCCGCTGACAGGAGGTGACGGCCAGTGCCGAGAGAAGTGACAGGGTCAGTATAGATCGTTTCATTGTCGTAGTCTTATATGTGTGTTTAGACTAAGGCGCCTGTCGCTGGAAGGGACTTCACCACGAGGGGCGCAGGAGGGAAGATCGTTGGGCGGGCATCCCGAGGTTAGTGAGGCGGGTATGCGAGCCAGAGGGAAGGTGGAGATGGAGTATTTACTTGTCTTCATCCCCATCAGCCTATGGGAGGGGGCTATCCCCTCCCATGGCTGCGAGATGCGGGTCATGGAAGGCGGTGGGCTGGAGGTGAGTCACCCACCGTGAGATGCACGATCGGGCGATGCATCTTGCTGTGGTGTCCTGAGTGGTGGTAGTGATGTATGTGCTGTGCGACTCTTGTAGTGTGTATGGAGATTATAGTGAAGATTGATCGGATGGCATGGGGCTACTTCTTGCGACGAGAGAGATGGCGCTCCAGCGAGCTACGGATAGCCGAAGCATCAGCCGAAGGCTTGTCATAGTAGCACTGGATCTCAAGGATCGACTTCCCGCCCTCCTTCACAGGTGTGAAGATATAGGCCTTACCTGTCTTCTTGTTGAAGAAGGCTTCATTCCCGCCAGGGAACGTACCATAGAAGGGGAAGCCCGCAGCAGCCATAAATTCCATGACTTCACGCGTCAGGTGGAGCTTACCGACGGGGTCACGCCAGAAGGCCAGACTCAGATCAGCATACGCGGCCTGCAGCCCTTGGACATGATTGATATAGGGGTCACCCTCGGGGATCTCGGCATCAGCTGTCGTGTAGAAGTAGCCACGAAGCAGCTCGGCCTCACGATCTCCCGTAGTAGACTCAGGGATGAAGCGGTCGTATCCAGGCTCACTGATCTTCGTGTCCAAGCTGCTCTTCCAAGTCTTCTCCTGAGCACGCACCTCATCCTGCGAGGCGCCAAGCTTGCCTAAAGGACGACTGCCAAGGAAGGCATCTTGACGATGCATCGGGAGCTTAGTGAAGGTGGGATAAGCCTTATCCTGGATAGCCAGATAGACTGTGCGAATGGAAGCATCATCTGTCCCGAAGACGACGGAGAGGAGTGCAGGGAAGTCCTTCTTCGTATAGACAATCACCTTGCCTGCCTTCTCTTCATGATCGCGAGTGAAGCCATACTCGAGGAGGAAGGCTTCGAAATCGGGATTGTCCTTGACCAGCGAGATATCGGTACACTGCGTACGAGTAGCATAGTAGACCTCGTCATTGTCCTGACTGTACTGATACTCAATATAAGGGATGAGCTTGCTGCGAGTCATGAATCGATAGGAGGCATTGCTCGAGAAACCATCGGGGACGCGCACCATGATATGCCCTCGACCCTGCTCATACTGCATCACCTCGCCAAGACGTGCTGGGAAGGTGAGCAGGGGCAAGACATAGGGCAGTGAACCCTCCTGCTCTACTGCGAGCTCTTGGACGCTATTGCCGCTGGCGATAGTCACCTTGGTCGTGCGGCGAAGCTTCTCAGTCGTAGGCTTCGCTACGAGGGTGAAGCCGTCACGACTCTGTGACTCGACCGTCAGCCAGTCTGTGCCAGGAGCCAGATCGACACGTAGATCAGCTGCATTCGTCTTAAGGCTCACCGTCTTACGCCCGCCTTCGCGGAAGAAGGAGATCTGCATAGTCTCAGGCTGGAGCAGAATATCAGCAGCACTCTGACGAACGGAGATACGACGCTGGGTACCACCAGCATTGACGATGACAGCCCCTGTACGCTCACGGCCCATCTCGTTAGCCTCGGCCTTCACATGGAGGGTATTACCTTCCTGACGAAGGGTAATCCAGGAGGCCTCTTGCGGGGAGAAGGCCATCCAAGCATCACGATTCGTCGAGATAGTCACGGTCTGTTCGCTGGCTTCTTTAGCAAAAGCTAAGCTCTCTGTGGAGAGATCAAGGGTAGCCTCCTCCACATCGCTCTGCCCTTGACAGGAGGGGAGGAGCATTAGGAGCGCGAGGGCACCAAGTAGGTTCAGTAGATGCTTCATATTAGAAGTAAGTAATTTGGAGCGTGCTGGCGGGAGGGACCCGCCAGCACGAGTGAATGTGTGTGTGTGTGTGTGTGTGTTAGCGGCGGGCCTGGAGGAGACGCGTCTTCTGCAGATGACGGCTGATGGTCTCTACGATGTGAGCACGGCGCTCAAAGAGGTTTTCCTTCTTAGCAGCCTTCAGGCGGGGAGCAGAGCCAGCACCACCAGGCAGCTCGACGAGGAAGGTCTGGATCTCAAGGACAGGCTTACCATCCAGCTGAGCAGGGTGCAGGATGTAGGCAGCCTTCTCTGCAGCATTGTAGTAGGCGACGAAGCCACCATTGAGCGTGCGGAGGTAGTTGTAGCCATTATCCTTGAGGAGCTGCTCCATCTCCCTCGTCACATAGGACTTGCCGAGAGGGTCGGTCCAGAAGCCGAGCGTGACGTCGGCGAAGATGGCCTGCGTCGTGAAGACTTCGCCTACGAAGGGGTCATCAGCAGGGATGTCTTCGCTGGGCTGGAGGTAGAAGTAGCCACGGTGAGACTCTCCTTCGAGCGAACCCTTAGCGATGAAGCGCTGGTAGTCTTCGCGATTAGCGCGGGGATCCTTCACATCGAGTTCGCCCTTCCATTCGACCTCCTTCTTAGCGACATCATCGCGCTTGTAGCCGTGGATATCACGGCCGCGGTCACAGTTCAGAGCCAGCAGCTGCTTCATAGGCAGGTGGTCGAAGGTCTTGTAAGCCTTAGGCTGACGGGGCATATAGACCGTCTCAAGGAGCGCTTCGCCCGAGGAGTCGAAGGCTACATTGAGGTTGTAGGGAAGGGTGCTATGTACATAGACGTCTTGACCTGCATTGCTCAGTGCGTCGGACTTCTGATAGCCACGGCCCTGCAGGTAGGCGACGAAGGTAGGATTGCCCTTCACCGCCTTGTCATCGAGACAGAGCTGGATCGTAGCCTGGAAGCCCTTGCTACGCTCGTGCTCGAACTCATACTCGATCAGAGGGAAGAGCTCGCTCTGCGTAGCATAGCGGAAGACGACGGCGCTACCACGGGTGAAGCTACGCGTCAGCTCGCTCAGACGACCACGCTCAAAGCGGATGACATCCTTGAGACCAGCGGGGAACTGCTGCAGGGGCAGGACGTACTGGTTGGCACCATCCTGAGTGACTTCGATCTCCTTGAGCTGGGCACCAGCCGTGATGACGACCTTCACCGAGCGGGGTACATCGCTTTCGTTGCGCTCAGCGGCAAGGGTGAAGCTTGACTTCGTCACTTCGGCGAGCTTGAGCCAAGAGGCTTCGGCTCCGATCTCCACCTTAGCAGTGGTATTGCTCTCGAAGACAACCTTCTTTGTCCCTCCTTCGATGGGGAAGACAAGGCGCTCAAGGTCGGTGGCGAGGATGACGTCGCCAGAGGCCTGACGGACGGTGACGCGCTTCTGCAGGCCACCGGCATTGACGATGACCGAGCCGACGCGGTCGTTGCCCAGGTCATTGGCCTCAGCACGGACCTTCAGAGTATTACCCTCCTGCGTGAGGCTTAGCCAGGTGGCTTCCTGTGGGGAGAGGGCGGACCAACTTTCCTTGTTCGTTGAGACGGTGAGGGTCTGCTCTGAAGCCTCCTTAGTGAAGGTCAATGTCTCGGTGGAGAGATCCAGGGTAGCCTCCTCTACGTCGCTCTGTGGGCTACAGGCGGGGAGCAGGGCGAGGAGGGCGGAAAGACCGAAGATACGGCTGATTGTCTTTCTCATCTTGTTTGTTGTTAGTTAGTGGATATAAGCTTGGAGCACTCAGCGTATGGTGCGCTGAGAGAGGGCATCCAGACGGCGGAGGAAGGCGGCACGCTTCTTCTGGGAGGTGCGGTGGTTCATGAACTCCTGGACGGAATTCGACCCATCATCGATCTCGGTGTAGTAAGCCTGGACGTCGAGGACGCGCTGCTCCTGATAGAAGAAGATACGTATGGTGTAGGCTAAGTTCTTCGCACGATTAGCGAAGGCATAGCTGGCATTCTGCGTTTGGCCCATATACTCGTAGCCAGCGGAGGTGAAGAGCTTCATCACCTCATCAGTGAGGTGATAGTGCCCGTCGATCTCATCGTACCACAGAGCTCGCTCGAGCTGGGGGAAGTATCCCAAGACGCTATTCACGACACCCAGATAGGGGTCATCCATCTGCGTGGGGGTGATGATGTAGAAGTAGCCGCGGATGACCTCATCCTGGAAGGAGTGCTTGGGCTTGAAGAGGTCGTAGAAGTCGGGGGTATTCTCAATGCGTTCGCTCCCCTCGGTCTGCTCGAAGGCACGTACATCCTCCTGCTTCTTGCCCTTGATATCCAGCTCACGGCTCCCGAGGAACTCGATCTGGCGCTTCAGAGGCATCTCGCTGAAGGTGGGGAAAGGCTTCGTCTGCGTGGGGTTGTAGACGAACTGCACCTTCGCCCCTCCCGTGAAGATCGTCACGAGGAGCTGCAGAGGGAGCTTCGGATTCTCATACAGCGTGTAGACGAGGTCAGGCGAAGAGCTGTGCTTGACAAAGCCATAGGCAGCTACGGCTTCGTCAAAGTCCTTGTTCCCCTTGACGAGGTCCTTATCCGTATAGATGAGGGTAGCGATAGAGAAGCCAGAGCTATTCGTCGCACTGAACTGGTACTCGATGAGTGGCACGACCTTACTCTTGGTGAGGAAGCGGAAGCTGGGGTACTGCTCCTTCGTCTCCTCACGGGAGTAGAGGAGCGTATTGCCTCGCTCATGCTCATAGCGAACGATATCATAGAGGCGTGAGGGGAAGGTCAGCATGGGGAAGATGTAGGGAGTGAGTCCCAGCTGGGTGACCTCCAGCTCACGGACGACCGTCCCTGCGGTGAGGGTGATCTTAGCCGTGCGGTTGTGCTTGTCGGCATTGGCCTCTGCGACGAGAGTGAACGTCTTAGCCGTGCGCTTATCGACACGAAGCCAAGAGGCACCCTCGGCCAGCTCGATAGTAAGGGCATCGCTATTGCACTCGAAGCTGACCTCACTTGACCCGCCCTCAGCTTGGAGCATGACCGACTCAGGAGCCTCCAAGAGGACGTCGACGTCGGCCGACATCTGACGCACGGTGACGCGACGCTGCAGGCCGCCAGCTTGGATGAGGACAGCACCCGTACGCTCCTGCCAAGAGGTATTCGCTTGCGCTCCGATATAGAGGGTATTGCCCTCCTGTCGTAGGGTGATCCACGTAGCCTCCTGCGGGGAGAAGGCTGACCAGCTGGACTGGTTCGTCGTGATGGTGAGGGTCTGTGCCGTGCCCTCACGTGGGAGCGTCAGAGCAGTGGCAGAGAGTTCGAGGGTAGCTTCCTCCACATCGCTCTGAGGGCGACAGGAGGGGCAAAGGAGGCTGAGTAGGAATACGCTCAAGACCCCTAAAAGGGTAAAGTAGAAGCGTCTCATGGGGGTAAAATTGCGTGTGGTGTGTGGAAGGTGTGAAAGGAAGAAAAGTAGCTGTTCGTTATAAGCAGTCTGATTTGAGATGGAGAGGAAAAGCTGGAGGCGGGGCGAAATCTTCCCGCCTCCAGCGGGAGTTTATCTATAGAGGTTGAGTAAGATACTTAGTCCTTGTCGTAGAGACATCTGCGACGAGCTGGCTCAGTCGGCGCAGATCCTCACGACGCTGCTTGACCGAGGCTCGATAGTTGAGCTGGGAAGCGAGGGAGGCATTGGCACTCTTGACCTTAGCGTAGATCGACTGGACTTGCAGTACCTGGGTCGCCCCATCATCTACTGCGCGCAAGACATACACCTGGAGCCGCTCCTTATTATAGAAGGCGTAGTCGCCATTCTTTAGCTTCCCGAGGTAGGGATAGCCTACCCCTGCAAAGAATGAACGCACTTCATTGGTCAGATAGTGCTTCCCGGTGATCTTATCCTGCCAGTAACCCATAGTGATGGGGAAGAAGGCATTGACCCCGACGCAGACATCGATGTAGGGATCATCCTCTGCGATCCCCTTGTCAGGGTTAGCCACGACGAAGAGATAGGCACGGACATCCTCGCCATCGAAGGACGTCTTCACCTGATAGACATCAGCTGAGGGATCACCGACATCGAAGTGTTCGCTACCCAGAGCTTCTTCATCCTTGCGGATCTCAGCACGCTTCTTACCGGCCTTATTCAGCTCACGATTGCCCATATAGGCGGTCATGCGAGTCATAGGCAGCGTGGTGAAGGTCTTGTAAGCCTGAGGCTGCTGGGGCTGGTAGGTGAACTCCAACTTCACGCCATCGGAGAAGTAGTACGTCTGCAGGCTCACGGGGATCGTCGTGCTCGTGTAGACGGCCATCTGATCGGTGCTCTTGCTGAGCGTGAAGCCGTGGTCCTTGAGGTAGGCTTCGAGGGCGGGGACATCCTCCTTGGGATTGAAGCCGAAGAAGAGGGTCTCGGCCGACATGAAGCCGGGACTGAGAGGGACGTTGAACGTGTACTGGATGAAGGGCACGGTCTTATCCTTGGTGAGGAAGCGGTAGACCGAGGGTTCATCTTCGCCACCATTGACAGACTCGAGGAGAATGTGGCCTCGACCCTGCTCGTAGCGGATGACCTGATAGAGGTCAGCGGGGAACTCCAAGAGGGGCAGGAGCGTCGAGGGAAGACCTTCCTGCACGACCTCGATTTCCTGAATGCTATTGCCACGGATGACGTTCACCTTGGCAGCACGGCGCAGCTTCGTAGCGTTGGCCTTTGCGATGAGGGTGAAGCCCTTGGCACTTACAGCTGAGATGCTCAGCCAGTCGGTGGGGACAGCGAGCTCAGCCTTAGCATCCGCCGAAGCCTCAGCGAAGGTAATGAGATGAGAGCCTCCTTCGAGGCCGAAGGTCACCGTTTGCTCCAGCGTGAGGCTTGCCTCACCAGCTGACTGACGGATGGCGATGCGACGCTGCAGGCCTCCAGCATTGACGATGACCGACGTTGTGCGCTCTTCGCTGCGAGGGTTGGCAGGGACGCTCACACGGAGGGTACTCCCCTCTTCCTTGAGCTTGACCCATGCGTCTTCTTGTGGGGAGAAGGCGCTCCAGTTCTCGCGGTTGGTAGTGATCGTGACGACCTGCTCACCGCCATCCTTAGTGAAGTGGAGGGTGGAGGGAGACAGCTCGAGGGTAGCCTCCTCGACGTCGCTATCAGGCTTACAGCTGGTAGGGAGGAGGAAGACGAGCGCCAGAAGCGCTAATAAGTAGGTAGATATGGATCTCATGGTGGGTACAGAGTAGGAGGACATTGGCCTCTCCGCTTCGACGACGAGCGTGTGTGCTAAGAGCATCGCCTGCGGGTGGCAGAAATGGGTAGGAACGGATATAAGCGTGCGGTCTACAAGGTAGCGCAGCTGGGGTTTGTCTGGTGTAGAATGCCTGCAGATCCCACGGAGCGAAGTGCTCTACGGGCAGAGACATAAGAAAGCGATAGGGAGGACGAGCAGCAGACGAGCTATGAAGAGGGTACTGTGGTGGTAGCTCGATGCGTCGTAGGCGTGTGGTGTGAGGTGTGTCAATGTGTGTGGCCGAGAGGAGAGCGTCTTGTGTGGAAGGAAACAGGGCTTCCAAGGCTCTATCTACGCGGAGGGAGGCCGCCCCAAGCCGACGTAGTTGAAGGGATTCTTCGTGAGCCTCAGTAGCCCAGGGGCATATCTGAGGTTGATGATTCGATCATGAGTGTTCTGTATTTGCAGAGGCTTTATGCCTCAACCATGGGTCAAAGTTAGAGATTTGTTTCGGGAAATCCAATACTAACGAGCATAAAGTTAGCCTTACACATTGCAGCCGTATACCGCACTTTCTCTGGGGTAAATTCTCATCACAGATGCCACCTCCATCCCGACATCATACACCACACATTCCAAGCCACTTAGCACATCACGAGAAGCATCCTATAGAGGAGCCCAAATCCAACCTATATTAGCCAGCTCACAGACCTATATAGAGACTGTCACCGCGAGTCCTGACCTCTATTTAGAGTGCTAAGGCATCGTGCGCCCAGCTACCCGATATACCTCTCCGAAGAGATCAGGCAAGCCCTTCGCCTTAGCGCGAGTATTCCTCTTATCCAGCGGAAAGAAAAGTGTCCTTCTCGTGAATAAAAAAGCGCCTTCACGTAGTGCTATTCTTCTATCTACGCACGGAGTCTTAAAGACCAGGCACGTAAATCCCAATATCCACGTACGTAGATATTAGAGCCACGTACGTAGCCCAAACTTATCTGCCACTCGTCCACAACTTTTATCCCTACGCAGAGCAACAACCTAATAGAGGTCACTTCACAAAGCTATATAGCATTCTTCACCATCCTATATAGCTCTACCCACGTACTCATAGTGGTCGTCGCAGCGACCTATATAGGTTCGCACTACCCCACTCGTGAAGAAACAGAAATAGGGCGCCCAGGCCGAAGCCCGAACGCCCTATCCGTGTGGTGCGGTACACGGGAAGATTAGTGCCCGAAGATAGCCTTCAGTTGAGCAGCGAAGGCACGATCCTCAGCCTGCTGAGCACGCAGGGCGCGCAGATAGCTGGGATAGTCGGAGAGGGTAGCCACTGAGAGGGTAGCGGACTTGTTACCACGGTCAGCGTAGGTGGCTTGGATCTCGAGGATGTAGCGGCCTTGGTAGGTCTGCTTAGGTACGGTGAAGATGAAGGCGAGCTTCTTCTCCTTGTTGTAGTAAGCCTTACTATAGCCGTCGAGGTTCTGCAGGAAGGTATAGCCGTTGTCTTCGAGGAGCTTGATGACTTCATTGGAGAGGTGGAAGTCGCCAGCGTAGTCACGCCAGAAGGCCAGCTCGGTATTGTGGTAGATGGCCTGGATCCCCTTGACAGCATCCACGTATGGATCATCTTCGGGGATCTTCTTGTACTTGTCAGGGACGATATAGAAGTACCCACGAGCGAACTCACCGTCGAAGGCCTTCGTCACCATGAAGCGGTCGTAGTACTTACGATCGTGTGGCTCAGCCCATTCAGAGCCCCATTCAGCTTCCTGCTTGCGGATCTCAGCGCGCTTGGCCTTCATGATACCCAGCTCACGGCTGCTGAGGAGCTTGAGCTGCTCGGCCAGAGGCATGACGTCGAAGGTCTTGTAGGACTTGCGCTGCGTGGGGCGATAGGTCGTGGTGATGACAGCGCCCTTAGGCTGGATCGTCACCTCGATCTGGAGCTGGAGGCTTTCGCTGGTGTAGGTCGTGGTCTTACCATCCTTAGAGATCGTAGGAGCATCGAAGCCCTGTTCCTTGACAAAGGCCATGAACTCAGGATTGTCCTTGACGAGCGTGCTGTCGGCACAGATAGACATAGCAGACTTGAAGCCAGGAGCACTGGGGTCAGTGAACTCATACTGGATGAAGGGCATCGCTTCGCTGCGCGTAGCCACGCGGTAAGAGGTCGTATTGAAGAGGCCGTCAGGGAGCTGGATAAGCGCGTTACCACGAGCCATTTCTTCGCTCATCACGGTAGCCAGCGAAGCGGGGAACTTCAGGATAGGCAGGACGTACTGTACAGAGCCTTCCTGGATAGCTTCGATTTCGGTGAGGGTCGTACCGACGGTCAGGAGGACCTTCACACGGCGACGATACTTCTCGGGGCTTTCCTTCGCAGTGAGGACGATGCTGCCATCAGTGACGCGGTCGATGGTGAGCCAGTCTGCTGGGGTAGCCAGCTCGGCCTTGACGGCACCGCCATTGCTCGAGAAGGTGACCTTCTTCGTGGCACCAGCCTTGGGGAAGAGCACGGAGGTATCCGTCATCTCGATGAGGCCGTCAGCTGCACTCTGTGTGACAGCGACACGGCGCTGTGCACCACCAACATTGACGATGATCGAAGCGGAGCGATCGACACCACGATCATTGGCGCTGGCCTTGACCTTGAGCGCATTGCCCTCCTGTGTGAGGGTGAGCCAAGATTCCTGGGTGGTGAAGGCAGTCCACGTGTCCTTGTTCGTCTTGACGGTGAGCGTCTGTTCGCCACCATCTTTAGTGAAGGTCATGAGCTGCGTGGAGACATCGATGGTAGCTTCCTCGACGTCACTTTCGTTCTTACAGGCTGGCAATAGGAGGAGCAGGCCCAAGCAGCCAATGAGGTACTTGAGATACGATTTCATAATGTGTCTTTGTGTGTGGGGATGGTGAACCCAAGGCGAGGCGGCAAGGTAGGGCCGATCTCACCTGAGGGGAGTGTGTGATGTGTGCGTCTGGTGACGGAGTCATACGCCCCAAGGAGGCAGGGTGCCCAGAGCATATCCTGGGCACCCTATCCTCTTAGAGGGGAGCGACCGCAGCCTTAGCGGAAGCGAGGCGTATCGAGGATACGACGTTCGATGCGGCGGAGCGAAGCTTCGTAAGCCTTCTGAGCACGTACACTGCGTTCGTAGCTGGAGAGCGTAGCGATCGAATTGCCACCTTCTACCTTTTCATAGAAGGACTGCATTTCGATGATGGGCTTACCCTTGTCGTAAGCGACACGCATGACGTAGACTTGCATCTTTTCCTTGTTGTAGAAGGCCTGATAACCCTTGCTACCGACAGCACGGAGGAAGGGGAATCCAGCTTCCTTGAAGAGAGCCTGTACTTCCTTCGTCAGAGCGAAGCGACCAAGAGCATCTTGCCAGAAGGCCAGACCGATGTTAGAGTAGACGGCCTGAGTACCATGCATGAAGTCAATGTAGGGGTCGTTTTCTTCGATCTTATCATCCTTAGAAGGACGGATGTAGAAGTAACCACGATAGATTTCTTCTTCGAAGGCACTGCTACCCGTAGTGAAGCGGTCATAGTTTTCCTGCGTGATGGATTCATCTCGCTTGGAGCCCCAGGTTTCTTCCTGCTTACGGATATCTTCCTTCTTCTTGCCCTTGTTGATCTTGAGATCACGGTCACTCATTAGCTCAGTCTGATGCGTCATAGGCAGCGTCTTGAAGGTCGTGTAGTCCTTATCCTGCTTAGGAGCATAGGTCGTCGTGATCATAGCACCACCCGACTGGATGGCTACTTGGACCTGCAGCTGCTTGGCATCATCACGATAGGTCACGGTCTTACCATCCTTACCTACGATCTTGTCGCCGAAGCCATTCTCCTTAAGGAAGTTATCGAAGTCTGCATTGTCCTTGACGAGATCTACATCGTAGCAGATAGATACGGCCGAGGAGAAGCCAGGAGTGCTTTCGTTACGGAATTCGTACTGTACGAAGGACATGATCTTACTCTGCGTAGCGAAGCGATAGAGCGTCGTGTTGAAGAGCCCGTCAGGGAGCTTGATCAGTTCGTTACCACGGCTCTTTTCGTAGCGGATGACTTCGGGAAGAGAAGCGGGGAACTTCAGGTAGGGAAGTACGTAGTACATGATCCCTTCTTGAGTGACTTCAATTTCCTTGATGACGGTACCCACGGTGAGGTTGACCTTGACGCTACGCTTGACCTTCTCCTTGCTTTCCTTAGCGGTGAGGACGATAGCCGTAGGAGTAACCTTGTCGATCGTCAGCCAGTCGACAGCCGAAGCGAGCTCAGCCTTGACGGCCCCACCGTTGCTGGAGATAGCGAGCTTCTTCGTTTCCCCTGCGGCAGGGAAGACGAGCGAAGTAGGGTCAGCATCGAGGATGATGTCAGCAGCGCTCTGCTTGATATCTACGACGCGCTGCATGCCGCCAGCGTTGACTACTACGGAAGCAGCACGATCCATGCCGCGATCATTGGCCGTAGCCTTGACCTTGAGGGTATTCCCCTGCCGCTCTACGGTGAGCCAAGAGCGTTCGGTGGTGAAGGCTGACCAGCTGTCCTTGTTGGTCGAGACGGTAAGCGTCTGCTCGCCGCCATCCTTGGTGAAGGTCACACTCTGGGCCGAGAGATCAAGGGTAGCTTCTTCGACATCACTCTCCCCCTTACATGCGGGGAGAAGGAAGAGAAGCGCCAAGCAGCCCAAGAGATACTTGATATGGAGTCTCATAATTGTAGTTGCGTTAATGTGGTGTCAAGAGGGTACACGAGGTGCCCTCTGGGAATGTGCATAATGGTAGGACTGCATCCCTGAGACACCTCGGGAGGGGACTCTGGGAGCGTATGAGACGGTATGGTGGGGAACAAAGGCTTGATATGTGAGTGTGTGCGACCCTTAGCGAGGATCGGGAGGAGCCTTTGCGTGTGCGTGGTGGTGTCCGCCGAAGCGGGGGAAGGGGTATGTGGCCGAGTGAGCGTCTGTCGGGTGTGTCGGGGAAGTAAGAGGACTGCTCGAGCTCTAAATTGCGCCGTGGGAGGCCAACCCAATGAGGGGCGTAGGTGGGATTACCGAGAGCTCCAGAAGCCCAGAGAGTTGTCGTGGGAGGTTTGTTTGTTCATATTGCGTTTGCTATAGATCGGAAGCATAGAGCCCCGAGATCATGTACCAAAGGTAGAGAATAGTTTTGTGAATAACAAGCAAGCCCACAAAGGGCAGATATTCCACCACTCCTCGCCCTCATATTAGATCGTAGAGGCGCAAGGAGAGGCACACTCCCACTACCCTATTAAATAGGCTCGCCCCGACAAGCAGTACTTGTCGGGGCGAGCCTATGATTTCGATACCTAAGACCGAAAGCTTAGAGGTTCACAGAGCGAACGACCAGCGTCGTCGTCACACCACTGACAGCGATTCCATTGGCCGCTATGAGCTCGACAGCAAGCGTCACGGTACCAGCAGCCTTATCATAGCGAGCCGAGTTGATAGCAAAGCGTGCATCCTCGAGGTAGATATCACGGGTATCATGCCCGCCAGAGAGCACACCTTCCAAGTTATCACCATCCCACTGCAGTTCACCTCCGTAGGTATTCTGAATGCCTGGGCTGGCGAGCTTGATCCAATAATTGGGATTATTCTGCACCAACTGCAGGACGACAGCATCCGTGATCGCCTTACTCTTCTGAATCTTCTTCAGTCGATCCCTCATGCGCTCATTGAGCTCTCCAGAGGTAACGAAGGTAAGCTGGCCCTGGAGAGCTGAGAGGGGCTTGAAGCCCTTAGCCTCGAAGTCAAGTACTACGACAGGATCCTCCACGCGCGCACCTACGAGATGTACCAGACCGCGGAACGAAAGGTTATTATTCGAGTGGTCTGCACGCGCATCCGTCAGGATGACAGCATACTTCTTACGATCATACCCCTTCAGGATCTCCCCTGCACTGGCGGGGAAGAGATGGGCAATCCCACCGAGGTAGTACTGCGGAGCAAAGTCCTTACTCACCTCGAACTTCTGCACAAAGTAGTCACGGCGAGAGACAGGGATGCGCAGGACAGACGTCCCCGAGATGTGATTGTATCGGACCTTGAAGGCAATGTAATCATTATAAGAGCCATGCTCTTCGTACTTCATATCCACCAGCTCCAGCTGCTTCAGGTCTTCTGCCGTCAGCGTGTAAGGCTCACCATCGAGGTCGGAGGCCTTGAAGGTCACGAAGGGAAGGAGGTCAGCGAGCTTGATGGCATCCTTATCACCACGCCAAGCGAAGTCTTCGATCTTCAGCGTGGCCAGCATCTGAGCCGTCTTCGCCTTGATCGGCTCCACGACCATACGCGTAGCGATGCGATGGTCCGAAGGCTTAGGCACCGAGGGCGTGGGCTCTGCGGGCGATACCGGAGGCGTAGGGTTAGTAGGATTCGTTGGGGAGGCAGGCGTCCCTGGCGTCTCGGGTACTACAGGCGCAGGCTCGGGAGTCGGTTGGGGCATATCCTCCTTACAGCTCGTAGCAAAGCCGAGAGCAAGAAGCATAGAGAAAAGGAGTATCTTCTTTGTCATACGTAAATAAAGAATCAAACGGGTAGGTGTATAAACGACGATAGGGTGACGAAGCTTGCACTCCATCACCCTATCTCTTAAAATGGCGGCTACCTACTCTCCCACAAAACGCA